>RRZU012992898.1_pt1 | contig 28788 bp, 20 predicted proteins | sample 2165561 | NCBI WGS metagenome assembly RRZU01 (sample SAMN10456909, study PRJNA506462) | wastewater metagenome | isolation source: wastewater sludge | place: USA: Moscow, Idaho | reverse complement strand
TGATAAATTCAATGCTAATACCATGTTAGAGGTAGCCCATAGCTATCAAGTAAGAGAGCAAACTAACAAGAAAAGTGTACGCCCAAATGTGGAAGTCTTTACAGATAAGTCAATTAAAATAGACTTTGCTCCTCAAAGAAGCAAAATATCAACCTATGAAAGTATAATGAAATGAATGAACAAATAATCAAAATTAAAGAAAACGCTGATTACTTGCGTTTGTCACTTATACGCAATGAAGCAGAAAGCATTATCCATACAGCACAAATAGATAAGCCGAGCTATTTAGAATACACACATAAACTATTAGAGTGTGAAGTGCAGCGTCGTAAACGAGCAGATTTAGAAAGACGAATGAAGGCAGCAAGTCTGCCTCGGCACCATGAGCTGGATAATTATGACTTTAAGGTCTCCTCAAGTATATCCCAAAAACAGATGAAAGAGCTACGAGAGTTGTTGTGGGTCGAACAGATGTACAACTTGGTACTCATGGGACCAAGTGGAACGGGCAAATCTTATATAGCAGCTGGTTTAATTAATGATGCTGTGAAAAAAGGATATAAAGCCTACTTTATAACAATGGAAGATTTAATTAATATCTTGCGTATGAAAGACCTTACAGCTTCAGCCTTAGCAGCTTATAATCGTTTACTTAGAGCTCCCTTAATAGCTATTGATGACATAATGCTCTTTCCGATTAAAAAGAATGAATCAGTTTCTTTATTTAATCTAATCAATAGCTTGCATGAACAGTGTTCGCTAATTATCACCACTAATAAGTCGCCATCTCAATGGGCAGAAATGATGGATGATGAAGTGTTAGCAACAGCTATGCTTGACAGGATACTTTATCGATGTGAAGTAATAAAACTAGAAGGTGATAGCTATCGTATGGAGAATAGAAAGAATATATTTACAAAGGAATAAATTAATTTGAATGAAGGTGAGATGTTTTGTCCCTTCGCTACGCTTCGGGACAAAACATCTCACCTTTGCTCCTGAAAACAACAATAAAATATTAACATAGTGGGGAAATGTACTTGCTAAAATATGAGGAGTTTTAATTGCTAATTACATCCTACGGAGCGCTAATTACTGCTCTGTTTAAATAGTAGTTGTTTTATGTTGTATAATCAAATTGATTCAACTTTTTATTATGAATGAGTTAATATCGAATATCATAGTTTTTAGCTCCATCGGAGCCCTGCTGTCTGTAGTAGATTAACAACTCGACCAGCACCAGAGCTCCTTTTGGAGCGAACTGTAAAGCAGTTTAAACATGGTAGCTTATTTATAACAGATAGCAATAGTTAAACACATAGTTTTACTGGTGATCACTAAATGGGTCTTTAGTGAGTATAAAGCAATAGTCTTTTTGAATTAATAAGAACTTCTTTTACGAAATAGCAAAAAAGGAAGTCTTTTAAAGAAGCACTTTTATGTAGAATGATAACTTCGCCCTACAAACACCTCTCTTTATACATAGGAGTATAGCTTCATGTTTTATTAGTCTCACCCTAGCTGTAGAAGTAGAGATTCTCACATTGTTCACTTCATCGGATGAATAGGTTGTTAGGTTCATGCTCATTTCAAGCCATCAATTTCGAATGATAGCATATTACTTGTTCGTTTGTTTTATGCCAGATGATAGAGATGAAATTCACGGTGTTTTTGAATAATCCCACATGGTGGAAGAAAGTTTCGTGACTTGTTCGTTTAATCCTACGTGGTGGAAAATAGTTTCGTGGCACGAAATTTAAATCCTACTCGGTGGAAAGAAAATTCGGGGCACGAAACTATAATCCTACATGGTGGGAAGAAAATTCGTGACACGAAACTTTAATCCCACTCGGTGGAAAGCAAGTTCGGGGCACGAAACTTTAATCCCACAAGGTGGAAATGAAGTTCGGGGCACGAAACTTTAATCCTACTCGGTGGAAAAGAAATTCGGGACACGAAACTTTAATCCCACTCGGTGGAAAGAAAAATCGGGGCACGAAACTTTAATCCTACAAGGTGGAAAGTAGCTTCGTGCCACGAAAAAGTTTTCCTACACGGTGGAAATGTTGGAAAGTGTTAGAAAAGAGGGTGTAATAGGTGAAGATAGTTGTGTTTTAAACAAATAAACCCTTCAAATCTACAAACTGTTACAAATCGGCATTTTGGGCACCTTGCCCACTCTATGAAGTAAAACCAAAACAGTGTTTTTCTCCCTTTTGAAACAGACACTCTCAAACCTTTAAAGTTTTGAATACAACTGTATTGTTTATTGACAGGCTTCACAGATTAGACATTAACGGAACACTTTAATAAGCAAAACCCAATTTTAAAGTATATAATTCAAATTTACCACCTCAGATAGGGCAATTATCCCAAATTTCCCATTAGAACTATCCAGAAGAGAATTCAAAATTTGATGACTTTTCCCATAGCTTTTTTATCCATGCCCTTCGTTTCATTTGCAGAGCCATTTTTACAATTACTTTGTCAGTGCTTTCATCAATGTAGGCAGGTATAGCAAGAAGCTTATAGCGCAGAGTAGATAGTCTATTACGCACTTTCTCATTAATAACAAACTGCTTAAATAAACTCATGAAATTATAGGCTATAGTCATTAGCAACAAAGCAGCCTCTGTGCTCTCGAAGCTGTCTTGATTCATTTTATCCAACCCATAATCGTATTTGAGTTCTTTGATTCTGTTTTCACAATTAGCACGTCCTCTGTACAGTCTCCATATATCAGCACTGGAGAGCTTCAGTGTAGTTACATAACAAGTGTAACGATAGTCGTTTTGGAAGTAATCATCCTCAAAAAGGCTTAATTGTTTACCTGCGGCTTTTGGACGCTCTGATACTTTTTGACGTACGGTTATCATCCTCCTAGACTTCTCCCAATCTTGAGCTTTATATTCAAATTCTGCAATTTCGATACCCTCATCAATAGTCATCCAATTACGTGTAGTTAATATCTTTCGTTGAATGCTAACGTACATAGGAACAGAGGTAATATAGTCTATAGCTGTATCCTCACTTTCCAGATAATTAAAAATCTCCTGATTGTAAAATCCACTGTCTAAACGTAATAAACCTATCTTTTTATTTTGAAAAAATGAAAGTGTTTCCTCCAAAAAAGCTTTGAAGTTATTGCTTGTATGTGCATTACCAGGACGCAACCAAAAGTTAGCAACCATTTCGGCATCAGCTACAAAAGCTATAAGGGGATGCTGTGATTTACGCCCAGGTTTATGCTTATTGTATCCCTTTTTTGCACCTTGTTGATCACCATAACGAGTCAATATCGTTGAATCTATATCTAAAGTAAAGTTGTCAAACTGCAAATTGTTAAAGAACCAACTATAAAGACCACCAAAAACTTGGTGATTTATTTCCATATTAAACTTCTCAAAATAGCGTTGAAAAGCTTTATGTTCAGGCATATTGTCCCATGCAAAAATACGCTGAATACTTGTGTCAAAGCGAGTAACATCTAAATGAGAAAATCGATTTGCGCCACACCAAATTGAAGCCATGAACTGAACAAAGAGTTGTATAGGGGGATATCCTCGATTCAAGCCTTGAACAGGCAAGGGAAGATTCTCTAGTTCTTTGATAAACCCCGAATTGGTTAGTAATTGCTTTAGTATAACCAATCCTCCAAAAGATGTAATTTCATTATCTACGAATTCTATTTCCATCTACTTTACATTATATGAATGAGAAACCAATAAAATACAAACAATTAATGCTCTGTAAAGCCTTAATAATTTGATAATTACAGATGTATTTCTCTAATGGTGTCCATTAGAAAACTTAAAAACAAAGATAGCTTTAAATTCGAATTATCCTAATGGGAAATTTGGGATTATGACATAAAAGTCAAATCGAGCATGCAAGATTCCGCGAGTATGAGATAAAACTTGAATCTAGAATGCAAGATTCAACAATCATCTCATAAAAGTCAAATCTGCGATGCAGTATTCCACGAGTATGGCATAAAACTTGAAACAGAAGAGCAAGAAATGGTTTTTATCTCATGAAGGGGGAATCTTGCAAGGTGAAAGATCAAAATCTGATTTATAATGTAAGGAGCTATAGTGTAGCATCACGAAGTGAAAAGTATAAATTAGTCATCTTATAATAGAGCCCTATATCAGAGGAGTTCAACCACCCAGCATCTACGCAAAGCTAAAAACGTGAATAAAATGGATTAAGTACCTGGACAGTATTCCATACAAAAAACCACCTGATTTTTACTTAGGTGGCTTTTGAATTATATAAGCTTTGGTTTTATTTAAACATTCAACCTACATTGGATGATACTGCTACAACAAGCCTATAGAAAGTAATTTGCTTTGGATTTTAGCATGCATAACAATTTTGCCATTCACCAATTATTCCGAGCAAGTCGAATCATACAGGAGGTTTCACTCAGTTAGTTTAACAGAGTGACAATAATAACTAAAAGAGTGTCCAAAACTTAATGGACACTCTTCTATAACTTAGTTATTAATTATATATAACCCTTATTTATTTACCACTCTGGATTTTGCGCTAGATCTGGAGAAATATTTATTTCTCTTTCTGGTATAGCTGTCAAAATACGATAATCATTATACTTTAATGGTTCTGTAAATATTGTGGTTTTTATATCACTTTTGTTACGTACTAAGTCAAACATACGATGGTTTTCACAGAAAAGCTCCATTCTTCTTTCATCTAAAATATCTTGCAATGTAACAGAGGTTACATCAACATAATCCTTTACTCTATTTTTGCGAAGCTCATTATAATACCATACAGCAGATTTTGCAGCTGCATCATTACCACCTTGTAGTTTTGCTTCAGCAGCAATTAAATATACTTCAGAAAGACGTATAACCTTAAAGTTATTTACATAAAGAGGTGCACTTGCTCCCTCTTGTCCTTCGTACTTAATAGTATAATATGCTTTATGTTCATTTTTTTTTGTAGCTTTTAAACTTATTGATTTAGAACGAACATCTTTATCCTGAGCTAATAACCATGTTTGGAAATCATCACCTGCACCAGCTTCTGGATATCCATCAGGATTTGTATAATAGCCTAAAGAGTTTCTTTGAGCATTTGATTTATCTGTTGTTAAAACTTCAAATAATGACTCACTTGTACCTGTTTTATTCCAAGCACTTAAATAGCTTTCGATATCATACAGCTCATATGGACTATTCTCAATAACATCAACTGCATACTTAAGAGCATTATCATAGTCTCCCATATACAAGTATGCTCTACTTAATAGAGCCTCAACTGCCCAATAATTAATCTTTCCAGATGCTTCTGTTGGTTCTTTTTGCAATAAATCTAACGACTTCTTAAAATCACCCACTATAAAATCGTAAGTATCCTTCAAAGTAGAACGTTTGAATTTTGTATTAAATGGGTATAACTTATCATTAATAACAACACCCGAGTTTTCTGCATTTACATCAGCGGCAATCACTGGAATTTGGGAATAAAGTCGAGCCATTTCAAAATGCGCCAAAGCTCTTAAAGCATATAGTTGACCTTCATAATCATTAAAAGCATCTATGTCTGAGTCTTTATCTTCAACATTTTCCAAATTCTCTAACACACTATTTGCTCGAGCAATTGTATAACTAAATACTTGATACGACCCTATTGAAAAACCACTATTTTTATCTGTTTGAAAAATCACAACAGGCTGTAAATGATTAACTTGGTCTATTATTTTTATATCACCACCTTTTGCATCGGCATATAAAGCTGCATCACCTGCAAATCCCCATCTATCAACCAGTGTTTCGTAAACACCATTCACTGCCGTATTCAAAGAGTTTAAATCAATTATTGATTCTTCTCCAGGCAAACTAGATGATGGAGTTTGATTAAGCTCATCAGAACAGCTTATATTCAAGAACATAAGCGAGATGAACAAAAAGACATATTTTTTCATATTTATAATATTTTTCATACTTATACTTATTAAAATTCAACATTTATTCCAAATGAAAATGTTCTTGCCATTGGAGTATCTACGGTTCTATATCCGTTAAGAGCAACTTCTAATTCCATATTATTTGTTGCTGCATACAAATACGCTAAGTTGTTAACGTTAAATGACAAATCAACATTTGAAACTCCTAATTTATTATACCATGTTTTTGGCAAACTGTATCCTAAAGAAATTTCTTTTAAGCGGATGAAATCTGTAGACAATATATGCCTTGTCGACCAACGATCTGAACGATAGGGATTTGACAAAATAGGACGAGGATTGTTTACAACATCACCAGGTTTTTGCCAATAGTCTCCTGCAACTTCTTTTAACAGATTAAAATTAAACATTCTTAGGCCGTCGTGTTTTTGAAAATATCCAGGATAGTCAAACAAATTTCCGCCAAATTGATACGTTAGCAAGACATTTAAAGATACACCTTTATAAGAAAATGTATTACTAAAACCTCCATTAACTTTAGGAAAAGCCGAACCTTGAACTTTTTTACCAGCTTGAGCATAAGTGTATGTTCTATTATCTTCAGAATCTGGTTTATTTGGATCTTTTGCAAACATAGCCAACCCATTATCAGGATCAACTCCTAAGTAGGTAGGCAAATAGAATGAATATAGATCCTCCTTTTCGCGATAAATATATAAGTCGCCATCACCTGCAATTATATCACCATCAGGCAGTTTCTCAACAACTGACTTCAGCGTTGTTAGAGTAAAGTCAGAGTTCCACTTAAAATTCGACATCAATAAATCTGATCCATGAAACTCAAATTCAAATCCTTTATTTGAAATTTCACCAAGATTCATTGTTATTGAAGAAGCTCCTGTGGAATAAGAAATGGGCACAGCTAAAAGCAAATCAGTGGTATATTTATTAAAATATTCAAAACTAAAACCAAAACGATTTGCTAGTGTAAAATCAATTCCTACATTCATATTTTTGCTTTTCTCCCATCCTAGATCATCGTTTTTAAGCTGATTTATAAAACTTGCTGGTTTATCGCCATAATTACCACCAAAATAATATAACCCCATATATGAATAACTTCCTCCTGGTAAGTTACCATTAGTACCATATGAAAGGCGAATTTTCCCATCAGTCAAGAAGTCATTTTCCATAAACTCTTCCTGAGAAAAACGCCACGACCCCGAAGCACTATAGAAACTACCTCTTCTTTTATTTCTTCCTAACTTTGAAGACTCATCAGAACGTAAACTACCTGCTATATAATATTTATCAGCATAGTTGTAGTTTAAATTTCCAAAATATGACAACATAAAGTTATTAACAAATCCAGAAGTAGCATTATGAGGCTGTCCGTTTGCTAATTCATGAAGAATATCATTTGAGTAATCTGTTGCAGAAAGAAACAGCCAATTATTCTTATATTTTTGAACTTCTGCTCCTAACAGAGCATCAAAATTATGAACATCATTAAAAGTATTGGTGTAATTTAAAACATTAGATGATGTCAATGACATTACTTCTTCTTCCTGTTTTTCTCCTAGGCCTTTAAGACTTGCTCCATCAATAGATGTTGGACTCCAGTAGTTAAACGACTTAACAGTAAAATAGTCAACAGAGTTGTTACTGTTAAAAAATAAATTATCTGAAAATAAAACCTTAACTCCCACATTATTCATAACGCGATAAGTTTTATTTGAAACACCCGATTCATCAGGAGATAATGCCCACAGTGCATTTGCAACGTTTCCATTCATATTCGAATTCATATTATAAGAGCCATCCTCATTATATGCTTTCTCAGTTGGAATTGAACCCATCATCATTGATAAAGGACTTGCAGTAGAAATACCTTGCTCTTGGTCAGTTTGGTCTCCTCTTCCAGTCTGTTTGGTATAAGCCATTTGATTTTTGAAACTTATTTCTAACCAATCTGTAGCTTTGTTAGAGAGATTAAGCATAGAAGTGTAGCGTTCAAACTCTCGGTGTTTCACAAGACCTTTCATTTTGTTGTAACCAAGCGATGCAAAAAAGTTGGTCTTTTCACCTCCACCTGAAGCTGAAAATTGTACTTCCGATTGATTTCCTCCATCGTAAATCAAATCACGCCAATTATCTCCGTCCTTAACCTCAGTTACATTCGACCAATCAAGATCTAGATAAGTGTCTTCTGCAAACTGTTTTGCAGCAGCTATTTTTGCCGCATCTCCATAATTTGGCTGTGAAGGATCCATTCCTAAGCCTCTATAACGTAAATGGTAGCCTTCTAATGCTGCTTTATGATAATTAGCGTATTCAGTTCCACTCATCATTTCATATGAATTGGTTGCCATATTAGAAAAACCAGTATTCATGTTTAAATTGAATTTTGTTTTTCCACTCTTTCCTTTTTTGGTAGTAATGATTACTACACCATTGGCTGCCCGCGAACCATACAAAGATGCTGCTGCAGCATCTTTTAATACTGTCATTGATTCAACGTCTTCGGGATTCAACGATGAAAGGGTATTACTTGATACACGCGAACCATAGTCTCCAGTAGTCATAGGAATGCCGTCAATTACATAGAGTGGTGATGTTGATCCTGTAATAGATCCTATACCACGAATTTGTATACTCCCAGAAGAACCTGGATCTCCAGTAAGAGAAGTTACTCTGACACCCGAAACTTTTCCGTTTAAGGCTTTATCTACAGATTCTACTCTAGCAGAGCTAATTCTTTCAGACCCCACTGCTGAAGCTGAACCAGTAAAAGTTGATCTTTTAGCAGTTCCATAAGCAACAACAAGTACTTCATCGAGGATTTCAGCATCAGACTCCATCACAATTCGCATACTAGGTTTAGCAGCCACCTCTTGCTTAATCATACCCACATACGATACAACAAGTGTAGCATTTTCATGAACCCTCAATGTGAAATTACCATCAAAATCGGTAATAGTTCCTTGTGCAGTTCCCTTAATAAGCACAGTTGCTCCGATAACTGGTTCTCCAGTTTCGTCTACCACTACCCCACTCACCTGAGTTTGGGCAGTTGCAATCCCAACACTTATAAAAAGCAGGGATAAAAATAGCATTAGTTTTCTTTTCATAAAAAATTCTACTTTAAAATTACACTTACTACTAATTTTCTCTTTAGTATTTATTTCATTTTTCACTTCTTTTGATTTTTAGGTTTTTCCATTTATTTCATTATTTACATTTATGCTCATTTGCATTTCACCTCCTTGTCGTATGTTACTTTTGATTTTATCTGCCGAAATAGGCGTCAGAAGAAAATCATAATAGTAATAATTAAACATTGACCTCACTTTTAAAAGAGACCGTTTTACAAAAATGTGGCTTTAAAAAGGCACTCTTTTCGTTAACTTCAAATAGCTGTTTTTCATTCAACAATGAGTTTTTCGCTTATTCAAAATTAACTTCAGACACAAATATAGATTAAATTATGACACTAGCATCATTTTTAACAATAAATCTTCAGTTTTCTTACCTAAAACCTCACTTTGCACTACAAAGTTAATAGAATATTTATAACATAATGATACAAAACAGAGAAATAATGATTCATATCTACTTATATCAGTGTATTAAAATAATAAAAAAACAGTTCGTCGCCATATTATACATCAAAGAGACAATCTGGATATAAAGATAAAAAAAGTAGAGCAATTTTTGATTTTTTATTAAAGTGTTGATTTTACATTCTTTCTATCAGCATATTACCATAGATATACATATATGAAAATATATAAACAGAGTGTTTATTATAGCTATATTTATTTTTTCGTCTGTATGCATTTTAGCTAAAATAGCCAACCAATATATTTATTTATTCTATAATAATTAATGTGCCCAAAGATGAACAGAGTATCTTTTCCCACGTCTCACATAAAATATCACAGCACTGTATTCGCTGTTTCGCATCTCTAAAATCAAAGCTTGCTATTTAAATACTTGTTCACAAACAACAAAACAGAGTTTGATTAAATAAGAGCAATGTAATGTAGAATAGAATTACTTTATTATCAATAATTTAGTCCGCAGTATTAAAACATGAGCTAGCCTTCGCTCAATACTTTTATATAAAATAAAAGTGATAATTTACAAACATTTTCACTTACATGTATGTTAATCAAGGCAAAGGTATATTGAAGTGATAAGAAACACCTCTCAACTTAAATCCGTTAATCCATCTAATTAATTATATAAAACAGAATGCCCTATGAAAATTCATGAATATCAAGCAAAAGAAATTTTTGTGCAGTACGGAATTCCAATTAATCCAGGATACCTATGCCATAATATAGACGATGCCATATGGGCATACGAAAAACTAGACTCCGATCTAGTGGTAGTGAAAGCACAAGTGCATACAGGTGGCAGAGGCAAAGCAGGAGGAGTGAAGCTTGCAAAAGATACTATAGAGATGCGAAACCATACAGCCAACATACTAGGTATGGATATAAAAGGATACATAGTGGATAGAGTGTTGCTAGCAAAAGCTGTAGATATTGAAAACGAATATTATGTGAGTTTTGTAATAGACAGAAATACCAAGTCGGCGCTGCTAATGCTAAGCAAAGAGGGAGGAGTGGACATTGAAGAGGTGGCTCACAAAACACCTGAAAAAATTCATAAAATAGCTATCGACCCGGCAGTAGGTATGCCTGACTATTTGGCGCGTCAAGCTGCTTTTCTTCTATTTGACGATATAATGCAAGTGAGACAAGCTGCAAGTATTTTCCAAAAACTTTACAAACTTTTTATAGAGACCGACGCATCGCTAGCAGAGATCAACCCACTGATACTGACACCCGATAAAAAGGTAATAGCCATTGATGCTAAAATGACATTTGATGACAATGCACTGTATCGTCAGAAAAAGATTAGCGAACTATTTGAACCAACAGAGGAAGAGAAAAAAGAGCAGAAAGCAAAATCGAAAGGGTTTAGCTATGTTCATCTTGGAGGCGACATTGGCTGTATGGTAAATGGAGCCGGATTGGCTATGGCTACCATGGATATGATTAAGCTATATGGAGGCACACCATCCAACTTTTTAGACATTGGTGGCAGTTCAAACCCTACAAAGGTAATAGAAGCAATGAAACTGCTACTGTCTGATCAAGATGTAAAGGTAGTATTGATAAATATTTTTGGTGGAATAACCCGTTGCGACGATGTTGCTAGAGGACTGCTTGAAGCATTTAAGCAAATAGACACCGATACACCTATAGTAATAAGGCTAACAGGTACAAATGAAGTAGAGGGAAGAGAACTTTTGAAAGGCAGCAAATTCCACTTAGCCGAAACTATGGGCGAGGCTACACGTAAAGCAGTGGAGCTGGCTCAATAAGAAACATTACTCCTTATTATTAGGTAAAACAACTAATTACAAAAACTAAATCAAATAAAAGAAAAACAATATGAGCATCCTTATAGATAAAAACACACGACTTCTGGTACAAGGTATAACTGGACGAGATGGTGGTTTTCATGCATCCAAAATGAAAGCTTATGGAACAAACGTTGTAGCAGGCACTTCGCCTGGAAAGGCGGGAGAAGAGGTAGATGGTATTCCGGTGTTCAACACTGTGCAAGATGCAGTAGATGAAACAGGAGCAAACACATCTGTGATATTTGTACCTGCAGCTTTTGCAAAAGATGCCATGATGGAAGCCGCAGCAGCAGGTATCAAACTAGTTATTTGTATTACAGAGGGTGTGCCCACTCTTGATGTAGTGGCTGCACACAGTTTTATAAAAAAGCAAGGAGCACAATTGCTTGGTCCTAACTGTCCTGGATTGATTTCTCCTGACAAAAGCTTAGTGGGAATTATGCCTGCAAAGATATTCAAACCAGGAGGAACTGGTGTAATAAGCCGAAGCGGAACGCTCACCTATGAAGTTGTGTACAACCTTACCACAAAGGGAATGGGACAATCGACAGCTATTGGCGTTGGGGGCGACCCAGTGGTGGGGCTATACTACAAAGAACTTCTATCGATGTTTGAGCAAGACCATGACACAGACTCCATTGCACTAATTGGTGAGATTGGAGGCGATGCCGAGGAGCAAGCTGCCGCATATATAAAGGAGCATATTACAAAACCAGTGGCAGTGTTTATAGCAGGACAATCTGCACCTCCTGGGAAACAGATGGGCCATGCAGGCGCTATCATCTCTAGTAGCGGTGGCACGGCAGCAGAGAAGATTGCAGCTTTTGAAGCAGCAGGTATTCCAGTGGCAAAAGAACCAAGTGAAATACCCGATTTATTAAAGAGAAGAAGGTAGTTATGATTTAAAACTGATATCCTATTCCACCAAAGAAGTTGAAGTCGCTATACTCGTGTTGATACCCTATCGTAAAATCTATGGGTCCTAATCTTGTGCGGGATTGATAAGTTATGCCTGCACTCCAGTTTAAGTTATCGAAACTAATGTTTTCCCACTCATCGAATTGCAACAATGCTTGAACTCGTGGTGTTAGGTAATTCTTATCATCCATTGCTATTCTAAAACCCAACTCACCCAATGTACTCACAGGCTCTAAAAAACTGATGCCTCGCTGCCCTAATACAGGGAATGAGTAGTCTGAAAAAGAGTTGTAGGTGTTGGCTGCATAGTTGGCGTAAGCCGAACTTTGGCTCTCTATATTAAACAATGTTCGATGATGAAAACTTGCCAACAAAGAGACCTCATCATTAAGAGGCACTACTGAACTTAACCTCAAGTGATAGATTGGTATAATATTAGAAAACTCGCTTTTGTTTACAAGAAGAGAAAATGTTGTGTTTAAATAAAACCCTCTATTGGTAAGATATACATCATCTCTACTATCGATTGTGAACTGACCAAACAGTGTGGAATAGAAGCCGCTAGTATCTGCATCAAACAATTTGATGCTATTGTCGGTATTACGCCTATAGCAGCTATTGCTATAATAATGTTGACTCAAACCCATCCCAAAATCAATATTATTGTGGAGCCTCCTATTGGTGTATAACGAAGCGTCAATATTCACAACATCCATTTTACCTGTTCTATGTCCTCCTTCGTATTGATTCAACTTATTGTAACGAGCACCAATCTCAAAACCCATAGTAGTAAAATACTTACGATTTGATTCCATCTTCATTTTTATCTGAGGATTGATAGCTATCTTTGTATCAATCATCATAAGACTAAAAAAGTTGGAGTAGTTTTGTTTTGAATAATTGGCATAAATTGAAGCTAAATCAACTGTGTTGAATCCTGCACCCAACATCAGCTTTGGCTCTTTCTTGTCTTTTATAACCAACTCAAGATTGTGCCCCTTGCCATTTGGCTTCAATATATAGTTTACCATCTCGAAGTTACCATAAGCATACAATCTTTTTGCGGCTTCATCTATCTCTTTTGTTGTATAGACAGTGTTTGGAGTTATATTCAATGTCGATAGTATAAATCTGTAGTCATCTTGATAGGCATCTTCTAATACCACCTCTCTTATCAACCATTCATCGACATGTTTATATGCTATATCTTTATTGTTCCTCTTGATATTTCGTCCTTCAATCAGCTCTAGAATTTTAGGGAGCTGTTCGCGAGCTGCTATTTCTCCCTTTTTCATAATGCTGTCTACTGCACTTGCTCTAAAATCGAATGTAGCAACACCTTTAAGCTCGGGGTTAATCACCACATCTGCCAATTTAATGTTATCATTGTGTTTTTCAACCTCTATCTGATTTACAATTCCCATCAATATGGAAGTGATAGATCCAAATTGCGAATCTTTGTCTTTTTCCTGCTGCAAATCGACACCTATTATTATATCAGCACCCATATCTATAGCAACATCTACAGGAAAATTATTAATAACTCCTCCATCAACTAAATGCATATCATTAAAATTGACAGGAGAGAAAACTCCTGGAAATGCCATACTCGACAACATTGCTGTTGGCAAGTGCCCTTGCTTCAACACCTCTTCTTTGCCAGTTTCAAGATTATAAGCCACACAAGCAAAAGGTATAGGTAAATCTGAAAAATGAATATCATCGGATATATTTGCAGTAATTCCACTAAAAAGATTCAATATGTTATTCCCTTTTACATAGCCTAAAGGCAGCGACAGTTTTTTATCTTTTGTATTTAAATCAAATTCTAACAGATACTTTTGTTCGTAGTTTTGCTTAAAGGGAGTTTTAAGCTTTCGTGGCACTCTATCTAAAAGCAACATTTCCCAATCTTGCTCTCTCACAAAATCCTCGATATCTTGCGCTGAGTAACCAATAGAGTAAAGAGCACCAACTATTGTTCCAATACTATTTCCCGATATAATTGTGATGGGTATATCTGCCTCTTCAAACACTTTTAATGCCCCAATATGGGCAAAACCTTTAGCTCCTCCACCGCTCAATACTAACCCCAGTTTTATCTCATCTTCAGTATCTTCTGTTTGAGCTTGAACAGAGCCAACTGAACTAGCAAAAAGACATATCAAAAGGGTAAGAACAGACTGCCTGATTAAGTTTTCAAATTGATTCATACCTTAATTGTTTAAATATCAGTGCTTGGCAAGTAATTACAACGCACCTTTTAGTTACAAAAACACATTTATTTACAAATATACAATAAAAAACTACATCTATCTGTGAAATCAATTACTCTTTACAACAAACACTTACATCTGTTTGTGAACTCAATTACTGCTGGCAACAAACGATTACAACTATTCTGTATTGCAATTACTCTTATACCAACTTTAAAATGGCTTACTGGAGCACTGTGGGTATTAATTCTAATGTCGGAATTGATGTCGTGAGTACTCCTGATATCAATTCCGACATTGGTTTTAGTTGCAGTAACCCTGCAGACTATTGTTCCGACATGAGAATTGACTGTAGTAGCTCTTCGAACTATAAATATGACATTGGAATGATTACTCATAGCGCTACGGCAATCTATTCTAACAGAGTGACAAGAGTAATGAGACTACAAGGAAAGATGGTGCAATTTGTTTAAAGTAGTGATTGCATTGCAGATAAGGTATCGATGTTTGTAGATATTAGTAATAAAATTGAAAGACGCGTGTAAATCTTTGCTTTTAACAATGCTTTATGTTCTAGGCAATAAAAAGACGAGACTATCCATTACAGATAGCCTCGTCAGTGGGAGTGTTTGTCTCACTTTCGTGAGAGTTGCACCCGTTATCTTCAACTCATTGCTCAGTTATTCTTTATCGGAATCGTTATTTACATCAGTATCAGAATCTTTCTTAGTTGTTGGACGTTTACGTGCAATAAACACTTTATTTACTCTACGTTCTGCACCACGTATTTCACCACTTTGTTCGCTTTTCCTCTTTTTCAGATCAAAAATTTTCCTTTCTGGTTGATGATCATCTGCATCTTTTTTTCTAAATACAGGACGGTTGGTAGTATCATCAAATATAATATCCTTACGGTCGTATGATTTGTAATCCCTTTGTGGCCTGTCTGCCCTATCGCCACCTCTGGGTCTGTCATCTCTGCTAAAGCTTCGATCTCTCTCTTTAAAACCACCACCTCTTCGGTCATCGCCTCTTCCTGCATCGCGGTCTCTAAAACCTCCTCTATCACGGTTACGGCTATCTCTGTGCCTATCGTCGCCTTTAGGAGGAGCAAAGTCTTGTTTAAACTCTCTTTTGTTTTCACCAACAGGACGGCTATCACGGTCGTATCTTCTAGTTGAAACCTCATCTTTTGAACGGTCGTCGCGTCGGCCTGCAAATATTTCGTAATGACGCATCTCAACCTCTAACGGTCCGTTGAAAAGGAAAAAACGCTTCGAGGGCTTTAACCCTACTCCATCAAAATTTTCTTTTTTATTGCTCAGCACATAAGCATTGTATCCAGTGAATACATGTTTTAGTCGTTCGCCTATCATATTATATAGGGCTTCAATATCGTTTATCTTTATGCGTTCTCCATATGGAGGATTTGTCATAAGCACTCCAGCTGGCTGCGGAGCTTCGGTGTATTGTTGAAATGGCTTCACCTCTAAGGTAATTTCATTTTTAAGTCCAGCATTCTTCACATTTCTTTCAGCTATTGCTATAGCATGCCCCGATATATCTGTACCTATTATCTTATGGTTGAATGTCTTCGCACCACTATCATCGTTGTATATATCGCTAAATAGTTCACTGTCGAAATCGGGCCACTTCTCGAAAGCAAAACCTGCTCGGTGAATTCCGGGTGGTATATTCAAGGCAATCATTGCTGCTTCAATTAATAATGTTCCAGAACCACACATTGGATCAATAAAATTTGACTCGCCACGCCAACCCGATTTAAGAATCATACCAGCTGCCAACACTTCATTTAGTGGGGCATCGGTTTGAGCAATGCGATAGCCACGCATGTGAAGCGACTCGCCAGAGCTATCGAGCGAAAGCGTACATTTGTTGTGTGCTATGTGAATGTTGAAAACAAGATCAGGATTGGTAACGCTTACAGATGGGCGCTTCTCATATTTTTCGGAAAAATAGTCTGCAATTCCATCTTTCACTCTATAAGCAACAAATTTGGAGTGACGGAATATGTGTGAAAACACAACCGAATCAATCAAAAATGTATTGTTGAGAGATAAGTATTGCTCCCAATCTATTTTTTTAATCTCTTCATATACTTCGTCGGCATTGTTTGCCACAAAGGTATGGATGGGTTTTAAAATGCGCAATGCTGTGCGGCAGTACAAATTGGCTTTGTAGAGCAAAGCCTTGTCTCCAGTAAAAGAGACCATACGGTTGCCCGTTTCTACATTCTGTGCACCTAATTCTATTAACTCTTCTGCTAGTACATCTTCAAGTTCGGCCATCGTTTTGGCCACCATCTGAAAACTGTTGGTTGTATTCATCAATTGATTCCTCTATTTATAATTGTGCAAAGATAATGATTCTCTGATTATAAGCAGTGTTTTTTTCATATTTTGCAAAACTATCTCTATTACTTATCTTTGCTTGATATATAAAACATAGACAATTATGAGCAAAATAAAAAATATCGTTTTCGATTTCGGTGGGGTATTAATTGATTGGAACCCCCAATATCTTTACAAAAAGGTGTTCGACAGCGAGAAGGACATGAACTACTTCCTAGAGAACATATGTACCCCTCAGTGGAATATGCAACAAGATGCTGGACGTTCGTTAGCCAATGGCACTAAAATATTGCAAGATAAACACCCTGATTATAAAGAGCTGATTGGGCTATACTATGGACGATGGGAAGAAATGCTAGGTGGGATAATTGAAAAAAATGTGCATGTTTTGCATCTACTGAAAGAGAAGTATCCTATTTATGGGTTAACCAATTGGTCGGCAGAATTAATTACCATTGCTTATGATAGATACGATTTCTTTAATTACCTAGAAGGCATTGTAGTTTCTGGAGATGAGAAATTGATAAAACCTGATCCTAAATTGTACCATGTGCTTTTGAATAGGTACAATTTAAAAGCCAACGAATCGCTTTTTATTGATGACAACATTAATAATATTGAAACTGCACGCAAAATGGGCTTCCATACTATTCATATCAACGAAGGTGTAGATTTAAAAAAAGAGGTGAAAGAGATGGGTGTTTTGTAGTTTTCACTATTACATCTTTAATTAATAGATGTAACACCAAACAGCTATGCAGGCACATCCCAATGAAATAGGAAAAGACTTCATGGGGCAGGTGGGTCTGCTATAACTGTTTCGGCACCGCTACCGTGCGAATCTTTCGCATGGCACTACTGATGAGTCAGCTCTATTTAGAAAGCAGCTTTTAATTCTAATTCTTAACTTTTAATTTAGCTGGTTTCGACTCGTTGTGAAATGAGTCTACAGCAGTTACCACATAAGTATATTCGGCTCTTCCACTTTCGTATGGAATCACATAAAAATTATCTCCGGTTATATTCACAATATTGGCTGCATTGTTTATATCCACCTTTTCGCCTTTTCTAAAGCGATAAACTACAAAATAATTTGCAGACTCTGGACTAGGCGAAAGCTTATTGCTCTCCCACGTCAAAAAATGCATATCTTCGGTATATACCTCTGTCAGCCTTTTTACTTTCGATGGACGCCCTTTGTGCATGTGAGTGTATGCAGGTATTAGCGATTTTGATCGATGAGCCCCTGAAACAAGGGTGTTTGCCACATCGGCATAATTGTCCATTATTAAATAACCATACCAATAACAGTTGCCATCTACAAAAGAGAGTGCACGTGTTTGAAGAATTTTTTGGTCTAGCTCATTTTTATCTACACTCCTCTTGATATCTTGTCCAATATAGAGTGGTTGCTCAAAGTTATTGGCATTCCACCAATTAACAAGGGTTGTGTAATCGGCTAGTGGATGCCCTGTCTCCCAGTATATTTGAGGCATATTGTAATCTATCCAACCCTTTTCTACCCATAGTTTTATGTCGGCATATAGGTCGTCATAGTTTTGCAGCCCATTGGTTTCGCTTCCCGACCCGTCAGGAGTGCTTCTCTTGTTTCTGTATATGCCAAACGGACTAACACCAAATCTAACCCATGGTTTTGTGCCAGCAATGGCAAGTTTTACTTGCTGAATAAGCAGGTTTACATTATTGCGGCGCCAATCGTCGCGTTGATTTACAGTAAATCCTTGCGAAGCTGCATACCTATCAAAGCTAACATTATCGGCAAACTGCTCACCATCTTTTGGATATGGGTAAAAGTAGTCGTCCATATGAATAGCATCAACATCGTAACGAGACACAATATCACGGACAACGGTGCTAATAAAGTTACGGTTTTCAGGAAGTCCAGGATCGAAAAAGAGCTGATTGCCATACTGCACAAATCGTTCGGGATGAGTCCAATAGATATGGTTGGGAGCTAGCTCGCTCATCATACTAGATTTCACTCTATAGGGGTTCAACCATGCATGTAGTTCGATCCCTCTCTTGTGGCACTCATCTATAATAAATTCAAGAGGATCGAATGTAGGATCATCAGGGGCAACACCCTGCCTGCCCGTTAGAAACCTGCTCCATGGCTCTATTTCTGACTTGTAGAAAGCATCTGCTTCGGGACGAATCTGAAATATTACAGCATTTATTCCTGCATCATCCAATTTTATGACCATATCAGTTATGTAGTGCTTCATTGCAGCACTATTCATCTGTTGATAACGCGATTGCCAAGCAGTTTGTATCCAAGCACCACGAAACTCGCGTTTGGGATATAGCTCTGGAGCTTGTGTCAATGTTGATTTAGACGAACCACACCCAAAAAAGATTGTGGCAAGTAATGTAATAGCAATATATCGGATAATAAATTTGAAATTCATTATTAAATTTTAGTTCAAGATTATTTTAGCAAACACACCATTATTAAGGAACAAACATGTGAGTACCACCCTCTACAAGATTATCGGCAGTATAACGTTTTGGGAAAATAACGATTCTACTAATATCAGGAAATCTTCTTTCGATGCGAGTAGCCATTCTATCCAACACCGGAAGATGAGAGATATACCCTTGATGTGCCGAAACCATCACAAATATATCGTCGTCTCTTACATCATTTGTAAAAGAAAGAGGATTATGCCAATCAGTAAACTCTTTAAAAGTAAAGTTAGCTTTCAGCTTCTCATTGCTAGCTATTACTGCCTGTGTTTCAGGATGTCCTATATGCAAAACAGGTAAAGTGAGCTCTTGAGAAAGCTGTACAATTTTATTTACCCAAACATCAAATCCAAGTTCTCTTTCTGCTAAAGGTGGAGAAACTACAACTATTCGTTTATGCGAAATCATACTTTTCTCTAAATGACAGATAAATAGATTCTTATCAACATTTTTAATAATCAAGTCTACCTTGTCACCCACTAGCTTTTCAAGCACTCCAACTTTTCCGGGCCACCCTATTATAACAATGTCAGCCATAATCTCTCGTGCAGTACGCACAATACCTCCTGCCACATTATGATCGATGGTGGCAATTACATCTACCTCCATATCTGCAGCAATGGCATCAGACACTTGCTCTTGCAATCGTTTTTTAAATGTAATAATATTGCTTTCTGCCTGCTCATTATTGGGAACTACTCCTAAAAGCGAGATAGAATTGACCGACTTTTTATCTTTCATCATCATTGCCAACTCAATGTGCTTACCAATATTAGATGGGTCGGCAATTGGAACTAATATTTTCTCTTGTGCATAGTGACCCAATTCAGATGGAATTACATCTTTGTCTTCCTCTTCAATAGCAATCTCTTTAGCAGCTTTTTGGGTGAAAAACGATGCTATAACACAGGTAATTAAAATTAGAATAATAGTGCCGTTTAAGATATACTCGTCAATAACTCCTGCATTGAATCCTACTAGTATAACTGCAAGTGTGGCAGCAGCATGCGACGAGCTAAGACCAAATATAATATTGCGTTGTGAAATGGAGTATTTAAAAGTCTTTTGAGTAAAAAAGGCTGCCATCCATTTTCCAAAAAGAGCAACTATAGATAATACCACAGCTATTAAAATGGCTCGATAACCTTCAAAAATAACAGTTATATTTACAAGCATCCCCACAGAGATAAGAAAAATGGGGATAAACAGCGCATTTCCTATAAACTCTATTCTATTCATAAGTGCAGAGCTGTGTGGTATCAACTTATTTAAAGCCAACCCTGCAGCAAATGCCCCAATGATAGGTTCTATTCCGCCAATCTCTGCCAAAAACCCTGCTAAGAAAACGATGAAAACTACAAAAATATAGTGGGAGTATTTTTCACTCTCCATTTTCTCGAAGTACCACTTTGCAATTTTAGGAATAATAAAGAAAACAATACCAGAAAAAACAATTAAAGAGATGAGCAACTTTAGCAGGAACTGAAACTCGAATGCCCCCTGGCTGCTGTTTATTATAATAGCTAAAATAATAAGCACTGCAGTGTCGGTTAGTATTGTTCCGCCCACCGTAATTGCTACAGCTTGATTTTTAGATACGCCCATTCTACTAACTATTGGATAGGTTACCAAGGTGTGAGTAGAAAACATACTTGCTGTAAGAAAACTAGCATAAACATCATAGCCTAGCAAGTACCGCATAACAGGATAACCTATTACAAGAGGAATGATAAATGTGAAGATACCAAATACAACACTCTTGTTTTGATTGGCTTTAAACTCTTTTAAATCGAGTTCGAGCCCCACAATAAACATAATATAAAGCAACCCAATGGTTGAAAACATATTAATAGCCTCGCCATTCTGTATAAAATTAAGCCCATGAGGACCAACTAAAACACCTGCAAGTATCAATCCTATAATACTTGGCACATTGAGCCGTTTAAGCAGTAGTGGCGAAACAAGCACAATAAGCAAAAGCAGCCCAAAAACAAGCACTGGATTTGTAAAAGGCAGTGCAAAATGATGGGATAAATCTGATATAAATCTTTCCATATATATAGTTCTCTTTTCTGATAGTTTTAGGTGGCGAAGTTACAACTATTTTCTTAATAGAGGGGAGAGAATATTGCATAATTCGAGTTATAACAGCTGATTGAAAAAGATGAGCCTCTCTTTTGATAAGTAAAAAGAAAAACAAAGGATGAATAATAGACCAAATAATGAAAAACTGCAAATACAGCATCATAAAACCAAGATTTAGTGAGAGATAACACACGAAAACCAAATTATATGAGATTCGTTGAATAAAAAAGAAATAAATAGCTATTTTTGTAAAATAAACAAACAACGAAAAATCCACAAATGATCAATCGAATATTAATCCGTATTAGGGTTATCCAAATAGTATATGCTTGGTATCAAAACAGAGACAAAGACTTAAATCAAGTAGAACGAGAGTTCCTTTTAGGATTACAAAAATCTTATGACCTCTATTACTACTTTCTACAGTTGATGATAGAGCTAACAGATTTGCACGAAGAGCGTGTGAGCACAAAAAAGAATAAATTTTTGCCCACAGACGAAGATTTGAATCCAAATATGAATATAATAAACAATCAGTTTATTAATCAACTTCGAAATAACTCAATGTTTGTTAGCTATATAGCAAACAGACCGATGTCGTGGGAATCTAATAGAAGTTTTTTAAGAGGCTTATTGGATGATATTTTAATGTCTGATGTCTATAAAGAGTACGCTCAGATAGAGAAACCAACCTATAGTGACGACAAAAATTTTTGGAGAAAGAGTTTCAGAACTTTTATTCAAAGAAACGAAAAACTGGATGAGATACTTGAAGATGAAAGTATTTACTGGAACGATGATGTAGAGATAGTTCAATCTTTTGTTATTAAAACAATAAAACAGTTCAAAAAAACAGAAGGCGAAGATTATCAACTATTGCCCATGTTTAACGACGACGAGGATAGAGATTATGCAACAACACTATTACGCGAAACCTTGGCAAATGCCAAAGAGTATAGAGAGTTGATTGCTAAAAATGCAGACAACTGGGATTTCGAACGAATTGCTTACATGGATGTTGTAATAATGCAGGTGGCAATAGCCGAATTGTATACATTTGACAGTATTCCGATAAGAGTAACGCTCAACGAATATATCGACCTTGCAAAATCGTATAGTACACCTAAAAGCAGTACTTTTATAAATGGCGTGTTGGACGCTATTGTAACAGAATTGAAAAAAGAGAAACCTTTTTTCAAAAACTAAAAAGAACAATTTACAAACAATTTAATAAATCAAAATTATGAATATTTTATTACAAGCCTCTGCAGGCTCAATGCTTATTCCAATGGTGGCTGTTATAGCCATATTCTACTTCTTTATGATTCGCCCACAACAAAAGAAGCAAAAAGCTTTACAAAAAGCACGCGAAGCTATGAAAAGTGGTGACAAGGTAATTACTGCTGGTGGTATTCACGGAAGAATAAAAGAGGCAAAAGAGACCTATTTTCTTTTAGAAGTTTCTAATGGTGTTGTTATCAAGGTTGACAAAGCATCAGTATTTGCATCGGCTAGTGATGTTGTTGCAAACTAAGTTTTCTTAAAAACAACAATGTTGGCAATGCTAACATCTTTTTATCGAACAGTAGCTTCTTTCCACTTAGAAACAAGTTGCTGCCTATTGAGCATAATATTCTAAAATTAAAAATAAGATAATATGTCCCTCAAAAATATTATTATAAACTCATGGGATAAACTCCAAACTACTTTTAAAACAGTTAATTGGAGCAGGGTAGGTCCTTTTTTCTTATTTTTAATTTTAGCTTTTGTGTTTTGGCTTCTACTCTTTTTCGAACGAACAACCGATGGTAGCTATTCCATCCCTCTGAAATACACAAACTTCCCTATGGATGAGGTTTTTACTGAAAACAGACCCTCTCAAATAGACGTGAAGATAAGAGATAAAGGCAATAATTTATTAAGATATTTGTTCAGAAAAAGAGACTCTCTTGTTATTGATGTATCGGAAGCTCAACGAAATAATAAAACAACCCTACAAGGCAACGAGCTTACACAGCTAATACACACTAAGCTGTCTGCAGATGCACAAATTATAGGGTATATGCCCGCAAGTATTCAAATTGAAACACACAAACTATACAGTAAAACAGTTCCTGTAGTGTTTGATGGAGATATGAGAACTGATGCAAGCAACTTAATTGTTGGTGAAAGCTCAGTGTTGATTATTCCAAGTGAGGTAAAAATTCGTGGTTCTAAAGAACAGCTAGAAAACATAACAGAAATTACTACAGAGCACACACCATTTGAAAATCTAAAAGCAACCTCACAACTTCCTGCAAAGCTAAAACCTATAGAAGGCGTTATTATAGAACCAAAGTTGGTAGAAGTATACATACCTATATATGAATATACTGAAAAAGAGTTCGATATACCTATACTTTCAAAAAACAGCCCCAACTCATTAGATGTTAAGTTTTTCCCTTCTAAAGTAAAAGTCTCTTTTTATGTCACCCTCGACGATTATAAAAGGATTTCGGAAGATGACTTTAAAATAGTGATAGACTACAATCTACTAAGAACAATAAATAGCGAGCAGGTAGAGCTGAGCCTCACAAGCCTTCCTCCATTCGTGAGAAATCCGAAAATTACACCAGAAACTGTAGAGTTTTTGTTCGAGCACAAATAAAACAATTAAGGATATGATTAAAATAGGCATAACAGGTGGAATAGGCAGTGGAAAATCTACTATATCTACCCTTTTTAAACTGCATGGAGTGCCTGTATATAATGCTGACGAGGAAACAAAAAAACTCAACAACAACTCCCCTATCATTAGAGAGCAGTTGATAAATCATTTTGGTGAAGATTTATACATCAACAATGTGTTGGACAAAAAAAAGTTTGCCAATATAATCTTCAATGATGCAAAAAAACTCGAACTTGCCAACTCTATTATCCATCCCGAAGTGCTAAAACACTTTATAGCTTGGTGCGAAAATCACTCAAACCATCCAATTGTAGCACTTGAAGCAGCCATACTGATAGAAGCCAATTTTCACAGCTATTTGGACAAAGTAGTAGTAGTGTATTCTCCTCTACAAGTAAGAGTAGAGCGTGTAAGTAAGCGTGACAAGATTACTGCGGAGATGATAGAAAACCGGATAAAACACCAAATGCCTGAATCTGAAAAGATAGGACTATCGGATTATATGATTATAAACGACCATCGAAGCTCATTGATAAAACAGGTTGAAAAGCTACTTGATGAGGTAGGAAACTGTGCAAAAAGCACACAATAATCAATAGACTAACAAGTTGGCAGAAATCTTTTTTTGCGTATACCAATAAATTTAGCTATTTTTGCAGCTTATATTTATTAAATAAAAAAAAAGATTATGGTAGAGAAGATTGGAATTGACGCTGGGAAAGTGTGGACAAAATTAGAAGAAGAAGGTCGTATGAATGTTAGAAGCTTACGGAATGCTATTAAACTTACAGAGAGAGATACATTTGCCGCTATTGGTTGGTTAGCCAAAGAGGGTAAACTTACACTCGAAAAAGATGGAAGAGACTTTTATGTTGAACTATCTTAGTAAACTAGCAACGCTACAAATCACGGCCGTGTTTTGTAGCACAATTAAACAAAACTGTCTTTTGAATAATTCAAAGAAAGACAGTTTTTTTATACCTGCATATTTCTTATTTTTGTAAACGAAGAGACAATAACCAACAATATTATCATCTATGAGAACAAAACACATTTTACTCGCTACCACACTATTTGTATTATCAGTATTGTTTAACACAGCTGAAGCATGTACTACTGCCGTGATTGCAGCTAAAAACAGCGCTAGTGGCAAAAGCATGATTTGGAAACTAAGAGACACCGACAATCTTAAAAATGCTATGCGCTATTTCAACGATGGCACCTACACCTATCTAGGACTTGTAAACTCTAACGATACCCTTGGCGAGCATGTGTGGGGAGGGTCGAACAGTGTAGGGTTTGCAATAATGAATAGTGCATCATTCAACGTAAACGAAAACGACACAACTGAACTAAAAGATCAAGAGGGTGTTTTCATGAAACTTGCTTTGCAAACGTGTGGTTCACTCAAAGAATTTGAAGAGCTACTAGACAGCTACCCAAAGCCAAGTGGACAAGCCTCTCACTATGGAGTGATAGATGCTAATGGAGGGGCTGCCTTTTATGAAGTTAATAATTGGACATGGACAAAATTTGATGCCAACAACGCGGCTGTAGCCCCCAATGGATATGTAATCCGTACCAACTTCTCTGAAACAGGCACACCAGATGTAGGTTTTGGCTTTATACGAAGAGAGACAGCAGAAAAAGTTTTTGCTAAAGCACTCGAAAACAATAAATTGGATTACAGAACAGTGCTACAACGCTTTTCTCGCTGCACGTATCATCCTGTATTTGACGTAAACTACAGAGTGAAGTTTGAAAAAGGAGAAAACGAAAGCCCCTTTATCTCATCCGACGATTTAATTACACGACATGGCTCCTCTTCTACAATAGTAGTGGAGGGTGTGAAACCTGGAGATAATCCTGCCCTCACCACCATTTGGACACAAGTAGGATTTCCGCACACTACCCTATCCCTTCCAATGTGGGTGGAAGGCGGCGAAGATTTCCCTTCTATACTAGCTCTTGATAAGGAGTTAGAGAATAGTCCTCTCAACGAGGTTGCTCTGGAGTGGAAAGGCAAATGCTACCCCATAACACGCTCTGATGGATACCACTATATGAAATTTGATGAACTGATTAATCAAAACAATACAGGAATTGTTCAACGCATCGAATTGGTAGAAAAAGAGATATTTGATAAAACTGATGAGTTTCTCGCTCAATGGAGTGAAAAAGCTATCACATCTTCCCACATCAAAAGCTTCTACAAATGGTTGAATGAAAAAGCAGTAGACTTTTACGATTTAAATAAATAGGAAGGAGCTGATATCATACTCCACACCCCGTTTTTGCTTTCTTATACTCTGAAAATGATGAAATCTGCTCATTTTTTTATACTTTTGCATCTTCTATATCTTATAACAGAATAAAACAATGAACATAGAAAAAGATTTACAATTAGCTATTATAAAAGTAATTGCTCAATTATATGATGCAGAAGTGAGCCCTGCTCAAATTACACTGCAAAAAACAAAGAGAGAGTTTGCTGGTCACTACACGCTTGTAACCTTTCCTCTTCTCAGAATTTCGAAAAAGAAACCTGAAGAAACGGCACAAGAGATTGGTGAAGCATTATTAAAAGAGTCTACTATTATCGAAGACTTTAATGTAATAAAAGGTTTTTTGAATCTCTCATTGTCTTCGGCTGTATGGGTAGCGTTGATGGAGAATATAAATAGCAATCCATCTTACGGAATTGCTACTCCTGCCGATGATGCTCCACTTTATATGGTAGAGTATTCTTCTCCCAATACCAATAAACCACTGCATTTGGGACACGTTAGGAACAATCTTCTGGGCCACTCGCTATGCGAAATATTGAAAGCAAATGGTAAGCGTGTTGTGAAAACCAATATTGTGAACGATAGGGGTATTCATATCTGCAAGTCGATGTTGGCTTGGCAAAAATGGGGCAACAACGAAACACCCGAATCGAGCGGAAAGAAAGGCGACCACTTGATAGGCGACTACTATGTGCTATTCGATCAAAAATATAAAGCTGAGCAAGCCGAGCTAGAAGCCAAAGGATTATCGAAAGAGGAAGCCGAAGCACAATCGCCCCTGATGGCACAAGCACGAGAAATGCTGCTCAAATGGGAGGATGGTGATGCTGATACTGTGAGCCTCTGGAAAACTATGAACGACTGGGTGTATAAAGGTTTCGACGAGACATACAAAGAGATGGGTGTATCGTTCGACAAGATATATTACGAATCGGATACCTACTTGGTTGGAAGAGAGCGCGTATTGAAGGGTTTGGAAGATGGACACTTCTATAAAAAGGAAGACAACTCGGTATGGGCTGACCTTTCGAAAGAGAAACTCGACCACAAACTGCTTCTTCGTGCCGATGGTACATCGGTGTATATGACACAAGATATTGGCACAGCCAAAATGCGTTTCGACGATTATCCTATCGACACGATGATATACGTAGTGGGTAACGAACAAGAGCACCACTTTAAAGTACTTTCTATTCTTCTTGATAAGTTGGGTTATGAATTTGGTAAAGGCTTGGTACACTTCTCTTATGGCATGGTAGAGCTTCCCGATGGGAAAATGAAATCGCGTGAAGGAACTGTAGTTGATGCCGACGATTTGATGGCAGAGATGATAGAAACAGCACGTGAAACATCCAACGAGCTAGGAAAACTAGATGGCTACACAGCCGAAGAGGCTGAAGAGGTTTCTCGCATGGTGGGTTTGGGAGCGCTCAAATATTTTATCTTAAAGGTTGATCCACGCAGAAACATGACCTTCAATCCCGAAGAGTCTATCGACTTTAACGGCAATACTGGTCCTTTCATTCAATACACCCATGCACGCATACAGTCGGTGTTGAGAAAAGCTGCTGAGCAGAAGATTGAAATACCCACAAAAATTGGAGAGGTTGAGTTATCTGAAAAAGAAGAAGGCATGGTGCAAATGCTATCCGACTTTACACAAGTAATTGCTCAAGCTGCCGAAGAGTACAATGTTTCGCTAGTAGCTAACTATGTATACGATTTGGTGAAAGAGTATAATCAATTCTACCACGACTTCTCTATTTTAAGGGAAGAGAATGAGGCATTGAAAGCTTTCCGATTGATGCTATCGAAAAATGTGGCGCTTACAATCAAGAAGGGTATGTTGCTATTAGGAATTGATGTTCCTGATAGAATGTAATTGACTTGCTACATCTCATAAAGAGTAAAACAAAAAAACGAAAAGCAGATGAACAGTATTGTCATCTGCTTTTTTTTAGATAAACTCTAATGCTAGAATGAATTTCAAGTTAAAAGATAGGTATGCTTTAACCCGAATTATTCATCACTTTTAAACAAAAGAAATAATATATATCTACAAATCAATGACTTATCTATTTGTTATGATTTGATTGTGACACCCATTTTTGTGTAGTCCGCTTTACTCTATGCGGCCTCCCATTTACTAGTCAGCAACTGATTATCTTCTTCTAATCATAGTAATGATTACTCGAATGTAGAAAACTGTATATTTGCTTGTAATTAGCAAATAAAACCCCTCATATTTTAGCAATTACATTTCCCCACTTTGTTAAATGTTTTATAGTTTTCTCAGGATTGAAGGTGAGATGTTTTGTCACGAAGCGCAAGCGAAGTGACAAAACATCTCACCTTCGCTCAAATTAATTTATTATTTTG
>RRZU010604156.1_pt1 | contig 28821 bp, 23 predicted proteins | sample 2165561 | NCBI WGS metagenome assembly RRZU01 (sample SAMN10456909, study PRJNA506462) | wastewater metagenome | isolation source: wastewater sludge | place: USA: Moscow, Idaho | reverse complement strand
ATTAAGTTTTACAAATTCATCTCCAACAGATTTTAATGTATTAATTAAAGCTTCAACTGTATTCAAAGGAATACTAAGTCTAGTATCTCCTTCAAAGGCATCTTCTAATTTTTCTTCTAAGTAAACTAATCTAAAAGTATCAGTAGCTGCAAATCGTATTTTACCATCATAAAGTTCAAGTCTAACACAATTATTAGCTACGCTATCTGTAGAAGTATTTGCTGCAAACTTTACTTTTTCTAGTGCTTCTAATAAAAATTCTCTAGCTATATCGTAGGATTTTCCTTCTACTTTAGTTTCAATAATAGGATATTCGCTGACTTCTAATAAAGAAAATTCAGATGTTGAATCTTCTGTTTCTATTAAAAGAGTTCCATTAAGCTCTACAATTTGTATTTCTTCATCAGCAATTTCTTTCAAATACTCATCTACTAATGAAGGACTAAATACAACTTCACCTTCTGTCTCGATAATTCCAAACATAAAATTTGATATAGTTAAGTCTAAATCCGTTCCTTTTAGTGTTATAACATCATTTTTAGCCTCTAGATATACACCACTAATAACAGGTCTTATCTTATTTTCACTAATAGCTTTACTAACAAGTCTAATCCCTTTTAAGAATTTATTTCTATTTACCCTTATATTAAGCATTTTTACTCCTTATCTATTTTGTTGCTTCGTCCAAATTATTGTAAATATTAAAAAATTTAGTAAGTCTTGTTAAATCAAATATTTTTTTCACACTTACAGGAAGGCTAATTAATTTTAATTCTCCACCTATTTTTTTCAATTCTTTCAGTAATGCAACTAGAACACCAAGTCCCGAGCTATCCATATAGTTTACATTTTCTAAATCTATAATTATATTTTTTTGATCTGATTCAACAAGTTTCGTTAATTCTTTTTTAAGGTCAATAGACGTGTATACATCTACTTCTCCCTCAATTTTCACTAGAAGTTTTCCATTTTCTAAATTATTAGAAATTATTCTCATTCTCTCTTCACCCCATTATTTTAGATATTCTCTTAGTTGCTCACTATATTTTATTCTTAGTTTATCTAAAGTCTTTTTTTCTATTTGTCTAACTCTTTCTCTCGTTATATTAAATCTTTTCCCAACTTCTTCTAAAGTATGTATTTCTTGACCAAACAGCCCATATCTCAATGTCAATATGTCCTTTTCTCTAGGTTTTAAATGTCCCAATATTGCATTAATCTCTTCTTTTGCTATATCTCCTAAAACTTTATTTTCAAGAGATTCTTCATCAGCTTGACTAATTGTATCTTCTAGATAGATATCATCTCCTATAGATGCATTCAAAGATAACATGTCTTGAAATTCTAGCATTACTTTTTGTATCTTTTTATTATCTAGGCCTGTCCCCTCTGCTATAGCTTCTATACTTGGATAAGAACTTTGCTCTGTAATATGACCCATTATAAATTTATTAACTTTATTAAGTATATCATGCTTATAAGAAGGTATTCTTATCTCTCTCCCTTTACTTATTATAGCTTTAGTTATTGCTTGTTTTATCCACCAAACTGCATAGGTAGAAAATCTATACCCCTTAGTATAATCAAACTTATCAATAGCATGAATAAGTCCGAAATTCCCTTCACTTATTAAATCTATAAATCCTAATCCTTTATTGCTATAGTTTTTAGCAATATTTACAACAAGTCTTAAATTAGACAAAATAAGTTGCTGTTTTGCCTGTTCGTCTCCTGATTTCGCTTTAATTAATAACTCTTGCTCCTCTTCCTTGGTAAGAATTTCATGTTTTCTTATATCATTTAAATATAAGGATACTAAATCTTTCTCTTTTTCCACAGACGTCACCACTTTCCCCTTTATTGTTAATAAAATTTAACACTTTTTTAAAACTCTTCCTTCAATTCACGATTCATTAAAGAGTATAGAGCTTCTTTTATTGATTTTCCTTCATAAACTATCCCATAGGTTGCATTTACTATTGGCATGCTAATCCCATTCTTATCAGCCAATTCTTTTACAGCCTTCAATGTAGGCACCCCTTCAGCAACCATAACCATAGATGAAAGTATGTCTTCTACTTTTTCTCCCTTGCCAATTCTCTCTCCTACACTTCTATTTCTACTATGTTTAGATGTGCAAGTTACTATCAAATCCCCCATTCCAGCAAGTCCTGCAAAAGTTTTGGGATCTGCTCCAAAAAACTCTCCAAATCTACTCATTTCTGCAAGTCCTCTTGTAATAAGTGCCGCTCTAGAGTTATCTCCATATCCTAAACCATCGGAAATTCCACTTGTTATTGCTATACAGTTTTTTACAGCTCCTCCCAATTCTACACCCAAAATGTCTGTTGAACTATATACTCTAAAATAATCTGTACTGAATAATTGTTGAACTTTTTTTCCTCTTTCCAAATCCCCAGCTGCAACTATAGCAGATGGCAATTCAATTCCAACTTCTTCTGCATGAGTAGGTCCTGAAAGAGCTATTATATTTTTATGATATTTACCTAAAATTTCTTCTTTTATAACCTCTGATAATCTTAAGCCACTTGTTACTTCTATTCCTTTTGCACTATTTATTATAGTTATATCTTCTCTTAATTGTGGAGCTATAAGAGGAACTACTTTTCTCAAAACCTGCGCAGGGACTGAAAATAATAAGAAGTTTGAATCTTTTAATATATCTTCTAATGAATCAGTTACCGTAATTGTAGAAGGAAACTTCACTCCTGGTAAAAAAACAGGATTTTCTCTTTTTTCTTGTAATTCTTTGGCTTTTTCAGAAAGATATTCCCACATTACCACTTGGTAACCTTTCTTAGCTAAAACAATAGCTAAAGCTGTTCCCCAACTTCCTGCTCCAATAACAACAATTTTTTCCATAAAAACACCTCTATGCTATTTTTTATAAAACTTATTTTCTGTTCCATTTTTTAATCTTTCAATATTAGCTCTATGTTTATAAATAATATAAGCACCAAGTAAAGCACTTATAATAAATACTACTGTTTTGTTCCCTAATTTTTCATTTGCAGGCATTATTAGTATTAGTAAAGGTAGCAAGATAGAAGCTAATACAGACCCTAGCGACACATACTTACTTATACCTACAACTATAAAAAACATTCCTAAAGTAATAAGCATAGGTACTGGAGTTAGGTACAAAAAAATCCCTAAACTTGTTGCTACGCCCTTTCCTCCTTTAAAATTCAAAAAAGGGGAAAAAGTATGTCCTATTACCGCTGTAACTCCAATAAGAACCAATATCTTTCCATGAACTCCAGCTTTTTCTGCTAATATTAATGGTAAAAAACCTTTTAAAGCATCAAGGATTAAAACTAATATACCAAATTTTGCTCCCATTACTCTAAAAACGTTTGTTGCTCCTGTATTTTTACTTCCTTTATTTCTAATATCAACATTTTTTACTTTAGCTACATAAAGTCCATTTGGTAAACTACCAAATAAATAGGCTAAAAGTGTAAATATTATAATTTTCAATTTCTTTCCTCCATTACTCAAGTATAATTTGTCCAACAAGCTCTATATGATTTGTTAAAGGAAACATATCTATTGGTTGAACTTTCTTTAATTTATAACCGAACTCACTTAAAATTTTTACATCTCTTGCAAAAGTAGAAGGATTACAAGAAACATAAACTATTTCTTTTATTTTCTTTTCTGCAATTTCAAGTAATATTTTTTCCTCTATACCTTTTCTAGGAGGGTCAAATATTATACCGTCTAGGGAAATCCCTTTTTTTATTAAGTAGGATAATTTATCCTCTACTTTCCCATTTATAAATTCTACATTTTTTATATTATTTTCTTTAGCTGTACTTACGGCATCTTTTGTAGCTTCTTCTACATATTCAATCCCATAAACTTTTTTTGCTTTTTTTGAAAGAAGCATAGCTATAGTTCCAGTCCCGCTATACGCATCTACTAAAACTTTATTCTCAATGTCGTCAAAGTATTCAAGAGCTTTTGAGTAAAGTTTCATAGTTTGTTCCCTGTTTATTTGAAAAAAACTTCTAGGTGATATATTAAAATGTATATCAAATAGTTCTTCTTTTATAAATTTATCTCCAATTATAAGTACATTTTCTTTCCCTAAAGCAACATTTGTTTTTTCTCTATTTATAGAAATATAGGCTGATTTAATCTTAGGAAATTTATTATAAACATTTAGGATTATTTCTTTAAGTTCTTCTGTTACTTTACTATTAACTACTAAAACTATCATTAATTCATTAAAACTATTTTTACGAATCATTATATGTCTTAAAATACCTTTATGGCTTTTTTCATCATACACTCTAGTATTTTTTGTATTAAGTAAATTCTTTAAATATACTAAAATTTCTTCCATTTCCAAATCTTGTAGCCAATTTTCTTTGGCTTCAAATATTTCATGAGATTTTTTCTTATAAAAACCTGTTAATATTTTTCCATTAAAAAAAGAAAAAGGTTCTATTATTTTGTTCCTGTAATTATAAGGATTTTCTGCTCCAAGAGTATCATAAATAACAGCATCTCTTATATTTCCAATTTTTTGTAATACATCTTTAGTCATTTCTGTTTTATAATAAACTTGTTTTTCATATTTTAACATAGCAAAATCACAACCGTTATAATCTTCGAAACTTACTAGGTCGTGATTTGAAATCCTATCTTCTGATGCTTCTATTATCTTTTTTATTAATCCTCTAGCATAAGTCTTTTTGGTAGATATTATTTCTATTAAAACTCTATCTCCCGGTACACCCATAGGCACAAAAACAGCAAGAGAATTATAATATCCTAAACTCTCTCCACCAAAAACTATTTTTTCTAAATTAATTTCTATTTGTTCTCCAACTTTTAGCATTTTACCCCATTCTTTAATCTACAACTATATATTTAACTTCTGGTATGAGCTCCATCTGTAATTCTCTAGTAGCCCTGTCCTTTACTGCACCTAAATCAACTTGTTTATCAATCTCAAGTTTAATTCTACTGATATCTGCATTTAATTGACTATTTTCTTTCATTAGTTTGTCAATATGATCATTAGTTTTTACCTTTTCCATAAGTACAACAAGATACCATGACCCTAAACTTATATTTAAAAGAACTAAAAAAATAATGATATAAAAGTAAGTTTTTAAAAATATATCACTGATTTTTTTTATCTTTTTCATAACTTTTCACACACCCTCAACTTTGAAGAATGAGCTCTATTATTTTCTTCCAACTCATTATCACTAGGTTCAATAGGCTTTCTAGTAATTAACTTAACAACTGCTTTGTGATTGCACATACATATAGGTATCTCTTTTGGACAAATGCACTCAACTGTCAAATCTCTAAAATGATTTTTTACAATTCTATCTTCCAAAGAGTGAAATGTTATAATAGCCATTCTTCCTTTGGTTCTTAGTATATTTATTCCTTTATCTATGGCCTCAACAAGAACATCAAGTTCTTTATTAACTTCAATTCTAATTGCCTGAAAAGTTTTTCTTGCAGGATGTTTTTTATGTTTCCCCGGAATAGCCTTAGCTACTAACTTTGCAAGATCTTCTGTAGTTTCTATAGGATTTTTTTCTCTATCCTCTACTATCCATTTTGCTATTTTACGAGCGTATCTTTCTTCACCATATTCAAAAATTATTCTTCTTAATTCCTCTTCAGAATATTCATTTACTACTTCATAGGCTGATATCCTATTACTTTTATCCATTCTCATGTCAAGTCTTGCACTATATTTATAAGAAAAACCTCTATCACCATCATCTAATTGTTTTGATGAAACACCTATATCCATTAGTATGCCGTCTACTTTGTCATATCCTGCTAAGTATACTACTGTATCTATATTACTAAAATTATCTTTAAAAATTTGAAATTTTCCTTGATATTTTTTTAATCTTTCTGTAGCATAATCAATAGCCATTTGGTCTTGATCTATACATATAAGTCTACCTTTTTCGGATAATCTGCTAAGTATACCTTCAGAATGTCCTCCTCCTCCAAGAGTACAATCTACATATACTCCATCAGGATTAGTAACCAAATTATCAAGGGTCTCTTGGTAAAGAACCGGAATGTGATAATTTTCTTTTAATTCCATAATTACTCCTCGCATGAGTTGAAATAATATAATTTAAAAATTTTCTTTCAAAATTAATAAAATCTAAACTCCTAAAAAACTTTGTTTATTTATTGTACAATATTTTTATGAAAAAAGCAAATTCTATAGTAAAAATTGAATGTGTTCTTTTAAACTTTTTACTCAAAATAAAAAACTGAAGACTTTTCTTCAGTTTTTTTAGTTATTTTTTATTATTTAAAATACCTATATAATTAATACTTACGCCAAAACTATTATTTCTTTCTCTCCAAAACACTTGAGTTCTAAATTTCTCATTAGTTAAAAAATCAAACCCTATATTACCACTTATTTGCTTTGCTTTAGATTCTTTAAATGAATATAACTCTGTAGTAAGTTTTATTGCAGTTCCTAAAGGAACTTCCATTGAGCCAAACATATCTACTTGAGAACCACCTTCAGGTTTACTAAGCATAGCTCCTAAAGTTCCATTAAATACTTGGTTACCCATTTTGAGTCTTTTAGAAGCTACTATAAACCCATAAGCATCAGAATTATATTTCTTCAGATCATCTTCATTTTTTTCTGAATCAAGATCTGCCTGTATGTGGTATTCATCAAATTCAGTAAACCCTATTGCAACTGCTGGATTACTAATTGTTTCACCTACAACTTGAAATTTGAAGTTGCTTTGTAAAAAGCTATTGTCAAAGTCTTTTTTTACTGTACTTAATTTTATCCCCGCTTCAACTTGTGGTAAAAGATTTGTTTCTATAACAAAGTCCCCTTGGATTTCTCCATCTAAAGTTCCTGCTATACCAGAAATCGTATAATTCCTATCAATAAGTATATAGGCATTTGGGAAATCAATCCCACCTGTAAGACCTGTGTATGATGGTGTGGCACAAATAGTCCCAGCTAGCATAAGAAAACTCAATACTTTCTTCATTTTATTCCCCTTTATTAATTAATGTCTCAAGTTTTTTCACCCTTTTTAATAATTCAGGCAATTTTTTTAGTGCTATTTTATTTTTTAGATCATCTTGAAGATTAATTGCAGGATATCCAGATAATGTTTCATTGTCTGATGTATTTGATGTTATAACACCTTTTCCTGCAAGAGTAACATTATTTCCTACTTTCAGATGGCCAATTATACCTGATTGTCCACCCATAATAACATTATCTCCTACAACAGTGCTTCCTGCTATACCAACCTGACCTGTTATAAGTCCTTGTTCTCCTATTACTACATTATGAGCTATATGTACTAGATTATCAAATTTCGTACCTTTTTTTATAATTGTATTTCCTATAGTTCCTCTATCAATAGCACAATTGGCTCCAATCTCTACATTATCTTCAATAACAACTACTCCAATTTGCTCAACTTTAATGTTCTCACCATTAACTTTAACATAACCAAAACCGTCAGATCCAATAACAGCACCAGGCTGTATTATAACATTATTTCCTATTGTACAAAATTCTCTAATAGTCACTCCTGGATATATAGTTATATTATCACCTATAGTAACTCCTTCAAGTATTGTTACGTTTGGGTAAATATTAGCATTTTTTCCTATTTTAACATCATGACCTATATATACATTAGGACCTATTTTAGAGTTTTCACCGATTAAACTAGATTTTTCTACAGAATCTGTTATATTTTTTGTTTCTCTTTTGAAAAATTTTAATATTAAAGGCATCAATTCTCTAGGACTCTTAGTCACATAAATATATTCTTTATCAGTTGGAAGCCCTTTAACAGGAGGAACTATAACAATCTTAGCCTTTGTTTCTGCTATTCTTTTAAGGTATTTCTCATCTGCTGCAAAAGTTAGTTCTGTATCCTTTGCATATTCAAAGGGAGCTAAACCACTAATTTCTTTAGTTTCTCCTCTATAATCTCCACCTAATAATTTAACCAATTCTTCTAATTTAAACATATTCACTCCTATTTTTTTTGTAAGTACTCAGGTTACGGGGCTTTGCCCCGAACCCCATAAAAAGAAAGAAATTGACTTTATTTATCTAGTTATGCCTGAGTAGATACTATTTTTTTATAGTTTTCAAAACTTCAGAAGAAATATCTTTTATTGTACCATAGTAAACTGTCTTTTTTTCTACTACTGCATCATATTTCTTTGTTTTAGCATAGTTACTTATTGCTGTCTTAATTTCTGTAACAAGACTATTAATTTTTTTGGCTTCCAAATTTGCCAAATTAGTTTGAGATTTAACAAATTGTTCAGATAATTCCTTATCTTTTTTAGCAAAAGCTTGTTTTTCGGCTTCAGTTATCTTACTGCCTTTTTTTGCTAAAGTTTCATACTCTATTTTTAATTTATCAGCTTTTGCATTTAAATCTTTTTCTAACTTTGTTTTTTCTTTTTCCAATTCATTTTGAACTGTTTTAAGTTTTGGATGAGATTTTAATAAAAAAATTAAATCCACAGAAACAGTTTCAGCAAAACAAATTAAAGTTAAACTTAAAAACACTATTATTTTTTTCATCATTTCTCCTTAAAAAAGACTTATTTTTTCTGCACCATTTAAAAGCTTTATTACTTCATCAGATATATCTTTAACTTTATCTTTTCCTTGAATTATAGCTTCAGAATCTATTATTGCTGTGTATTTTTTTTCTTTATAAAGTATTTCAATAGCACTTAGTATATCATTGTAAATACTTTGCATTTTTTGATTTTTCAAGTTTGATAAATTCGTTTGAGCTTGAGCAAATAAGTTTTGCAACTCTTGCTCTTTTTTATAAAAGGCTATTGCTTCTTCTTCTGTTACTTTGTCCCCTTTAGCTTGTAAAGCGGCTTCTTCTGTATTAAGTTCATTTTGTTTAAGATCAAGAACTTCTTGAAGTTTTGTTTTTTCTTTTTCTAAATCCGTTTTCATTACTTCAAATTTTGGATGTTTTGTAATTATACTATCCAAATTTACCTTAACTGTTTCTGCAAAAATTCCAAAACTAAGTATAGCAAATATAATAATTTTTTTCATAAATTTTCCTCCTAAAATAATTGTCCTATATTAAAGTAAAATTGTCCACCTTTATTATTTTTGTCAGACATTGGCCAACCATAATCAAATCTTAAAGGTCCTATTGGAGTTTGTATTCTTAATCCAGCTCCATAAGTTGCCTTTATATCTTTTCCTATATCCAAATTATTTGCAGTATTTGATGTAGTATTAGTTTTATCCCAAGCTCTTCCCAAATCTACAAATCCTACTACTTCAAAGTTATCATTCAATTTAGTTCTATTTTCAATATTTGCATAGGCTTCATAATTTCCAGTAAATTCACTATGGTTATACCCTCTTAAAGTATTTCCACCACCAACACTAAATTTTTGAGTATTTGTTAGGTTATCACTACCTACACCAAATACTGCTCTGTAAGCAAAATTGTTATTTTCAAAAAAACCTTTTGTGTATTTTCTAAGTTCTAATTCAGCAGTTTGGTAATCTTGTCTATCCAAAACTTTCCCAAGTTCTAGCTCAAGACTTGCATAAGAACCTCTAGTGGCAGAATAATAATTATTTCTTGTATCATAGATTATTGCTGGTATTAAACTCAAAGTTGTATAATCATCTTTTAAGACTTTATCTTTATTTTTTTCTTCTACTGCTTCTATCTTAGTTCCTAGTCTAAGTCTTAAAGTGTCTGTAAGCCCTTTACCTACATTAATTTTAGCACCTTGTTTAGCTACATAATAAGAATCTTCTTCACTTGTATCAGTGTATTCTGTTCTATAAAGTCCCCATCCGTAAGATAGTCTTTCTGTTCCTTTTAGCCAAGGCTCTGAAAAATTAAGTTCCAAAGTTCTACTATTATCACCTTTACCAAAAGAAGTTGATAAACTTAATCTTTGTCCTTTTCCTCTAAAATTATTATCATCAATAGAAACACTTCCTACTAATCCTATTGCAGAACCATAAGAAAGAGTTCCTTGATAAGCTGCAGTTTTTTGTTCATCTAATATAAATATTACTATTTTACTATTTGGATCATCTGGTACAGACTCAAATTGTTGAGTTATATTCTTGAAAAAACCTAATCTGAATAAATTTCTAGCTGTTGCCTCAAATTTTGCTGTCTCAAATGGTTTTCCTTTTTCCAAAACTATTTCTCTTTCTAATACAAAATCCTTAGTTTTTATATCTGAATCGTCTTTATCTCTTCTTTCATCATTTTCTCTTTTAACGATTTTTCTAAATTGTATGTCTTTTACAACAGCTTCTCCTAGATAAAATATAATTTTTTTATTCTCAGGTTCTATTTTTATGTCATAGACTCCTGCAAGACCGTAACCAGAATCTATATATTTTTTATCTATAGTATCTTTGTCACTACGTAGGTCATTATAATTAAATACATAGTTATCTTTACTTTTAATAAGCTTTTTCAATTCATCAGTAGAAAAAATTGTATTACCAACTACTTCTATTTTTTCAATAAACATATTTTCAACAACTTTATAAGTTAAATAGACACCATCTTCATATTTAGTTGCATCTGGTTCTACACTATAAAAATAACCGCTATCCAGTAGATTATTCCTTGCTTCTAATGCCTTAGTTTTTGAAAAATAACCACCTACTACAAGAGGGATCATGTCTTTGAAATCTTCTTCCTTTAGATACTGTAAACCTACGATTTCTATATCCTTTATCGTCAAGCTTTTATCTATTTTTTCAAGCTCTGATATAGGAATTATCCCTTGTTCTTTCAATAAGTCTTTTACTTTTTCCTCTTCCAAAAGATTAACAACAAGTCTTATTCCATTCTCCTTGATTTCAGGATACATTTTTAAATCTTTTATGTACTTTTCAGATTTTATTTTTATAAAATCCTTAACCATTTTTTCAGCAGTATAAGTATCTCCTACTTTTAATTCCATTTTACTTTGAATAACTTCAAGTGGTACTTCTTTATTGTTAAGTATTTGAACTTCTACAATATTTAATTTACTCTCAGCAAATATTGCTTGAGTTAGCATTAATAAAATTAATAAAATCTTCCTCACTATACTATCCTCCAATTATTTTTTCTTGAAAATTGAATCTGTTTGATATTTAAAGTCTATCCCTAAATAGATGTTTTGCTTATCTATCTCAATAAGCTCATTATCTTTTTCTACCCCTAATTTCCATGCTAGATTATTATTAAGTTTGTAATCTACCCAAGCATCAAATCCAGCTAATTCACCTGATTTTTCATTTGAAAACTTAGTTTTCAGATTCCAGAAGTACTTATCCCTGTAAAAACTATTTCCTATCTCGAATTCAGCACCTAAAAGGACATCTGGACTTAAACTTAATGAGTCTTCATCTAATTTTAGTACCTTAGAAGATATCTTAACTTTAGATATATTTAGCAATTTCTCAAGTTCTCTTGATAAAGGATTAAATATTTCTTCACTAAATTGCTTATCCAAAATATCTTTAACAAAGGTATTAACGTTAGAACCGCCAGTATTAGTTTTAAAGAGTAATAAATTCGTTATTTCTTGAACATTTAGACCTGTAGAAGACTGAAGATCCAAAGTAAGATTACTATAATAACCACTAATAGTTATAAAGATATCTTCTTTTTGAACTTTTGTCTGCGCTTTAATTGCTAATGATGGGTTAACATTTGGAAAATATTCATTTATTCCATCAAAAATTATAATTGCATTCCCTACAGAGAAAATATTATTATTGAATGTTAAAGCTCCATCTTCTGAAATTAATTTTCCTATGAAATTCATTTTGTTGTTTTTTATATCAAGTATACCTCCTCCTTCTACTTTAAGCTCAATATCCTCTATAAGAGGTATATTATCAGCACTAAAATAGATTCCATCACCTATATTAATTTCTAAATTTGCATTAATAGGAATTACCGTTGCTTCTCCACTATCTTGCTTTGCTAAAGTTGGAAGTCTAAAAACATTGCCTCTATTTATAAGGATTTCCCCTGTTAAAAGATTATTTGAAAAATTAAGGTCAGTATCTAAGTTTATGGCTACTGTTTTACCATAGTTATAGTCGACATTATCTAATTTTATACTTAAACTATAATCTTTTAAAAAGTCCATTGGACTTGCAAATAAATCACTTGTAAATTTAGGGATTTTTAAATAACCATCAAGTAAAATAGTACCATTATTTAAGCCTCCTGTAAAACTATTTATTTTCACTCCATCTTTATTTAATTCTATTCTACTATTTGTATTACTTAAAATCATTGATTTATCTAGAGTTTCAAGGCCAGAGTTTTTTAGCTCTATAGTTCCAAAACTTTCTTCGGTTTTTAAAACTATATCTATATCTGCTTTCCCATTGATATTTCTCACTCTTTGAGACAAAAATAAATTGAATAAACCTAAATCCACATCTTTTGCTTTTACGGTAAAATCATAGATATTTTTTTCTATATCAAAATCACCTTGTGCTTTAAGCATATTGTTTCCATAAGTCATTTCCACATACTCAACTTTAAGTTTTTTTTCATCACCTTTAACTCTAGCAGTAACTTTATCAATCAGTATATTATTATAAGTTAGTTGGTTACTTTTTAAATCCAGAGAATAATCTATTTTGCCTTTTAAATTTCCTTTGGCTTCTAAATTTAAATTTATATTCCCTTTAAGCTTATATTCATTAATCAAGTATTCAATATCTTTTATAGCTATTCTATCGTTACCTAATTTTAAGTCGAACTCTTTAGAAGCTATATCTAGATAACCATCTGCTTCCATCAAATTGAAGCCATTATCTCCTAGTATTTTCAGTTCTGTAAGATTAAGTTTACCTGAATTGACAAAATCAGACAAACTTCCATCTATATAACTAAGCTTTAGAAATAAATCTGGTATTTTACTGCCCCTATAATATATGTTATCTAAGTTTACTTGGGCCACAGCTCTTATATCTTCATACTTACCCCAGATATTTACTATACCAATAACTCTGTATTTTACATTATTATCTTTATAATAACTGTTTAAATTTGTTTCTAGTAAATTAGCTTTCAAATTTAAAGTCTCTTCTTTTAAATTTATTTCACCAGTAAATTTATTTTCTTTAAAAAAGAAGTTTTCTAAAAAAACTAACTGATTTTTCATCATTAAGTTTCCATAAATAATGGCATTTTCAGTATTATTATAGTTTATAAAGCTTTTTTCTAAGTTTGCTGTAACAGTAGGATTTTCTACTGTATCCTTAATCGTTCCAGTTACTCTACTTATATTTCCCTTAATTTGGTAATCACTAGCCTTTACTTTCTCCAAATCATAATCTTTAATCTCATATTTTAGGTCTAGATCATCTTTCTCAAAATTATAAATCCCATTTAATAATAAATAAGCATTCAAAACCTTTTCTATAATCACCCTGTTCTTGTCAAATTCAAGAGCTACAAATAAATCTCTAAAGAAAAAATTACTAAAGGCAAACTCTTTTATATATCCTTCAGTATTTCCATAAATTTCGCCATTTTTAAATTCCACAAGACCATAAAGATTTATATTATTAAATTTTGCACCATAATCTAAACTATCTATTTGGGCATTATAATCTAGTTTAAAATCCCTATTTACCCCTTTTATCTTGAAAGATGTTTTAAGATTAAATTCAGGGTAAGACTGAAGCATAGGAAGCTCTTTAGTATTTATTGAAGCCTCTAAAATTTCTCCTTCATAAGACAGGTCTTTTAGATTAATACTCCCTTTTGCTTTTAGATATGATTTTTCTGTAGATAATTCTAGAACATCTATATCTGCCTCTAAATCTTTTTCTTTTCCTCTAAATTTCAAACTAGTATTTACTTGAAAATTAGGCATCCCTTTTAGACCTTCTACTGTTTTTAAAATAGGAAATTCACTGCTTGTTATGTTAGCCTCTAAAATTTCTCCCTCATATTCTTGTGTGAGACTATTAAACTTTCCATTTCCAATTATCTTAGAATAATCTGTTTTAAAATCTATATAATCTATATTAGTTTCAAACTCTTTACCTTTCCCATTAAATTTAAGTTTTGTATTTACATAAAAATCAGGCATTTCTTTTAAGGCTTCTACTGTTTTTATAATAGGAAATTCACTACTTGTTATATTAGACTCTAAAACCTCCCCTTGATACTCAAGTGTAGAGCTATTTATCTCTCCATTAAGTACAATATAAGAGTTTTGTCTTTTAAGGTGAAAATTATTTATAAAAACTTTTTCTTTATAACTAGAAAAAACTACATCACCTTGACCTAATATTTCATTATTAAACTCAATATTTCCAAAGGCTTTAAGAAGCAATTTTTTCTTAAAATCATATTCCAAATCAAGAGGTCCATAAAATTCTGTATTTTTAGTTTTTGTTGTATAAAATTTTATACTTTCTTTGAAATTTCCTTTTAACTTAAATATTTCTTTGTTAAAGTCATAAGAAAAATCAAAAGTATAAATGCTATCTTTATTTTTAAGATTAAACAAAGAACTTTTTAAGTCATATACAAATTCTCCATTAAATTTTTCATTTTTAAAAAATGACCCTGAATTTTTAAAAGAGTATGTCATATTCAATTTATCTTCTTCATATACACCTTTTAATTTACTTTTCATGTTAACAAAATATTCAGGATTATCGTTATTACTATAGTCAAATTCTAAGTCTTTAATATCAAACTTCATTTTTTCTGAATAAAAATCAAAATTTAATTTAGCATTTTGTAGTTTATGAGTTAAATAGTTTATTTCCTTACTTGTAGCAAAGATTTCTACAGGAGGAGGGGGATTATTAATATTATCAAAAATTAATTGTCCCTTTAGTGTATCCACACCACCGTTTATGTCCTTATAAATCTCTTGTTCAGGCAAATTCTCAAATATATAAGGCAAAGATATTTTTTTTGTATCAAAATATATGCCTAGTTTTTCACCTTTTTTTATAAGTTTTAGATTAACGGGATAATCTTGAAGTTTAGCTTTGGCAAATATATCGATATTTTCCTTATCAATATTTACACTGGCTTCTACTTTTGTAAGATTATCTTTTAAAAGTGCGTATTTTACAGTGGCATTTTTAAGAAAAGCTTGCCCACTTACACCCTTATCTCCAAAAGATATGTCTACATTCCCTTTTCCATCTATATAAGTAATTGTTTCTTTATCATCCCAAGCATATTGTAGGAGTTCATCCTTTAAATCAACATTTTCCATTTTGAAATTAAAGTCATACTTTTTCTTTTCATACTCATCTTGGGAAAAAAAGAAACTTTGTTTTGAATCTTTTGAGTCTACTGCCTCAAATATAAGTTTCATTCTATTTCTCATATCAACAAATCCGTTTAATTCAACTAAGTTTAAATTTACTGGCTTAGCATAAGAAATATCTTTATAATTTAGTGTTCCTCCTGTTACTTTTATGTATTGGATAGGAGCTGGTTTATCTTTTTCTTCCTTTTCTTCATACAGATTTAAGGAATTCATAATATTTAATTTTTTCACTTCATAAATTGTTAAATTTACTTTGGGATTTTTTGCCCACAAACTAGTAACATATTTTCCTCTAAATATATCCTTTAAATTATACTGAATTTCAAGCTCTGGTACCTCAAATACCAAATCTCCATTTTTTTCTCTTAGTATAACATTTCTGGCCTCTATTTGACCAAATTTACTAATATCTACTTTTCCTATATAAATATTGTACTTAAGTCCTGTATTTAAAACATAATTAACTATATTATCAAGATTTTTACTAATATAATAAGCTGAAAGAGATACAAAAAAAACCAATAGCCCTAGAGTGACTAGGGCAAATTTATATTTAAAAATCTTTTTTTTCTCTTCCATAAAATACCACCTAAATTAATGTACTTATATCTAGTATAATATACTTTTCATTAAATTCCTTTACATAACTGGTAACTATTAATAAATTTCCACGTAATTTTATTGGTCTATAGCCTTTTTTAGCCATATTAATTTCTTTTTCAAGTTTCATATCCTTTGAAAATACATAAAGCTTGTACAAATCTTTATCCACTACAATTATTTTATCTTTATAAAAAGAAATCGAATTAATCCCACTGGAAAATTTTTCATTTGTTAAAGTCTTAGAAAAACTATTTCCAGAAAACTCCATAATTCTTTTATAAGGTGAATCTATAACAAACAAATTATTATTTATTTCAATATCCACCATACTATTTCTATTATAATCGTTAAAAGAAAAAGCATCTGGAGAGATTTTTTTAGAAAGAGTATTAACTAAACCTTCTTTTTTCCCAAAGTCATTCAATAATCTAAATTTAGCATTCAAAACCTTAATTTTTTTGTTTCTATTATCTGTCAAATAAATTAAATTATTCTTTTTATCAACAATGATTTTATTATAATAAAGTGTATTGTCAATTATACTTTTTTTGTTTTTACCCTTATAAAAATATGGTTCATAAGACATTATAGTACTACTATTTTCTATGTAATCTACAACTTTACTTTTTTCATTAATTCTGTATAGACTGTTAGTTTTATTACTTAAAACAAGAAAATCTCCATTTACATCTATATCAAAACTATAGGAGTCCTGTGGTAAATTTTGAATTCTATTTAAATAGGTTCCATTTGAACTATATACTAAAATTTCATTCAAAATACCATCAAGTATATAAACATTTTCTTCTGAATCTCTTCTAATTTCTAAAGGTTTTACATAATAACCTTTTTCAACAGGAACTATAGTTTTTAATTCCCTGCTTGTATCTGCAATTAGAGAGAAATAATAAAGTTTAGAATTCTTAGTTATATATACTCCCAGAGGCCCTTCACCAAAGCTCTTTATATCAATAAGGGATATTTCTCTATCTACATCCAAAACTGATTTTTTATTAGTATAAATATCTACAAATTCATTCTTTCTTTTTTCATATACGTATACTTTTTTATCTACAACATATAATTTATATGGTTCTAAAAAGTTTTTCAAATCAATAGTTTCTGTTAAAGAAAAATCTTTATACTTATAAATAAGTTTATTACTCTTATCTAGAACATATAAAAATTCATTCATTTTTTTCATACTATAATTTAAACTAAATCCTACTTTACTTTTACTTGCCTTTGGAAAACTGAATTCCTTTACAAAAACCTTATTTTTGTTAAAAACTTGTATTCTATCATTATGTTCATCTACTATATAAATATAATCATTATCCTTTTCAATTTCCCCGGGATTAGAGAATTCATTTCTTCTAATTCCTTTTTGCCCTATATAAGAAATTTTATTTGTTACTAGATTGATTATTTTTATATGGTTTTTTTCTCCGTTACTTATCCAAAGTTCATCACCAATTTTATTTATATCATTTAATTTTTCATTTTCACTATATACTCTTTTTAGATTAAAATCCTTATTATAAATCATAATATCGCCAGAAAAATAGTCTGCTAAATAATACTCATCTTCATATTTTTTTGTAATTGTTGGATTAAAATAATTATCCCTTTTATCACCAAAAGCTTTCGCAAACTGATTCATGGAAAAAAGATTAGTTATTATTATTGCAAATATTAAGATAAATTTCTTTAGCATAATTCCTCCTAGTCATTTAATAAATCTAAAAATGCACTACCTTTTTTCATTTCTTCATCAAATTCTTTTATTATTGACGGAACTTGTTCTTTAGTAATTTTTAATATATTCATTATTCTTAAACTTACTGAGGCTTTCCCATAATTTCCACTATCTCCAGCTTTTTTCATTCTAGCAAGAGCATCAGCCATATTTGTAATAGCCACAAGTTGTTCATGTTCTGGGTAAATGTTTTTTTCTATTTCGTGATGATATGATATAGAAGCAACTATTGATTTAGGTAAATTCCATGACTCTGATAATCTTTTCCCTATAGCTCCATGGTCATAACCTAATATTTCAGTTTCAACTTCAAAAAGTGGTCTTTCTGAACTTTTAGAAAGCTCTAAAGCCTTTATAAAATACTCATTAAAATATTGGTCTTCAAAAACTTTTGCTATATCATGTAGAAGACCAGAGACAAAAGCTATTTCAGGATTAGGATATTTTGTTACCTTAGCAAGTATTTTAGACATAAATGCTACTGCAACTGTATGATACCAAAACTTTTCCTTGTCAAATGCTCCTTTACCTTTAAGCAATTTTACCATTCCAGCACTTACTGCAAGATTTCTTACTGTATCAAATCCTAATATTACTATAGCCTCGGTTACTGTTGCTATTTTTCTTGGAAACCCATAATAAGACGAATTTACAAGCCTTAAAGTTTTTGAAGTAAGGGCTTGGTCATTTTTTATAAGTTCATTAATTTCCCTAGGAGTACTTTTAGGATTATCTAATAAACCTAATAATTCAGTAATTATTATCGGTAAGGTTGGTAATTGGTCTATTTTTTCTATTTTTTTCTTGATTTCATCCATACTCATTGGCATTTTTTGTACCGTCCTCTACAATGGTTTCTTTAGTGCTATTCCTGCTCTTCTTGGATATTTATTATCAGTTTCTTTTTCTTTTCTTATTTCTAATATGATTCTTTGAGCTTTACAAAAAGGCAACTCTTTTTCATAGACCTTTATAAGTTTACAATTCAGAAGTTCTAAAGCATTTTTTGCTTCTTCTACTTCATCTATATATTCAAGTTTTTGAGGAAAAAATATTCCGTCAACTTTTATAAAGGGTATTACATATTCTAAAATCACATTTAATCTATTCACACCTCTACAAAGCCCTAAATCATACATTTCTCTTCTATCTTTTATAAAGTCCTCTGCTCTTCCATTTATTACTTCTACATTTTTTAGTAAAAGACTATCTTTTATACTTTCCAAAAACTTGGTTTTCTTACCTACTGAATCCATTAATGTAAAATCTAACTCTGGATTACAAATAGCAAGAACCATCCCAGGAAATCCTGCTCCAGTTCCAATATCTATAGCTTTTCCTTTTCTTATAGGCAATTCTTTGTGAACTATTAATGAATCAATAAAATGTTTTTCAATTAAATCCTTATCGTCTCTTATAGCAGTCAAATTAGTATGACTATTATAAGCCATCAGTTCTTCTGCATACTTTATTAATTTATCAATAGTTTCAATTTCTAATTCAATATTTAGTTCTTCTAATCCTTTTATCAAATATTCTCTCATAAAAACCTCTTTAATTTTATTTTCATAAGTAGGGGCAAAGCCCCTAACTTATTTTCTATTTTTTGTTTCAAGATACATTAATAATACTGTTATATCTGCTGGACTTATTCCTGATATTCTTGACGCTTGTCCAATATTAAGTGGCTTTATTGTGTTAAACTTTTGTTTTGCCTCTGCTGGAACTCCCATCATAGAAAAATAATCAAAATCTTCTGGAATAATTTTATTTTCTAAAGCCTTATGTTTTTCTATCATTTTAAGAGACTTTTTAATATACCCGTCGTACTTAATTTGAACTTCAGCTTGATATCTACTGTCATAATCATATTTAGATAAATCTAAACCTTCAATTATTTCAGTAACATATATAACATCTTTAAAATTAACTTCTGGTCTTCTTAAAAATTCAGTAAGAGTTAATCCAGTTTTTAAAGGTGGTTCTCCAATTCTTTCTAGCACCTCTACAATTCTTTTATTTGAACTACCTACAGTGATTTCATCACATATTTTTCTTATTTCATTTACTTCTCTAATTTTATTTTCCACTACTGAATATTCTTCATCAGATAAAACTCCAATTTTATGAGCCAAATGAGACAATCTTATGTCTGCGTTATCTTCACGAAGTATAAGCCTATATTCGCTTCTAGCAGTAAACATTCTATAAGGTTCGTTAGTCCCTTTAGTTACTAAGTCGTCAATTAAAGTCCCTATATATGAGTCAGCTCTGTCTAGTATAAGAGCTTCTTCTCCTTTATTTTTTAGAGAAGCATTAATTCCAGCCATTAGACCTTGGCAAGCAGCTTCTTCATAACCTGAAGTTCCATTGATTTGGCCAGCCAAGAATAATCCTGACACTTTTTTAGTTTCTAAAGAATATTTAAGTTCACTTGGGTCTATGTAGTCGTACTCTACAGCATAAGCATAACGCATAATCTTGGCATTTTCAAGTCCAATTATTTTTTTTACCATTTCATATTGTAAATCTGCTGGAAATGATGAAGAAAAACCACCAATATATACTTCGTTAGTGTCATATCCTTCCTTTTCCAAGAACAAATGATGCCTCTCTTTATCTTGATATCTAAAAACTTTATCTTCAATAGAAGGGCAGTATCTAGGCCCTGTTCCAGCTATACTTCCATTAAATAAAGGAGACCTATCTTTATTACCCAAAATAATATCGTGTACGTCTTGATTTGTAAAAGTTATATAACAAGGTATTTGTACTCTGCTTTTCGCTTCTTCATAAGTAGTTTTCCTACTAAATTTTAGTGGTTCTGTATCTCCTGGTTGAGGTTCAACTTTTGTAAAATCTATAGTTCTAAAATCTATTCTAGGAGGAGTTCCTGTTTTGAATCTTCCTAGTTTTAGCCCTAATTTTTCCAAAGACAAAGGTAATTCTTCTGAAGAAAGTTCTCCCATTCTACCACCTTTTATTTGCTTATCACCTATATGCATTAAACCACGCATAAATGTTCCTGTAGCGACTATCACACTATTCGTATGATAAGTTACACCTTCTTTAGTCTTTAGACCTATAACCTTATTATCTTCTACCAAAATATCTGTAACCATTCCTTGTATAACATCTAAATTATCTGTATTTTCAAGAAGTTTTTTCATTTCTTTATGATATAACTTTTTATCAGCCTGAGCTCTAAGACTTCTTACAGCTGGACCTTTTTTTGTATTCAGTACTCTAATTTGTATAAAACTTTTGTCTATTACACTTCCCATCTCTCCACCTAAAGCATCTAATTCTTTTACAAGGTGAGATTTAGCAGGGCCTCCAAGAGACGGGTTACATGACATAACTCCTATATTATCCAAAGTTATAGTTAGTATTGCAGTCTTTTGACCCATTTTGGCTGAAATCAGTGCAGCTTCACAACCAGCATGTCCTGCACCTATAACCATAACATCATATTTTTCAATATGCATTGTTCCTCCTTATTTCAATCTTTCAAGTTCTGTAGCTGTCCTTGCATCTGTTACAACAATTAGAGTGTCTCCTTCTTCTACTTTAGAATCAGCACTAGGACTTACATCTTCAAAACCATTTGCTTTTCTTATGGCAATTATATTTGCCTTATATTTTTTTCTAAGTTCTATATCTATAAGTGTCTTATTATAAAAACTTTCTGGTGCATGAATTTCAACTATTAAGAAATTATCAGAAAATTTAAGATGCTCAATTACTGTTGGAGACATTTCTGAGTGTGCTACTCTTATACCCATAAAACTTTCTGGATAAACTATTTCGTCTGCCCCTATTTTATGAAGTACTTTCCCATGAGCTGTCGAAATTGCCTTTGCAATAACCCTTTTTACTCCAAGTTCTTTAAGTGTAAGTGTTATAAGTATACTAGATTGAATATTGCTCCCTATACAAACAAAGGCAACATCAAAATTATTAACCCCTAAATCTCTCAAAGTCTTTTCATCACTTGCATCAGCTTCTACTACATTATCTATAATATCATTATTTATAGCCTCTTGAACTATTTCTTCTTTGGCTTCTATTGCAAGAACATTTTCGCCAGCATTATAAAGGGTCTCTGCTATACTGCTACCAAATCTTCCAAGACCTATAACTAAAAATTGCTTCATTATTTCCTCCTAACCGATTGATATATTCTCTTCAGGATATTTTATCCTAGTATTTGATTTTTTAACACTGTTTCCTAGCACTAAAGCTAAGGTAAGTGGCCCTACTCTCCCAAGATACATTGTAAATATTATAAGAACCTCAGAAAAGGCATTTAGTTTTGCCGTAATCCCTGTACTAAGTCCTACTGTTGCAAAAGCTGATACTACCTCAAAGAGTACCTGTATAAAACTTAAGTCTTCTAAAATAAGTATAAGTAATGTAATAAAAGTAACATAAACTATGGCTATTACTAATAAAGCAAGAGCTTTATTTAATATTTCCCATGAAATTCTTCTATTACCTATTCTAACTTCACTATCATGTCTAATTATTCCTAAGGTATAAAATAATATAACACCAAAAGTTGTTGTTTTAATTCCTCCTCCTGTTGACCCTGGCGAAGCTCCTATGAACATTAATACTACAAAAACTAACAAGGTCTCTTGATTAAGAGTCCCCATAGGAACAGAATTAAATCCTGCTGTTCTAGTTGTTATACTTTGAAAAAGAGAATTAGTTAATTTTTGCACAAAAGATAAATTACCTAAAGTTGTAGGGTTATTATATTCTAACAATAAAAATAATAAAGTCCCCACTAAGATTAACCATCCCGTTATTTTCACAGCTAAACGAGATGTAAGATTAATTTTATTGACTTTGGTTTTTAGAAAAATAATATAAGTATTTATTACCGCAAAACCTAAACCACCAAGTACTATTAAACTTCCTACAACCAAAAGAACATAATGGTTGTATTTGTAATCTTCTAAATTAGTAGAGTATAGAGCAAAGCCTGCATTACAAAATGCTGATACAGCATGAAATAATGAAAAATACAAAGCTTTTAAAAAAGTGTATTCTTTTATAAAATGTATAAACAAAAGAAAAGCACCAATAAACTCAATTCCAAAAACTATGTATACTACTCTTTTTACATATTTAACTATTCCACCTAAACTATCCCTGTTTAAACCTTCTTGAAGTACTTTCCTATCTTCATAAGTTATTTTTTTTCCTATTATAAGCATAATAACTGAAGAAAAAGTCATTACACCTAATCCACCTAACTGAATAAGAATCATTATTACAGTTGTTCCAAAATAATTATAAAAATTAGGTACATCTACAACAGAAAGCCCCGTAACCGCCACTGCTGAAGTTGTTGTAAATAATGCAGTTAAAACACTATTATTTACTCCTTCTTTTACTGATATTGGTAAACTGAGTAATAAAGTTCCTATCGCTATTAAAATTCCAAATGATAACAATAGCACCTTAGGAGGTGTCATAGTTCTTTTCTTTTTTAGCTTCATATCTCCTCCGTAATTACTTAGCTTAGGTTACACACCCTACGGTAAGGCTCCTTACCAAATCTTTTTATAAAGACTGCGTAACACAAGTACTCAAATAAGTATTTGAATATTATACATGATTTTAAGCCCTCTTGCAAGATTAACCTAAATCACTTAGTAATTTTAACAGTTTTTTAACTTTTGACTATTTGATTAAAATATGCTAAGATTATAAGGTTAAGTATAAAATTATGAGGTGACAAAATTGGTTCGTAAACTAAAAAAAACTGTAGTTAGCACAAGCCCTATACTAATTAAAATGGCTGAAAATGAATATGTTATTAATTATGGGCAAGAAACTGTTTCAATAATGGAGCGTTACTATAAAGGACTCGATTTACTCGCTAACGACAATTTAGAAGAAGCTGAGCTTATATTCAAAAGTTTGGTTAATGGTGTAAGAGGGTACTATGATAGTATTATTGCTCTTATCAATATTTTCTCAGAAAGAGGAGATTTTCCAAATATATCAAAAATTTACAATGTAGGAATTAAAGATTTAAAACTAATTTTAGAGGCTCTCCCAGAAAATGGAACTATTCCTTTTACCTATGCTTCAAATAAGGGATTTTTAAAATTTTTATACAAATTAGGTATAAAACATATTAATACTTCCAGAATTGATGATGCTATAACTAATTTTTTGTTATTATTAAGGCTAAACCCTAATGATGAGTTTGATGTTATGGAAGTCCTTGCAGGAGCCCTCGTTGAAAAAGAAGATTTTGAAAAGATAATTGAGCTTACAGAAGATTTTGATAAGAAAAAAAACCCTAGTACTGTGTATAATAGAATTCTTGCATTTTTGAAACTTGGGAATGAAGAAAGGGCTTTAGAATTAATCAAATCCTTTGATGAAGAAAATCTAAAAATATATAAAGATTTAGATTTAGTGAAGGATTATGCTATGGATATTTCAGAGTATATTTCTCTAAGCGTTATTGATGACAAATCAAAATACTATTGGAACAATTATTATAGGTATTGGAAAGAAAAGAAAGAGTACTTGGAATTTTTGGAAAATAATATACAAAACACAGATAACTTAAGCTCAAATATCAAAACTCCAATAAAATCTTTTGAAAATTATCTAATCGAACAAGATTTAAAAGAAACAACTATAAAAAATCACATTGAAAATATTGAAATTTTTAAAGATTATTTTGATAATTTTGATAAAACAAAAGAAAAACTTTTAGAACTTAGAGATAGTTCTTCAAAATCAGCCTTTGGGAAGTATTTTACTACTTTAAATAAGTTTTATACTTTTATATCAAAGGACTATTCAAAAGATTTCAAAGAAAAATTAAAAGAATTTAAAAGCTTATGCGAAGACTAACCTAAAATGTTGGTCTTTTTTTTAAAGGATTTTACAAAATATTTGGTATATCGATATTAATTGTATTTTTTACTACATCGGAAATTAAAAAATAGTAACTACTTGGGTGTTAGATTACGGGCCTTTGCCCTAAACCACATAAAATCAGAGAAATTTAATCTATTTTGATAAAAATGCCTGAGTAGTTACAAAAATATATGAAAACTTAAGTTTTACATGAACTACTTTTATCACTTTAATATTGGAGGAACAATATGAAAAAAATTATTAATTTTTTTATTTTTTTTGCTATTATAAGTGCCGTATTTGCAAAAAATACCATTACATGGTATACAGTTCCTATCGCTCCTTTCTTTATCACTGAAGGTAATGATAAGAACAAAGGTATTCATGACCTTATGCAAAATTATTATACTAAAGCTCTTGATAATTATAAGCATAATTACGAAATAGTAAGCGTCAGTCGCTTATTAGAAGTGGGGAAAAGAAATGATAATTTTGGAACTATGATTCTTTTGAAAGCTGAAGAAAGAGAAAAAGATTTTTATTTTACTAATCCTTATGATTTTATCCTTTCAAATCATGTAATAATCAGTGAAGATAAATATGAAAATTTCAAGCCCTATTTAGATTCTCAAGGTTTTATTGACTTAGAGCAGATTATAAAAAATGATAATTTTGTTATTGGTGTTGAAGCTAGTAGAATTTACCATGAATCTTATAAAGAACTAATAAATAAGTCACCTAATATTGATAAAACTTTTGGTGTTAATAGCACAGAATTGTTATTAAAAAAACTAAGTTCCAATCGAATTAACCTTATGATTGAGTACCCAGAGGTAGTACAATATATTGTAAATGATAAAAAAATAAAACTAGATTATGTAGCTATTCCCATAAAGGGCATTGAGCCTTATAATCTAGTTCGTTTTTCTTTTCCCAAAACTAAATGGGGAGCAGAAATGACAAATACTATGAATAATTTGATATCTATATACATAAATACTAAAGACTATGAAAATTTAACTCTAAAATTATCACCAAGCAAAGTAAAATATCTTAAAGAGTTTAGAAAAAGTTCAGCTAAAAATTAACTCTAATATAAAATTTACTATAGGTATGATTTACAACTTTCCATGGCATTTCCTTAATTTCAGTACTATTAAAATTAAGAGAATAAGCAAACATTAAATCTTTATACTCAACTTGAGCACCAACTATATTATTTATAACATAGTTATAAAAATCTCTAGTCACTATGCTTTCGGCATCATATATTCTTCCTTTGAGAGTAGCGTCATACAAAGTAAGCTGTATTTGTGGTTCAAAATAAAAATAGTAATTTAGCTCCCTTTGAGATTTTTCGAAGGGAGTTTTATTTCCTATAAGAAAAATCTTACCATATTTCCCATTTACAAAGATATTTCCAAGTTCTAGAACATAATGATTTTGCCTAGAAATAAAATTTCCATTTTCTTCTTTTCCAAAGACTTCATCTTTTAAGGAGTAATAATACTGCAAACCTATTATCTCTTCAATTTGAGTTTTCCAACCACTAGGTATTTCTTCTCCGATAATCTCATGCATAGTCCCTTGTAAAAATTCTCCCAAAGCATTAGGCCCTGTTATTCCCATCTGAAAACCATAGATTTTTTCTTTTCTATTTTCTATTTTTTCTTTTTCATAACCTAAATATAACCAAGCTGCATAAGGTCTATCGTATTTATCTGTTTCAATCTCCGTTATATTTGATGGAGTATAAAATTTTTGACCTAGTATAAAATTATAGTAGTTATTCTCCTCTTTTGTACTATCATGTCTATATTTAAATTCAAAACCACTAGTATAATATTCGTCTGTTATGAAAATATCATTATCATGAAAAAAATCAAATGAATCTGAATAAGTCATGAAACTTATTAGTATAAATAAAATTAGTCTTTTCATTATAAACTCCTTAAAACTCCTAAAATTTTAAAGTAGGGGTTCAATTTCTGAACCCCTACTTTTAATCAACTTATAAAAATTAATTTAAATTTATTTTGTTATATCATCATTAAGCATAAGCACCATAGTACTTAAAAATTTCCAAGCTCTTTTTAATGTTTTCATAAAATCACCTCTTATTAAAAGTTTAGCTAATTTTTTAAAAATTTGCAAGTTATTTTAATTCTTCTTCCAGAATATCCACTAAATTAGCTAATTTTATCGATACAGCTTCTACAGTGGCCTTGTCACTTAAATCTGCTCCAGCTTTTTTTAATTGTTCTATAGGGTCTGCATTTCCACCTGATTTCAAAAGATTAATAAATTTACTTATTTTTTCTTCTTTTTCATTTTCTTCAGCCTCTTTTATATCTCTATAAATTTTTGATGAAGCAGCATAAGATGTTGCATACTGATATACATAAAAAGGGCTATGGAAAAAATGTGGTATCCTTGCCCATACTGAGTGTTTATTCCCTTCAATGCTTATATCTATACCGTAGTATTCTTTATACAACTCTTCCATTATACCGTTTAGGACTTCTGCTGTTATAGCTCCTCCCTTTTCTGCTATTTGATGAACTTGTAATTCATAATCAGCAAAAAGGGTTTGTCTATAATAAGTGGCAATAAGCCCGTCTATGGCTTGTTGAAGTATATAAATTCTTTCGTTTTTATCCTTGGTATTTTTTAGAAGTAAATCAAGTAACAAATGCTCATTAAAAGTAGAAGCTACTTCTGCTACAAATATTGTATAATTATGTGTAGCATAGCTTTGTTCTTTATTTGAATAATAACTGTGCATTGAGTGTCCAAGTTCATGAGCAAGGGTAAATACATCATTTAATTCCTCTGTATAATTTAACATTATATAAGGTCTTGTTCCATAAGTTCCCCAAGAATAAGCTCCCCCTCTTTTCCCTTCATTTTCAAAAACGTCAATTACCCCTTCTTCCATTACATATTCAGTGTCTTTTGAATATTTTTCTCCCATTACTTTAAAAGCTTCTTTTACTAATGAAATTCCTTCTTCATAGGAGTATTTTTTATTTGACTTAGCAAGAGGTAAAAACCTATCAAAGGTAAAATAATTTTCAAGACCCAGTTTTTCTTTTCTAAGTTTTATATATCTTTTTAATGGTTCTGTAGAAGCTCTTGTGGCTTTTACTAGATTTTCATAAACTTCATTAGGAATATTATCCCCCTTTAAGAAACTTTCCAAAATATTATTGTAATTTCTTGCTTTAGAGCTAGCAAGTCCTCTTTGAACTATTGCATTATATATACTAGCAAAGGAATTTTCTTTTTTCTTGTAGAGGTCAAATAAAGAGTTAAAAATCAATTTTCTGTCTTCTTGCTTTTCTGTATTTTTTAATAAACTTGAAATATTTTCTCCTGTAACCAGAATTTTTTCTCCTGTAGAAATTGTTACTTCTGGATAAATCACATCTGCTGTAGTAAGGTTAGAATATATTTCATCAAAAGAGCCGTTTACTTGAGTAAAATATGATAATAATTGTTCTTTGTCTTTAGAAAGTGTGTGCTCTTCTTCTCTAAAGAGCTTCATCAAGGGATAAGTATAAGTTTTTAGAAATTCGTCTTTTCCTAAAAACTCTTCTACTTTTTCTTTCCCAATAGATATAATCTCTGGGTTTATGAAGCTTGTCGTTACCGAAAATTCATTGGCAAGTATATTGATTTCTTGAACTTTTTTGGTGCTTTCTTTATCTTTCATATTTGTATGGTTTGTAGCCATAGTATAGAAGTATAAGTTTTCAAATATTTTTGAAACTTCTTCTAGTTTTATAAATAGGTTTTTTAAACTCTCTAAGTTATCTCCTATTTTCCCTTCAAATTCTTTAAGTTCTTTCAATTTTTCTTCTACCACTTTTATATTTTTATCAACTTCATCCCAGTTTTGAAAAATACTTGTAAAATCCCATTTGTATTTTTTGTCTATTTCTTGTCTGTTTTTCATGTTTTGTCCTCCTTTAATTTAACCTCATCCGCCTTCGGCACCTTCACTAACGCATAAGATATTCTGCGTTTAGCAACTAAGAATATCTAATCCTAGAATTAGGAGAAGGGCTACCGCAATTATTCTTTATCAATTTTCTATATTTTTTCTTAATCTTGGTTTTAAATCTTTGTCCCCTCTCCTGTTTTTAGGAGAGGGCTAGGGTGAGGTTACTTTTAATTTTTTTAAATTAGTCGATACT
>RRZU010954565.1_pt1 | contig 28837 bp, 16 predicted proteins | sample 2165561 | NCBI WGS metagenome assembly RRZU01 (sample SAMN10456909, study PRJNA506462) | wastewater metagenome | isolation source: wastewater sludge | place: USA: Moscow, Idaho | reverse complement strand
AATGGAATGTTCGGCCATTTATGGCCTTTCAAAACTGTTGGGGCACCGCGCTGCAACGGTTTGTGCCATTATTGCCAATCGCAAGGCTGGAAAATACAGTAAGGATTATAAGCCGGTTGTGAAAAACCTAGTTGGTCACGTGCTGAAAAGTATAACAGAATAAGGATTTTAAATAGTATATCTGGTTGTATTTAGCTGGTATGTATGGATGATCAAAAAGTTAAAGCGTTGATAAACTTGTTGGACGATCCCAGCGAAGAGGTTTTTTCTTCGGTGGAGCAGGCCTTGCTGAAATTGCCGGTTGAAATAGTTCCCATGCTTGAAAAGGCTTGGGAGCAGTCGGCCGACGATTTGCTCCAAACCCGTTTGACCAATGTCATCCATAGCATACAGCTCAATGATGTTAAAACGGAATTGACCCGTTGGGTGAATGAGGGAGCCAAGGAACTTTTATTTGGCGTGTTTTTGGTGGCCAAGTATCAATATCCCGATCTCAGCTTCACCATCATCAACGAAAAACTGAATGCCCTGCGGCGCGATATATGGCTTGAGATGCACGACCAGCTCACCTCGCTTGAAAAGGTGCGCATTGTCAACCATGTGCTATTCGATCTTTATGGTTTTTCGCGTAACAATTCCAATTTCTTTGCCCCTACCAATAATTTCATCAACGATGTTCTTGAAACCAAGAAAGGGAATCCCATATCGTTGTCGGTCATTTATGCTATTTTATGCCAGCGCTTGGGATTGCCCGTTTATGGGGTAAATTTGCCAAAAAACTTTATCCTGGCTTTTATGGAAGAGGCCTATGTGGGCGATGAATTAAATGCTGGTAAGCAGGCATCCGTTTTGTTTTATATCAATCCAATCAATAAAGGAACTGTTTTGGGGCGGAAGGAGATCGATTTCTTTTTGAAACAATACCACATCGAACCCAATGAATATCTCTTTTATCCATGCTCCAATATTGACATTGTGGTGCGCCTTTTCAATAATTTGATCAGCGCCTATGATGCAATGGAACAGCATGTTAAAAAACAGGAAATTAAAGAGTTGTTGCAAATTTTGGATGCAGAAAAATATTAAAATTAATATCTAGCTTATTATGAATGTATTAAGTAAACTATCTCCAGCGTTGGTCTGGAAGTATTTTGAAGAGATCACTAAAATTCCCCGTCCATCGAAACAGGAAGCGAAAATTATTGCTTATCTGGAGGACTTCGCACAACGTCATCAGCTCAATTATAAAAAAGATGCCATTGGAAATGTTTTGATTACCAAAGGCGCCACTTCAGGATACGAGAATTGCAAGACTGTTGTTCTGCAATCGCATATGGATATGGTTTGTGAGAAAAATTCCGATAAGGTTCACGATTTCTCAACCGATCCCATTACTGTTGTGGTTGATGGGGCATGGGTGAAGGCCGACAACACTACTTTGGGTGCCGACGATGGTATCGGCATGGCGGCTCAGTTGGCTGTGCTGGTGGACGACACCATTGAAGTGAACATCAATGTAGCCAATATCTCATGGGATACGTTCCGTTCCAGCGGCGCGGGCGGACAGAACGTGAACAAGGTGGAATCGGGCGTGCGTCTGCGCTATCAGTTCAAAGACCCTTATACGGGCGAGGAAGAGGAAATCCTGATTGAGAATACCGAAACGCGCGACCAGCCCAAGAACCGCGAGAATGCAATGCGCCAGCTACGCTCCATCTTGTACGACAAGGAGCTCCAGCACCGCATGGCGGAACAGGCGAAGGTGGAAGCCGGCAAGAAGAAAATCGAATGGGGCTCGCAGATACGCAGCTACGTGTTCGACGACCGCCGCGTGAAGGACCACCGCACCAATTTCCAGACTTCGGACGTAAACGGAGTGATGGACGGCAAGATAGACGGCTTTGTCAAGGCTTACCTCATGGAGTTTGCAGGCGCGGAGAATGCTTGATCCTTTTTAAAGTTAACTTCATTGTTCGGAATAAGTTAACTCTGTTGCGGGTAAGAAGTTAATATCGTATATGCGGGAAGTTAACATCATATAATCAATGATGTTAACTTCCCGCTTTTTTCTTTTATAAATGTTTGCAAACTTCCCGAATTTCTTTTTACTTTGTTTGTCGTTGAACTTTAAACTGTAAAAACACCATGGGAAAGAGCAAAAAGAAAGTAATGCACAGTCGGAAAGAAGAAGAACAGGCCAAGAAAGTGTTGCTGATTATCGGAGTTGTAGCTCTGCTATTGGTAGTCGCCATGCTGGTAGGTTACTCCTTCTTGGGCTAATCGAAGATAGAATATGCCGCAAGAGATAGAACGGAAGTTTCTCGTAGAAGGGGAGTATAAGTCGCAAGCATACGCCCAAAGTCGTATTATTCAGGGCTATATCAGCAGTGCGCGGGGACGGACGGTAAGAGTGCGTATTCGCGACGGGCGGGGCTACCTCACCATTAAGGGAGCATCCGACAGCTCAGGCATCAGCCGCTACGAATGGGAAAAGGAGATCCCTTTGAATGAGGCCAAAGACCTGATGAGGCTGTGCGAGCCGGGCGTCATCGATAAGACCCGTTATCTGGTGCGCAGCGGGCAGCATGTGTTCGAAGTGGACGAGTTCTACGGGGAAAATGAAGGGCTGACGGTTGCCGAAGTTGAGCTTGCCTCTGAGAATGAACCTTTTGAGAAACCGGATTTTATAGGGCGGGAAGTTACGGGAGATATCCGTTATTACAATTCGCAACTGATGAAGCATCCGTTTAAGGAATGGGAGTAAACTAATCGTGCCTTGTAATTGTTCATTCGTATATGGAGAAACTGTACCAACACTTGCCGGAAGAGCTCGTCACTTTTATTCTGGTGACGGTGTTCTCTTTGCTCATAGGCCTTTCCTTGCGGCGCATCAGCCTGAAGCGTGAAGGGGAGACCACCCTCTTCGGTACTGACCGTACATTTACTTTTATCGGTATTCTGGGTTATCTCCTCTATATTCTCGATCCGGTGGACTACCGGCTTTTTATGGGCGGCGGAGCTGTCTTAGGGCTGTTGCTTGCCCTGAACTACTACGTCAAGCAGGCGCAGTTTCATGTGTTCGGGGTGACTACCATTGTCATAGCGCTCATTACGTACTGCATCGCGCCCATTGTCGCCACGCAGCCTTCATGGTTCTATGTCATGGTGATTGTAACGGTATTGCTCTTTACGGAGTTGAAGCACACCTTCACCGAACTGGCGCAGCGGATGAAGAATGATGAAATGATTACGCTTGCCAAGTTCCTTGCCATCAGCGGTATTATTCTTCCGATGTTGCCCAATGACAACCTGATACCGGGCGTTAACCTGACGCCTTATAGCATATGGCTGGCTACGGTGGTTGTTTCCGGCATTTCCTATCTCTCTTATCTGTTGAAGAGATATGTGTTCCGCGAGTCCGGCATTTTGGTCTCCGGCATTGTGGGCGGGTTGTACAGCAGTACCGCCACCATCTCCGTATTGGCACGCAAGAGCCGCAAGGCGCCTGCACAGGAAGCGCCCGAATATGTGGCTGCCATGTTGCTGGCGGTCAGCATGATGTTTCTGCGGTTCCTGATCCTGATAGGGATATTCAGCATAGGAACTTTAGCCGCCGTCTATCCCTACCTGCTGATTATGTCGGCAGTTGCCGCCGGAACAGCCTGGTTTCTACATTCCAAATGGAAGCGTCCGGCCGTATCCGGGACTACCGATGAAGAGGAGGATGGCAGCAACCCGCTGGAGTTTAAGGTGGCGCTTATTTTTGCCGTACTTTTCGTGGTCTTTACAATAGCTACCCATTATACACTGATATATGCCGGAGAGGGTGGGCTCACCTTACTTTCTTTCGTATCCGGTTTCAGTGACATCACTCCGTTCATCCTGAACCTTCTGCAAGGTACGGGCAGCGTGCCCGCTTCGCTGATAACGGCCTGCACCATGCAGGCAATAGTAAGCAATATCGCCGTAAACATGTGTTACGCGCTCTTTTTCTCCGGTAAGCAGAGTCCGTTGCGCTCGTGGATATTGGGCGGCTTCGGCTGCGTCATTGGCGCCAACGTATTTTTGCTGCTCTTCTTCTATTTTCTGTAAATCAATCTGCTTCTGCAAAGGTAAATCCTAATTTCCGTAACCCTTGTTGCACGTCCGGATGGCTCATAAACAGTTTCCAGAGCAGTCCGCTGCGATAGTTCTCGATCATGACGGCTATCGGTCCTTGGTCGATGGCAAGATAGCGCTGCGGATACCAGTTGTCCGTTTCGCTGAAAGCGTCGTAGAAACCGTAAGGGCCGAACACCTTATCGCCCATGCCGTAAAGGTGGCGCATCACTTGCAGCGAATATTCCGGCGTATATACAATGGACGACAGGGCGGCGGTGGGAGAGATGACTCCGCGGTCGTCGCCCTCGTTGGGAGCGTGGGCGGCGTATCCGTCTACGGAGTAGCTGGCGGTCAGCCCCCAACAGTCGGCGCCGAAACCTTTGTAATGTTTGGGGTTACGGATGCAATAGGCGCGGTTCACAAGTGTCAGGTTGCGCATCTCGCCGAAGTAACCGGGACAGTACTCGTCTTTCAGACCGTTAGGGTCAAGTCCGAGGAAAGAATACTGCGCCCAGAACAGCGGTCCGGCTTCTGTGCCCTGATACCGCAGGTGCAGCTCGATGCCTTCTACCTGATGCGGACTGACGATAGCGCCGTTCTGCGCCCATCCCTCGTGGTACACAGAGGCAGGTACACCATGAGTGGGCGAAGCGGCGGCGAGGATATACATGATGAGACATTCGTTGTAACCATGTACGGGGAAATTCATCTCCCAGCCATATTCGGGACTCCAATGCCAGTAGAGCACATTCTGGTCGCCCTGCCGGTAGAAGTTCCAGTCCACTTCCCGCCACAGCTTGTCGATGCGGGCGGCAAGGGCTTTTTCCTGCGGACTGCCGCCTGCATAGTATTGGTGTACGGCAAGGAGTGCCTGCATGACGAAAGCGGTTTCTACGAGGTCGCCGCCGTTGTCTTTCTGCCCGAAAGGCTTCACCCGCCCCGTATCGCCATACCACCAATGGGGGTAGGCGCCATGAAAGCGGTCGGCGGTTTCGAGGAAGGAGACAATGCGTTCCATACGCGCCAAGCCTTCCTCGCGGGTGACATAGCCCCGGTCGATGCCTGCCAGCACCGCCATGATGCCGAAGCCGCTGCCGCCGGATGTTACTACATTCCGGTCGTTTTCGGGATATACTCCATCCATGTGGATGCGTTCGCGTGCCAGCCCGCTGTTGGGCTCGGCGCCGTCCCAGAAGTAATTGAAAGTCCGGCGCTGTACGGTGTCCAGCAGGGCTTCGTCGGTCAATGTTCCGGATGTGCCGCCGGACTTCTTTGTGCCGCAGGCTCCTACGGAAAACAATAGGAGGAGAAGCGGGATATAAATGTTTACTGATTTCATTCTGTTTGAGTACAATAGTTAATTAAATCGGTTGAAACGGGTCTCTTATTTCAGGGTGATACGTGCCGTCTTGGCAGCCTGACTGCTTCCGCCGATGAAGAGGTCGAATTCTCCCGGTTCGGCCACATGGTTCAGGTCGTAGTCGTAGAAGCGCAGCAGTTCCGGGGTAATCTTGAAAGAGACCGTCTTGCTTTCGCCTGCGCGAAGGAATATTTTCTCGAAGCCTTTCAGTTCGCGTACCGGACGGGTGATGCTCCCCACAAGGTCGCGGATGTACAGTTGCACTACTTCCGAACCGTCGCGCTTTCCGGTGTTGGTGACGGTGACCACGGCGGTGATAGAACCGTTCTGCTCCATTGAAGGGGTACTCAGGGCGATGTCGCTGTATTGGAAGGTGGTGTAGGACAAACCATATCCGAAAGGATACAGCGCGTCGTTGTCCACATCCAGATAGTTGCTGCGGAACTTCTCGAACCATTTGCCGGCTTGTAGCGGGCGTCCGGTGTTCTTATGATTATAGAACAGGGGTATCTGCCCTACATTCTTCGGGAAAGTCATTGTCAGCTTTCCACCGGGGTTGACATCGCCGAACAGGACATCGCCAATGGCATAGGCGGCTTCACTTCCGCCGAACCACACGTTCAGAATGGCGGGAACATGCGCCTGTTCCCAAGTGAGTGTCAGCGGGCGTCCGGTGAAGAGGGTGAGCACTACGGGCTTGCCTGTATTCAGCAAGGCTTCCAGCAGGGAGCGTTGCACGTCGGGAAGGTCGAGGCCGGTGCGGCTGGAGCTCTCGCCGCTCATCTCGGAAGACTCGCCGAGTGCGGCCACGATGACATCTGCACCGGCGGCCACTTTCAGCGCCTCGTCCAGTAATTCCTTGTCCGTCCGGCTGTCCCGGTTCAGGGAGCGTCCGAACATGGTGGCGCGTTCTTCGTAGGCTGCATCGCCGATGAGGTTGCTGCCTTTGGCGTATGTGATGTTCACTTTGCCGTTCATCATCTCTTTCAGCCCTTCATACAAGGAGGGATAGTCGTTGAGGCGGGCTGCCACGCTCCATGTTCCGGGCATGTTGCTGCGGGTGTTTCCCAGCGGGCCGATAACGGCCACCGTTCCTTCTTTCTTCAGCGGTAGCAGCGGTTCGGGCAATGAGCCCGGATGCCGTTTTACGTTGCCGTTCTTCAGCAGCACGAAGCTCTCGGCGGCAATACGGCGTGCGGCAGCGCGGTGCTCTTTGGTGAAGATGTCGCGGGCGGGCCGGTCCAGGTCGCAGTATTTATAGGGATTGTCAAAGAGCCCCAGTTTATACTTGGCTTCGAGGATGCGGCGGCAAGCTGCGTCGAGGGTTTTCATACTCACCTTGCCCGACATGACGGACTTCTTGAGTGTGCCGGCAAACCCTTCGCTCACCATATCCATATCTATACCTGCATTGAGGGCGCGGGCCGAAACGGTTTGAAGGTCGCCGATGCCATGTTCTATCATTTCGGATATGCCGGTGAAGTCGGTCACTACAAAGCCGTTGAAGCCCCATTGCTTGCGGAGCACATCGGTCATCAGCCATTTGTTGGCTGTGGCGGGCACGCCGTCTATCTCGTTGAAGGAGGCCATTACGCTTCCCACACCTGCCTCTACGGCGGCTTCATAGGGATACATGTATTCGTTGAACATGCGGTTACGGCTCATGTCTACCGTATTGTAGTCACGACCTGCCTCACCTGCCCCATAGAGGGCGAAATGCTTGACGCAGGCAAGGATCTCGTCGTTACGTTTCAGTTGGTCATCGAGGTTGGCTCCCTGATAACCGTAGACCATTGCTTTGGCAATCGCTCCGCCAAGGAAAGGATCCTCGCCGCTGCCCTCGCTGACACGTCCCCAGCGCGGGTCGCGGCTGATGTCCACCATCGGACTGAATGTCCATGAGATGCCGTCGGCACTGGCTTCGACAGCGGCAATGCGCGCGGATTCCTGAATGGCGGCCATGTCCCATGTGCAAGAAAGTCCCAAAGGAATAGGGAAGATGGTTTCGTAGCCATGTATCACGTCCATGCCAAAGAGCAGGGGGATGCCCAGCCGGGAGTTTTCCACCGCCAACTTTTGCACGTCGCGTATCTTGGCTACTCCTTTCAGGTTGAAAAGGCCTCCGACGAGCCCGCGCTCAATCTTCTTGGCAACATCGCTGTTCTTGGCTTGTCCGGTAGTGATTTCACCGGTGACGGGAAGGTTCAGCTGGCCGATTTTCTCTTCTACGGTCATTCGCTTTATCAGCGCATCGATAAAGCGGTCCATGTCTTGAGGGGATTTCTGCGCCTGCATCGTGGCAGCGCCCAGAAAGGCGGCTGCCAGCAACAGGCTTGTTCTTCTAAAAAACTTCTTCATGATAGGTTTCTTTGTAATGGTTTCTTTTAATATGCTTTTTGAGCCGGATAATAATTTAGGTTTTAATAATTAGGATTCTGTACCAGTACCCCGTTCGATTTGTCAATCTCTTCTTGCGGCAACGGCAACAGGGCGTTTTTATCCTGATAATTCTTTCCGGCAGCCTGAAGCACTTCCTTGGCGATGCCCCAGCGTACAAGGTCGTAGAAGCGGTCGGGTTCCAATGCCAGCTCTACGCGGCGTTCATGGCGAATGGCTTCACGCAGTGTGCTCTGGTCGGTAGACGTGACTTTGGGCAGTATGCTGCTGTCCGTACCGCGTGCATGGGCGCGGACCTGTTCCAGATAGTCGATGGCTTCGCCCGGAATGCCTTTTTCATTGGCAGCTTCGGCAGCCATAAGCAATACGTCAGGATAGCGGATAATGCGGATATTTACCCAGAACCCGTCTTTGGTGTATTTCTTACGCAGTTCGGGCGATGTATATGCCTTTTTATTGAAATAGGCGCCCATTGCGGTGGATACGGGAGACTCGCCGTAGGGCTTGTTGGTGTTTTCCGGTGTAACGGGTTCGCTGATGCTCCGGCGGAAATAGAGCAGGGAGGCGTCTTTACGGGGATCGCCGGCTTCGAATGCCTGTCCCACCAGTGTTGTGCCCATGTGCCAGCCCCAGCCAAGATCCCACTCGCCGGCGCCGCGTACGCCTTGCACCTGGCAGAACTGGCTGCCGATGACGTCACTGTTCTTCAAAGCGTCGGTCGATTCGCATTGCAGCTCGAAAACGCTTTCACCGCAGTTCTCGCCTTCTACGGTAAAGACTTTATCCACCGGGGTGTTCAGGTTGTATATGCCCGACTTGACAACTTCGGTGGAGGCGTCGTACATGTTATCCCAGTCATTGCGCATCATGTAGGTGCGGGCGTGCAGCGAACGGGCGGCTCCCCATGTGATCCGTCCGGTATATTCGGAGGTCCATGTCAGCGGCAGGCATTTCTCGGCCTCGGTCAGGTCTTTGTCTATTTGTTCGTATATCTTGTCGGCAGTGGTCTTGGGCACATTGGCATCGGATGCTTCTTCCACTTTAAAAGTCACCAGAGGCACTTCTCCCCAAGCGCGCACAAGGTTGAAGTAACAATAGGCGCGGAAGAACAGGGCTTCTCCTTTGGTACGCACATTTTCCGGATCGTCTTTGTTTTCGCTGTTTTCCAGATCGTCCAGTATTTCGTTGCATTGGTAGATGATTTTATAGTTCTGCCCCCAGTAGGCGCTGAGCGTACCGTTGGAAGCTGTGTACTGGAAGTCGTCCCACATGGCTGCCTGGTCGGCGCCGTCGCCGGCATCGCTTCCCTTTTCGGAGTCCTCGCTGCGCACCATGTGTATCATGAAAGCGGGAATGCCGGCAGTAATGTTGTAACTGCGCATCAGGTAATATACGTTGTACATCTTTCCGCCGATGAGGGCGTTCGGAGCGTCGTCCTCGGTGAACTGTCCCAGCGGGTCGCGATCGAGGAAGTCGTTGCAGGATGTCAGGGCAAAGGTGGTGAGCGTGCCTGCTATCAGAGTTAAAATCTTATTTTTCAGTTTCATAATTATTATTTTTTAGTTCATCGCAGCGGATACCGGGTTGCGCGGCTCTGTGTGCTCTGCGGTGAATTGTTGTTAGAATGTCAGGTTGAATCCGAATGTATAAATGGCAGGCATCGGATAACTGCCGTCGTCTACGCCGAAAGCAATGGCGCTGCCGCCCAGTTCGGGGGTGTATCCGGTGTTGTGCTTCCAGGTCTTCAGGTTCTGAATGTTGACATAGAGCTTCAATGCCTGCATACCGATTCTGGATATGAGGGTCTTGTCGAAGTTATAGGCCAGTTGCACGTTGCGGATGCGGAAGAAACTGCCGTCTTCGATGTAGTATTCGGAATTCAGGTTGTTGATGGTGTGCTTCGTATTCAGCAAGGGTTGGGTGTTGCTTGTGCCCGGCCCATGCCAGCGGTCCATGCGCTGTTCCATGAAGTTGAACTGGCTCCAGTTGTAGTTGTCCCATGTGCGGAATATCTGGTTGCCGCCTTGTCCCATCATGTCGATGCCGAGTTCCCAGTTCTTATAGTTTACGCCGAGGGTGATGCCGTAGGTAACATCCGGGGTGGGGTCGCCTATCATAGTACGGTCGGCAGTGGTGATTTCGCCGTCGCCGTTCACGTCCTTGAATTTCAGGTCGCCCGGTGTGACGGTGGCCAGCGTGTTTTTAGGTGACTTGGCTATTTCTTCGTCTGTCTGGTACACGCCTTCCACTTTGTAGCCGTAGAAGTAACCGATAGGATAGCCGGCCATTGTGTAGCTTTGGCTCTTGTCGCCGGCAATGATTGAGTAACCGTCCTGCACCAAACTCAGCACTTTGTTCTTGATTGTAGTGAGATTGGCGCCCACGTTATATCCCCAGTCACCGATCTGGTCGCGCCAGTTGATGGCAAGTTCCACACCTTTGTTCTCGATGGAGCCGAGGTTGCCGATGCCCGGCACTGTGCCCGAAATGCCCGGTACCTCTGCCAATAAGTCTTTGGTGGTCTTTTTGTAATATACTCCTTCAAAGTGCAGGCGGTTGCGGAAAAAGCTGGCTTCTGCTCCTGCTTCCCAAGCCTCTACTTTCTCCCAACGAAGATTAGGATTGGGCAGGTAGGATAGCTGGTAGCCGGGATAGATGGCGGACGGCTTGCCGAAGACGGCAGAGTAAGCGTTGGTCAGCAACGGTTCGGCAGGATAGGCTTTATCCAGGTTCTGGTTGCCGAGCGTACCCCACGAACCTTTCAGCTTCAACATGTCCAGCCAAGTGATGTCTTTCATGAATTCTTCTTCGGACATCAGCCAGCCTGCACCGATGGAGTAGAAGTTCTGCCACTGGTTGCCGGTGTAGGAGAATGCGGAAGAACCGTCACGACGGAACGAGCCGTTGAACAGGTATCTGCCCTTGTAGTTGTAGAGCACGCGCCCCAGCATGGAGACAGTGCTGCGCTCCCATTGCTTGCTTTCATTGGTGGCTGTCGCCGCATCACCGATGCTGATGTACCATTTGTCGGGATTGTTGGGAATAACCAGTCCCACGCCTTGCGTGCGCTCGCCACCCAGCATTTCCAGTTTATTATAATAGGTGGTGAAACCGGCTGTGGCGGTCAGGCTGTGTTCGCCCCAGCTATTGGTGTAGGTCAGCAGGTAGTCGCTTTGCACTTTGGCTTCGGTCTCTTTGGATTGTCTCACTCCGGTCTTGCCGTTGCCGAGGGTTACGACGTTGCCTTCCACACTGCTGTCGAATACGGTAATGATAGGCGTGTAGGTACGGCTGCTGTTGGAGGCGTAGTCCATGGAGTACATCACCTTGAACTGGAAGTTCTTCAGGAAGTCCCACTGGGCGTACACGTTACCCGAAGCGCGATAGTTTTCCGCACGTGTTGTATTGGCTTTCAGTTCCACATCAACCATGGGGTTGTTCATCTGTGCCTTTTGAAAGCCGGGTAAGGTGGTGTACAAACCGTATTCTTCATTGTATACGGGGGCTACCGGGGCAGCGCGGAGGGCTGTTGCCACACTTTTGGTATCGGCAGGCAGTATGCGTGCGCCGTTGAACTGGAAACCCACTTTGAAGTTGTCCGTAACTTTGTAATCGTTACTTATGTTCAGCGTGATTTTGCTGTATTTTTCGTGCTTGATGTTGCCTTGCTCATAGGCATAACCGGCACCGAGGTAGAAACTGTGTTTGGCGGAAGCGCCTGTTATACTGACATTGTTGTTGGTGATGAATCCGGTCTGGAAGATCTCATCCTGCCAGTTGGTGTTGCCCGTCCATGGGGTAAAGTCGAATTCTGGGCTGCCTTCATTCCTCAACTGCTCGTTGTAGAGTTCCTTGAATCCGGCCGCATCGGTCATTGCAATCTTGTTCGCTACGGTTTTGAAACCGAATGAACCGTTGATGTTGACGCGCGTCTGTCCTTCCTTGGCTTTCTTGGTAGTGATGATGATGACGCCATTGGCGCCGCGCACACCGAAAATGGCGAGGGACGATGGGTCTTTCAGGATTTCCATAGACTCGATGTCCTGAGGATTGAGGAAGTTGATGTTGTCATTGAACAGGCCGTCTACCACATATAGCGGTTTGTAGCCGTTGATGGAGTTTGTACCGCGCACGCGTATTTCGGGGTCTGCACCTGCTTTGCCGGAGTTGATTACCTGTACGCCGGCTATCTTTCCCTGCAAGGCAGCTACCGGATTGACTACGGGTTTGTTGGCAATCTCATCACCTTTGATATTGGTGATAGAGCCGGTGAGGTCGCGCTTCTTGGCGCTACCGTAACCGATGACCACTGTTTCGGCAAGCATTTGCGAGTCATCTTGCATCTGTACGTCGATGACGCTCCGGTTGCCCACCTTGATGGCCTGTTTTACCATGCCCACGTAGGAAAACTCCAATGTCGCTTCGGACGGCACTTGGATGGAATACTTTCCGTCGATGTCTGTAATGACACCGTTGGAGGTGCCCTGCTGCAGTACGGATGCTCCGATAAGCGGTTCGCCTGTCGCATCGACCACCGTACCGGTCACTGTCTTGTTTTGAGAGAAACCGGGGATTGCCGTAAGGAGCAAACATGCTATCAGAAACAGATTTTTCAGCCAAAAGGCTCTCTTCATAGGAAGTTTAGGTTTTTTCTTCATTGCATAAAAATTTAGTGGATAACTAACTTGATTGTTTTCTCTGAAACAATCGGGATGCAAAAAAGATTTCAGACCTTTATATATCTCCGGTTTTTAACACAATTCGCGGGGGAAGGAGAGGAGGAGTGCGTGCCTTTTCTGTGATATGCCTACAAGAAAAAAAGAAGATGTACTTTTGATACATCTTCTTTTCTGTCATTTGTCTTTTATAAAAAAACTGTGCGGGTGATAGGACTCGAACCTACACGCCTCACGGCACCAGATCCTAAGTCTGGCGCGGCTGCCAATTACGCCACACCCGCAAGGGATTTTCCGTTAAGCGGTGCAAAGATAAGAAGTTTTCTTGGTTATACAAGCAAAAGCGTAAAGAAAGTTGCTCATTTCATTCCGGCATCCATTTCCCTTTAAGGAAAGCCCGGGCTTTCTCGATAATGGTATCTATGTGATTGGCTTCATCCGCTTTATCCATATCAACTTTGATGTCAGGTTCTATGCCCCATTCTATCTGTTCCATATCTACACTGAAATGCGGACTGGCTGAAAAACGGACGGTCCATCCGTTAGGCAGTTCGGAGGTAAAAGGCATGCCGGAGCCGCCGCCGGTGTTGTCGCCCATGATAGTGACATTGGGCAGGCAACTCATCTGGTTCACAAAATCGTTGGTGGCACTGTATGAACGGCGATTGGTCAATACCACCACTTTCTTTTGCCAACGTATGCTGTTGCTGGGTTCCAATTCTATGGGATAGGGCTCGGAGAAGTCATTGTGACCCTTACCCGTTTTATGGCGGATGTACCCGGTCAATACTTTTTTGTTGGTGAAACGGGCAGCGATGCGTGTGGAATTGGTTACATTACCACCGCCGTTGCTGCGTACATCAATGATAAGTCCGTTGCATGCGGCAAGGTAGGAGAGTATCTCATCCAGATTCCCATCACCGATTCCCGAGGAGAAACTTTCGTAACGCATATAGCCGATGTTGTCCTCGAATATCTTGTACTTGACGCCTGCGGCAGTGCGGTAGTCGGTACTGGCTTTACCCAAATATACATCTTCTACAATATCCTCGCGAAAGTTGCGCGGGTAGTCCTGATACCATGCATCATAATAAGATACGTTGTGGGCGGAAGCGAGGTTTACATGCCCGTCCTTCAGTTCGTTCAACATATTTCCCAAGACTTCAAACAAGCCTTCGCTGCTCATAGTGTTGGTGATGAGTTTGCTGTATTTGTCATGTATGGCATTCCAGTCTATCTGTTTGTATTCCAAAAAACAATACTGCTCATCGATAATCTTCCATAGGGCTTCAAAGTTGCCTTGTGGAGTATTGGTCACCTCTTCTTCGCGGATGCAACTGCTCAGCAGAGGAAGTACGACAATCAAAAGTGCTATTTTTTTTAGAAGTCCCATCATCTTATTCTTTTCTGGTCTATCATCTTACCGCCCTATCGCTTTCTTTTCTTGTTCTTCAATAAATACACCTCTTTTACGAAACCCACCATGAATACATGTGAGTAGGTGTGTGTCTTTATAGCGTTTACGTTGGACTGTTGGACATCCCATATATAGGCAAAACGCATCTTGGCACGTCCTATCGGAAAGTCTGCCGTCAACATCTGCCGCAGTGAGGGCTGGTTGTGTAATGAGGTGAATTTCACAACTCCACTGCTGTTCCCCAATGAGAAGATTTCATAATAGGATTGGCCGTAATGCGGTGAGAACATCACTCCCATTAATGGCAGGTTGACCTGATAGCGCAATGTCAGCGGGTAGTTCTTTATGCGTAAGTCCCAAACAGCCATGCCCGATGCATCTAAGTTGATATAGGCACGTGCCGATGCCGGATTGTTGGTGTTGCGGAGGTTATAGACAAAACCGCCGTTCAAGTCGGCAAGACCGCCGGCGAGTAACTTGAAGTTACTCGTGATGGGAAAGTTATAGTGCAGACCATAGTTCCAGTTGGCCAATGCGGAGAATGTATTGTTGTTGTCCACTTTGTTATGGGTATACCCGAGGTCGGCTTGAAAGAAGCTCTGCAAGGACAGTTTGCCGTCCATCCATTTGGTCATGCGCATGCTCTCACGTGAGACGCGGAAATCTATTCCGGTATATTCCTGAGGAGACAGATATGTGTCGAATACGTTCGTAAAGCCTACGCCGTACATGGTGGCGCGGGTCACGAGACGGCTTTGCTCCAGCCTCTCCGCTTCCACAGGAAGCTGGGCCTGCATTGTTTTGCTGTGCAATAACAAAAGCAGGCAGATAACCGGTATTACCGGTTTAGGTAGTTTCATGTTCCTTGCTGTCATCGTTGTTAGAGAACAATTTCATTTGTCCCGTCAGTTCATCCAGAATGTCACCTTCACTCTTTCCATGATCCGGATCCAGTATTTCGGCTTCTTCCTCCTCGCTGCTTTCGGCGTGCTGTGGGGCTTCCGGCTGACGGAGGGGCTCTAATTCATTGATGGTGTCCAGTGTGTAGGTAGTCAGTCGCTTCCCTTTGGCTTTGAAACCTTTCACTGCAATGAATTCGTCCGCATCAACTATCAGTGGTTCGCGGAAATTGTCATGTCCTCCGAATACGACTTCCAGTCGTGGATAATATTCGTCAGTCAGCAGAATGAGGCGGCTGTCTTTATTCTCGCCCAAATAGTTCTGCTTGCGGTTGCTCGCCTCAAAACAGAAACGCTTGATGTAGGGATAGCCTTGCTGGTCGGCATCATAGAGGACGGCTGTCCAGACCTTGTGCGGATCGTATTTCTCCAGTACCCGTATGTTGTCTTCGTAATGGTTGTTCACGTCGAAATTGCTGGTGTAGAATTCGCCGTTGTTCAGCACAACCAGAATTTGTTCGTCGCTCTGGAACTCACCGAGGTATTCTCCGCGGCCGTCATAATTGAGACGCAACACATCTTGGTCGAACCATACTTTCCGTCCGCCCAGTGTAGAACCGCCGCGTTGCTTCAAGGCTATCTTATGAACCGGGTTACGGGTGAGTATGTTACCCATAGCCTGGCGTCCTTTGATGTTTATTTGGCTGAAGTCTTCTTCGAAAATTATGCGGCGTATACGCGGATTGGGTTTGAGGGTTACTTTGATAACCTCAGCCTCACCGTTGGGATTGGCTGTGAAATATACGATACGTGAGTCGGGAGTGCCTTGTGTCACGTCATATTCGCGGTCGCGTACTACGGAAGTTACAGCAAAACGCTTGATGTAGTGCGTGCCTTCTTTCCCGTCGCGGTAGACAACATTGTAAATGGTGCGTTTATCGTTCTTCTTGAATACGTTGGCATAGAGGATATTCTTGCCGACAAACTTCTTATCCGTTACCGGAGTGATGATGTAACGTCCGTCCCGGAAGAAAATTATGACATCATCAAGGTCGGAACAGTTGGCTATGAATTCATCTTTCTTCAAACCTGTGCCGATGAAGCCCTCCTCGCGATTGATATATAGTTTTTCATTGGCTTCTACCACTTTAGTGGAGTCAATCGTATCGAAGTTGCGTAACTCCGTACGACGCGGGAAGCCTTTACCGTATTTTTCTTTCAGCATGCGGAACCAGTCTACCGTATATTCCACGATATTTGCCAAATGGCGGTCTATCTCCTCAATGTCCGCTTTCATACGGGCAATCAGCTCTTCGGCCTTGTCGGAGTTGAACTTGAGGATGCGTGCCATTTTGATTTCCATCAGCTTGAGAATATCTTCTTTGGTCACTTCGCGGATAAATGTGGGGTAGTAAGGTGTCAGACGCTCATCGATGTGTTCGCAGGCAGCATCCATATTCTTGGCCTGTTCGAATTCCTTGTCCTTGTAGATACGCTCTTCAATGAATATTTTTTCCAGTGAAGAGAAATGCAAGCTTTCCAGTATTTCGTTTTTACGTATCTCCAGTTCTTGGCGTAGCAGGGCCAATGTGTTGTCTACGGACTTCTTCAGTACATCGCTGACGGTGAGAAAGTGTGGTTTCTGCTCATCAATAACGCAACAGTTCGGAGAGATGCTGACTTCACAATCTGTAAAGGCGTAAAGCGCATCAATCGTTTTGTCCGATGATACGCCGGGAGCAAGGTGTACCAATATCTCCACATTCCCGGATGTGAGGTCTTCTACTTTCTTTATCTTGATTTTTCCTTTTTCGCTTGCTTTGACGATGGAATCGCAGACACTGGCTACTGTTTTTCCGTAAGGTATCTCCCGGATGACAAGTGTCTTGTTATCTACCTTTTCTATTTTGGCGCGTACACGTACAGCGCCTCCGCGCTCACCGTCATTATACTTTGACACATCAATATTGCCTCCTGTCTGAAAGTCGGGATAGAGTTTGAACTCCTCGTTGTGCAGGTATTTTACAGACGCATCACAAAGCTCGTTGAAGTTATGCGGCAGTATCTTGGACGAAAGTCCTACGGCAATACCTTCCACGCCTTGCGCCAGTAAGAGTGGAAATTTGACGGGCAGTGTCACCGGCTCTTTGTTTCGTCCGTCGTATGACAGTTTCCATTCGGTTGTTTTGGGGTTGAACACTACGTCGAGGGCAAATTTGGAAAGGCGCGCCTCGATGTAACGGGGAGCAGCCGCACTGTCTCCTGTGAGAATATTACCCCAGTTTCCCTGACAGTCGATAAGCAAATCTTTCTGACCGAGTTGTACCAGTGCATCACCGATGCTGGCATCGCCATGCGGGTGAAACTGCATGGTGTGTCCTACGATGTTGGCCACTTTGTTGTAGCGTCCGTCTTCCATGCGACGCATGGAATGTAGGATGCGTCGTTGTACAGGTTTCAACCCGTCCATGATGTGAGGTACGGCACGCTCCAAAATTACGTATGAGGCATAATCCAAAAACCAGTTCTGGTACATGCCACTCAACTGGTGCTTGATGTTTACATCATTGGTATCCGCAGGTTTATAGTCCGAATGTCCTTCGCCTCCTTCCGGAAGCTCTTTATCCAACTCGTCTTTTGGTCCTTCAAAGTTTTCACTCATATTTGTTCGGGAATTGTCTATTCATGAATAACTGCTAATTTGGCAGTTGCAGGCAAAAATACGAATTATATTCCATTAAAGAAAACCTGTATCGGAGTTTTTTGAAACGGTTCTTTGTTCTGTGTTCGATGAGTGAGGATATAGGGAAAGCGTGAATTATACAAATCGGCAATGAAACAGTACCGATTTGTATAATTCACGCTTGATTTTATGTTATAGCTTTTGTGCTGTGATCTTCACAAAGTTGACTGCCCGTTTTTTAATGATCACGGAAATTCCATTTGGAATTGTCGCTGTTCATATCGAATTTGCCAAGTGAAGGGGTGCTGTCACCTACGGACACCAATACCAGTTCTTCATCAGTGCCGGGAACTTTCTTGGGCATGATGCGGTAAGTGCCGTCAATGAGTTGCTCTATTCTCCAAAGTTGTTCGGGAGCGCCGGTAAATTCGGGTACGGTTGATACTTCAGCATCTGCTGTGGCTGTCAGTGCCCGGTTAGTGCCTTCAATTACTATTTTGTAGTAGGGAGCTCCCAGATATCCGCCTGCATCGGGTACGGCTGTGATTGTCCAGCGTTGGTGAGGACGGAACATATAGTCACCGATTCTTACATCAATATTGCCTTGCGGCCATGTACCTATTACCTCTTCCAATGTCTGTGACTTTAAAGGTTGGACAGGTTCTTTACTCTCTTCCCAAAAACGGTGTCTGACACTTGCCATACGTACAAAGTCAACGGCAAGTTCAAGACCATAGCCTCTGCGTTCGGATTCTATTTCATAGGTTCCTTCCTTAAATACTTCACCTGCTACCGGCCAGTCGTTCTTCCATAAAAGAGGACGTATGGCGAGTACGCTACGACCGCCGCGGTCAAAGTCGGCCTCAAAATGACATGACATTTTTTCTACTCCGTCAGTCTCGATGAAACGTCCGAAATGTCCGGGACCGGTTTGGCGATTTCCTGCGGCAAGCACCATTTTTCCGCCACCTTCCAGCATATCTCTGCCCATATTGTCAATGTATGGCCCTGTAACCTTGCGTGAACGGCCTACTACAATATTGTAAGTGGAATTAGGCCCGTCACAGCAAGTGCCATGTGTACCGAGCAGGTAGTACCAGCCGTTGCGATATATCAAATCGGTAGCTTCACAATCAATAGCGATATTGATAGGCTCGTTGCCTTCTACTCGTTTACCGGTGGCGGGGTCGAGCTCTACCAGTCGGATAAAACCGAAATAAGTACCGTAAGACAACCATAAGCGGCCATCGGTAGGATCAAGTAGCAGTCCGGCATCAATAGCGTCGCAATCTTCGTTGTCCTCTGATGAGGCAACGGCTATCGCTTCTGTATATTTGAAATCTGGTGATTTAGGGTCTAGTGTCTTGTTCCACATTGTCAGCACAGTACCGCGATGACTGCCTCCAAGACCTCCGCCGGTAGCACTGTAAGCAATTAGGTAACGGTCGCCAATCTTTACGGCATCGGGAGCCGCACCTCTGCCGGGCCTTACTCCACCGCCGTTCCATGTCCAGCCATCCTCGGAAATCAATCCGCCTCCGCCTGTGCCGAAAGTGTAATATTTCCCTTCACATTCCATGATAGTGGAAGGATCGTGTATATAAGGTTCTCCGATTTGTGCGGTTGCTTTCTCTGATATCAGCAGGGATAATAGGGTTGCGGCACCCAAGAATATAGTTTTTGTTTTCATGGTTATTTATAACTAATGGTAATGTTCTTAATAGGTGCTCCTTTTTCATCAAGGAGACGGATACAAAAATCACTCATTCCGGGACCGTTAATGATAGCTCCACGTATAATGTTTTTCCCTTTCTTCAAGGTCAGGCGTTTGGACAAGCAATCGTCCTTAACCATACGGCGGTCACCGGACAAAATAACAGCCTCCTCACCATTAAGCCACCACATAGAAGCGGAATTTGAACCTACTGAAATCCTGACGTTTGGTATGTCTTCCGGACAATTGATAACTGTAACTGCCCAAAACAATACGCCGTATATCTGCTTTTGAAGATTGGATGCAAAACGAAATAGTTTCACATTAAACAGGTTGCTGTCAAGTGCATGCCAGGTTAGTTTCTGCTTGCCTACTTTCACTTTGTCACCGTCTTTGGGCAATACGGTGAACTGCTTGGGAAAGTATTCGGTAGCAAATGCTTCGCGAATATAACTGTCTGTAAATACAGTATTGCTGCGGTTAGGCTTGTCAATAGGTTCAAGCAATAGCCAACGCCGTATGAAACCTTCATCATCAGGATACATGACATCGGTGGTTCCCGGTGAAAAATAAGGAGCCAAAGGAAAGCCGGCCTCTTTGTTTTGTGCATATACATGCACACTCATTATGGTGGCGAGGCAAATCGCCAACAATGCTTTGTAATAAGGAATTTTCATTATTATAAGTGTATTTCTCAATGAGACATTAATTATTTTCTAAATAGCAGCGGAACAAATTCTTTCAGGCATCTGCGCCAAGTGAGGAATTCATGGGCTGTGCCTGGAGACTCGTAATAGATATTATTGATACCGGCAGCCTTCAGCCCATCGCTGAGTTTCTTGGTTCTTTCGGGACGCTCTTCCGAACCGATGCCCAGGAAAAAGACATGAACTTTGTCGTTGAATGCTTTGCGGTCTTTAAATGCTCCGTTGTAAGTAGTGTCAATATTCGGCAGATCAATGCTGCCTGCTCCACTGAAACCGCCTATATAAGCAAATTTGTCTAAATTATTCAGTGTTGTGTTGAATGTAAGAAGTCCACCCCATGAAAGTCCTGCCATTGCGCGGTTTTCCCGGTCGGTCAATGTCCGGTAGTTGGATTCGATGTGCGGGATAATTTCATTCACCAGAATAGCCGGAAACTGAGCCCCGAATTTGGCTCTGGCTTCAGTGGGACTTTCACCCGGTTTGTTTTTGAATACTTCAATATTGCCGTTGTCCATTACTACAATCATAGGCTTGGCTTTACCTTCGGCAATCAGATTATCCATAATGAAATTCATTTTGCCCTGGTTGGCCCAGCTTGTTTCATTTTCTCCCATTCCATGTTGCAGATATAGCACCGGGTACTTTTTAGAAGGGCTTTTATCATATTCTGCCGGTGTGTAGACCATACATCTGCGCCATTCCTGACGGATGTTGGAATAATACCAACTTTGGCTTATTAGTCCATGAGGTACATTCTTGATGGCGTAGTAATCGACTCCTTTTTCCGGAATTTCAATGCCGCTTACCCATTTACCCATGCCGAAAAACGGTTTACCGTTAGGGTCAGCAGTACTTACTCCATCCACTATAATCTGATAGTAATGGAAGCCGACAACTTCAGGCTCTTTCGATACGAGCGACCAATATCCATCTGCTTCTTTAGTCATTTCACCGCGGAAGCTGATTTCTACTTTTTGTGCATTGGGGGCAAATACTCTGAAGTGTACCCGACGGTCTTCGCCTATACGGGGATACTCGGCCCCGTTGATGTTGTGTTCGTTGGGAACTGTTCCTTCCGGAAAACTTTGCTGTTGGGCGTACATTGTTAAGGGTAGCGCCAATAAAGATGAAAAAAGAAGCTTTAATGCGTTTTTCATAATTTGAATATTTAAAAAGGTGTGTAATTAAAATTATTTGTGATTGTCGTTATTTGAAAAGGAGTGGAGCAAACTGATATAAGCTTTCACGCCATACAGGCCAGGTGTGACCGCCCGGAGTTTCAAAGTAAGTGTACTTGATACCTATTTGGTCAAACCGTTTCATCATTACCTGGCAATTGTTGTAAGCTATATCTTCCTTGCCGCCCATGGATATCCAGAATTGCTTCAGTTTTGTATTATAATCGTCTTTTTTGTCTTGTAACATTTTGTAGTATTTCTCGTTGTCATTGCCGCCTCCGAAAGGAGTAGGGTTAGCCCACCAACCGGAGCTGAATATTCCTAAATAGGCAAAGTTGTCGAGATTAGGAATACCGACATTCAGGGTCTGAATACCTCCCATGGAAAGTCCTGCCAATGCGCGGTTATTGCGGTCGGTTTTTACGCGAAAGTTTTTTTCTACAAATGGGATGCATTCTTTGAGGAGCTCACTTTCAAAGTCGTGAGTGTTGCCGTCCGTCATGACAATAATCATGGGTTTTGCTTCTCCTTTAGCTATCAGGTTATCCATAATGATGTCGGTACGTCCTTGGTTGGCCCAACCGCGTTCATCTTCACCACCGCCATGTTGCAAATAGAGTACGGGGTAGGATTGTGTTGAGCTGTCATAGCCTGGTGGACAGTACACGAACATACGTCGCCAATCATTGGAAGTCTTTGAAAAATAACGTTTCATGCGGATGTCCCCATGAGGCACATCTGCCATATAGAAGCGCACATCACCTTCTGGATAAGGTATTTCCACACCACTTGCCATCATGCTACATCCATAGAACGACTCACTTGCCGGATCTGCAACGGATATTCCGTCAATAATAAGAAAATAGTAATGAAAACCTTGCGTGAGAGGATCTGTAACACCACACCATTCACCGTCGGCATTGCGGACAAGATCGTATTTGCGGCCTAAATCAATCTGTACCTTTTTAGCATCAGGCGCTTTTATTTTGAATTCTATACGGTTGCCGGGTAACAGGCGTGGGTATGCGGCATTGCGTACATTGAGTTCGCCACGTTGGCCGGGCAACATGGATTCACTCTTTGCCGGACGACCGGATTGTGCCATGAGAATTCCCGAACATACTGCTTGGAATAATAGGAAAATAAGGATTCTGTTCATAAAGTAATCTATATTTTAGTTGTTATCTTTGCAAAGATAGTCGTGCCGTCGGCCTTTTTCTTTGTACTTTTGAACACTTTCCTTACACTTTTAAATATAGATTCTCTATTTTCTCATTATTGACTTAGTATTGGAAAAAGTAATATTTGTATCTTTGTCATGATTTAAATAAAGAAACCTTATATATATGAAAAACTCATTATTGTTATTTTTAATCTTTTTCTTACTCAGACCTTGTAATGCGATTTCTCGAGATTTTACGTTTAGTAATATCAATGAGTCATTTGGTATTTCTATGCGGGAAATAACCGCAGCAGTGCGTGACGATGATGGGTTTATTTGGGCTGCTTCGCGTTCGGGAGTCCTGCGTGTGGCATCCGATGATTATCGGCTTTACCAGCTTCCATTTGCTACAACCGATGTGCTGCAGCTTAAAATGGCCAGTCGGGGCAGTCTGTTGGTGGTTGCAACTCAAAATGGACAGGTCTTTCGCTATAATCGCATTCTGAATAAGTTCGAACAGTGGTTCACTCTTTCATCATTATTGGGCAATGATAATTGGGTCACTAATCTGTTGATAGATGTTGATGGGAAGGTGTGGATAAGTACTAGTATCGGTATCTTTTTTTGGACAGGTAAAGAAGTTGCTCGGGCATTTGATGATATGGCAGGTGTTTCTAATATTGCATTACTGGAGGATTGTCATGCATTGGCTTTTGTACAATCATCCATATATCATATTGATACCCGTAAACATACGTATACCAAATTGTGCGGTCATCTTCCCACTCTTATATCATCCGCCCGTTTTGATGCGCATGCCGGACGTGTCTGGGTGGGTACTTATGATGCGGGATTATGGGAGTATGAACTTACCACTCAGACAGCCCGGAAAGTTGCGGTTCCGCATTTTCCACAACTAATTGTGCGGGATATTCTGATACCTGACTCTACTTCCCTTTGGGTGGCCGTTGATGGAGGGGGGATATGGATACTTGATTCAAAAGCTTGTCGGGTACAGCAGGTAATACGAGAGGATGTTGATAAGCCTTCCTCTTTGAGGGGTAACAGTGTCTATTCTTTGCTGGCTGATAATCATAACCGGATATGGGTTGCTACCAATGGCGGAGGTTTACAATATACGGAGACTGCAAGTGTTGATGTGGAGCATCTGATACATGGCATCAACAATTCGCAATCATTACATAATAATGAGGTAAATCACATCATGGCCGATAGCCGGGGAAATCTTTGGATTGCAACGAATGATGGCATCAGTTTGCGTAACGCTAATACTCTTCAATGGAAGCAGCTGTATAGTGGACGGCAGAGGGCCTTTTTATCACTGGCTGCCGATAAGAAAGGACATATTTATGCCGGTACTTATGGTGAAGGTGTTTACGTGCTGGATGAGGTTACGGGACGTGAGTTGCGTCATTATACAAGCGATGATGGTAACATATTCGGGGCAGGTGGCTTTGTATTCGCTGCTTATACCGACAGTCAAGGAGATGTGTGGCTGGGTGGCGTAAGAGGCAGTGTGTATTGTTGCAATTCAACCAGTGGAAAACTTCGCGCTTATGACACGCAACCCGTTTATTGTTTTGCGGAACTTTCACCCGGACAGATTTTGTTGGGATGCGCTTATGGCTTGTTGCTAATGAATAAAGAAACCGGAAAGTTTGATGTCCTTTTATCCGGTAATACGATACATGATATTGCTGTAGACGGACATACGATATGGGTTTGTACTTCAGGCAATGGTATGATAGGACTGGATATGCGTACAGCCAGACAAACACATATTACTACACAGCAGGGATTACCCAGTAATTATATCAAAAGCGTATTGTTGGCCGATAATAATTTGTGGATAGGTACAGATAATGGAATATGCTGTTATAATCTTACCAATAAGCAAATACGAACTTTCGGCACCCAGCAGAATTTGGCAAATGTGTCGTTCAGTGTCAATGCAGCCTGCCAACTGCCGGATGGGAGATTAGCTTTCGGCAGCAACAGCGGTGCAGTGTTGTTTTATCCCGATAGGATTGATACAGTTTCTGCTTTGGGGCGTATTTATTTTTCGGATATACGCGTATCGGGCCGTTCCATTCGGGAAATAGCTGATTTTAATTTGTCTGTACCAATTGACAGCCTTTCTGTGTTACATTTGAGTTATCCGCAAACTTCTTTCACCTTGTCGGTGCTTCCGTTGGGATGTGTCGGTAAGTCCGTTGCTTTTTCATGGAAATTGATGGGGCAGGATCATGTGTGGAGTACTTATACGACCAGCCGGTATATCAACTATACCAATTTGCCGGCGGGAAAATATACATTATGTATCCGGTTATCCGATGGTAGTCTTTTGTCGGAGCGGCAGATGTCTATTGTTGTAGATCCTCCTTTTTGGAAAACGATATGGTTTCGATTGTTGCTGACAGTTGTAATAATCGGAGTGTTATTTCTTGCAGTTCGCTATTATATGCAATACTTGCGCCGCCGTTATTCAGATGAGAAAATACGTTTCTTTACACGTATGGCACATGATATACGTACCTCACTGATGCTTATTAAAGCGCCCATAGAGGAATTGCATAAAGAAAAGGAACTCTCATCGTGGGGAGCTAAGTGTTTGACTTTAGCTTCTGAACAAACTGCAAGATTATCTGATACGGCCACACAACTGCTCGATTTTGAAAAGCTTGATATCGGATGTGAACAACCTCAGTTTACAGATATCAGCCTTACTGATTTGATAAGACGGCGTACCGGAATATATGCATCGTATGCGGCCGGACAGCAAATAGATATTTTAGCTGATTTGACGCCGGAAGATTATTGGATACAAGCCGATGCACGCATGCTTGAAAGGGTGGTTGATAATCTGCTTTCCAATGCGGTGAAGTATTCGTCCTCCGGTGGACGTGTTGAGGTATCTTTTATAGGAAAAGCGGATGAGTGGATACTGCGTGTCAAGGATTATGGTATGGGGATCAGTAAAGCGGCGCAGCGTAAACTGTTTCGTGAGTTCTACCGAAGTGACAATGTTGTAAACACACAAATAGTTGGTTCGGGGATTGGCTTGTTGATGACCAAAAAGTATGTCTCTATCCATAATGGGAAAATTGCCGTAACCAGTGAACTTGGTGTGGGGACGACTTTTGATGTAACTGTGCCTTTGAGACCTGCTTCTAAGACAAAAGCCGCTGATATTCCAGCTATTAGTAATAAAGTTGATGAGCCGGTAATGGATGATGTGGAAGCACATGATATGCATATCCTTATCGTAGAAGATAATCATGCTTTACGCGAGTTTATGGTACATCCGTTGCGTGAGCATTTTCGTGTGACTACTGCCGATGACGGGCAGCAGGCTTGGGAAATGATGAACGAATTGCAGCCTGATCTTGTGGTCTCCGACGTTGTTATGCCACGTATGGATGGTTTCGAGCTTTGCAGAAGGATCAAGTCTACTTATGAAACATCCCACATTCCTGTAATTCTGCTTACTGCCCTTTCTGATAAAACCAACCAATTGCATGGATTGGAATTGGGAGCGGATAACTATCTGACCAAACCATTTGATATGGCGTTGTTGGCAAGCCGTATCACGTCTATTATCCGCAATAGACGCACTGTACTTCAGAAGGCCATTGAGGTGAAACGTGATGATGCCCATTCTATTGTGGCAAATCGAATGAATGATGAGTTCATCAAGAAAGCGGTTGAATGTGTGCGTGCAAATATTGCCAATGAGAATTTCGGTAAAGAGGATTTTGCATCTGCTCTTGCCTTGAGCCAGTCATTGCTTTATAAGAAAATCAAGGCGCTTACTAATTTGTCTGTGGTGGAATTTATCCGTTCAATTCGATTGAACTATGCGATGGAAAAGCTTCGTTCGGGAGAATATAACGTGACAGAAGTGAGTGAGATGTGCGGGTTCAGTACACCTGCGTATTTTAGTAAGGTCTTTAAGGAATATTTTGGAAAGACACCGACGGAAGTTATGTGAAATTCAGCTTTGTAAGGTATCAATAAAAAGAGAGCTGAGCTCTTTTCGGAGTTCAGCTCTCTTTTTATTGTCTTATTTACCACTTGGATTTTGTTCCAAATTAGGATTGATAGAAATTGCATCAAACGGGAATGGGAAATATTCATGTTTGCCTTTTATGAATCCCGTTGGACCATTGTTGGGACTTGAATATTCAACGTAGATGCGATGTTTGGACTCTTTTTTTGAGAAGAATGCGTCATAAGTAGAAGGTATTCTCTTGCCATTGTCTACAACACCATCCGTATCACCCCAACGCACCATATCTGGGAAACGAACTCCTTCAAGCCACATTTCGAAGCCCTTCTCTTTTTTTACTTCATCCAAAGTGAGTTGGGTAGAGACATAAGCCGAACCTGCACGATTTTGGATATTCTGAAGACATTTAAGGCCAAGTCCGTCTGAATCGTCAGTTTGCGCACAAGCCTCTGCATACATCAAAAGCACTTCAGCATAACGGAAGATAGTAAGGTTCCTGAATCCCCAATTACCTTTTACGTTATCTTCTTTCCAGGCAATGAACTTATTGGCAAAATAACCTCCAAAACCATATAGACCTCCCGGATCTTTAATGCCAATCTGATTGGACACTTCAAGTTCCTCACGGGTATGCTCTATATAATTGCCTCCGGCATCTTTTAATCCATTCCATTCCATTTCATAGAGGAATTCATCGGGGGTGAGGAATGTAGCCTTACGACGGGGGGAATCACCATCATTGGCTAACATACGTTCAGCGAAATCAGCACGAATAGCGTGACCTCCCCAACCATCGACGCCTATGAACGAAGGCTGGGATGCTAATTTGTCTGTACGCCAGTTCCAGAATTGGATAAACATCCATCCTGTACGTTGAATGTTGTTGCTCCAGTCGCCAATATTTGCATTTTGTACTACATTGGCTTGGAAAATCATTTCCTCGCAAAGGTCACCTGATGTGTGGAAGAGGTTGGCCCAACGTTCAGTGGGAACAAGTTCGTATTTTCTTGATTCGATAACCTGCTTGAGGTTAGTCTTAGCACCTGCGTAATCGCCTTTGAAAAGACGAGCTTTACCAGCAAGAGTAAGTGCGAATCCTTTAGTTACTTTCGAAGCACCCACTTTGTCTGTCGGGCTTGTACGTTCATCAAGGTCATTTACTACAGCCTCTGCCTCTGTGGCACACCATTCAAGGAGCTTGTCATGACCACCTTCGTAGTTGCCGGGTTTGGCATCTGCCGGGAGGATATGGTCAACTAACGGAGGACAATCCCATCCGATAGCAAGTGTGAAATGTGCCCAGGCGCGAAGTGCGCGAGCTTCGGCGCATACACGTTTTTTAACGGCAGTGGTAGGCTCTATGTTGTCAAGAATAAGGTTGCAATCATAAATTACACCGTAAAGTCCCCAGTAGGCATTTTTGACAACCTCGTTCTGTGAATCTAAACGGAATTCGTTGAGCTGTGCGCCGAAGTCATTGTCACCATAATAATTACCTGCAGCCAGCATGTCGTCTCCGGGCTCATTGAAGAGCACCGGAAGGGCGACATAGATACCTTCATTACCTGCAATATTCAAGCAGAATGACTGATAGAGGTTGTTGAGCGCATTCTGTGCATCATCATCGGTCTGATAGAAACTTTCAAATGGGATGACTCCTTTCTGACCAATGTTGAGGCGATCCTCGCAAGCACTGAAGAGGAATGCAGCACCTATAAGTGAATATATAATTTTTTTCATAATGAATATACTTTTTTGAGGTTTTCCAAGATACTGATCTTAATTAGAATGAGAAACTTGCACCGAATGAACACTTCTTCATTGTTGGATAAGAACCGATGTCGAAACCGGCGCCACCATTATTACCAGTGGTTGCTGTTTCCGGATCCATACCCGGATAATTGGAGAATGTAAAGAAGTCATCCAAAGATACAAAGAAGCGGAGATCCTTGATTGCCACCTTCTGAGTAAGTCTCTTTGGCAAGGTGTAACCGAGCTGAAGTTGCTTGATCTTGAAGTAAGAACCGTTGAACATGGCAGCACTTGAGCTCCAGAAATTAAGGTCGGTAGCTACATTATTTACTGCAGGCATGGAAGCTCCTTTATTTTCCGGAGTCCAGGCATTGTCCATATAATATTTCAATGAGTTGCGTAACGGACTATCTGCACGATAGAGAATGTTGAAAATTTTATTACCTGCTACACCGGTACCAAACGCAGTGAAGTCAAATCCTTTATATTCGAGATTAAGGGTGATACCGTAAGTGAATTTTGGAATAGCACTACCGATATCTGTCATATCTTCATCGGTCAGTTCTGAAGAGGCAACGATTTTGCCTTCGTGGTTACGGAATTGGGCTGCACCTGTTTCCCGGTCCACACCAACGTAGTCGAATGCGCGGAAATACCAGATGGAGTGTCCTTCTTCAAATGCGGTATGAACCTTATTGTTTGTACCGTTTACACCGCCTTTGCTGGCTGTGATACGTGGGAGGTCATCATAAAGGTAAGTT
>RRZU010935743.1_pt1 | contig 28842 bp, 26 predicted proteins | sample 2165561 | NCBI WGS metagenome assembly RRZU01 (sample SAMN10456909, study PRJNA506462) | wastewater metagenome | isolation source: wastewater sludge | place: USA: Moscow, Idaho | reverse complement strand
CTCCCACAACGTGGCCGCCCAGATGACGACGCTCGGCAAGCGGTTCGCGACCGCCGCCGACGAACTGCTGGTCGCCTACGAGCGGGTCGACGAGCTGATCGGCCGCTACCCGGCCCGCGGCATCAAGGGCCCCGTCGGTACTGCCCAGGACATGCTTGACCTGCTCGGCGGGGACGCCGCCAAGCTCGTCGAACTCGAACGCCGGGTCGCCGCCCACCTCGGGTTCACCCGGGTGCTCACCTCCACCGGCCAGGTGTACCCGCGCTCGCTGGACTTCGACGTGCTGGCCGCCCTCGTGCAGACCGCCGCCGCCCCCTCCAACGTCGCCACCTCGATCCGGCTCATGGCCGGAGCCGAACTGGTCACCGAGGGGTTCAAGGAGGGCCAAGTCGGCTCCTCGGCGATGCCGCACAAGATGAACACCCGCTCGTGTGAGCGCGTCAACGGCCTGTCGGTGGTGCTGCGCGGCTACCTGTCCATGGTCGGCGAGCTCGCCGGGGACCAGTGGAACGAAGGTGACGTGTCCTGCTCGGTGGTGCGCCGCGTCGCCCTGCCCGACGCCTTCTTCGCCCTGGACGGGCTGTTCGAGACGTTCCTGACCGTGCTGGGCGAGTTCGGGGCGTTCCCGGCCGTCATCGAGGCCGAACTCCAGCGCTACCTGCCGTTCCTGACCACCACCAAGGTCCTCATGGCCGCCGTCCAGCACGGCGTGGGTCGCGAGGAGGCCCACGAGGCCATCAAGGAGCACGCTGTCGCCGTCGCCTTGGAGATGCGCCGCACCGGACGCAAAGACAACGACCTGTTCGACCGGCGCGCCGCCGACCCGCGCCTGGGCGTCTCCCGCGAGGTGCTGGACGCCGCCGTCGCGAACCCGCTCGAACTCACCGGATCGGCAGCCGCCCAGGTGGACGCCCTGGCCGCCCGGGTCGCCGAACTGGCCGCCGCCCATCCCGAGGGCGCCGCGTACGCCCCCGGCGACGTGCTGTAGGCCGGACGCTGGACGCGCGGCGCGCCCCCGCGGGGGGCATGGTCGCCCTGGTCGTGGCCGGGGTGGCGTGGGGTACCTCGGGGACCCTGGGGACGCTGCTCGTCGCCGCCACCGGCCTGCCGTTCCTGTCGGTGGCGGGCTACCGGATCCTCGTCGGCGGCGCCTTGTTGACCCTCCTCGCGCTCGCGCTGCGACGCTTCCGCCCGCCGAGGACGCGCCGGGGCTGGGGCCGCCTGGTGGCGGTCGCCGCGGCGTCCGCGGTCTACCAACTCGCCTTCTTCAGCGCCGTCGGCGTGGTGGGTGTCTCGATCGCGACGCTGGTGGCGATCGGATCGGCACCCGTCTTCGTCCTGACCGCCGACCTGGCCAGCGGACGCCAGCGGCTGCGGCCCCGGCTGGTGGCCGCCCTGGGCTGCACCGCGGCGGGGCTGGTCCTGTTCATGGGCACCCCGCCCGCGGGCATCGCGCCCTCGGCGGCGCTCCTGGGCTGCGGGCTGGCAGTCATCGCGGGGGCCGCGTTCGCGGTGATCAGCCTGCTGGGGGCCCGGCCCGAACCCGACTTCGACACCATCACCGGCACCGCAGGGTCCTTTCTGCTGGGCGGCTGCGCCGTCCTCGTCGTCGCCGCGCTGGCGGGCGGACCCGTCGGCTTTTCGCCCACGTCGGCGGCGCTGACCTGGGTGCTGTTGCTCGGACTGATCCCTTCGGCGCTGGCCTACGCCGCCTACTTCGTCGGCCTGGGGTCGCAGAGTTCCACGACCGGCGTGCTGGTCTCCCTGCTGGAGCCGGTCACCGGCGCCATCCTCGCGGCCGTCGTGCTGGGCGAACGTCTCGGCGTCGCCGGCCTCGCCGGGGCAGCTCTGCTGCTGGGGGCCGTCGTCCTGGTGGCCTGGCCGAGCCGGGGCGGCGAACCGCGCGCAGGGGAAGAGGCCCGGGGGTCCGATCACCTCGGCTCAGGCGGAGAACTCGATGCGACAGGCGCCCGGGACGGCGAACGGGGCTAGCGCGGCGTCGGCGGCCCCCGACGTCGCCTGCACGAGCCCGGCATGGACGGCGCACACCACCTCCGGGTGGTTCTCGGCGGCGTCCAGTAGCGGGCAGGTGCGCAACCAGACGGTGCGACCCTCCACGGCCGGGGAGAACCCCAGATCGCTCAGCAGGCGCACGGCGCTCGCCGGGGCTGGGTTGGTCGTCTTCGCCTGACCCCAGGCGCGACCGATCGCGTGAGCCTGCGCGGCGGCGTCCGGCTCGCGGTCGAGGTGGGCGGCCAGGGCGCCCACGAGTTCCGCGTACGCGCTCACGGCCGGATCCCCCCGCAGCGCGGACTCCCCGGACGCGGTCAGTGTGAACCCCAGGGCGGGGCGTCCGCGTCCCTGGCTGGGGAGGGGGTCGGCGGTCGCGAACCCGGCCACCTGCAGCGCTTCCAGATGCGCCCGGGTGGCGTTGGGGTGGCCGCCGAGCCGATCCACCAGTGCGCTCAACGCAACGGCAGGGCCCAGTTCGGCCAGCGCATGGGCGACGCGGGCACGGGCAGGCGGGAGGGGAGACACCTGCGGGCGGGCGGGGCCGAGGCGGGGGGTCGTCATGGATCCAGTGTAGTGGAATAAATACAGAAGACTATGTAACAATAGCGCCACGGGTCGGCCCCGACCGGACTCAACGGGGCCGACCGCCCTCGCCTCACCCACGGAGAATCAGCCATGAGCGACTTGCCCCTCGTCGAACGCCCCACCTGCGGCTGCGGCCACCACGACGAGGACCTTCCCGTCCTGGACGCCCGCGTCATCCCGCACGCCCTGCGTCACGCCGCCATCCTGGGGGCACTCGCCTCGCTGACGCCGGGCCGCGCCATGGCGCTCGTCGCCCCGCACGACCCGCTGCCGCTCCTAGCACAGATCGCCGACGCCTACGGCGACACGGTCGAGGTGGGCTACCGCGAGCGCGGCCCCGAGTCCTGGACGCTGACCTTCACGCGTATCTGATTCCCGCGCACGACCCTCGCCACCACCGCCATGACGACCCACCCCGGCCCCACGCCGAGCGCACGGGAGCCGCGCGACGCCGCCGCGTCGCGGGTGCCGGGAGCCGGTGCGTCGGTCCAGTCCGGGACGCCTGAGCCCTCCCCGGCAGGCCGGTCACGCTCGGCCGCCCCGCGCATCGCGATCCTGGCACTCGGTGGGGCGTGCATGCTGGCCGGGCTGAACGCCGCCCTGGTAGCCGTCGGCGTCTGGGCCCCCGCCCCCGCCGACCACCTGCCCTCGGTGCACGGCATGGTCATGGTGCTCGGCTTCATGGGCACCCTCATCGCGCTCGAACGCGCCCAGGCGCTACGTCAGACCTGGGCCTACCTCGCGCCCGCGCTGCTGGCCTGCGGTGGCCTCGCGCTCGTCGCCGGAGCCCACATGCTGGGCCAACTCCTCCTCATCGAGGGCTGCCTCACCTTCGCGCTGGTCTACCTCGCGCTCTGGCGCCGCGCGCCCCTGCCGCTCGTGGCCGTCCAGGTGCTCTCCACCGTTCCCGCGCTGCTGGCGGCCTGCCTGTGGCTCAGCGTCGACGTGTTCACGATCCTGCCCCTGCTGCAGGCCTTCCTCATCCTCACCATCGCCGCCGAACGGGCCGAACTCGCCCAACTCTCCCTGGGCGCTCGCGCCGTGCCCCGGCTCGTCGGGCTGGCGTCCGCGCTGGTGCTGGCCGCGTCCGGAAGCCTGCTGTGGCCCGCGATCGGGACGCGGGCCTTCGGCCTGGCCACCCTCGCCACCGCCGCCTGGCTGCTGCGCGACGACGTCGCCCGCCGCATGGTCCGCACCGAGGGGCTACGCCGCTACAACGGGGCTGCCCTTCTGGCGGGCTACGCCTGGCTGGGCGTCGCGGGTCTGGTCTGGCTCGTGGGCGGGGTACCCGGCGGCGACGCCGCCTACGACGTGGTCGTCCACGCCGTCTTCCTGGGTTTCGGCGTGTCCATGATCATGGCCCACGCGCCCCTCATCTTCCCGGCCGTCCTCGGGCGGCCCCTCCCGTACCGGCCCGCGATGTGGGCGCCGCTCGGCCTGCTGCACGCAGGCCTGGTGCTCCGCGTCGTCGGCGACGTGCTCGGCCGGGGGCTGCCCTGGCAGATCGGATCGGTGGTCACCGTGCTCTCCCTGCTCGCCTTCGCCGCGACGGCCGCGTTCAGCGCCGTCCGGGCATGACGCCCCCCGAGCAGGACGCCAGCCCCGGCCCGGCGTCGATCCCAGCAGCGGCACGGCTCGACGCCCCCGCGCCGCGGCGTCCCCGGGCACGTCGGCTTCGCGACCGGGTCGCGCTCGGCTGGCTGGCCGCCGCCGTCGTGATCGCGATCGTGCACCGGTGGGTGCCGAGCGCCACCTGGCTGATGATCCACCTGGTGCTGCTCGGGGCGCTGACCCACTCGGCGATGGTGTGGAGCGAGCACTTCGCCCACACCCTGCTGCACACGGTGCCCGATGAGGCCGGACGCCGCCGCCAGGACGTCCGCATCGGGCTGCTCGGCGTCGGGGCCCTGATGGTGTTCCTCGGCGTCCCGCTCGATGTGTGGCCGCTGGTGGTCCTCGGCGCCACCGCCGTCTCGGCCGCGGTGATCTGGCACGGGGCCCACCTGGTGAGCGTCCTGCGGGCGGCGCTGCCGAGCCGCTTCCGGATCGTCACCCGCACCTACATCGCGGCGTCGTGCTGCCTGCCCGTCGGCGTCGGGTTCGGGGCGGCGCTCGCGTTCGGCCTGCCCGAAGAGTGGCACGGCCGGCTCCTGATCGCCCACCTGGGCGCCAACCTGCTCGGCTGGATCGGGCTGACCGTCACCGGCACCCTGGTCACCTTCTGGCCCACGATGCTGCGCACCCGCATGGATGAGCGCGCCGAGACGCTGGCCCGCCAAGCCCTGCCCCTCCAACTCGTCGGCCTGAGCGTCCTGATCGCCGGGGCACTGGTGGGCTGGAGCCCGCTCGCCCTGGCGGGCCTGCTCGGCTACGTCGCCGGGCTGATCTGGTGGGGACGCGCCCTGATCCGGCCGCTGCGCGCCCACGGGCTGCGCGAGTTCGCCCCCGCCTCCGTCCTCGCGGCCCTGCTGTGGGCGGGTATAGGCCTGGCGTGGGTCGGGTGGCTGCTGGCGACGACCGGATCCTGGGCCGGGGTCGCGGACGCCCTCCCGACGGTGGGCGGGGTGTTCGCCGTCGGCTTCGCCGCCCAACTGCTGTCCGGGGCGCTGTCCTACCTGATCCCCTCCGTGATGGGCGGCGGGCCGTCCGTGGTGCGCGCCGGGGCCGCCTGGTTCGACCGGTTCGCGGGCGTGCGGCTGATCGTGATCAACGCGGGCCTCCTGCTGTTCCTGATGCCGGTGGCGTCCTGGGTGAAAGTCACCACCTCGCTCGTCGTCCTGGTCGCGCTGGCGGCGTTCCTCCCCCTGCTGCTCGGCGGAGCCAAGGCGTCCGCCCGCGCCCGCCGAGCCCTTGCCGCCGGGGAGCCGCCCGCCCCCGCGTCCGAACGCGTCCCGTGGTCGATGAACCAGGCCGTCGCCGGGGTTGCCGCGCTGGTGCTGGCCATCACCGTCGGCGTCGCCGTCGACCCCGCGGCGTCCGGCGTCACGACGACCCCCACAGCGCAGAGCGTCGCCGTCGCGCCCACCGGCAACACGACGCGCGTCGAGGTGACCGCCCGCGGCATGACGTTCACCCCCAACCGGATCGTCGTCCCGGCCGGGGACCGGCTCGTCGTCGTCCTCCACAACGCCGACGCGGCGATGGCCCACGACCTGATCCTGGGCAGCGCCCGCACCCCGCGTGTCGCGCCCGGACAGACCGTCGAACTCGATGCGGGGGTGATCGGCGCGTCCGTGCAGGGCTACTGCTCGGTCGCCGGGCACCGGCAGATGGGCATGACCCTCGACGTGGTGGTCGAGGGGACGCCGCAAGCCGATAGCTCGGGTCACGACACCACCAGCCATGCAGGCGGCACGGGGTCGGCGATCCCCGCGAATCCGTCTGACAGCCTGAGCGCCCCTCTTGACCCCGTGCTGGCACCGCTGGGTGCTGAGCGCGAGCACAAGCTGACCCTGCGCGTGACCGAGGTGCCCCTGGAAGTCGCGCCGGGGCTGTGGCAGACCCGGTGGACGTTCAACGGCAGCGGCGTCGGCCCGACCCTGCACGGGCGCGTCGGGGACGTGTTCGAGATCACGTTGGTCAACGACGGCAGCATCGGGCACTCCATCGACTTCCACGCGGGCGCGCTCGCCCCCGACAAGCCCATGCGCACCATCGCGCCCGGCGAGACGCTCACCTACCGGTTCACAGCCCAACGCGCCGGGATCTGGATGTACCACTGCTCGACGATGCCCATGAGCACCCACATCGCGGCGGGCATGACGGGCGCGGTCGTCATCGAACCCGACGGGCTCGACCCGGTGGACCGCAGCTACGTGCTCGTCCAAAGCGAGGTGTTCCTGGCGAATGCGGCCACCGCGGCGGACCAGGCCCAGGAGGTCGACTCCGACAAGGTCGTTGCCGAGAAGCCCGACCGGGTGGTGTTCAACGGCATCGCCAACCAATACGACCTGACCCCGTTCACGGCGAAGGTGGGGGAGCGGGTCCGGTTCTGGGTGCTGGACGCGGGGCCCAACCGGGCCAGCGCGTTCCACATCGTCGGCGGCCAGTTCGACACCGTCTGGACCGAGGGCACCTACACGCTGCGCCAGGGGCGGGCGGCGTCCGGGGGCACCGACGGCGGCGCCCAGGTGATGCCCCTCCAGCCGGCCCAGGGCGGATTCGTGGAGCTGAGCTTCCCCGAGGAGGGCCACTACCCGGTGGTCTCCCACATCATGGTGGACGCCGAACGGGGAGCCCACGGCATCGTCAAGGTCACCCCCTGAACCACCGCAGAGCCCCACAACACACCCCTGAGTCCTCGGCAGCCAAACTCTCAGTCCTCGGCACCCAGACCCTCAGTCCTCGGCAGCCTGACCCTCAGTCCTCGGTGACCTGACCCTCAGTCCTCGGCGACCTGGGGTGCGGTCCTCGCCGAGGACTGGGGCTGCGTGCGCCGAGGACTGAGGGTTACGGCGCCGAGGACTGGGGTTCGGCACGCCGAGGACTGAGGTTCGGCGCGTTGAGGACTGGGTGGGGAAGGCGCGGACGCTGCGGTGCGGGTCAAGCGGGGGTCAGGGCCAGGAGGCGGCCGCCGGGGGCGTCTTCCAGGAGCCACAGCGACCCGTCGGGGCCCTGGGCCACGTCGCGGATGCGTTGGCCCATGCCGATCGTCCGGGTGCCGACGACCCGGTCGCCCTCCAGGTCGACGTGGATCAGCGCCTGCCCGGACAAAGCGCCGATGAGGGCGTCCCCGTTCCAGGCGGGGAACGCCTCCCCGGAGTAGATCAGAAGCGAACTGGGCGACTCCGAGGGGGTCCACCAGGCCAACGGCGCGGTGAACCCGTCGCCCGGCGTGTGGTCAGGGATCTCGCCGCCGCCGTAGTGGGAGCCATTCGACGCCTCCGGCCAGCCGTAGTTGGTGCCAGCCGCGATGAGGTTGAGTTCGTCGCCGCCCTGGGGCCCCATCTCCGAGGACCACAGCCGCCCCTGAGCGTCGAACGCCAGCCCCAGCGGGTTGCGATGCCCATAACTCCACACCTGCGCGGCGCGTCCACCCCGGTCGGCGAACGGGTTGCCCGGGGCGGGTGTCCCGTCCGGCAGGAGCCGCAGGATGGCACCCAGGCCGGAGGTGAGGTCCTGGGCGGGCGTCATCTTCTGCCGGTCCCCGGAGCTGACGAATAGGTGCGCACCATCGGGGGAGAACGCCAGCCGTTGGCTGAAGTGACCCGTCCCGGTGGTCGGTGGCTGCCGCCAGAGCACCCTCATCCCTTCCAGGTGGGCCGCGTCACCCTCGACAACGAGCCGCGCGGACCCGACCACCGCGCCCGAGGACGCGCCGTCGCCCTCCACCCAGCTCAGGTACACGACCGAGTCGGCGGCGAACGTGGGCCCGGGAACGATGTCACCGAGCCCTCCCTGCCCCGCCGCCCGGACGCTGGGCACCCCCGCCACCGCGACGCTGCGTCCGGACGCCGGATCGAGCAGATGCAGGGCTCCGGTGCGTTCGGTGATCGCCAGCCAGGGTGTGCCGGGCAGGAACGCCATCGCCCAGGGCGTCTCGAACGTGGCGCGGGGCTCGACCGAGAAGGCGGGCGTGCTGGGGGCGGAGGGGCTGGCCGGGAGGGAAGTGTTGGGGACGGACGTCGCGGGTGCGGAGGGCCCCGGCGTCGAAGAGGTGCAGCCGACCAGGGCGAAGGCCGTCAGCGCGACGAGCGCGGCCCAGATGCGTGAGGCTGACATGGCGAAACGCTACCGACCTGCGCCAAGCGTCCTTCCGGCTTGGGCGAATCCAGGGATGCCGTGTGAGGGTCCCGAGCAGGGTCGCCCTCGCCCGCTGCGCGCTTCAGTCTCGCTGCGCTTCAGTCCCGCTGCGCGTCGTAGTCGGCCCAGATTTCGGCGTCCGACTTCCCGGCGGCTTTGCCGGCCCGGTAGACGGGACCCGGGTCGGCGGCCCGACGCGGGGCGCGGGCGGCGTGACGCCAGTAGCCCATCACGTCGTGAGTGAAGGACGCGTCGGCCAGGTCGTGCATCAGGTGGCGGCGGATGGCCCGCATCTGCGCGGACTCCCCGGCCATCCAGAAGTGCCCCGCGCCGCTGGGCCACGTCAGGGATTCGACCACGGACGCCAGCCCGCTGCCCTCTAGCTCTGCCGTCAGCCAGGTGAGCGCCCCGGACGCCGTCAACGCCTCGGGGAAGTAGCCGGGGATCGGCGCTGGCGCCTCGGCCCACACCCGCAGATCGACGCCGGGGGGCAGCGACTCGGCGATCCGCGCCATGGCAGGCAGCGCGGTCAGGTCGCCCACCAGCCACACCCACGGGGCGTCCACCGCGGCGGAGAAGGAGCCTTGGGCGTCCTGGATCGTCACCTCGTCGCCGACGCAGTCCCCGACCGCCCATTGGGTCACCAGCCCGCTGGGGTGCAGCACGACGTCGAGGACGAGCCGGGAGCCGTCCCACGCGCGGACGGTGTAGTAGCGCGACTGGAACTGGCCCGGGACGACCAGCCCGACCCACTCGTCGGGGATCCCCGTGGACGCGAACCCGGCCAGCCCCGGCCCGCCGAGTTCCAGGCGGACCAGGTGGTCGTCCACCAGGGTGCGGGACAGCACGGTCGCCGGGTAGCCGGGCCCTCGTCTGGTCACCGGGACAGGCTAAGCGATCCCGGACGCCGGGTAGGTCCGTGGTCGTGGGAACTCCGCACCGCGGACCCTGGTGGGCTGTCGGCGACGGCTCCTAGAGTGACCGACGCGCGGGGTTCTCGCGCCACGTTCACCTCACTGGAGGAACCATGTCCATCAGCCTCGTGCCGTACCTGAACTTCCCTCTCGGCGTCAGCCGCACCGCCTTCGAGCACTACCGCGAGATCTTCGGTGGCCACGCGGATTACCTCCCCCTGCCCGACAATGGTGACGGCGTGGACGGCATCATGCACGCCCGGCTGGTCACCGACCACTTCACCCTCATGGCCTCCGACGCGCAGCCAGGCGCCGAGGACACCTGGGGCGGGACGCGGGTGTACCTCGCGTTCATGGCCGAGGGGGCTGCCGACGCCGACACGGTCGTCGGCTGGTTCGCCGCGCTGGGCGTCGACGGCAGCATCGGCGTCGCGTTGACCGCGCAGGAGTGGGGATCCTTCTACGGGGACGTGACCGACCGGTTCGGCGTGCAGTGGATGGTGAACCTCACCGCCCCCGAGGGCTGGGCGCCGTCGCTGCTGTGACGCCTGCAGGCGGACCACTACCAGTCCGTGCCGCCCGCCGCAGGGTCGTCGCTTCTCGGTCCGGCCGGGTCAACCGTGGGTCAGGTCGGAGCCGAGGTAGGAGAGCACGGCGGTCACCCGGCGATGCGAGCCGGGCTCGGGGCCCAGGTTCAGCTTCGCGAAGATCCGCTGGGTGTGCTTCTCGACCGCCCCTTCGGTGACGACCAACTCGGCGGCGATCCGGGCGTTGGAGTGGCCTTGCGCCATGAGGGCGAGCACGTCGCGTTCGCGCGGGGTGAGGGTGGTGATCGGGTCGCGGCGGCGGCGCAGGAGTTGCTGCACGACGTCGGGGTCGAGGACGCTGCCGCCCGACGCGACGGTCTCCAGGGCGGCGAGGAACTCGTCGACCTCGGAGACGCGATCCTTGAGCAGGTAGCCCAGCGCGCCGGTTCCGGTCGCCGCCAGGTCGTCGAAGTAGGCGACCTCGACGTACTGGCTCAGCAGCAGGATCGCGGCACCGGGACGCTGGCGCCGAAGCGTGAGGGCGGCGCGCAGCCCCTCGTCGGTGTGGCTGGGCGGCATCCGGATGTCGATCACCGCGACGTCAGGCCGGTGTCGGGCGGCGGCGTCGATCAGGGCGGGGCCGTCGCCGACGGCCGCCACGACCTCATGACCGGCTTCGGTGCACAGCGCCTGCAGCCCCTCGCGGAGCAGGGCGGAGTCGTCGGCGATCACGAGGCGCATGGGTGCTCCGATCAGTGCGGGTCGCCCGCGGTGGGCAGGAAGGCGGTCACCGTGGTGGGTCCGCCGTCCGGGGAAGACACCACCAGGGTGCCACCGAGCCCCTCGACGCGGTCGCGCAGGCCGCGCAGCCCTGCGCCCTTGCCCTCGTGGGCGCCTCCCCGGCCGTCGTCGTCGACGCGAACCTCCACGCCGCCCCCGACCCGGTGCACGCTCACCGCGACCCGGGACGCCCCGGCGTGCTTGGCCACGTTTGTCAGCGCCTCCGACACGGTGAAGTAGGCGGCCGTTTCCGCGATCGGATCCAGATCCTCGGCGACGGAGTAGGTCAGGGTGGCTGGGACGCCGGCCCGGGAGGTCAGGTCGTCGAGGGCGACGCGCAGGCCGCGGTCGGTCAGCAGCGGCGGGGCTATGCCCCGGGTGAGGGCGCGCAGTTCCACCACCGTGTCGCGGGCCTGGGTGCGCGCCGACTCCAGGAGGGACGCGGCGCGCGCTGGGTCGGTGTCGAGGTGCTTGCTGGCTCGGCCCAGATCCAGGCCCAAGCGCACGAGGCGCTGCTGGGGGCCGTCGTGCAGGTCGCGTTCGAGGCGACGCAGCGCGTGGGCTTCCGCGTCCTGGTGGGCGTGCCGGGCGTGGCGTTCGGCGTCGCGCTCCTCGCGCAGCGTGCCGAACGAGTTGAGCAGCGCGGACGCGGGGGCGGCATGGATCCAGGTGGCCAGCCCCAGGATCAGGGGCAACGTCGCGGTGGCGAGGATTCCGGTCACGGCGTTGACCAGCGTCTCCGGGCCGAGCCCGGGAAAGCCGAGCAGGGTGGCGATGCCGCTGGGTTCCTCGGGCAGGGCGCGGGCCCACAGCCAGAACGTCAGCCCACCCACTGCGAGCGCGAACCACACAAGCGTCAGCGTCCAGGCGAGCGTGCCGGTGACGAAGCCGACCAGCGTCCAGGCCAGATCCAGCCAGGATTGCGGCTGTCGCGCGGGCCATAGCAGGCGACGCACGCGTCCCGCCTCCGGTGGGGCGGCGGGGTAGAGGTGGCGCGGAATCGGCTCGCCGCGCAGCGCCCGCAGGCGCACTCGCTCGAGCGTCGCGAAGCCTCGGGCGCACAGCAGGGCGGCGACGAGGATCGCCAATCCCACCCACACGATGACGAGCGCGGCACCGGTGAGGGCGAGCGTCCAGGACAGCAGGAACGCGGCCAGGCTGATCGGGAAGGTGGGCGCGAGGTAGGCGGCCTGAGCGCCCCAGCGGGCCAAGGCTGCACGGATAGCCGACCGGCGCTCTGCCACCGGGGAGTCGAGGGGATCGGGCACCTGGTCATCTTCGGTGTGCGCATGGGCCGTTGTCATGTCCTCGACGCTACGGATGTGGCTCGGCGGCCACGATCCCGCTGGCGCGACACTGGGGTGTCGGGCTGGCCCGACTGCAGATCCCCGCCGATCCGGACTGGGGCCGGGGCCTCCCCGCACGTGAGCGGGCGGCCCGCGGTGTCCCCCTCTTGCGCGAGAGGCGGCGCCGCCCTAACCTACAACCAAATGGTTGTACGACAGTGGAGTGAGTCTCAGGTGGACCGGGTCTTCCGGGCGCTCGCCGACGCCACCCGGCGCGACATCGTCCGCCGCACGTTGGCGGGTGGAGCGAACGTGACCGAACTGGCCGCCGACTACGCCATGTCGTTCGCGGCGGTGCAGAAGCACATTGCGGTGCTCGAAGGCGCAGGCCTGGTCACCAAGCAGCGCCGCGGACGCGAACGGGTCGTGCGAGGAGACGTGGAGGCGCTGCGTCGCGTCCATGGCCTGCTCGACGACCTCGATCTGGTGTGGCAAGGCCGGATCGACCGGCTCGACGCCCTGCTGCCGACGGATCCCTCCACATCCGATCCCACGACGCTCGCACCCACCGCGTCCCCACTCGACGCAACCGACCCCACGACGACCGACCCCACGACGACCTGAGCGGCGCCGCCGCGACGGCCCACCGAAAGGAATCATCATGCCCGTCACATCTCTCACCCGCGACGCCGAGGCGCTCACGCTCACCGTCGTCGCCGACTTCGGCGTGTCCCGCCAGCGCCTCTGGGACGCCTACGTCGATGCCCGGCAGATCGAGAAGTTCTGGGGGCCGCCGACGTATCCCTCCACGTTCACCCGCCACGACGCCTTCGTCGGGGGACGCAGCCACTACTACATGACCGGCCCGGAGGGGGAACAGCACGGCGGCTACTGGGTCTGGGAGGCCGTGGAGGAGCCGAGCAGGTTCGTGGTCACCGACGGGTTCGCCGACCTGGAGGGCAACCCCGCCGAGGAGATGACCGCCATGCGCGCGGAATTCGACTTCGAGGAGACCGACGCCGGCTCCCGGCTCACCGTCACCTCGACGTTCGCCAGCGCCGAGCAACTCGAGCAAGTCGTGGCGATGGGCATGGAGGAGGGCGTCCGCGAGTCCATGAGCCAGATCGACGCCGTCCTGGCCGACCTGGCGTCGTTTGCCCTGGGTGCGGGAACCCAGACGCAGATCCTCAGCGACACGCAGGTGCGCATCACCCGGATCATCCGCGGCTCGGTCGCGGACGTGTGGCGCGCTCACCACGACCCCGACCTGATGAAGCGCTGGCTGCTGGGGCCCGACGGCTGGACGATGCCGGTGTGCATCGTCGCTGAGAACGTCGGCGACACCTACACCCAGCAGTGGGCCAGCGAGGACGGAGAGCAGCGCTTCGGCTTCACCGGCACCCTGCTGGAGTCGGCGTCCCCGCACCGCGAGGTGACGACGGAGCAGATGATCGGCACCGAGGGCCCGCAGACCCGCAACGAACTCACCCTCACCCCGGCCCAGGGCGGGACGCTGCTGTCGCTGGTCGTCACCTACCCCGACGCCGCCACCCGCGACATGATCCTGGGGACCGGCATGGCCGACGGCATGGAGACCTCCTACGCCCGGCTGGAGCGGGAGGTGCTGGGCTCCTCCTAGCGTGAGCGTGGGTGTCCGGGGTGACGGCGACTGTCCCCCGGACACCACCCGCCGGGCAGGGGCGGCCGCCTTACCATCGAGACGTGACGGACGACTACTACGGCCTCGATCTCCCGCTGGTGTATGCGGGCAAGGTGCGGCGCATGTACGCGCTGCCCGACGTCGAGGCGGTCGACGGCAGAGGGCCCGGTCGGTTCCTGATGGTCGCCACCGATTCCATCTCCGCGTTCGACCACGTCTTGTCCAGCGTCATCACCGACAAGGGGGCGGTGCTGACCAAACTGAGCCTGTGGTGGTTCGACCAGTTGGCCGATCTGGTCCCCAACCACGTCGTGTCCGCCGACGTGCCCCCGGCCGTCGCCGGGCGCGCCCTGGTCACCGAACGGCTCGCCATGATCCCCGTCGAATGCGTCGTGCGTGGATACCTCACCGGTTCGGGGTGGGCGGAGTACCGCACGACCGGCACCGTGACCGGCATCCGGCTCCCCGCTGGCCTGCGCGACGGCGACCGACTGCCGGAGCCGATCTTCACCCCGGCCATCAAGGCCGAGTTGGGGGAGCACGACGAGAACGTTCCGTTCGAGCGGATCGTCGAGCTCCACGGGCGCGAGACCGCCGAGGAACTAAGGCGGCTGTCGCTGGCGATCTACGCGCGTGCCGAGAAGATCGCCCGGGAGCGCGGCGTGATCCTGGCCGACACCAAGTTCGAGTTCGGACGCCGCGCGGACGGCACCATCGTCTTGGCCGACGAGGTGCTCACCCCCGACTCGTCACGGTTCTGGGACGCCGAACGCTGGTTCCCCGGCGGCGCCCAGCCGAGCTTCGACAAGCAGTTCGTGCGCGACTACCTCGCCGAGCAGTCGGGCTGGAACAAGAACTCCGACGTCCCCCCGCCTGCGCTGCCGGCGTCCGTCGTCGCTGCCACACGGGATCGGTACCTGGAGGCCTACACCCGGTTGACGGGGCGTCCGTTCAACGCCTGACCGGGCCTGACGCCCACGGTGGCGGCCGCGCGCGTTGGGCAGCGGTGGGTCCGATAGGATCGCGGCCATGGCGCGAGTGATCGTTGACGTGATGCCGAAGCCGGAGATCCTGGATCCCCAGGGCAAGGCGGTGACCGGCGCACTCAAGCGCCTCGGATTCGAGGGGCTGACGGTGCGTCAGGGCAAGCGGTTCGAGATCACCGTCGACGGCGAGGTGACTCCCGAGCGTCTCGACGAGGTGCGCGATGCCGCGGAGAAGCTGCTGGCCAACACCGTGATCGAGGCCTTCGACGTGCGGGTGGAGAACGCATGACCCGCGTCGGGGTCGTCACGTTTCCGGGCTCCCTCGACGACCAGGACGCCGCCCGTGCCGTGTCGGTGATGGGCTTGGAGGCGGTGCCGCTGTGGCACGCCGCCCACGATCTTGAGGGCGTCGACGCGGTGATCCTGCCGGGAGGCTTCTCCTATGGCGACTACCTGCGCTGCGGCGCGATCGCCCGGTTCAGCCCCATCATGTCCGAGGTCATCAAGGCCGCCGACGACGGCCTTCCCGTCCTGGGTATCTGCAACGGCTTCCAGGTGCTGTGTGAGTCGCACCTGCTCCCCGGCGCCCTGATCCGCAACGACCGGCGCACGTTCGTGTGCCGTGATCAGCGCCTGCAGGTCGTGTCCCGCGACACCGTCTGGACGTGCGCGATGGATGAAGGCCAAGAGATCGAGATCGTCTTGAAGAACGGCGAAGGCCGCTATCTGGCCGACGAGGAGACGCTCGCCCGCCTGGAGGGCGAGAACCAGATCGTGTTCCGCTACTCCGGGCTCAATCCGAACGGTTCGGTCAACGACATCGCGGGCGTCACCAACGCCCGAGGCAACGTGGTGGGCCTCATGCCGCACCCCGAGCACAACGTCGAGGAACTCACCGGGCCCTCTCTGGACGGGCGGCTGTTCTTCGACAGCCTGGCCTCCTTCCTGTCCGCGCGCGTCTGACGCCGGGCGTTGGCGGCTAGCCGCCTGGCCCGGCTGGGTCGGGCGGTGAGGGTCAGCGTTCAGCGATGGACAGCCGTGCGTACAGCGGATGCATCACCGGCAGCGTCAGGAGGGCTTGCGCCCCGTCGATGCCCTCACCCTGCGGGGTGATGAGCGCGAAGGTCGGCCACTGCAGTGTCAGGTAGTCGGTGAACCGGCGCAGGACGCGTTCGCTGCCGAATACGCCGCCGATGGCCGCGACGCGCGGCACGTTCGGGCCGCCGAGCCGGACGCGGCGCAGCGCCGCCTGCACCGACTCGGAGAGGTGAGCGGCAGCCTTGTCCATGATGGTGCCCGCTACCCGGTCGGAGGCGGCCACCTGGTTCACCTGGGCGGAGAACGCGGCGATCCGGGCGACTTTGTCGGGGTCGGACTGCAGTTCGAGGTAGGCATTCTCCAGGTCGGGGAACTCCTGTTTGAGCAACCCCGTGAGGGCCGTCATCTGGCGGCGGCCGTCGTAGCCGCGCATGGCGGCCTCCATCGCGGTACGACCGATCCAGTACGCCGATCCCGCGTCGCCGATGAGGTTGCCCCAGCCGTCCACCCGGGCCGCTTCGTGCGGACCGACGGCGAGGCAGATCGTGCCGGTGCCGGCGGCGATCACACAGCCCTCGCCGTCGCCGAGGGCTCCCAGGTAGCTGGTGATCGAATCGTGCGCGAGGACGACGCGGCGCACCGGCGTGCCCCCGAGCAGGGCGAGGAGGTCGTGGGCGGTCTCACGCCCCAGCCCGCTGGAGCCGACGGCGACGGTGGTGACGGGCCCCGGCGCGTCCCGATCGGCCGCCAGTGCGGTGCGGATCAGGGCGTCCCATTGCGGTGCCAGCGGTTGAGCGGTGTTGACGCCGGTCAGCGACAGGTCGTCAGCGTCGGCCCCGACCAGGCGTGCGCGGGTCGAGGACTGGCCCGCGTCCAGGGCCAGGGCGGTGGTCTGATTCAGCACGGTGGACCTCCCGTTGTCTAGGGGCGCGACCCCCGCGTCGCCGCCTGGACACCACGCTACAACGCCACTCGTTCCGGCGTCAGTCCTGCACCGACAGCAGGGGTGGGCGGCGACGGCGAGCGGGCTGTCGGCACGATAGATTGACGCCGTGGTCGACACGGTAGAGAACGCTTGGGCAACCCCCGATACGGAGCAGCCCTGGGCTGAACTCGGGCTGAAGGCCGACGAGTACACCCGCATCAAGGAGATCCTCGGACGCCGCCCCACCGGCTGCGAACTCGCCATGTACTCGGTGATGTGGTCGGAGCACTGCTCCTACAAGTCATCGAAGAAGCATCTGGCGCGCTTCGGGGTTCTGGGCAATGACACGCCCCGCGGGCCGCTGCTGGCGGGCATCGGCGAGCAGGCGGGCGTCGTCGACATCGGCGGCGACTGGGCGGTCACCTTCAAGATCGAGTCCCACAACCACCCCTCCTACGTGGAGCCCTACCAGGGTGCGGCCACCGGCGTGGGGGGCATTGTGAGCGACATCCTCGCCATGGGTGCCCGCCCCATCGGCGTCATGGACCCGCTGCGGTTCGGCCCCCTCGACGCCCCCGACACGGCCCGCGTCCTGCCGGGCATCGTGGCGGGCGTCGGCGGCTACGGCAACTGCCTGGGCCTGCCCAACATTGGCGGCGAGGTGATGTTCGACGCCACCTATGCGGGCAATCCGCTGGTCAACGCCTTGTGCGTCGGCGTCCTCAAGCATGACGACCTCAAGCTCGCGAAGGCGTCCGGTCTGGGCAACAAGGTGATCATGTACGGCGCGGCCACCGGCGGCGACGGCATCGGCGGGGCCTCGATTCTCGCCTCGGAGACGTTCGACGCCGACGGCCCCGCCAAGCGACCCAGCGTCCAGGTGGGCGACCCGTTCATGGAGAAGCTGCTCATCGAGTGCACGCTGGAGTTGTTCGCGGCGGGCATCATCACCGGCATTCAGGACTTCGGCGCCGCGGGCATCTCGTGCGCCACCTCGGAGTTGGCCAGCGCGGGCGACGGCGGCATGCACGTCGACCTCGATGTGGTCGTGCTGCGTGACCCGACGCTGTCGCCCGAGGAGATCCTCATGAGCGAGAGCCAGGAGCGGATGATGGCGGTCGTGCGTCCTGAGGACGTCGACACCTTCTTGGAGATCTGCGCCAAGTGGGACGTCCTCGCGACCGTGGTGGGTGAGGTCATCGAAGGTGACCGGCTGCTGATCGACTACCACGGTGAGCGTGTCGTCGATGTGGATCCCCGCACCGTCGCCCACGACGGCCCGGTCTATGATCGGCCCTCGGCGCGCCCGAACTGGATCGATGCCCTCAACGCGGACAAGGCGGAAGACTTGCCGCGCGCCCAGTCCGGTGGAGAACTGGCCGATCAGCTCCTCACCCTCATCAGCTCCCCCAACCAGGCCGACAAGAGCTGGATCACCGACCAGTACGACCGCTACGTCCGCGGCAACAGCGTCTTGGCGCAGCCGGAGAACTCCGGAATGCTCCGCATCGACGAGGAGACGGGGCTCGGCATCGCCTTGGCCACCGACAACAATCCGCGGTTCTGCCTGCTGAACCCCTACTTGGGCGCGCAACTGGCGCTGTCGGAGTCGTACCGCAACGTGGCCACCACCGGTGCCCAGCCGGTCGCGATCACCGACTGTCTGAACTTCGGTTCCCCGGAGGACCCCGACGTGATGTGGCAGTTCATCGAGGCGATCATGGGGCTGGTGGACGGCTGCCGTGAGCTGGGAACGCCGGTCACGGGCGGCAACGTCAGTTTCTACAACCAGACCGACGGGGTGAACATCCACCCGACGCCGGTCGTCGGCATGCTGGGGGTCATCGATGATGTCGCTACCCGGACGCGTATGGGCTTTGCCTTCCCCGGCGATGCGGTGATGCTGCTGGGCGACACGCGGGACGAACTGTCGGGTTCCTCGTGGGCCGATGCGGTTCATCACCATCTGGGGGGGCTCCCGCCCATGCCTGACCTTGCGGCCGAGAAGGCTCTCGGGGAGGTACTGATCGAGGCCGCTCGGCGCGGCCTGGTCTCCTCGGCGCACGACTTGTCCGACGGCGGTCTCGCGCAGGGACTCGTGGAGTCGGCGCTGCGTCACGACCTGGGTGTCTCGTTGACGCTCCCCGAGGGCGATCCGACGATGTGGCTGTTCTCCGAGACTCCGGCGCGTGCGCTGGTGTCCTTGTCCGGTGAGCAGTACGGCGCGTTCGCCGAGCTGTGCGCCGAGAAGGGAGTACCGCTCACGCGTCTGGGTGAGGTTACCGGGGAGGGCGTGCTCGAGGTGCACGGGCAGTTCGCGCTGCCGCTGACCGCGATTCGGGAGCGGTGGACGGCCACCATCCCGGCCGTGTTGGGAGCGTGACAGGGGAAACACCCCACCATTACGTTCCGGAATGCAATCTGTGTGAAGAGTGGCTAGCCTGAGGTCTGTATGACGCCGTTTTGGCAGGGGGGTCGGACGTGCGTCGCTGCACTCCAGAGAAGGACCACCACATGCTGCACACCACTCGCCGGCCCAGGCTCGCCCGGGTCTTTGCGGTCGTACTGGCCACCTTGGTCGCCCTGACCACCGTCGTGACGGGCGGGACGACCGCTGCCGCGGCGGGCCCCTACACCACGGACGCCACGCTCACGAACATCGCGTTCGTCAACACGGAGGTCACGTCGGGATCCGACGCCCAACTGTCGGCGCAATGGAGCCTGCCGAACAACCCCACCACCCCCGCCGGGTTCACCCTTCCGCTCGGCGAGGGCATCGCGGGCCGCGGGGAGACGTTCCAGATCAGGGCCCAGGACGATCCCACCACGATCATCGCCAACTGCGTCGCGAAGACGAACCAGATCGAGTGTGACTTCGTCGATTCCTACCTCGAGGCCAACCCGCTCGGGCTGCGGGGCACGGTCAACTTCTGGGTGCGGGTGACCGAAGAGGTCACCACCACCACCGAGCACACCTTCCGGGTGGGCAGCGCGACGGCCACCATCGTGGTGAACCCGGTGGGTCAATGCACCGAGAACTGCGAACTGGACTGGAAGAACAACAAGGAGGGTTCCTACGACGCTGCCAAGCAGCAGATCATGTGGTGGGCCCACATCGGCGCTGACGAAGGCGGCATGAAGGGTGGCGAGAGCGTCCGCGTCGTCGACACGGTCGGCGACGGCGATCACACGCTCGTCATCGACGGGAGCTACCCCGGGCTGCAGTACTCCAACACGGTAGGGACGAACCCGTACGGCTTCCAGGTTCCCGTGAACTTCCAGCCGGTCCCGCGCGACAAGTGGACCCTCAACACGACGACCGGTGAGGTCACCTTCACTGCGGAAGCCGGGTACTACTACCAGGTCGAGTACCTCACCAAGGTCAACGACAACGGCGACTCCGGGGCGTACTCCAACAGAGTCGAGTTCTTCGTCAACGGCACCTCGACCGGCACCTTCACCCGCCGACAGGAGTTCTCCGGTGGCGGCGGCACCGGTATCGGCACCGATGTCGGCAAGGTGTCCCTGACCAAGCAGGTGGACGGCACTAATCTTCCCGCGGACCTGGTCTTCACCGGCACCTACGCGGTGACCCCGCCGTCGGGCGACGTCATCAACGGCACCTGGTCGCTCACGGCCGGCGAGACGTGGACCAGCGACGAGTTCCCGCGCGGGAGCCGCGTCACCCTCACCGAGAACACTCCCACGCAGCCGAGCACCGTGACCTGGTCGAGCCCGAGCTTCTCCTCCAACGACTTCACGCTGCCCGGCGGGAAGGTGACCCCGGTCACCTTGACCAACCGCGCGACCGTGAAGACAGGCACCTTCTCCGCGGCCAAGACGATCACCGGGACGCCCGCCGCGCTGGGCATGGTCCCCACCGCCGCCACCTTCGTCGTGGACTACTCCTACCCGGTCGGGCCCGGCTTCGAAGCCGGCACCGGAGAACTGACGCTCCCGGCGGACGGTTCCCGCGTGGAGAGCCCCGCGTTGCCTCAGGGCGTGGTGACCTTGAGCGAGCGCACCCCCGCCGCCGTCGACGGCGCCGCATGGTCGGCACCCGTGATCACGCCCGCCACCGTGACGATCGGGGCCGGTGCGGCCGCCTCCTTCACGGTGGAGAACCCCATCGCCGAGACCCGTGGCGGTTTCTCGCTCACCAAGACGGTTTCTGGTGAGGGGGCGGCGTTGCTGTCCGGGGACGAGACGTTCACGGTGAACTACACCTGGACCGCTCCCGATGCGTCCACGGGCGCAGGCTCGGTCGAGGTCGCTGCGCATGGGCGCGCCTCGGAGGTGTACGGCATCCCGGCCGGGGCGACCGTGACCCTGGCGGAGGCTGCCCCCGCCGCCGTTCCCGGCGTCAGCTGGCAGACCCCGGTGTTCACCAGCCGTGAGTTCGTGATCCAGGCGGGCAGCTACGTCGGAATCGACCTCGACAACCCGGCAGGACTGGCGACCGGGACGTTCAGCGTCGCCAAGACCGTCACCGGCTCCGGTGCCTCGCTGGTGCCGGCCGACACCACGTTCACCGTGGACTACAGCTACCCCGCGGGTAAGGGGTTCGTCGCAGGCTCGGGCAGCCTCGCGGTCAAGGCTGACGGCACCATCGCGACGAGCGCCCCGCTCCCGTTCGGCGCGGTCGTGACCTTGTCCGAGTCCACTCCGGCCGACATCGCGGGCGGAACGTGGGGCGCTGGATCCTTCGATCTGAGCGAGATCACCATCGGGGATGGGACGGTCGCGAAGGTCGCACTGACGAACACGTTCACCGCGACCCCCGACACGCCGGGCAGGCCCTTGCTGCCGCAGACCGGCACCTCGGAGGCGATCGTGCCGCTGATCGCCCTGGGCGTTCTGCTGCTGGCGGTCGGCGGTGGGCTCTTCGCCTTCTCCCGTCGTCGGAGGGTGTGACGGCAGGGAAGTACCTGAGGTGGCGAGGTGAGCGCGGGGCACAATGGACGTCATGAGCGCGTCCGGTGTCCCGCCCCACGACCGGCGCCCCGACGCGCCGGAAGGCCCCTGGTACGACCCGACCGGAGGAACGCCGGCGGCGCACCACGGCTTCGCGCCGCCCGGGCAGCGCCCGGGGTGGGAGGTGGCGGAGCCGGAACCGACCCTGGTCATGCCAGCCCACCTGCTGGCCGAGGAGCAGGCGTCAGGACCAGGCTGGCTGCCACCGGTCGGAGCTCCCGAGGACGGCCCCTACGCGGGGCAGGTCCTGTGGGAGCATCCGGTGGCCGATCCCTACGCGGGCCTGCGGATCCCCCGTGACCCGCGGGACCCCTGGGACGGCATCCCGCTGACTCCCGCGCAGCGGTTCTGGGTCCCCGCGAGTCACTGGCTGGGCCTTCTCACCACGTGGATCGGACCGGTGCTCGTCCTGCTGACGGTGGCGGAGCGCGATCCCCGGGTCCGCGCTCACGCCCGAGCCTCCCTCAACTTCGAGATCACCGTGACGCTGCTGTTCCTGGCCGGGGCCCTCACGCTCGCGTGGGGTGTCGGGTTCGTGATCCTCGCGGTGGCCGCCCTGGTGTGGTTCCTGGCCCGGATCGTCGCGTCGATCCGGGCCGCCCGAGGCCGCCTGGTGCGCTACCCGGGTGCGATTCCGCTGGTGCGCTGAGCGGCCCGCCGCCCGCCCGGCCTCCGAGGGCCCGGCGCCAGACTCGCCGACGTGCCCCACCTCCACACGTCCGCAGCCTGATGCCCGGGCACCCAGCCCACGGCCCCCTGCCGACGCCGGTGACCTGCTACCACCTGTTCCACTCCCCGGTGCGCGCCGTCGTCGTCGGCGAACCAGCCGACACGCAGGTCAAGTGGCCGCGAATGGCCACCCCGTGAGCGGGAGGCATCCAGAAGGTAGAATCTGGTCGTGACCTGTACGGACGCCTTGCGCCTCGATCCCGTCGGTGACCCAGCCCCCCGTGAAGAATGTGGGGTGTTCGGTGTGTGGGCGCCGGGCGAAGAGGTCGCCAAACTCACCTACTACGGACTGTTCGCGCTGCAGCATCGCGGGCAGGAGTCGGCCGGCATGGCCGTCAGCAACGGCAAGCGGATCATGGTCTTCAAGGACATGGGCCTGGTCTCGCAGGTGTTCGACGAGCCGACCCTCAACTCCCTGACCGGACACCTCGCCATCGGGCATGACCGCTACTCGACCACGGGGGCGTCGGTCTGGAAGAACGCGCAGCCCACCTACCGGCCCACCGCCAACGGGGGCCTGGCGCTGGCGCACAACGGCAACCTGACCAACACCGAGGAACTGGAGGCCTGGCTGCGCTCGCGCGACGAGCGCGCCAAGATCGTCGCCAAGGACTCGATGGACTCCACCAACGACACCTCCTTGGTGACTGCCCTCCTCTCGACGTTCACCGGGACGACCTGGGAGGCCGCCCTCGAGGTGTTGCCACGCCTGAAGGGCGCGTTCTGCTTCACCTTCATGGACGCCTCCGCCCTGTACGCCGCCCGCGATCCCCAAGGCATCCGGCCGCTGGTGCTGGGGCGCCTGGAGCGCGGCTGGGTGGTCGCCTCGGAGACGGCCGCCCTCGACATCGTGGGCGCCACCTTCATCCGGGAGGTCGAGCCGGGCGAGCTGATCGCCGTCGATTCCGGGGGGTTGCGCTCGATCCGGTTCGCCGAGGCCAACCCCAAGGGCTGCCTGTTCGAGTACGTCTATCTCGCACGGCCCGACACGATCATCGCCGACCGGCGCGTCCACTCGGTCCGCGTCGAGATCGGGCGCACGCTCGCACTGGAGTCCCCGGTGGACGCCGACCTGGTGATCCCCACACCGGAGTCGGGCATCCCCAGCGCCATCGGATACGCCGAGGCATCCGGGATCCCCTACGGCTTGGGCTTGGTGAAGAACTCCTACGTCGGGCGTACCTTCATCGAGCCGTCGCAGACGATCCGCCAACTCGGCATCCGGCTCAAGCTCAACCCGATCCGCGACGTCATCGAGGGCAAGCGTCTCGTGGTGGTCGACGACTCGATCGTCCGCGGCAACACCCAGCGCGCCTTGGTGAAGATGCTGCGCGAGGCGGGCGCCGCGGAGGTGCACGTGCGGATCAGTTCCCCGCCGGTGGAGTGGCCGTGCTTCTACGGCATCGATTTCGCGACCCGGGCGGAGCTGATCGCCCCGGGCATGTCGACCGAGGAGATCTGCCGCTCGATCGGCGCCGACTCGCTGGCCTACATCAGCCTGGAGGGACTGGTGGCGTCCACCGGCGTCCCGAAGCGGCGGCTGTGCCGGGCCTGCTTCGACGGTCAATACCCGGTCCCGGTACCCGCAGGGATCGCCGAGCAGATGCGCCTCACCGTGCAGCAGGAGGAAACCGATGAGTGAGCCCACCAGCGCGTACGCCGCAGCCGGCGTCGACATCGAGGCCGGTGACCGCGCCGTCGAGTTGATGAAGGCACATGTCGCCCGGACGCGTCGTCCCGAAGTGCTGGGTGGACTGGGCGGATTCGCCGGGTTCTTCGACGCGTCGGCGTTCAAGAACTACGACCACCCCGTGCTGGCGACGTCCACGGACGGCGTCGGCACCAAGGTGGCCATCGCCCAAGCACTCGACCGCCACGACACGATCGGTTTCGACCTCATCGGCATGCTCGTGGACGACCTGGTCGTCGTCGGTGCCGAGCCGTTGTTCGTCACGGACTACATCGCCACGGGCAAGGTCGTCCCCGAACGTATCGCCGCGATCGTCTCCGGCATCGCGGCCGCCTGCGAGGTCGCCGGGGCTTCCCTGCTGGGCGGGGAGACCGCCGAGCATCCCGGCCTGCTGGACCCCGATGAGTACGACATCGCAGGCGCCACCACGGGCGTGGTGGAGCGCTCCGCGATCCTGGGTCCTGAGCGCGTGCTGCCCGGCGATGTCGTGGTCGCGCTGGCCTCCTCGGGCTTGCACTCGAATGGGTACTCGCTGGTCCGGCATGTGCTGCTGGAGCGGGCCGGCTGGTCGCTGGATCGTGACGTCCCGGAGCTGGGGACGACGTTGGGGGAGACCTTGCTGACGCCGACCCGGGTGTATGCGCGCGACATCCTCGCCCTCATCGAGACGGCGCCGGTGCACGCGATCAGCCACATCACCGGAGGCGGGCTGGCCAACAACCTGGTCCGGGTCCTGCCCGCGGGCGTCCGCGCGACGCTGCGGCGCGATTCCTGGACGCCCGCCCCGATCTTCACCCTCGTGCAGGGCGTGGGAGCGGTCCCGCAGCTCGACCTGGAGGCCACCCTCAACATGGGCGTCGGCATGGCCCTGGTGGTCCCGCAGGGCTCCGTGGACGCGCTGCTACGGGAGGCTGCTGCCCGCGGATTGGCTCCGTGGGTGCTCGGCGAGGTCACGGCCCAGGACGCTGCTCAGGACCCTGCGGCGGTGGAACTCGTCGGCCAGCACGCCTGAGATCGCGGCGGTTCCGGGCCCGCGTCCATGCGCCGTGGCCAGCTTTGTCCACGCCTCGAACTCGGGTACCATCGGCGTCACGAACAGATCAACCTCACGCGGCTAGACCGCCAAGAATGCTAAGGGGGTCGACCCGGACATGGGGCGCGGCCGTGCAAAGGCGAAGCAGACCAAGGTCGCTCGCGATCTCAAGTACCGTACCTTCGATACGGATTTCTCCTCCCTTGAACGGGAGCTGAGGGGCGGCCAATCGCCCTACAGCGCACCGGTGGAGGAAGAACCCGACGAGGCGGACGAGTACGACGATCCTTACGCCGAAGACGACGAAGAAGACGACGATGACTCTGCGGGGCGCAGCGCGTACTAGCAGCCTCAACGTTCATCAGTGGCGGCCGGATTCTCTCCTGGATGGATTTGAGATTCGTGACCTGCCGCTCACGGCGCAACCACTGTCCGGCGAATCGGTCACCCCGCTCGTCGGCACGTTGGTGCGCCGCTGCGATCCGGCCTTGCGGGGCGGTGATCGAGCCGTGCTCCACGTGCACGGGTGGAACGACTACTTCTTCCACCCGCACGTCGCGGAGTTCTACGAAGGGCTTGGCTACGCCTTCTACGCGTTGGATCTGCGCCGGTACGGTCGCAGCCTGCGTGAGGGACAGTTTCGCGGCTACATCGCGGACCTCCGCGACTACCACGAGGAAATGGATGCGGCGGTCGCAGCCCTGCGCAGCGAGCACCCCACCGTCGTCCTCACCGGGCACTCCACGGGCGGGCTCACGGCCGCGCTGTGGGCGTCCGAGCGGCCCGGGAGGCTGGCCGGGCTGGTGCTCAACTCGCCCTGGCTCGACATGTGGGGGCCTGCGGGGATCGGCAGCGTCATGCGGCCCCTCCTGGGGCCGCTGGGCCGCCGCAATCCGACCTCTCCGCTGAAGCTGCCCGACTCCGAAGAGCCGATCTACGCGATGGCCACGCACGCCGACATGGGCGGGGAGTGGGACTACTCGCTGGAGCTGAAGTCACCGGGGTCGGAGATCGTGCGCCTCGGATGGGTGCGGGCGATCCTGAACGGTCATGCGCGGGTCGCTCAGGGCTTGGACATCGACTGCCCCGTGCTCGTGACGACCTCCACCAAGACCACCTTTCTGCGCAGGTACACCGCCGAGGCGAAGAGCGCCGACATCGTGCTGGACGTCGACCGGATCGCCGCCGCCGCGTGGCATCTGGGGGATCAGGTGACACTGAGCCGCATCGAGGGCGGCATGCATGACTTGTCCTTGTCGCAGGCGGCGCCGCGGCAACGCTGGTTCTCTGCCGTCCGCACATGGCTGGGGGCCTATGTTGCCACCCGGGGAGCGCCAAGCCCCTCGTTAGGAGAGGCTCCCGCTACTAGAGGTGCCGTGCTCGGGCACGGCATGAGACGGGACCCGACACGGTCCGACGCCGTCTGTTATCGTCCGAGGCAAGAGGTACATCCCCACGCGAGGAGGGTCAGCATGGCGCACGTCATGGCGGCTTCCCCGTGTTGTCGTTGTCTGTGACGAACCGGACTCCCGCGGTCCAGTTCGGCCCTGCGATCGCCGATGATCGCGCCCTTTCACGACACGACAGGTGTGACGAGTGCCCATTTCCGCGAACGACGACCCCTTCTTGACGCTGCCCAGCTGGACCGCGCGCGTCGGGCTGCCTGGCGGCCAGGTGATCCGCGAGGCCCGACCGGAGGAGTACCCAGGTGCCGAAGACCTCCTCGTGGCCGCCTTCACGACAGGGTGCTGGGTGTCCCCCGACTACGAGCGTGGACTGCGCACGCTGGCCCACCGCGCCGAACTGTTCCGGATCTGGGTCGCGGTCGATGCCGACGAGCATCTGCTGGGGCTGGTGCTGACGCCCCGCATCGAGTTCCTCGAGGCCGCTGAGTTCACCTTCTCCCTGCTCGCCGTCGGGCCGCGTGGGCGCGGGCTGCGGCTCGGCTCGGCCCTGGTCGACCACGCGGTGAAACTCGCCCGCTCCTACGGGTTCGCCCAGATCGAGATCCACTCCAGCCCGCAGATGTCCCAGGCCCACCGCCTCTACTACGCCTCGGGGTTCGTGCGCCGCGTCGAACGCGAGACCATCATCGCGTCGGAGTGGGACGAGCGGCTGCTCACCTTCACCCTCCGCGTCCCGGACCCGCTGCCGGAGACACAGGTGTTGCGCGTGCCGCGGCGCCCCAGGCCGCCGGGCAGTCGCTCCTTCGGCGCGAGGCGACCCTTGAGCGAGTTGCCGCCCGCACCGGCGGGGCGCGTGGACGAGTCGGGGGCGTTCCTCCCGGACGCCTCCGTCGCCCCGGTCCTGCAGGAGGCCCGCCGCTGGGCGGCCCGGCAGGGCCTGGGGAGTGACGCGGCCGGCGTGGTCGCCCGGCAGATCGAGGCCGGCCTGTGGGCGGGCGCGCATACCGTGCTCTTCTCGCCCGTGGAGGACGCCTCACGGGCGGCCCTGCAGGTGTTCTTCGCGCGGCTCGATCACCTGGAGGCGCGACTGGCGAGCACCGGCACATTCCTCGGCGGGGATTCCCCCGTGAGTGCCGACGTGCTGCTGGCGCGCATCCTGCTGGCCTACGACCTGGGCTGGCGCGCGGCCTTCCCGCCCGCCAGCGGCGCGGTCGCTGACTGGCCCCGGTTGTGGAACCAGGCGCGCTCGGTGCTGCACCGGCTCGACCTCCCGCAGGAGACTCTCGCGGCGCTGGGACTGGGCGACCACGACGACTCCCGCACCGAGCCGTTCGGCCCGCTGCCTCCCGTCTTCGACCTCGCGGACGTGCGGGCCGGGTGGCTGAGCCGGCCTGGCGCCCTGCGGCGTCGGCGTCCCGCGCGCACCCCCGGCGTGCCCGCCACCCCCTGGTCCGGCCCCCTCACTCCCGCGCCTGCGGACGTCCGCGCGCGGCTGCAGGCACTGGCGGGGGAGGTCGAGCAGGCGTCCGCACCGGATCCGGAGGCCGACCGCGGGAGCGTCGAGGTCGTCCGTGAGGACCTGCTCGCACCGCTGGTGCGGCTGGCCGAGGGAGCCGACGCCCCGCTCCAGCATGCGCTGCGCCGCGTCTTCTTCGCCAGGCTGGCGTGGCTCGACCAACGCGTCGGTGCCGTTGGCACGCTGGATCGGGCCCCTGCCGCGGTGACGCCGGTGCTGCGTGCCTTCCAGACCTGGCTGGGGGATGTGCTGCCCCCGATCGATCCCGTCGTGGCCGACTTCTCGGCCCTGGCCGCGTGGCTGTCCGCCACCGGAGGCTGTCCGGTCGACTGACCGCATCACACCCTGACTCGGTGGGCGTTCTCCGCCCCACCGCCGCTTTCCGCACCCTTTTTCCGCCTGTTCACACCATCATGCCCAGGAGCCACCCATGGCCGAACTGACCGCCGACCTAGAAAAACGACCTGAGACAGAAGCCTGCGCCGCTCGACCGCAGCGCTTTCCCCGAAACCACCACCGAGTAGACGCAGGACGGCGCCTTCCGCCGTCAGCGCAACTGGTTCGCCGCCAGCAGGTCGTGCTGCGGCTGCTCGGGTTCACCGAGGCGGTGCCCTTTGCGTTGCTCACCGGACGCGACGAGCACGGATGGAAGATCGCCGGGCACGGCAACGATCTCCAGCAGCGGTTCGGCACCGACCGGCTCAACGACTTCTACCGTCGCACCGACCCCAACTTCACCGGGCGCGGCACCTCCGCCGGATTCTGGGCGCAGGAGCCCGCTCTGCGGCCCAGGTCTGGTGTGGCTCGTGATGACGTGAATGCCGCGGCGTCGCAGGCCCGAGGAACTCAACCAGAAGAGATAAGGAAGAGTCGCGCGGGTTCGTCAACGAACATGCAGGGTGGCCAGGACCGGGGTCGAACCGGTGACCTTCCACTTTTCAGGCGGACGCTCGTACCAACTGAGCTACCTGGCCATTGCCTCTCGGCAGCGACCCCGACGGGACTCGAACCCGCGACCTCCGCCGTGACAGGGCGGCG
>RRZU012750980.1_pt1 | contig 28851 bp, 17 predicted proteins | sample 2165561 | NCBI WGS metagenome assembly RRZU01 (sample SAMN10456909, study PRJNA506462) | wastewater metagenome | isolation source: wastewater sludge | place: USA: Moscow, Idaho | reverse complement strand
GTGGGTTGCCGTGGTCAGGGCGGGCCAGATGTCGCCGAACATTTTGGCGGATGGACCGCCTGCCTCCACGCTGCAGCAGGCGGCCGTCATGGACGTGGCCGATGAGGATGGCTACGACTGGGGCTACGATCCCGTCCACTACTCGACCCCCGAGGGTTCCTACGCGCGCGAGGGCAGGCAGAACGGTATCTCCCGGACGGAGGAATTCCGAACGATGGTCGGCCACTTGCACGCGGCGGGCTATCAGGTGGTCCTCGATCAGGTCTTCAACCACACGTTCTTTGGTGGACTGCACGAGAAGGCCATCTTCGAGAAGATCGTGCCCGGCTACTACCATCGCCTCGATCATCGGGGGCGCACGCTGGAGACCCCGTGCAGCGCGGAGCTGGCCACGGAACATGAGATGGCCGAACATCTCATTCTGGACTCCCTGCTCACGTGGGTCAGGCACTACAAGGTGGACGGCTTCCGTTTCGACCTCATGGAGTTCCATTCCGTCCGGCAGATGGCGTGGATCCGGGAGGAGCTCGACGCCCTCACCCCCGAACGTGACGGCATCGACGGGAAGGCCCTCTACGTCTACGGCGAGGGCTGGACGTTCGGCACGGTGGCGGACGGTTCGCGATTCCCGCCCGCCGTGCAGGGAGCGCTGGGGGCGAGCGGTATCGGAACCTTCAATGACAGGTTGCGCGATGCCGTCCACGGGTCGCAGTCGCTGCGAAGGAACGACACCCAGGGATTTGGCAACGGTCTCTACACCGATCCCAACGGGCTGGCCGAGGATGATCGCGGCCTGCTGGCGCACTACACGGACGTCATCCGCATCGGGCTGGCAGGGAATCTGAGAGACTTCACGATTCGTGCCGCCGACGGCTCGCAGCGCCGGGGTAGCGACATCCACTTCAACGGTCAGGTGGTCGGGTATGGCAGCGAGCCGCACCACTCGGTGAGTTACGTGGACGCCCATGACAACGAGACCCTCTACGACCGCAACATGTGGAAGCTGCCGCCCGATACGGCGATGGAGGACAGGGTTCGGATGAACACGCTGTCCCTGGCCACGGTCACGCTGGGGCAGTCCCCGGTGTTCTGGCACGCTGGGACGGACCTGCTGCGCTCGAAATCGATGGATGGAAACTCGCACAACTCGGGGGACTGGTTCAACGCGGTGGATTGGAGCGGGCGGCGCAGCACTTTCGGGAGCGGGCTGCCACTGGCGCCGGACAACGCGCTGGCGTGGAACGACATGCGGGCCCATCTGGACAACCCCGCGAACAAGCCGGGGCCGGTGGCGATGCGCGCCGCACGTGAGCAAGCCCGGGACCTGCTTCGGTTGCGCAATTCTTCGCCTCTGTTCACGCTCGGTTCTGCGCAGCTCATCAAGGAAATGGTGAGCTTCCCGTGCACCGGGCCTGATGCGCCCCCGGGGATGATCGTCATGCGCATCGTGGATCGAGACCACCGCGTGGACCCGAGGCGGCGCGAGCTGCTGGTGGTGTTCAATGCGGCGCCGTGGGCCATCACCAGGCACATCGAGGGCATGACGGGCATTGAATTGACGCTCTCCTCCATTCAGGCGCGCGGCTGCGACCCGTTGGTGAAGCAGACTCGCTGGGACGGGGCCAACGGCGCCGTGGCGATTCCGGGCCGCACAGTGGCGGTCCTGGAGCAGCTGGTGGCCTGAGAGTTTCGGGCGGGTGGTTCGCAGTGGTGGAGCGCTCGCGAAGAACGAGCGGTTTGCCGCGAGTGCGGCGTGGGCCCGTGGATGGTTCGGCGGTGCCTTGGCGCGGGAGCGTCGGCGGGGCGAGGCGACCTGAACGCCTCCGAACAAGCCGATCTGATTGTGATGTCAATATGTCATTGCATGTATTGTCCTGTCCGCAAAAGTGAGTTGGGTCGCACCACACCGCGCCGGGGCGGTAATCTGTGGGAGACAGCCTGCGTGCCACGAAGCGCTGTGACGTGCACAGTCGGACGGCGCGCAGGGCAAGGCAAGCTGGTCGGCTCGCATTGCGGCGAGTCCTCGACCCACACCCCTAAGGACTGAGTATGACTGCTCCCGTCGATCCCACAGCTACCAGCGCATGGAAGGAACTGGAGAGCCTGACCGCCGCATTCCAGCCCGATTTCCGTGCGCGTTTCGAAGCCGATCCCCAGCGTGCCGAGCGCTTCACCCTGACCGCCGGTGATCTGTTCGTCGATCTGTCGAAGAATTTTGTCGACGCCGACATTCTGGCCGCTCTCGTGAAACTGGCCGACGAGGTCAATGTGGCGGGGCGCCGTGAAGCGATGTACTCCGGCGAGCACATCAACGTGACCGAGGATCGTGCGGTCCTGCACACCGCGCTGCGCCGGCCTGCCACGGACACGCTCGAAGTGGATGGACAGGATGTGATCGCCGATGTTCACGAGGTGCTCGATCGCATCTACGCCTTCGCTGAGAAGGTCTACTCCGGCGAGTGGAGCGGCATCACCGGCAAGCCTCTCACCACGATTGTCAACGTGGGAATCGGCGGATCGGACTTGGGCCCCGTCATGGCCTACGAGGCCCTCAAGCCCTATGTGAAGGACGGCATCGAGTGCCGCTTCATCTCGAACATCGATCCGACAGACGTGGGGGAGACCCTCAAGGGAGTGGATCCCGAGACGGTCCTCTTCATCGCGGCCTCCAAGACGTTCACCACGCTGGAGACCATCACGAATGCCAAGATGTGCCGAGCGTGGCTGCTCGATGCGTTGGCCGAGCGTGGCATTGGCTCCGAAGGCGCCGTCGCCAAGCACTTCATCGCCGTGTCCACCAACCTGGAGAAGGTCGCCGAGTTCGGAATCGACCCGGCGAATGCGTTCGGCTTCTGGAATTGGGTGGGCGGGCGCTACTCGGTTGATTCGGCGGTGGGCACGTCACTGGTGCTGGCCATCGGCCCGGAGAACTTCAAGGCATTCCTCTCCGGTTTCCACACCATGGATCGCCATTTCGCCGAAGCGCCGGCCGAGCAGAACGTTCCGTTGATCATGGGTCTGCTCAACGTGCTGTACGTGAACTTCTATCAGGCCAAGACGCACGCGGTGCTTCCGTATTCGCAGTACCTGCATCGATTCGCCGCCTACCTGCAGCAGTTGACCATGGAATCCAATGGCAAGCGGGTGCGCTGGGATGGAAGCGACGTCACCACGCAGACAGGGGAAGTGTTCTGGGGCGAGCCCGGCACCAACGGCCAGCACGCCTTCTACCAGCTCATTCACCAAGGAACGCAGCTGATTCCTGCGGACTTCATCGCCTTCGCCAACCCGCAGTTCGCGCTGAAGGACGGGGATACGGACCAGCACGAGCTGTTCCTCGGCAACTTCTTCGCCCAGACCAAGGCGCTGGCGCTCGGCAAGACTGCCGAGGAGGTGCGCGCCGAGGGGACGCCGGAGACCATCGTCTCTGCTCGAGTGTTCCCGGGCAACAAGCCCACCACCTCGATCATGGCTCCCGCGCTGACTCCGTCCGTTCTGGGCCAGCTCATTTCGCTCTATGAACACATCACGTTTGTTCAGGGCGTCGTGTGGGGCATCGATTCCTTCGATCAGTGGGGCGTCGAGCTGGGCAAGCAGATGGCCAACGGTCTCGGACCGGCGATCGCCGGCGATGAAGAGGCTCTTGCGGCCCAGGATCCCTCCACCAAGGGACTCATCGCCTACTACCGCGCCAACCGGAAGTAGCGCTCGAAGCGGCAAGAGAGCGTCGGGCATCGACGTGGTGTAGCTCAGGCGGGCTGGTCAATGTGGCCAGCCCGCCTGAGTGCGTGCGAGGGATGGCGAGTTGACTTGGGCCTCGCGGGCCGGGTTGCAGCCCGCGAGTGAGCCGCGGCGTGGTTGGCGGGGAGTCGTCGTTCGCGGGAAGTTGTGCAGTATCTGTTCGGACAAATGAACGCCGGATTGGGCCCTATGGACCCTTCCGATCCGGCCAGTTGCGGCTAGGCTGGAGGGCGTGGGCGAAGCAGCCCAATGGACCAACTCGAAGGAGTTCAACGCATGGCACGTACGCCTGTTACCGTCACTGTTACTGGAGCCGCTGGCAATATCGGCTACGCGCTCCTGTTCCGGATCGCGTCCGGTGCGCTTCTTGGCGCGGACGTTCCCGTCCGCTTGAATCTGCTGGAGATTCCGCCGGCCATCAAGGCAGCAGAGGGCACCGCAATGGAGCTCAATGATTCCGCCTTCCCGCTGCTTGAGTCGGTCAATGTGTACTCCGAGCTGGACAAGGCTTTCGACGGCACGAACGTCGCACTGCTCGTGGGCGCTCGCCCGCGTACCAAGGGCATGGAGCGCGCCGACCTACTGGAGGCCAATGGTGGCATCTTCGGCCCGCAAGGCAAGGCGATCAATGACAACGCCGCCGACGACGTCAAGGTCCTCGTGGTTGGCAATCCCGCCAACACCAACGCCGTGATCGCCATGCACTCGGCACCGGATGTTCCGAATGCGCGCTTCACGGCCATGATGCGTCTGGACCACAACCGGGCGATTGCCCAGCTGGCCGCAAAGACTGGCACCGCTGTGGCCGACATCAAGAAGATGGTCGTGTGGGGCAATCACTCCGCTGACCAGTACCCGGACGTCTCCTACGCGACCGTTGGCGGCAAGCCCGCCTCCGAGCTGGTGGACGCCGAGTGGCTGGACAGCTACTTCGTTCCCACTGTTGCCAAGCGTGGCGCCGCCATTATCGAGGCCCGTGGAGCTTCCTCGGCCGCTTCTGCTGCCTCCTCCGCGATCGACCACGTGTACAACTGGGTCAATGGTGTTGCAGAGGGCGATTGGGTTACCCCCGGCCTGTATCAGGACGGCTCGCACTACGGCATTCCCGAGGGCCTCATCTTCGGCGTTCCCGCCGTTGCAGAGGGCGGCGAGTGGAAGGTCGTGGACGATTTGGAGATCTCCGATCGCACCCGCGCCGGAATCGAGCACAACATCAAGGCTGCCCAGGAGGAGCTCGACGCCGTTCGTGCCCTCGGCCTGATCAAGTAGGGCCCCGCCGGGGACTTGCTGCTCATCAGTTTGGCGGCGTCGTAGTACTGCTCCGCGTGTGCCCGGGCATCCTGGCCGCGCACAGGCGCAGACTGTTCGCCATCGACTTGCCTGAAGGGTGGGTCCGCTCGAAAGAGTGGACCCACCCTTTTTGGTACGCCCAGCATGGGCATTTGCTTGGAGGTGTGAGTCCTCTGGGTGTGAAGGTGGTTTAACTCCTAGTCGGAGGCAACTGCGCCGTTGTGAGGCGGGGTGGGAAGGAAGCCCGAGACAAATCTCTGCACCGAGGTATACGAATCACATGAGGCATGCGGATTTGGGGTAAGCCAGCCAAAGGTGGTGAAGCCCGTTCCATTGTTAACGGGCCGTGTGTAGATGTGGCGGGGGTAGAGGGAAGGTAAGTGTTCCTATCTGGGGAGGTCTGTCCTCGTGCATTATCAGCGGTTTTGGTAGGGCGGCCTGGGTCGTGAGGTTCGGGTTGTGGGGACAGAAGTCAGCAGAGGTCGTAGTACTTGCCGGGATTCGCTGCCGGTTTCAGGTGATGAGCCGGGTGGCGTGACGCAAAGGGCAGGGAAGGGCTGAACATTGAGCAATACTCGAACGGAGCGTCATGTCTGGTAGGGATCGTGGTGATCACCGATCGCTCGCTAATGCGGGGCAGCGGGACTGCTGAAGGTTTGGTTGACTTCAAGATCGCATGATTCCTGGGAGGGGGTTGTGCTGGAAGGATGGCAGTCATGCCGAAGACCACCTATACCGACGAGTTCAAGCGTGACGCGGTCGCGCTCGTCGCCTCGGGTATCCCGCAAAAGCAGGTAGCTCGGGACATGGGGATGGCCAAGACCACCCTGCAGGCCTGGGTCCGGGACGCGAGGTTCCAAGCCCATGGGATGGTCCCGACCACCGATCCCGAGGCCCGTAAGGACATGGCTGTCGCGTTGCGCAGGATCCGGGAGTTGGAGATGGAGAACGAGGTGCTGCGTCGTGCGGCAGCGTATCTGTCGCAGGTGCATATCGCGCCCCCAAAATGATGTACCCGCTCGTTGAGGAGATGGCCGCACCAGGCGCCCTGCTGAGGGTGCCGATAGCGGTCGCGTGCCGGGTCCTTGGATTCTCCAAACAGGGCTACTACAAGTGGTTGAAGCACCCAGTCTCAGCCCGTGCCGTCGAGGAACAACACCTGACCGGTGTGCTGCGTGAACTCCACCAGGATGATCCGGAGGGCGGCTACTGGGTGTTGGCCGACGACATCACCGGGTTGGGATACCGGCTGTCTGAGCGCAGGGTGTGGCGGCCATGTCACAAAGCGGGTATCCAGTCGGTGTTCACGAGGCGTAAGTCCCGCTACCGGCAGGCTGGAGAGGCAGTTCATGATGACTTGTGTGCCTATACCGACCGCCATGGTGTCACCCGACATAGGTTCAGCACCGAAGCGCCGAACGAGTTATGGCTGACCGACATCACCGAGCATCGCACCCGCCCAATATCAAGCCGTGCGCTATATCCAAGAACTCGAACAAGCCTACGCTGTGGCGTCCGTGGGGTCCAGGGACGACTCGTATGACTAACGCTATGGCCGAGGCTCTGAACTCGTTGTACAAGGCGGAGCTGATCCATCTCGATGGCCCCTGGCATGGCATCGACGATGTCGAGAAAGCCACCGCCGAATGGGTCGGATGGTTCAACAACGAGCGCATCCACTCCATGCTGAACTACAAGACACCAGCCGAAATCGAAACCCAATACTGGGCCACCCAGACCGCGGACCACGCGGCCTAACAAACGATCACACGCCCACCCTCCACAAACCCGGGACTCGACAATCATCTCCAGTTCGACGCACCCTCTCCAGCCGAATCTTCGAGAACCGTCGTCGTCCTTTCCACTTTACGCGGAACCTCGAGACGCAAGACGAGATCACAAACGTCTACGTTCTTGCAACAGGAGATGTTCTCCCGTCGACGCAGAGTCATACGCGATTCACACCGGAACATCCGTGAGTACCACAATTAGCGCGCTGACAGCTAAGGCACATAGCTATGTTGGTCCGGAAGCGGTAGATTGTTTTAGGTGAAGGTGTTTCCAACAGACAATGACAGAGCTAGTACACAGTCCAACGCCTATTCTTATCGTGTGAACTTTTGGGTGAAGCCCCCGAGGAAGAACTGGTCGTGGTCACTGGATGCGTACATCTTGTTCGGAGTGCCCGACGTCAGGGAGGTTCTCGCTTGGGTTGATGAGCACAGCAAGGGGCGTCAAGCTGAGGTCTTCATCGAGCTTGACGGCGAGCCACCCACACCCTTTGAGACGCCTCGTCGAGCCAACCTCGTCAGGATCATGGGGACCAATCCCAATGAAGTGAGCGGTACCTCCGTAAGTTTCACCATGGTTCCGATCCCAGAAAATCAGGGGGGGGTAGACCAAGAAGAACTTGGTCTACCCCCCTCAATCACGGCGAGCTGTTGTCAGAGCAGATCGTTTCGAACGAATGTCACCGACAAGACGTCACTCGTATCGTTCGCGGAATCTGAGAGGATACCTGGGCCACACGCAACGAAAGTCGTGTTCCCGTACTTCTCAGCGAGGGCAGGGCCAACCAGTGTGTAGCCTGGCGGAGGAGTCAAGACACCTTGCGCCCATGCGCGCATGTTGGTGTAGCCCTGGCTACATGATATGTCTTTCTGAGTCTTCAAGGAACTCGCACCAGAGTTCGTTTTCGACGGTGCTGCCCACTGCATGTTGTCCGACAAACGGATGATGGAGTAATGGAGCTGAAGTTTTCCCATCGCCCCGTTGCAGGCAATGTTCGCCTGACCATTGATTCTGCCATTGACGTGACTAGAACCATGAACGTTGTGGACAAGCAAATCACATGAGATGACAGAAGCCATTGCCTCTAGATCTTCAGGGGCATCTTGCGTTGCGGGAAGAACAGTCAATGTACTGCCTTCGGTTTCGAAAGTGACCTCTCCACCATCGCTCACTCCTTGAATCTCTTCCACCTCAACTTGTGGTGAAGAATCGAATTGTGAGGAAGCTTCGAGATTTGAGGTTTCTTCTGCTGTCGCTGCGGTGGAACTTGCAAAAATCAACGCGGTGGCCATGACTCCACCGGTGACGATTCTCTTGAGTCTCATTTTGATTCCTTAGTGGAGGAGTCTCTTCAACCTCCTACTTGATCGTGTCATATGACACTAGGCTTTCCCTCCCCAAAAGTAGGAACTTGGCCTATGGCAAGAACAGAGTCACACACCTTGTGTGAGCCCACGCGCCGGTGAGGGCGCGCTCCAGGGTTGGGACTGTCTGATTAACGGTGTGTGAGGGTCTGGTCTGATCCGAAAGGAGCTGGCCGTGGCTGACACGACCGACATGTTGGATGATGAGATGATTGATCCCGTGACGGGGAGATCATTGATCAGAAAGAACTCGCGGAACGTTTGCTCGCGCAGGCGAAGGAGCTGGGCGTATGCCTGAGGGGGCCGGGAGGGCTGCTGAACCAGCTCATGAAGAACGTGCTTCAGACCGCACTGGAAGCGGAACTGACTGAGCATCTCGGTCACGACCACGGTGGCACCCCGATTGCGGAGAGCATGCGTAACCGGACGAGGACGAAGACGGTACTCACAGAGATCGGGCCCGTCGAGATTGAGGTCTCCCGGGACCGGGACGGGTCCTTCGAGCCGGTGATCGTGCCCAAGCGGAAGCGGCGGCTGGATGGGGTCGATCAGATCGTGCTGTCACTGACCGCGTGGGCTCACGACCGGGGCGATCGTGGCGCACTTTGACGAGGTCTATGGGGCGAAGGTCTCCAAAGACACGATCAGCCGGATCACGGAGAAAGTCACCGGCGAGCTGACCGAATGGGCGTCCAGGCCGTTGGGTCCGCCCGATCTATCCGGTGATCTTTGTCGATGCGATCGTGGTGAAGGTCTGTGACGGGCAGGTCCGCAACACCCCGTTCTACGTCCTCATGGGTGTGGCTGTGAACGGAGAGCGTGACATCCTGGGTATCTGGGCCGGTGACGGTGCGGAAGGCGCGAGGTTCTGGCTGCAGGTGTTCACCGAGTTGAAGAATCGTGGTGTCGAGGATGTGCTCATCGCCGTCTGTTATGCCGTGCTGGTGGTTATGCCGATGATGCTCCGCTCGTCGAGGTCGGTGGTGGTGGGCGGGTTCGAGTTGTCGGCATAATCAGAGCCGGTCGAGGAAGGCCATGAGCGTGTCGTCGGGCTGATAGCGGGCCGGGGATGTCGCGGTTGCGGGAGCGGTGGTCTTCGCGATCGCGTTCTGTTTGATGGTCATGTCGGCGTGGATGTAGATGCTGGTGGTGGCGACCTGTTCGTGACCGAGCCAGAGCGCGATGACGGTCGCGTCGACGCCGGCGTGCAGCAGCCGCATCGCCGCGGTGTGTCGCAGGGTGTGCGCGGTGACGTTCTTTCCCGCCAGCGAAGGACAGGACGCGGTTGCTTTCGCAGTGGTGACGCGGAGTCTGGCTTCGATCGCGTCGCGGCTGAGGCGTCTTCCGGTCGTCGTAGCGAACAGCGGGTCGGTGATTGCGGTGGCGGCGCGCTCGGTGAGCCAGTTGTTCATCACCGCGGCGGTGTTGGGCAGCAGGGGTGTGGCGCGTTCCTTGCGGCCCTTTCCGACGCAGTGGACGTGGGCGCCGGTCCCGGTGTGGATGTCGGCGATCGTCAGTCCGGTCAGTTCGCTGATTCGTAGCCCGGTCTGGATTGCGAGGGCGAATATCGCATGATCGCGCCTGCCGGTGCGTGTGGCCTGGTCGCACGCGTCAAGCAGCGCGGTGACCTCGGCGTCGGTGAGCCAGGTGACGAGGTTGCGCTGGATTCGTGCGGTGGGGATCGCGAGGACCCGGGCGATGGTGTCGGCATGCTCGGGGTGCCGCAGCGCCGCGTAGTGGAACAGCGAGTGGATCGCGGCGAGGCGAGCGTTGCGCGTGCGCGCACCATTGCCGCGGACTTGTTCGAGATGGGTGAGGAATCCTCCGATGCGGGCCGCGTCCAGATCGCTGATGTCCAGCGCGGACGGTGTCTTCCCGGTCTCGGCCTGGACGTAGGTCAGCAAGAGCCGGAACGTGTCGCGGTAGGCGGCGATCGTGTGACCGTTGGCGTGGCGTTGGGTGACGAGCCGGTCGGTGAAGAACGCTTGCAGCAACGGGGCCAGCGCGGTCATGAGAGCACCTCCTTCGCTTGGCGCTGCCCGGAGTCGAGCATGTGGGCGGCGTGGGCGAGGAGTTCAGGGATCGCCGAAAGATACCAGTAGGTGTTCGCCGGGTTGGTGTGCCCGAGGTAGGTCGACAAACGAGGCAGTAAACCCGCGACGTCGGCTCCTTCCCGATACCAGCGCAGCAGTGTGGTGACCGCGAATGTGTGCCGCAGATCGTGCATCCGTGGTCGGGCTCCGTCAGCGGTGAGGCCGACGGTCTCACGAACCCTCTGGAAGGCATACTCGGCCCCGAATCGTGTCAGCCGCTTCCCCAGATGGTCGGTGAAGAACGGTGTCCGGCCATCGGCGATCACCAGGTCGCGCTGGCTCCGCCAACTGGCGTAGCTGCTCAGCTCCTGGGTGACGGTGGGGTGGATTGGGATGAGCCGGGGGTCGCGGGACTTGCCTCGGCTGACGGTGATGATCCCGTCGTCGAGGTCGACCTCGTCGGCGTCGAGGGCGAGGAGTTCACCGACTCTCATCCCGGTCGCGGAGAGGAGTCCGAACACGACCGGATAGATCCTGGCCCGCTCGAACCTTCGCAGTTCTCCCGCCGCGTCCAGCAGCGCGGTGATCTGGGCGGGCGTGTAGATGTAGGGCGTCGTCCGGCGGCGCTGGAACGCGAACACGCCGCGGGGCGGGACCTCGTGGGCCGGATCGAGGGCATGCATGTAGGCCGCGAACGAACACACCGCCGTCATCCGTGTCGCCGCCCGTGATGCTCCCGCTCCGCCATCGGGCCGAGACAGGCCAGCCCACTCGATCACCGCCGCGGTCGTCAGACGCGAGGCCCCGACGGCGTTCAGATGGGCGGTGAGCTGGCCCAGCAGGTGCTCGTCCCAGGCGAGGGTGAACCCGAGCTGACGACGCAACCGGAGATAGTCCGCGACACGCTCATCCCACGATGTCATCACCGCTCACCACCCAACGGGGCGCCCGCAGAGGCAGGCCAAGGCTGGGCGAGTGCTCGCAGCGCCGTGATGTCGACGCGGGCGTATCCCGCGGTCATCAGCCGGGTGGAGTGGCGCACTACCTGCCCGATCGCGTCCAACGGGACAGCGGCGGCGACCATCTGCTCGCCGAGCGTGTGCCGCAGCCGGTGCGCCCCGAACCGTTCCAGGCCGGCTCGGTCGCAGCCGCGTTCGACGATCCCGCCGACCGCTTCCCGCGTCAGTGGACGCCGCGGCGCCCGGACTGCGGCGAACACCTCCCGGAATCGAGCATCCGTGGGGCGCGCGCCCTGCAAGTAGGCGACGATCGCTTCGCCGACCTCGTGCGGCAGTGGGAGTCGTTCGTCTCTGTTGCCCTTCCCGCGCACCAACAGTTCCCCACCGCGCCAGTCGATGTCGTCCAGCCTCAGCCGTGCGACCTCGACCGCGCGCAACCCGAGCCGCGCCAGCAGCAACAGCACTGCATAGTCACGCAGTCCCGCGCTCGTGTCCCGGTCGCAGCCAACCAGCAGCGCCGTCACGTCGCCGCCGCTGGCGCCGACCGGCAGCCGGGACGGTTGCGGGTGGCGGATCACGAGCGTCGCCGCCGACAGATCGTGATCCGTGATCCCGGTGATGAAGAAGAACCGCAGCAACGAACGCAGCGTGTATCCGAACGCTTTCACCGACACCGGCCTGCGCGAAGCTCCCTCGTCCAACAGCGCCCGTGTCACCTCGACCGCGGTCAGTGCGCCCACGCGGTCGGCGGGGACATAGCCTGCCCAGAAGCGGCGTGCCCGGGCCATGTTCGCCGCGATCGTCGAGTCCGCCAAGCGCCGCTCCTGACGCAGATACTCTCCGAACCCGATCAGCTCCACCGGGTCCGCAGCCACCGGAACGACGGCCGCCTCCTGGCCGATAACGCCCTCACCGGCAAGCCAGACCAACATCGGCCCGAGCGCTTTCCGCGAGAACAAACCCGTGTGCGAGCGGCGCCGCTCCACCAGAAACCCTCCACCTGCTCCGGCATCAACGAACGCGCATCGATACCCTGCGCCTGAAGCCACCGGCTCAGATTCGCCAGCAGACGCAACTGATTCATCAACGACTTCCGCCTGAACCCCCGCCGCACCAACTCGTCCTCGAACCGGACAGCGACGCCCTCCAGCGGACCCGTGACCAGCACACCCCGGCCGTCGATCTCAATCCTGACCATGATCAGCTCCTGTCTCCTCAACTTGAGAAGACCAGCCGATCAGACACCAGCGATTATGCCGACAACTCGAACCCGCCCACCACCACCGACCTCGACGAGCGGAGCATCATCGGCATAACCACCAGCACGGCATAGCGTCTGTGACGGGCTGAAGGGACTGCCGGAGGCGATCAACACGATCTGCGAGCAGACGGTGGTGCACCAGTGCATCGTGCATCTGATCCGCAACAGCTTCCGGTAGGCGGGCCGCCAGCATCGGGATGCGATCGTGAAGTCTCTCAAGCCGGTCTACACGGCCCCGTCCGAGGCTGCGGCGAAAGACCGGTTCGCCGAGTTGCCGGCCGAGTGGGGCGATCGGTATCTGGCGATCGTGCAGCTGTGGCATAACAGTTGGGCGGAGTTCGTGCCGTTCCTGGAATACGACGTCGAGATTCGGCGGGTGATTTGCACGAGGAACGCGATCGAGTCGATCAACGCCCGCTACCGGCGGGCGGTCCGGGCGCGGGGGCACTTCCCCAACGAGCAAGCCGCGTTGAAGTGCTTGTATTTGGTGACCCGGTCGCTTGACCCCACCGGCGGGGGTCGGGCACGCCGGGTAATCAGGTGGAAGCCAGCGCTGAACGCGTTCGCGATCACCTTCGCCGGACGGTTCGAAAGAACCACTCACTAATGAAAACCACCGGACCCCACACACCGCTATTCAGACAGACCCGCTACCCGGGTACGGATGCTTAAGAGTTTGGGTGTCCGTCCGGATCAGGCCTACCAGTGGGGGAATGCGAGCCGCGCGTATTGGCGGATCGTGAAGTCCCCGATTCTTCATATCGCTTTACCCCGACGCTACTGGGCCGGGCAAGGACTGGTAACCTTCCATGCTGCTTGGTCACGCTACCGGTAAACATTCAACGAACCGCCGGATGCGGGCCCGCATGTCCGGTGGTGTGAGAGGCGGGCCGAGAAACCCGGCCCGCCTACTCGATTGTTTCGGCGCTCGGCGGGGATATCGCGTGAGGTGGGCGTTGAGGAAGCCACGGAAGTCGGGACAGGCCACGGAAGTCGGGACAGGCCACGGTCGTGAACGTATCAGGTGCGTGGCCTCTCGCGGCAAGGCCGGCCTCTCCGGATGTTGTGTGATCCGGACCCGTGGCCACATGAGAGACGAAACTGCGGTCATGTGGAACGGTACCGCGGCCACGCGCGAGACGAATGCGAGCCAAATGGGAGCCGGACCTGCGGCGAAATGAATGCCGTGAACGCTTGGGGTTCGGCGTGGAGTGCCTAACACGCAGCGAATCCATGTCAGAATCCGGAATGAGTACGCGGAGGCAAATCCACCCGGGAAGGCGCCGCCCTTCTCCGATGACACGCGACACACCTCCCATAACTTACGCTACGGTACGGTAACCTACTGAAACGTAAGGTCTTCTTGAAGCAAGGGGGAGTGAGTGGTAGAGCATTCGGTCAACGCTGAATTGCCGGCCGCAGAGGGGCGGGCTCCTCGGAGCTCGAAGGGCTTTCCTCTCGCTGGCGAGCAGGCGAGCCTGCTGCTTCACACGCACCTGACCACCTCCACCCAAGACGATCTCGCGAACTTGTGGCGCGGCAATGGCGCCGCACCCTTCACCATCCTCATCGCGGACAATCAGACCGAGGGCCGCGGCCGTGTGGGCCGTTCTTGGTACTCTGCCACCGGGCGCTCCGTGCTCGTGTCCGCGTTGCTTGCGTTGCCGAACAACCTGCGCGACTGCATCGGTTGGCTCACCCTCATCGGTGGAGTCGCCGCCCGCGCCGCTGTTGAGGCAACAACTCGAGCCGCTTCGAGACCGGTGGCCTCCGCCTCGGCCGTGAACACGCCGGTTGATGCCACGAGCGCCTCCGACGCAACCACCGAACGAGCCGAAGTTCTGATTTCGTGGCCCAATGACGTCGTCGTACGCGTTCCGGAACCGCGCAAGATCGCCGGAGTCATCGGTGAGTACATCGGTGAGCGCGATGGCCAGATTTTCGCGGTTCTCGGGCTCGGGCTCAACCTGTCCCTGACCGCGGACGAACTTCCCACACCCACTTCGGCCTCACTGCTCACCGCGGGACTTCCCGTTCCGAGCCGCGATGAGGTCATTGCGGCGTGGATCTTCGGGCTTCGTACCCGGATCGAGGCATTTGTTGCAGCTGCCGGCGACCCTGCCGCCGCTGGACTGCTGGAAGAAATCAACTCTCGTTGCGAGACGCTGCGGCCCGGTGTCACCATCGGCCGGCCTCGCAACACACCCATCCATGGGACCGGACAGGCAATCCTCGCCGACGGCTCACTTCAGGTGCTCACAGATGCGGGCGTCGTTGTGGTGAGCGCTGGCGAGGTGTCGCTGTTGGACACGGCCCCTCTCTCATAAGGAAGGCACCATGATCTCTCGAATCCTCGTGGCCAACCGTTCCGAGATCGCGCTGCGCGTCATTCGGACGGCACGCGACATGGGCATCGAATCGGTGGCCGTGTACTCGGACTCGGATCGCGACGCCCAGTTCGTGGCCCAGGCCGATCAGGCGTACGCGCTCGGCGGCGAAACCTACGCCGAGACGTACATGAACATCGAGAAGTTGCTGGACGTGGCCATCCGTTCGGGTGCCGATGCCGTGCATCCCGGATACGGTTTCCTCTCGGAGATCCCCGAGTTCGCCGCTGCTGTCAAGGCCGCCGGCATTGTGTGGATCGGCCCGGATCCCGAGGTGTTGACCCGTCTGGGAGACAAGATCCAGGCTCGTCGCCTCGCGGAATCCGTTGGCGTGCAGCCCGTTCCGGGAGTCTCCGATCCGGTGGCCGGACGCGAGGCCATCGAGGAGTTCGTGGCGGAGTTCGGCTACCCAATAGTCACCAAGAAGGCCGACGGCGGCGGCGGCCGCGGCATCACCGCCATCTTCAGCGATTCCGACCTGGACCACTTCTTCGCCGCCCACGGCGCCGACTCGCAGCAGTACTTCGTGGAGCGTTTCATCCAGTCGGCGCGCCACGTCGAGAGTCAGAGTGCGCGTGACTCGCACGGCAACTTCGCCATCATCTCCACCCGCGACTGCTCGGTGCAGCGCCGCAACCAGAAGTTGATTGAGGAGGCCCCGGCCCCCGAGCTCCCGGGTGATTCGCTCGCGACGCTCACGGACTGGTCCAAGCGCCTCTTCGACGAGGTGGGCTACGTGGGCCTGGGAACCTGCGAGTTCCTCGTGGAATCCGACGGCCGCGTCAACTTCCTCGAGGTGAATCCGCGCCTCCAGGTGGAGCACACGGTCTCCGAGGAGGTCACCGGGCTCGACTTGGTGCGCGAGCAGATCACCATCGCCGCTGGCGAGGCGCTCTCCGAGATCCCCGCCGCCCGCGCCCACTCCTTCGAGTTCCGCATCACGTGCGAGGATCCTGCCAACGGCATGATCCCTTCCACCGGAACCATCAACCGCCTGCGCTGGCCGCTGGGCCATGGAGTGCGCATTGAGGCCGGAATCGTGCAGGGTGACGTCGTCACCGCAGGATTCGATCCCATGCTCGCCAAGCTGATCGTCACCGCCCCGGACCGCGAGCAGGCCATCGCCCGGTCCCGGCGTGCTCTCGCGGAGCTGCAGATCGAGGGCGTGGCCACGCCTGCGCAGCTCTACTCCGAGGTGATCTCCATGCCGGAGTTCGCGGGCCACCCGATCTCCACTCGCTGGTTCGAGGACACCGTTCTTCCAGAGAAGGTCACCGAAGGTGCGGCAGCCAACGGCAACGGCGCCGCGCCGCACAATCCGGCGGAGGAGCGTGCCTCGTTCGTGGTGGAGCTGGATGGAAAGCGCATGCAACTCACTGTTCCGCGCGCCATGCTCGGCGCAGGCAACGGTGCGGCGGCCCGGCCCCGCGGTCAGCAACCTCTGCGTGGAGCGGCCCGAGCCCGCGCGGAAGCGGCCGCCGGCGACCTCGTCGATGCCAGCGGAATGGTGAACTCGCAGATTCAAGCCATCGTGGTTCGCGTGTGCGTCGAGGAAGGAGCCGCCGTCAAGGAAGGCGACCTTCTGGTGATCCTCGAGTCCATGAAGATGGAGAGCTACGTGTATGCCCCCTACAACGGAACCGTCGCCGAGGTCGCGGTGACCGGGGGCCAGAATGTATCCGCCTACCAGCCGCTCGTCCGCGTGGCGCGCGCCGAGGAGGAAAACTGATGACCGTTTCCACCGGGGCCAACGGCCCGGTTCTTCCCACCAGCAAGCGTGGTGTGCGCGGACTTCCTGACGAGTCGCAGACCATCGACAACACCTCGCGGGTCATCAACCGCGCGGACTTCGCCACCTATCAGGAGGCGCTGGCAGCCAAGGCCGAGGAGAAGGCCACGCTGCGCCAGCACGCCAAGGAGAAGAACACCGCGCGCGAACGTATCGCCATGTTCGTTGACGAGGGCAGCTTCACCGAGATTGGCCGGTTCGTGGGCGGAAACATGGCTGCCGGGTTCCTCGGCGCCGCCGTCGTCACCGGAATCGGTGAGGTCGATGGCCGTCCGATGGCCGTGTACGCGCAGGATTTCTCCATCGCCGGCGGAACGCTCGGCGAGGCGGAGGGAGACAAGATCATCTCCCTCATGGACAAGGCGCTCGAACTTCGCATCCCGATCGTCGCGATGTTGGATTCGGGCGGCGCCCGCATCCAGGAGGGCGTGGTTGCACTCAGCCAGTACGGCCGCATCTTCCGCAAGACGGTCGAGGCCTCCGGCGTGATCCCGCAGATCTCCGTGATCCTTGGCCCCTGCGCGGGCGGCGCGGTGTACTGCCCGGCGCTCACCGACTTCATCGTCATGACCCGTGAGCATGCGCACATGTTCGTTACCGGCCCGGACGTTGTTCGCGCCACCACCGGCGAGGACGTCTCCTTCGCTGATCTGGGCGGCGCGGCAATGCACAACTTCCAGTCCGGAGTGGCCCATTACCAGGCCGAGGACGAGGCCGACGCACTCGACTACACGCGCGCGCTTCTCACATACCTTCCCTCCAACTGCGATGCCCCGGCTCGCCGGTGGGATTACGAGGACGGCCCCGAGGATCTCATCAGCGCGCAGAACATCGCCTCGCTGGTTCCCGAGTCCTCCAAGCAGCCCTACGACATGGTGGCGGTCATCCGCCACCTCGTCGACTACGGCGAGTTCGTCCAGGTCCAGGAGCTGTTCGCCCCGTCCATCGTGGTGGGCTTCGCCTGCTTCAACGGCGAGTCCGTGGGCATCGTGGCGAACCAGCCGCTGCACGAGGCGGGCACACTGGACGTGGACGCCTCGGAGAAGTCGGGACGTTTCGTCCAGTTCTGTGACGCCTTCAACGTGCCCGTCGTGACCCTCGTGGACGTGCCCGGATACCGCCCGGGCACGGAGCAGGAGCAGGCAGGCATCATCCGCCGCGGCGCCAAGCTCATCTGGTCCTACGCCAATGCAACCGTGCCGCTCGTGACCGTGGTGCTTCGCAAGGCCTACGGCGGTGCCTACATTGTCATGGGATCCAAGGCACTGGGCGGCGACATGAACTTTGCGTGGCCCGGCGCGGAGATCGCCGTGCTCGGAGCGGACGGCGCCGTGGCCATCACCGGCCGCCGCGAGCTGGCCGCCGCCAAGGCGGCGGGCCGTGACGTGGTCAAGGTGCAGAAGCAGTTGGCGGATGCCTACACGCGCGAAAACGTCAATCCCTATCTTTCGGTTGCCTGCGGCGAGCTGGATGCCATCATCACTCCCGAGGACACCCGCTCCACGATCGTCTCCGCACTGCGCATCTTGCGCACCAAGGATCGCACCCATCCAGGAACGCGTCGCCACGGCAACATGCCGATGTGACCGCAGACTGTACGACAAGTAACTTGAACCCTGAGGAAAGACTAAGAATGACTTCCGTAACCCAAGCAATCAGTTCCGGGACTCCCTGGATCCTGCAGTTTGCTGGCCAGTCCTCCCCGTGGCACCGTGAGCTGAACGAGCTCACCCGCGATTCCCAGATTTCCGAGACTCTTGCAGAGCTCGACACCAATGCCGAGGCCAAGCTCGCAGCCGTGCTGCCGGAGCTGACCGTCATCGGTGCGGGACGCCTCGACCTGTTGGGCCGACACGGCGCAGCGACCAACGTGGGCGATGCCTTCGCCTCCGTCCCCGGGATTCTTCTGGCCCAGTACGGTGCCTCACTCGATGTGGCGGAATCCCTGCCCACCGAACCGGCCCGCGTGATCGGCCATTCGCAGGGCGTCCTCGCCGCCGCGATGCTGGCCTCCGACGATCCGGCAGGTGTTCTGGCCCTGGCTCGGCTCATCGGCGCCGCCGCCACCAAGGCGACGCGTGAGGCGGATGCCGAGCGTCTGGGCGCTGCGACCTCCATGCTCTCGGTCAGCGGCGTGCCGCAGTCCCTGCTCACCGAGCTCGCGCAGATGTTCAACGTGGATGTTGCCATCGTCAACTCGCACAGCGCCCTGGTGGTCTCCGGCCGCCCGGCCGACCTGTTGCTGCTGGTTGACGAGCTCGGCCGTATAGCCGCAGGCTCCGCCGCAGAGCGCGCTGCCAAGAAGACCGGCGGCGCACCGCTCAGCCCGGTCACCGAGTTCCTCGATGTGGACGCGCCGTTCCACTCCCACATCCTTGCCCCCGCCGTGGGACTGGTGGAGGAGTGGGCCGCCCGCTGCGACCTGCACGTGGAGAACGCGGACGTGCTTGCCCGCGCAGTCCTGATCGATCACCTGGAGTGGAGCTCCGAGGTTGCCTCCGCCGTGGCAGCACTCGGATCCACCGAGGGCTACGTCGTTGATCTTGGCCCGGGCAACCTCCAGCGCCTGACCACCGAGAACCTTGCCGGCACCGGCATCACCTACGTGGACGCCGGAACCGCCCCCGCCCGTGACGAGCTGGTCTCCGGCCAGGCTCGCGTGGTGACCTCCGAGGACTGGTCCATTTACGCCCCCGGGTTGGCGACCGTGCGTGGACACCGCGTCCTTGACACCGCCTTCTCCCGGTTGACGGGCCGTTCGCCCATCATGCTGGGCGGCATGACCCCCACCACTGTTGATGCCGAGATCGTCGCCGCCGCCGCCAACGCCGGTCATTGGGTCGAGCTCGCCGGTGGCGGCCAGGTGACCGAAGAGGTCCTGGCCACCCACCTCAAGGATCTCAAGGAGCAGCTGGAGCCGGGCCGCACCGCCCAGTTCAACGCCATGTTCCTCGATCGTTACCTGTGGGATCTGCAGTTCGGTGCCCGCCGTCTGGTGTCGCGCGAGCGCGCCTCGGGCGCACCGCTCGATGGCGTGACCATCTCCGCCGGTATTCCGGATCTCGAAGAAGCCGTGGAGCTCATCGATCGCCTGCGCGGCGAGGGCTTCCCCTACGTCGCCTTCAAGCCGGGCACCGTGGACCAGATCCGTCAGGTCCTCGCCATCGCCCGCGCCGCCGACGGCATGCCCCTCATCATCCAGGTCGAGGACGGCCACGCCGGTGGTCACCACTCCTGGGTCGACCTCAACGAGCTCCTGCTCGCCACCTACCGCGAGATCCGCCAGACCGGCGTGATCCTCACCGTTGGCGGCGGCATGGGCGTTCCCGAGCGCGCCGCCGCCTATCTGACAGGCGAGTGGGCCAAGGGATGGGGCCGCCCGAACATGCCCGTCGATGCCGTGTTCATTGGCACCGCCGGCATGACCGCTCTGGAGGCCAGGACCAACCGCGACGTCAAGGAACTGCTGGTGGCAACCCCCGGCGTTGCTGCCGACGATCAGGGCGGCTGGATTGCCTCCGGCGCCGTGCGCGGTGGCATCACCTCCGGCCTGTCCCAGCTGCGCGCCGACATCTATCAGGTGGAGAATTCCGCTTCGGCCGCCGGCCGGCTCCTCGTGGAGGTCGACGGCGACGCCGAGGCCATCGAATCGCGCCGCGACGAGATCATCGATGCCATCAACAGGACCGCCAAGCCCTACTTCGGCGATCTGGAATCGATGACCTACGCCGAGGTGGCCCGCCGCTTCACCGAACTGTCCCACCCGTGGACCGATGGTGGCCTCGTCACCCGATTCTTCGAGATGTTGCAGCGCTTCGAGGCGCGCCTGTGCCCGGCCGACCACGGAGAGGTGAAAACCATCTTCGCGACCGAGGACGCCGTCGTCGAACCTCACGGTGCGATCGACGCCCTCGTGGCCGCCTACCCGAACGCCGAGACCACGTATCTCACCGCGGCCGACGCGGCGTGGTTCCTGGCGCTGTGCCTGAAGTACCCCAAGCCGGTGCCGTTCGTCTCCCACATCGGGACCGACATTCTCCAGCGCTGGGGTGGGGATTCCCTCTGGCAGTCGCACGATCCGCGCTACAAGGCGGACGAGGTCCGCATCATTCCGGGCCCGACGTCCGTTGCCGGAGTCATCGCCGTGGACGAGCCGATCGCGAAGATCCTGTCCCGCTACGAGGAAGCCACCGTAGCGCGCATCGAGGGCGAGGCGCCGGAGATCTTCTCTCGCCTGGCCGCTGATCGCGACACCTACCTGCGCACGATTCCCTACGTCATGTGGCACGGCAACCTCGCCGCCAATCCGGCCGTTCTCGTGGAGCAGACGCAGATCGTGGAGTCCGAGGCCGGACTGGACCTCATCGTCCCGCTCGACACCGTGGGTGACGCGAATCCATACGCGGTCAAGGAGCTTCGCGTCCCGCTCATCCTGCCCGACTCCGTCGCCAACGGCGGCCTCCCGATCGTGGATGATTCGCGCCTGCCCGAGGCCATGAATGCCCTGCTCTCGGCGATGGCCGGTGTTGGCGCGCCCACCATCGGTGGCACCCCGATCGAGTCCCTGCCCACCTTCGCGGAGGGCGACGACGAGGCGCACTTCACCTTCTCGGTGTCCCCGGCCGTGGCCGCGCTGCACGCCGGCGTGACCTCTCCATCCGGCTACACCGCCACCGCCGTTCCCTCGGCGCTGCTCGGTTCCTGCTGGCCGACCATCTACGCCGCGCTCGGCGCCGGTCGCGTCAATGGCTACCCGGTCATCGAGGGCCTGCTCAACGCGGTGCACCTCGATCACTCCGAGCGCCTGCACGCCCCGCTCGAGTCCTTCCTTCAGGGCGAGCTGACAGCTCATTCGCGCTGCGCCGAGGTGGCCGAGTCCTCCTCGGGCCGCATCGTGACCATCGCCACCCGTGTGACCCGCGGCGGAGGCGCGGACGGCGAGCTGGTCATCGAGTTCGTGGAGCGTTTCGCAGTGCGCGGCCGCGCGGCCGGTGCGAACCCGCCCGCGGATCCGGCTCCGCGAGGCGGCGAGGAGCGCGAGGTCATCGACACTCCGCGTTCGCTGCTGCGCCGCACCACGGTGACCGCGCCCTCGGACATGACCGCCTTCGCGATCGTCTCCGGCGACTTCAATCCGATTCACGCCTCCACCCGGGCCGCCAACGTTGCTGAGATGGACGCACCACTGGTACACGGCATGTGGCTCTGCGCCGCTGCCCAGCACACGGTGGCGGACACCCTCGATGCCGCCGGTCTCCAGATCGCAGGCTGGACCTACCGCATGTTCGGAATGGTCGCGCTGAATGACGACGTCGAGATCAGTGTCGAGCGTGTTGGACGCGTGCGCGGCGGAGGGCTGGCCCTCGAGGTCACCTGCCGCATCAACGGCGAGATGGTGTCGCAGGGAAGTGCGGTCGTGGCCGCCCCGGCGACCGCCTACGTCTACCCCGGTCAGGGCATCCAGACTGCTGGCATGGCCCTCGACGAGCGCGCCTCCTCCCCGGCGGCACGCGCGGTGAGGGAGCGCGCTGACGCACACACGCGCAGCGCTCTGGGATTCTCGATCCTCGCGGTGGTGCGCGACAACCCGAAGATCCTCACCGCCAAGGGTGTCACCTACACCCATCCGGAAGGCGTTCTCAACCTCACCCAGTTCACCCAGGTGGCCCTCGCCACCGTGGCCATTGCCCAGACTGAGCGGCTGCGCGAGCTGGGCGCACTGGTGGATGGCGCGGCCTTCGCCGGTCACTCGCTGGGCGAGTACACCGCACTGTCCGCCTACGGCCAGATCTTCACTCTGGAGAACGTGCTGGAGATCGTGTTCCAGCGTGGCTCCACGATGCACCATCTGGTGCCCCGTGACGAGGAAGGCCGTTCGAACTACCAGCTGGGCGCCTTGCGCCCCAACCAGTTCGGCGTGGGAGATGCCGGGGTCCTCGATTACATCAAGGGCGTATCCGATGCCGCCGGCGAGTTCCTTGAGGTCGTGAACCTCAATCTGGCCGGTCAGCAGTACGCGATTGCCGGAACAGTCCGGGGGCTCAAGGCCCTTGCGGCCGATGCGGCCAGGCGTGCCAAGGAATTCGGTGGAAAGCGGCCGTTCATGCTCATTCCGGGCATTGATGTTCCCTTCCACTCCTCGGTGCTGCGCGACGGCGTGCCGGACTTCCGCAACCTCCTGAAGAACCTCCTTCCCGAGGACGTCCGCCTCGAGGTGCTCGAGGGCCACTACGTCCCGAACCTCGTGGCTCGCCCGTTCGAGCTGACGGTCGAGTTCATGGATTCCATCCTCGAGGTGGTTCCCTCCGAGTCCGTCAAGTCGCTGCGCGAGAGCTACGACGAGGTGATGGAGAATCCGAACTACGTTGCTCGCGAGCTGCTCGTGGAGCTGCTGGCCTGGCAGTTCGCCTCGCCCGTGCGTTGGATCGAGACCCAGAACCAGATCATTGCCATGGGCATCGAGGAGATCATCGAGGTGGGCCTTGCCTCCTCGCCGACCCTCGCGAACCTGGCGGCGCGCACTCTGGCGCTGCCGGAGCACGACGGCGAGGAAATCACCGTCCAGAACGTGCAGCGCGACGCCAAGCGCGTGCTGCACGAGGACGTGAACACCGCGCCCGTGGTGGAGGAAGTTGTCGAGGCGGTCACCCCGGCGGAGACTTCTCCGACCGACGTGGCGCCCGTGGCAGCGACTCCGGCGACCGCACCGGCCGCTCCCGTCGCGGCGCCGTCGTCCGGACCGGCCGCGGATCTGCCCTTCAAGGCCGGCGACGCCCTCAAGGTTCTGCTGGCCCAGCAGACCAAGGTGCGCCTGGACCAGATCGTGGATGTAGACACGGTGGAGACCCTGACCAACGGCGTCTCCTCCAAGCGCAACCAGATCCTCATGGACATGACCGCCGAGTTCGAGCTGAGCTCGCTGGATGGCGCGGCCGAGGCCACGCTGTCCACGTTGATGGGGACCATCAACTCGCAGGCCCACGGATACCGCGCCTTCGGCCCGATTCTCTCCGAGGTGGTCAACGAACGGTTGCGTTCGCTCACCGGTGCGGCGGCCTCCAAGCCCGTCCGCATCAATGATCGAGTGACGGGCGTGTGGCAGCTCGGCGAGGGCTGGGTGGCCCATGTGCGCGCCTCGCTGGTTCTCGACACCCGCGATGGCAAGTCCACCCGCGGTGGCGAGCTGGCCACCCTGCCCAACCCGGCACCCTCCAACGCCTCCGAGCTCGATGCGCTCATCGATGCCGCGGTGACGCGTGTGGCAGCCGAAGCCGGCGTGTCCGTCTCCATCCCGTCCGCCGGTGGTGGCGCGGGTGGTGGCGTGGTCGATTCGGCCGCGTTGGACGCCTTCTCCGAGAAGATGACCAAGGCTCTGGCCGGTACCGCCCGCGATCTGCTGGTCCGCTTGCACCGGCCGCTGCCGGTGGCCGCTGCTCCGCAGGCCGAGGATCTCGCGCTGCGCGAGGCCATGGCGGCCGAACTCGGCTCCGGCTGGGAGAGCTTCGTGAGCCCGAACTTCGATCCGGCTCGCGCGGTCCGCCTGTGCGATCGCTGGGCGACTGCCCGCGAGGACGTCGCCCGCGTTGCCCATGGTTACGACGTGACAGGTGACTTCCACGGGGTGGGCGAAGAAGTGGCGCGCCAGGCCGAATGGCAGGCCGCTCGGAACCCCGAGCTGGCCGAGCGCTTCGCGGCGATCGCCACCGACGCCCGTGACAACGCCCCGGGCGAGTTCGAGGGCAAGGTCGCTGTCATCACCGGCGTCACTCCGAACTCGATTGCAGGCGCCGCCGCGGGCCTCCTGTTGGCCGGTGGCGCGACTGTCATCATCACGGCGTCGCGCATTGACACCGCCCGCCTGAGCTTCGCCAAGGAGCTCTACCGCACCAACGCCCGCTCCTCCTCGGAGTTGTGGATGGTTCCGGCCAATCTCGCGAGCTTCCGCGACGTGGATGCGCTCGTCGAGTGGATCGGCGCAGAGCAGCGCGAAACCGTTGGCGCCACCTCCACGCTGATCAAGCCCGCACTCGTCCCGGATCTTCTGCTGCCGTTCGCGGCGCCGCCGGTTCGTGGCAGCCTTGCGGATGCCGGCCCGGAGACCGAGAATCAGGCCCGCCTGCTGCTGTGGAGCGTGGAGCGTCTGCTCGGCTCGCTGGCCCAGATCGGCGCCGAGATCGACGTGGCACATCGCCTGCACACCATCCTGCCCGGTTCGCCCAACCGCGGAACCTTCGGCGGTGATGGCGCCTACGGCGAGGTCAAGGCCGCGTTCGATGCGATCGTCAACAAGTGGCGCGTGGAGCCCTGGGGCCATCGCACCTCGATCGTCCAGGCCAAGATTGGTTGGGTCCGTGGAACCGGACTCATGGGCCGCAACGATCCGTTGGTCGCGGCCGTCGAGGCCGAGGGCGTGCGCACCTGGTCCACCGCGGAGATGGGTGAGCAGCTCGTTGCCCTGTGCTCCGAGCAGACCCGCGCCGCTGCCGCCGTCGAACCCGTGGAGGCCGATCTGACCGGTGGCCTCTCCAAGGTCAACCTGCGCGAACTGCAGGCCTCGCTTCCCGAGGCCGCGGTTTCCCAGGAGGCCGATGTGGCGACCATCAAGGCTCTGCCCACTCCCGAATCCCCGGTTCAGCCGGGCGCCGACAGCGCCGACTGGTCCGGCGTGTCCGCCAAGCCCGAGGATCTCGTGGTCATCGTGGGTGTCGGCGAGGTTGGCCCCTGGGGCTCCTCGCGCACCCGCCTGCAGGCCGAGCTGGGCGTGACGGACGACGGCGATTTCGATCTGACCGCCGCGGGCGTGCTGGAGCTGGCCTGGATGATGGGCCTGCTCACCTGGCACGAGACCCCGCAGCCGGGCTGGTACGACGCCAACGAGACCCTCGTGGACGAGGCCGACATCTGGGATCGTTTCCGCGACGACGTCGTGGCCCGTTCCGGTGTGCGCACCTACGTGGACGACGGCGTGCTCTCGGACCTTGGAACCATTGATGTGGCTCCGGTTCGGTTGGAGTCCGACGTGACGTTCTCGGTGTCCGATGAGGCTGCCGCCCAGGCGCACGTGGACGCCGATCCGGCGAACACCAGCGCCGCGTTCGTGGACGAGGAGTGGACGGTGACGCGCCGCGCCGGCGCGCTGACCTACGTGCCTCGCCGCACGGCGCTGTCGCGCACGGTTGGTGGGCAGTTCCCGACTGACTTCGATCCGGCGCACTGGGGCATCCCCGCGGCGATGACCGAGTCCATGGACCGCATGGCGATCTGGAATCTGCTGACCACCGTGGACGCCTTCGTGTCCTCGGGATTCAGCCCGGCCGAGCTGCTGCGCTCGCTGCACCCGTCCGAGGTGGCTTCGACCCAGGGCACCGGCTTTGGCGGCATGACCTCCATGCGCCGCCTGTACGTGGATCGCTTCCTCGGAGGCGAGTACCCGCAGGACATCCTGCAGGAGACCCTGCCGAACGTGGTGGCTGCGCACACGATGCAGAGCTACGTGGGTGGCTACGGCTCGATGATTCACCCGGTGGGCGCGTGCGCCACCGCCGCGGTGTCCGTCGAGGAGGGCGTGGACAAGATCACCGCTGGCAAGGCAACCTTCGTGGTGGCCGGCGCCATCGATGACGTCCAGGTCGAGTCGCTCATCGGCTTCGGCGACATGAACGCCAGTGCCCACTCCAAGTCGATGCGGGACAAGGGCATCAACGAGCGCTTCTTCTCCCGCGCCGGCGACCTGCGCCGTGGTGGATTCATCGAGGGCGAGGGCGGTGGCACCGTGCTGCTGGCCCGCGGCGATCTCGCTCGTGAGATGGGCCTGCCGGTTCTGGGCGTGGTCGGCTTCGTCCAGTCCTTCGCGGACGGCATCCACACATCCATCCCGGCCCCCGGTCAGGGTGCGCTTGCCGCTGCTCGCGGTGGCAAGAACTCGCGGCTGGCCCGCGGACTTGCCGCGCTGGGTGTTGAGGCTGATGACATCAGGATCGTTTCCAAGCACGATACCTCGACCAACGCCAACGATCCGAACGAGGCCGAGCTGCACATGCGCATGGCCAATGCGCTGGGCCGTTCGGCGGGCAACCCGCTCTACGTCATCTCACAAAAGACGCTGACCGGCCACGCCAAGGGTGGAGCCGCGCTCTTCCAGATGGCGGGCCTGACCCAGATCTTTGCCAATGGCACGGTTCCGGGCAACAAGGCGCTCGACTGCCTCGATCCGGCCTTCGAAGAGGACACCTTCCTCGTCTGGCCACGCCAGCCGCTGAAGCTGGGCACCGTCAAGGCTGCCGTCCTGACGTCGCTGGGCTTCGGCCACGTGGCCGCTCTGGTGGCACTGGTTCACCCGGGTGCGTTCGAACAGGCCATCGCCAACACGCAGGGCGAGGAAGCGGCCCGCGCCTGGCGCGAGCAGGCCTCCGCACGTCTGGGAGCCGGCACCCGCCAGCTCTCGGCCGGCATGATTGGCCACGCCCCGTTGTTCGAGGAGATCGACGGCCGCCGCTTCTCCGGTGACGCGCACGAGGAGGAGGCAGCGATGCTGCTCGATCCCGAGGCTCGTCTGGGAGTGGATGGCAACTTCTGATTGGCCCGGACCTGATCCGAGTGGCATCACAGCCTGACTGAACACATGGGGGAGGCGGCTCGCGGGGAAACCCGCGAGCCGCCTCCCCCTTTGCCGCACCAGATGATTGAATCCAGGTGCTCGCGATATTCGATCTGTGACACCGCGGGAAATGTGTGACGCCGTTGACATAGCCGGGGGCGCCACGCACTGCGCGGACCGTCACTCACTCATTGGGTCAACACCATTCCACAACCTGGATCCTGCCCGGGCCCGCTACGGATAGGCTGAGGGATGGCAGCCGGAGGGAGACATGATGATTCTCGGAGTGGGAACCGACATCGTTGACATCGCCGCCTTCGCGCGCCAGCTCGCCGAACCGGGGTCCCGATTCTCCGATGTCTTCACGGGCCGTGAACAACGGACCTCACGGGCTCGCGCGAGTGCGCACACCCGCCCGGGAGCTGCGCCGGACATGGCCGCGCATTTGGCGGCCCGCTGGGCCGCCAAGGAGTCCTTCATCAAGGCGTGGAGCGCTGCACTTCTTGGCAAGCCCCCGGTCATCGCGGAATCGGACGTGGTGTGGGCGGAGATCGAAGTGATTCAGGATCGGTGGGGCAGACCTTCGCTCTCGCTCCACGGTGTACTCGCACGCGCCGTGGAGGAGTCAGTGGGTCCGGTGCGCTGCCACCTGTCCCTGAGCCACGACGGACCGGTGGCCAGCGCCGTCGTCGTCATGGAGGCGGTGTAACCGGTGCCCGGATGGTGCCGTCCGAGACCATCGTCCCGCCACTCGGATCGCTCATCGCTTCGGCTCAAGGCCTGAGGTAGCCTGTAACAGCCGCAACTGGCGCCTGAGGTGGTCACCACCGGGGAGCGGCATCTTGTTCAGCGACAGCCGGTCGCTCGCCTGGGCCGGGATTCGCCACTCGCAGGAGGATACATGTCTGAACTCAACCAGCACATCGCCGAACTGGATCCAGAAGTTGCGGCGGTGCTCGATTCGGAGCTGGTTCGCCAGCGCGAATACCTCGAGATGATCGCCTCGGAGAACTTCGTGCCGCGCGCAGTCCTGGAGGCGCAGGGCTCGGTACTGACCAACAAGTACGCCGAGGGTTATCCCGGCCGCCGTTACTACGGCGGATGTGAAGAGGTGGACAAGGTCGAGGCCCTCGCGATCGAGCGCGCCAAGTCCCTCTTCGGCGCGGACTACGCCAACGTCCAGCCGCATTCGGGCGCTCAGGCCAACGCCGCCGTCTACCATGCCCTCGTCAAGCCCGGCGACACCGTCATGGGCCTCGAGCTGGCACACGGCGGCCACCTCACGCACGGAATGAAGATCAACTTCTCCGGCAAGAACTACAACATGGTGGCCTACGGCCTCGATCCGGAGAACTTCCGTATCAACATGGACATCGTGCGCGAGAAGGCGCTCGAAACCCGCCCGAAGATGATCATCGCGGGATGGTCCGCCTACCCCCGCCACTTGGACTTCGCGGCATTCCGCGAGATCGCGGACGAAGTGGGTGCCTACCTGTGGACGGACATGGCGCACTTCGCCGGACTCGTCGCGGCCGGCCTGCACCCGAACCCGCTGCCCTACTCGGACGTCTCGTCCACCCCCCACCCCGAGACGCAGGCCGACCCGCCCCTCCCCCCGCTGCGGTCCAAGAACAACGCG
>RRZU011447303.1_pt1 | contig 28890 bp, 27 predicted proteins | sample 2165561 | NCBI WGS metagenome assembly RRZU01 (sample SAMN10456909, study PRJNA506462) | wastewater metagenome | isolation source: wastewater sludge | place: USA: Moscow, Idaho | reverse complement strand
TCCCCCGGGTGTTGATGGACCGATGCTCGCGTTGGGCAGGCGCCTACCCAGTTCCAGATTATCCCCCGGGTGTTGATGGACCGATAGCGATCACGAGCCGCTAGGAATGATGAAGTGTAGCGACGTCCCACTGGCAGAGAGCGAACAGATAGCGACGACGAACAGGGGCCGGTATCCCGTGAGATACGGGCCCCTGTGCTCTATCGTGTGCGGCATTTGCGCTGCTTGACGGTGGGGACCGTGGTTTGACCACGATCACCGCCACTTAGCGCTTACCACCTTGATGTGGTTGCAACCGCCGTTACTTAACGGTGAGCACCGCGTCGCCAGCGGAGGCTGTGCCCTCGGTGAGCTTGAGGCCCTTGCCGTCGAGGTTGGTGATAATCACCATGAGGCTGGTGCCCTTGCCCTGCGAGACCACGTAGTCCACGTCCATCGTCGCGATCGGCTGGCCGGCGGTCACCGAGTCGCCCTTGGCAACGTTGACGGTGAAGCCCTCACCCTTGAGACCGACGGTGTCGATGCCCATGTGGAGGAGGATCTCAAAGCCGTCCTTGCTGCGCATGGTGATGGCGTGCTTGGTCGGGAAGATCGAGAGGATCTCGGCGTCCACGGGGGAGACCACCGTGTTGGAGGTCGGGTTTACGGCGAAGCCGTCACCCATCGCCTTGCCTGCGAAGACCGGATCATTGACCTTGTCGAGGGCGACGACGTCACCGTTGGCCACCGCGAGGAACGTCGGGGCTGCCTTTTTCTTGAAGAATGCCATGATTCACTTCCTTGTGTTTGGGAGGGTTGCTGTTCGGTTTTATTCTGTTCGGTTGGTTTGGTTCTGTTCGGATTTTCTGTGTGTCGAGGACCCAGGCTTGGGATTATGGAAGCTGCGGAATGGGTGCCGGGCTGCGGCGAGAGGTGACGAATGGACGTCGTCGTTCTCCTTACTTCCCGGCACCCACATACCGTTACTTTTCCTGGAATTGGGCCGGCGGGTTACGACCCACCTGCCCAACCCGCTACTTCCCGTAGGTCTCTCGCACCTGCCGCGCGGTATCCCGCGCGAGCTCGGCAGACAGGCCGATGTAGTTCTCCGGCTGCAGCATCGCGGCGATCTCTTCCGTGCTGAAAGCGGAGTTCACCACCTCGTTTGCGAGCAACACCTCGGAGTACTTGCGGTGATTGATGGTCGCGTCAATCGCCAACTCGTAGACGAGCTCGTGCGCCTGGTCCTTGCCCAGTCGCTCAGCGAGCCGCATCATGATGTACTCGCTGTTGTCGATGCCGTGGTTGATGTTGGCGTTTTCCACCAGTCGCTCCACGTTGACATTCAAGGTCCCCGAAAGCTCGACCATGCGGATGATGATCTCCCGCATGAGCCCGACAGCCTCGTAGAGGATTGAATCGAACATCATGTTGGAGGTCGAGTCCGCCTCAAACGGACGAGCCGATGAGAAATACCCCGGTACGGGAAGCGAGTACAGCTTCTGCGCGTTCGCGATGATGCCCTTGGAGAGCTTCGGGTTGATCTTGTGAGGCATCGTTGAGCTGCCGATCGTTCCCTTCTGGAAGCTCTCGGACACCTCCCCGAATTCCTCGATCGAGGTCTGGAAGACCTCCTCGGCGATCTTGTGGAAGTTGTTGGCCAGCAATGCCAGGGCATTGATGTACTCCACCTTCGGCGAGTTGATGGCGCGCGAGGGAATGGGCATGACGTCCATCTCCAGAATCTCGCCCACTCGCTTCTGCACCTCGAGGCCCACGGAACCGGTGGAGTTGAAGGCTCCCACGGCACCGCCCATCATCACCGTGAAGACGCGCGGCTCAAGCTGCTCCATCCGCTCCACGCTCAGTTCGATCTCGGAGATCCAGGTGGCCACCTTATACCCGTAGGTAATTGGGATGGCATGCTTGCCGTGGGTGCGCCCGGGCATCACAGAGTCCGCATGGGCTTCCGCCAGATCCGCCAAGTTGAGAAGGATCTGCTTCGTCAGCTCCAGGAACTTCCGATTCACCTTCTTCATGATGATGGACTGGGAGCTCTGTTGGATGTTCTGGGTGGTGGATCCGAAGTGGATGTACTTACCCGCCTCCGGGTCGCACGCCTTGACGAACACCTTGACGAAGGGCACGAAGCCGTGACCTACCTTGCGATAGATCTCGTCCATTAATTCCAGATCCAAGTTCTCGTACTTGGCGTTGGCCTTAATGTTCTCTGCTGCCGTCGCCGGGATCACGCCGTTTTCAGCCTGAGCCTGCGCCAGCGCAACTTCCACGTCCAACCACGTCTGCAGCTTGACTTCCTGGGACAACAGATGGCTGATGCCGTGGTCGTCAAGCGTTTTGGTCATCGAGTCAGTGAGTGCCATGAGAGCACCTACTTGTTCTTGCCCATGGCGGTGTCCACCGCATTGCGGACGAACTCCACGTATGGGCCGTAGACGATGTGGATGTGGCCTTCCTGCGGGAAGAAGATGCCGGAGGTGCCGGTGTCACGCAGGATTGCCTGATCGACGGCGTCGTTCGACTTGAGATCCACGCGCAGACGGGACACGCAGTTGTCCACATTCTTGATGTTCTCCAGGCCGCCGAGGCCCTTGATGATGCGCACGGCGATCTCGTCGTAGCGCTTCTCCTGCAGCAGGGTGCGATCGCCCATAGCCTTTTCGCGGCCAAGGGTCTCGAACTTGAACTTCGGGATTGCCCATCGGAACGCGAAGTAGAACACCACGAAGTTGACAGCGCCGAGCAATACCAGGTTGATCCAGTTGGTGTTCTCGTAGAGCAGTCCGAAGATGCCGAAATCGAAGATCGTTCCACGGATGTAGCCGATCGTGATGTCGAGGAACTGCAATGGGAGAGCCATGATTCCACAGAGCACCGCGTACCCGATGAACAGCCATGGCGCCACAAACAGGAAGGAGAACTCAATGGGCTCGGTAATGTTTCCGAGGAAGGCAGTGAGCACAACGGTGAGGATTGCCGCCTTGGCAATCTTCTTGTTCTCCTTGAATGCGGTGTGGTACATCGCCAAACCGATGGCGGGGATGCGGAACAGGGTGGTCAGCATCTGGCCGGAGGCGAGGTAGCCAAACAGCTTCGGGCCGTACTCGGTCCATGCCGCGCTCTGCGGGCCCTGGTTGAAGAGCACCTCGTTGGCGGCGGGCAGAATACCTACGAAGGTCTGGCCGTCGATGACGTAGGTGCCACCGGCTTCGGTGAAACGAAGCACGGACGCCAGCACGTGGTGCAGGCCGAACGGGATGCAGAGGCGATGGGCAATCCAGTAGAGGCCCACACCAAAGGTGTCGTTCATGAAGAGTGGCGAAATGAAGACGAGAATCTGCGTGAATCCGCCCCACAGCAGTGGGAGAATCACGGAAATCGGAATCATCAGCACGAACGCCGAGATCAGCACAAACTTCTTGCCGCCGAAGAATGCGAAGGCCAGCGGCAGCTCCTTCGAGTACCAGCGTTCGGTACAGAAGGCGGCGAGGAGGCCCGAGATGATGCCGCCGGCGGCGGCCACGTTAAGGGTCTGGATACCGAGCACGACGATCTGGCCTGCGGCCTGCATCGCCTCGTTGTCGTCAACGATGAGCGTGCCGGTGACAGTCAGGTAGACGTTCATGCCCACCAGCATCGTCAGGTAGCCAATCACGGCGGCGAACACGCCAATACCCTTGTCGCGCTTGGTCATACCGTAGGCGACACCCATCGCGAACAGCAGCGGAATATTATCGAAGACAACCGCGGAGATCGTCTTCAGGCTCACGAGCACTTCCTGAACAACTTCGTTCCCAAGGAACGAAACCTTCTCAGTGAGGTAACTCTGGGTTAAGGCGTTGGCGATGCCCATGATCATACCGACCGGGGCCATCACGCCAATGGGCAACAATAGTGATCGACCGAAGGTTTGGATGCCCTTCGCTAAGCTCGTCTTGTTCACTATCACTCCTTCTCTCCATCGAGTAATGGGTTGTTCCTTCAGTATTCGGGGGTCCGTAAACCCGCAAAAGGACACATGGTGACGCCGCTTCGTTGCAGGAAGTAACCCATTGATACACCCGGGTTTACCTGCGGTTTTGTTGGTGTTCATGGCGGGTTGGAAGGGGTGGTGACGAAGCATACAGGGGCGATGCGGGACGACAGGTTGAAGATTGGCGCCGACCGAGAGGCGGGTACTGGTGTCGGCATCGTGCACCTCTCGTTTCGTCTGGGTGTCTCTTGTTTCACTCGTGCACGGGTACAACCGGCACCGTCAGCGAGGCTTTCACCCGCGCGCTTGGATCAGTACGGCACCCGCGCGCTTGGATCAGTACGGCACCCGCGCGCTTGGATCAGTACGGCACCCGCGCGCTTGGATCAGTACGACTTTTGGCGTTCAGTCAGGCAATTTCTCTTGGCAAAACCCCAAAACCCTCACTGGTTGCCATAACCCTCACTGGTTGCCATAACCCTCACTGGTTGCCATAACTCTCACTGGTCCACGGGTGGGCTGATTATGGGCCTCTCGAAATTTTGTGGCGGTGAGAGCGGGCGATGTGCCATTATTGGCGCTCACCCCGCTCTCACCGCCACATAGTGAAGCAGGCTCGCTTTGATTGCCGTGATTGCCGTGATTGCCGTGATTGCCGACCGGAACTGCTGTCGCCGCCACGTAGTGAACCCAACCGCTAGAATCGGGAAAGCTGGTGGGAGGTGATGGCGATGGCGCTGAGCGAGTTTTCCCTGTTTCTCGCGAATCGTATTCAGGAAAAGGGAACGGTTCCAATTGCGTTTCTGGCTGAGCGTTACGGGAAGTCGCCGTCTACGGTGCGCCGCTGTATTGCCGACCTTAACGAGTTTCTACCGCCACCGAAAAGGTTTGTGACGACGGACGCCGCCGTGGTCAGTCGAGCGAATTACCCTGATCTCGTCGCTCTTATTCAATCATTAAGCATCTCTGATTATGTGACGACGATTTCCGAGCGGCTGGATTACCTTCTTGCCCTCTCATTGACGGAGGAGTTCATCAACTTCTCCAGCATGTATGACGTGCTTGCAATCAGCCAGTCCACGCGGAAAAAGGATCGTGGATCGCTCGTGCGCCTGCTCGACGAGCTGGGATTTTCCATGAGCAGTTTCCCGGCCAAAGGAATCCAGATTCAGGGGCGTGAGGACCACTATCGTATCCGACTAAGTGAGGTCTTTGCGCAGGTTATTGAAATCGATCATAACGACCGCGTAGTCCCGCGTTTGGCGAATAATCCGCTGCAGCGGCTGATCTTCGAGGAGATTGAGCTCTGTCTGAATCGCTTTGGCGCCTCACTCTTCGATCTTGTCGCTATGCTGCGAGCGCATCGTATTCAGCTCAGTTACTCCAGCAAGAAGCTGCTTTACGTTTATTATGTGGTGGCGTGCTATCGCGCGAGTCAGCGCCATGGGCTCGCGGGTATCGAGTTGGCACGGACGGCTAATTACCCAATTTTTGTCGACGACGGCGCGGGTGACGGAGGTTATGACGTTACCTCGGGTGAGGAGCGGGAAGCCGGCATTACTTTGAACGACGGCGAGAACCTGCTCGCCAACGCGCTGCTTGCGTCGCTCGACAGCACTACCGAGCTGAAGATCGCGCACAGCGAGAAGATTTGGGGGATGTGCGAGAGTTTCGTTGATGCTGTGGAGGCACGGATTGTCACCACGTTCTATTCGAAGCGAGCTCTGGTCCGGGAGATTTACCGTTATATCAGTAAGCTCAGTATTCGCCGTGCGCTGCGTTACGACTTTTATGACAACAAGCTGGACGATGTCTCCGAGGAACTTTCTTTCCTTTTCGATCAGGTAGGTCGGGCATACGCCGAGCACCTTGAGTTCTTCATAACACTCAACGAGGCGCAGCTTTCCACCTTGACGCTCATCCTCCGCAAACATGTGCTCGCTAACAAAATTGCTGGCCGCAACACCAAAAAGGTGGTGCTCATCAGCAATTCCGCGATCGAGAAGACGGGTTTCTTCGCCGAACTGCTGCAATACCACTTCGACGTGGAGGTGGTAGCTACCCTCAATATTGCCGAACTGCACGTGCTGCATGACCTAGATTTCGAGGAGCTTATCTGCTTCTCGAACCGGATTGCGAAGTCACTTCACGACCTCGGTTTTCACTGCATCAAGGTGCCCTACTTCCTGCACCACGAAGATATTGACTACCTGCTTGGCCTCGGTTTCTCCAGCAATTCACACCGCAAGCTGCTGGCCTCCGAGTTCACCCGCAGGTTCGCCGAAGATAATCCACCAGACATCGAGGACTATCTGCGGCGCACCTACCCGAATATCTTCATATAGCCTCACCCTAAGCCCGGTGGCTGCGAGACCCCCAAATACTTGAGGACAGCAAGAACCCGCCGATGATCGGTGTCCGCCGGTTCCAGATTGAACTTGGAGAAAATAGAGGACACGTATTTCTCAACAGTCCCCGTTGAGATATGTAACCCCTGGCTAATGGCGGTGTTGGTGCGCCCTTCGGCCATGAGTTCCAGGACTTCGCGCTCGCGTGCTGTCAATGCGGAGAGGGAATCACGAGCGAAAGACGCCCCGATGAGCTGGCTGACCACCTCCGGATCGAGGATCGTCTGGCCCTCCGCGATTCGTTCAAGTGTGTCGACCAACTCTCCGACTTCCGTTACCCGATCCTTGAGCAAATATCCGACGCCGCTGGGATATCCAGAAAAGAGCCGGGTGGCGTAGGTCGTCTCGACATACTGTGAGACGATGAGCACGCCTGTATCTGGCCAGCGGTGGCGAACTTCCAGCGCGCACTCGATCCCCTCGGAGGTGAAAGTTGGCGGCATCCGGACATCCATAATGACGATGTCCACCGGCTGTTTGTTCAGCTCTCTTAGCAGCTCGGTTCCGTCTTCCGCTGTGACGACGACGTCGAAGCCGCGCCTCCCGAGCACATCGGTGAGGGTGACGCGCAGTAATGTGGAATCTTCGGCGATAGCAAGTCTCATAAAGAAGTGGTCAGTTTCTGTGGGAGGTCAACGCCGATGCGTGTGGGGCCACCGGCTGGTGATTCGATGGTAACCCGTCCTCCAATGCTTTCGGCGCGGTCGCGGATGGATCGCACCTCTTGTACACCACCGATGCCATTGTCATGAACCTCCACGACGAGCCGATTCTCATTTGTGCGGGCCACTACAAGGGCTCGCGTTGCCTGGGAGTGCTTGGAAACGTTGTTCAACAGCTCGGCTACGCAATAGTAGGCGACGGTCCCGACAGCCGGGGTGACGTCGTCGTCGACGGAAATACTTAACGAAACCGGGACGGACGAGCGGGAGGCGAGCGTACGTAGAGCGGTTTCAAGTCCCGCGTCGAGGGCCGCGGGGTGAATGCCGCGAACCAAATCCTTGAGGTCGGCGAGTGCTTCTTTGGAGGTGAGGTGGGCGGAATCGATGCTCGTGGCGAGGGATTCCGGGGTTTCGCCGGAGCGTAGCCTGTCTTTGACGTCGCTGAGCTGCATGGCGATGGCGACGAGTTGTGCCTGGGTGAGGTCGTGCAGGTCGCGTTCGATCGAGCGCATGTGGTTGGTGCTGGTGGCGACGTTGCGGTCGCGCTGGGATTCGAGGTGCTCGCGCGTAAGGCTGGCGTTGGTGGGTCCAAGCAGGCTGGCGGTCAGCGTGGCCTGCAACTTGGCGAGAGCGTTATTAAGCGCGGGCCAGACGAGGATGAAAATGACAAAGCCCACGAGACCAAATACGACAACCCGAAGTGGCGTGTCCACAAAGAAATCTATGCCCAGCTGCGAGCCTTTATGCCATGTTCCGTCGGTCGCTTGCTGTGACGGAAGAAGGGAGAACCATGCGGGATATGTGACCATTCCTAGTCCCAAGAGAAACACGATAAGGGAGAGGAGGGAGAATGCTAGTGAGACGACGAAGTCGATAAGGAAAAATGCGATGGCGCGCCATCCCGCGGCGTAGGTGAGGCCATGTTTGGCAAATTCGACGACGCTCGTCCATGGCTGCGGGCCGTGCGGTTGAGGAATGCTTGTGCCCAGTAACTTGTTGGCCAGGTTTCGGTGCACTACTGCCAGGGAGCCTGCGCCCAATACAAGGGCTGCGCCGACGACGAGGCCGACGATCAGTATCGCGAGTGAGAGTCCGAGGGAAATAGCAACGACGCCGTACGCGAAGCTTACGATCCCCAACGGGAGACAAGCGAGCAGGTAGAGAAAGGCATGCCAGGTTGCGGAATCAAAGAGCGGGAGGCGGCGAGGCAATGAGGTGTGAGAGTCGTCGCGGGAGAAGAGCGGTGAGGTGCTCAGCCAAGGACTGATGTAGGACGCTGAGGAATTTTCCGCCGGTGCTGAAGTCATGCCTCAATGATTCCACCTGGGTGTGTAGACGCAGCACCCGGGGAGCGTCCGACTCTTCTGGGGGATAACCCCCACTACTTGTGGCCTCTGGTTTGAGGTTCAGTGCTCCGGTGCGTTGTGGCTTCTGGCTCCGGTAGCCTGGAGATATGTCCGCGCAGATTTTTACCGGTGCGGCGCTTGTATCCCCGGCGCTCACCTCCACGTTCATGACGATCCTCGCTCAGGACCCTGATCCGAGCCGTGTGGCGACGATCCGTTGGCTTGGTATCGCCATCATGGTGATTGGTCTGGCGGTGATTTTCCTGCGTTGGTGGCGCGAGCGGTAAACACTCTTACCGGCTAGGACCCCGTACCAGTTGTGCGCATGCACTTGACGTGCGAAAGAAGCCCATGGTCATTAACCTGGCTCCTTTCGCACGTTCTTGAGCGCTCCGATGTAGGACGCTGGTCATGATGCCCATCATTTCTCGCGGGTGTCCCATCGGAAGGTGCGAATTGCGAGAGGCACGATGGCGAGCGCACAGATGGTGACGATAAGGAAGTCCAACCAGGTGCTGTACCGCTGGAGCGGCGAGCCTGTGGTCCAGAAAAGAAGGTCACCGAAGTAGGCGGTGGGTAGCAGATTGACGATCTTCAACGCGCTCTCCGGCAGCAGGGTGAATGGGAAGGCTACACCGCTGGTGAACAGGGCAATGAGTTGGACCGCCGTGGCAAGGTTTGTCGCTCCCTGCCCACTCTTCATCAGCCCACCGATGAGATATCCGACTCCCAGAAAGAGAATGGTTGTCGGAATGGAAGCGATGAGTACCCTTCCGAGGCTGTCAATCCCCACGATTCCCAACACCATACCCAACACGATGAGTGCTCCGGACAGCAAGAAACTGAGGATAAGCCGCACAGCCATATGGGTAAGAAGGAAAGATGATCGAGAGATCGGGGTGGTACTCAGTGCTCTGAGGGTGCCTTTGCTGCGATATTCCGCGATGGGTCCCGCGGTGAGGGTCGTGCATGTTCCGGTGATTGCCAAGCACAGTCCCATCGGCACGATAACAACCGAGAAGTCCGGTGCCTGTTCAGTAGTTGAGGACATGAGGTGCGTGAGGCCGAGAAACATGCCGAGCATGAGGAAAGGGAAGATGAGGACGAAAATGAAGCTAGAGCGGTTTCGTGACATTTCCAGCCAGTGAACCCTCAGCAGTTGCCTGACCTCGGTATCTCTCCCCTTCGAGGTCCGCGCCATCCTTGGCGCGGCCAGGAACGGAGATGCGACTGTTGTGGTTGACGTTCTCATGATTGTGCTCCAATCGTTGTGGTCGTGGCCAGTTCGGTGCCGGTTGCCTCTTTGTAGGCGTCGGCAAGGGTTGGGTGAGTGACTCGAATGTCAACAGCGACTCCACTGGCACTCAGGAGTGCCAGTGCACGATCGGTGTTGGGCGTGCGAAGTAACCCTGTACCGTAACCGTCTATGGACAACGTCCCGACGTCGGTCAGTTTTCCCCTGATCTCGGCGGGCATGGGACGGACAGTCCGGAACGTGATTGTTGGTGTGCCTGCATGGCGCTTCAGGATGACGGCAGGTGTGCCGTGGTCGATGCAGGTGCCATGGTCGATGATCATGACAGTGTCCGCGAGGGCGTGGGCTTCTTCCATCGAATGCGTGGATAGGACGATGGTTGTGCCCTGGTCACGCCAGGTTTTTAGCGTGTCCCAGAGAGTTTCACGGGCACGTGGGTCGAGTCCGGTTGACGGCTCGTCGAGGATCAGGAGTTCCGGTTTGCTCACCATCGCTAAAGCGACATTGAGGCGTTGCTTCTGCCCGCCGGACAGCTTCGTGATCTGCCGGTCAGTCAGATCCGCGAGGTCGAGAGAAGTGAGGATGTCCTCGCGTGGATGGGGGTTATCGTAGAGCGAAGCCCACATATCCAAGATCTCTCCCACCCGCAGATACTCAAAAACAGTCACTTCCTGTGGCTGGAGTGAAACCCACCGGTGCAATTCTTCGCCGTCGACCAACGGGTCGAGTCCGAGGGTGCGAACGTTCCCGGAGTCGGGACGGCGCAACCCGACAGCCATTTCCAGTGAGGTAGTTTTCCCCGCGCCGTTGGGGCCGAGTAGGACGTGAATTGCGCCCGCTTCCAGACGAAACGACATGCCATTTAGGGCACACACATCACCACGCCTGCTGTGATAGGTCTTGCTCACCTCGTGAAATTCGAGGACTGCGACGGAATTAATCATTTTGTCTCCTTAAATCGACATAACGTGTGAACGTGAATTAATGAGGTAACTGGCCAGATACGCAGCAAGTCCTTCCTCAGGAGGGTTGAGTCCTGTTCTGTTGAGATGCATGTGAACGACGTCGAGGGGGTACGACGGTTGGCGAAGCAGGTGACGCCGAGCAGCCCGCACATGGGCATCGGCAACAGTGTGAGTGTCTGCTGGAATATCGCCATCGATCTGATCGAGGATCTGGGGAATCTGATCGGATATGCGGTGGGGAGCCAAACCTGCCCATGCCATCCGTTGCGCCCAGCGCTGTGCGACGGCGCGCGCGAAGTCTCCAGGTTCATCACTCAAGGTACGATCCACGTCGCGTAAGAACGCCACTGCGCGTGCGAGTCGGTAGCGAGCTCCCCACTCCCATACGCGTTCATCGATGCACATGTTCGACGACGTCGTGAACAACTCCTCAGCATCATCCATCCCTGCTCGGCCGGCGTATTTTTCGAGCTCGGGCGAGTAGAACGACAGGTCGACATGGACACGTCCTCCGCCGATAGGAACGAGAGGATCGGGAAGAACACGCGTCATCATGCGAGGTTTGATAGACGATAGTTGTCCACGAAGTTGATCAAGTGCCTCATACCAACAGTCGACGTCCTTGATCGTGCCACGCATTCGCACCCTGAGATGGTGGCCCGTCATGTCAACGTATCTGAGGAAGTGCCAGCGGTCAGCGGGAGGTAGGTCTTGTGCCCAGTAATGGACCTCGGGTAACAGAATCCCTACATCGTCACCGGTACCTGAGTAGATGCACACATACAACCATTCTTGATCTGGCATCATCGCTCCTCCTTGGGCCAGTGCAGGGAGACGGCATACTCGCATACTCTCGGTTGGCCTGACGTGTCGCGATGCGGATGCTGTCCCGGCCCCGGTAGCGCCTCGCAAATACGTACGGTTCCGGTGCATGAGGCCAACCATGCGGCAAGGGCACGCAAACTTACCCCCGATGTGAAGTCCACATATTGGGGCTTGCGTTTATCGTTGGTTGTTCCACCAGCAAAACTCAGCTGGTGGATATACGCGACGGCTGGGATTCCATACTGTCGACGGAAGCGATGCCAGTTTCGTACAGTCACTGCTGATATGTTGGAAGCCAGGTCCTGCAAGACCGAGGTTTTCACGAGCCAATCCTCGCGCTGGATCACCACCCGTTGGCTGATAGTCCTCCTTGGACGGTGAATCACCGGTGCGCCATCCGGTGAGATCCAACCGCTGGTTTGATTAACATACGATTCGGACAATGGCGGGAACTTCATCCATGGATCTGCAAGAAGCACGAGCCATCTGAAGTACCCGGTGAGCAAATGCTGGGGAGTCAATCCCAGATAGGCCAACCCGATTGGTCCATCACGCCCGAGAAGTTCGAGGCTGTTCGTAGATACATTGTGACTGAGGACTAGTCGGTCGATAGGCACGCCCTGGCTAGAGAGGGGTTCTCCAGGGAGCACAAGCTCGGGAAGTACCCCGGAACATGCTGCCTGCGCGGTATTACACTCTGACCACAGCGTCAGCTCCAGGACTTGACGTCCCTTCCACATTTTCTTGATTTCTTGGGCCAGCTGTGCGCGTGTATGCGTTCCGAGCAACTGATGGAATCGTGCCTGGTAGGATCCGATTCCATTTCCCAAGGAGTTCACCACTGTCAAGTGTTCGCCTCGTCGTACAGCTTCATTGTTGGGGGCAACAATCTGTATCATCGCTCCGATATTTCTTGGTGCGGCTGTTGCGCCTGCCTGACTGGATTGCTGCGGGTTTCGGCAAGTGGCGGAACGATCCGACTGTAGTGCCTGCATGAGTTCGGCATCGCCGTCCCCTTCCATGGCGAGTGACATGCAGAATCCCAATGCGTCACTGGTCTGTCCGCCGACGCCAAAACGCTGTATGAAACGAGCAACCATCAGGTCGTATGCGTGTGAGCGTTGCACCCACGCAGATGCGGCTTCGGTCAAGACCTGGAGATCTCCACGAATGGAAGGAATAGATAGAGGATCAAGGCTGGCTTCACCCGTCGACACGTCTTCGTAAAGCAGACCCGCTGGATTAGTACCGAGTTCCCCGACCGGAAATACTTGTGCAGCGAGTGTTCGTAGGTGTTCAAGTTCTGCAGCGCGGTTGCGTCCCGGCATCTCTTTACACGCGGCCGCGCACGCCGCGATCCATGCCATGTCCTTGCCGTTCAGGGGTCCTACACCTAAGGGAAACTTCTTGGCGAGAGCAGCAAATGGATTCTCTGCGCGCTTCCAAGGCACTCTGGCTCGAAGGACCCCCTCGTCAAACAGACGTCGTCGTCGACTATGACTCTCAACCGTGGCACTTACCGGTGGCACTCGGAGAAGATCTGCTCCCACAACCGTCTCTTCTCGGTAGATGACACCGTTTGTGTATATGTTGCGTGGCAGCAACAACAGACGGGAGTGACCGCCGGCAGGGATATGGCAGACGGGAGACTGCTCCCATTCGACAGCGGAGTTGGAGGCGGGATCCGCCGAAGCAATCTGTATGAGGGCGGCAGCCAAATGATTCGCGACGAAAGCAACGCGTGCGTGATCACGCGCTGGCCCCGCAAGATTTACAGTCGTGAGTGTGGAGAAGGGGCTCGTCTTCATGCATGTGCGTGTCACATAGTGGTAGAGCGAACGAATGAGGCGCCATGAAGGCTTACTAGTGGAACCCGAGGGAAGATGTGCAACCAGGGAAGGTGTTGCAAGAGCTAATCCTCGGAGAAATCCCTGATCTTCGAGCGATGCGAGTAAGGAGGTGACCAGTTCTTCGTCGTTTTCTTCAACAACGTGGGAGAGAGTGAGGGCATCCAAAGCAGCACTTTCTTTGGATGTAAGCCAGTCCTTCAGCATGCTGGCGCACGTATCTGGCAAATGATTAAACGCAATTGCCGCGTCGTGTGCTTGAGGAATTGTATTTGCGTGAATAGCTCTCTTTACTGAGAGGAGATGCCGTCGATCCGAGCTGGGAGCTAAAGGGACTGCGGTGTAGATAGCGTCTAGAAGAGTCTGGCCGAGGTCATTTGCCGTTGTCTCGGCTTCATCGATCCGTTCGAGAAGCTTGAGGACCTGTTGAGCGGGTGACGGTATTGATCCCACTGGTAGTCCACCAATGCGGGCGAGAGACAAGGGCAGGGAGACGGCCTGGCGGAGTACTGCGGGCTGCTGCGTAGGGTGTTGGACCAGCATGAGGATCACCGCACGCCCTGGATTAAGCCGCTCCACAGCGTGTATACGACAAAACAAATTGCCCACGCTGCAAAGGCGATGGAGAGCAGACCGTAAATAAAAAGGAGAACTCGCCGATGCAGGCTGAGATTCCGTAGGTAAGAGGGTAACGGCGTGCGAAAAATCGTAGCGCGAAAGATAGCCATGGAACGGCCACGAATATCGATGCTTCCGGTTGCTGCTTCGATGGCCGCAACCGTGTCCGATGGGGCGAGGGGATTGAGGTTGGCAATGAGAAGCAGCAATTGGTAGGTCAGAAGTACCAACGCCGTGGCATGAGCCAGTCCTGTTGTTGAGGTGGCAACGAGAGCGGTTGCTCCCATGACCCACCCGTCGCTTACCATGCCCGCGAGCGCTATGGCCACACGGCCAGATCGATTGCGGAGCCGATAGGCATCCGTTCGGTCGACATAGGCGACAGGGATCACCCAGAACATGAGAGCGAAGCCAAGACCCCTGATGGGCTGTCCACACGCTCCCGCGATGATCCCATGCCAACTTTCATGAAGGAACACGCCCAGAAGATGGATGATAAGCGCTAGGAGCACGGAGCTTGCCAACTGACTCGCCTCTGGGGTCGTGAGGACACGTGATTCGACGGAGAAGAGTGTTGAGATTCCGAAGATATATCCAGCGATCGCAACAAGGCAGGTGATAGCAGCCAAAATGGGATGTGAGATCTTACGTACCAGCGAAGCGGCGGGTGCAAGTACTGACGAGAACTTCTTGAAGACAAGGAATCGTGGAAGGAGACGGTCTAGTCCTCCACGTTTCCTCCGTTGCGCAGTATCCCCTGCGAGAAGGGATTTTTCGTGGAGTCCCTCAACAAGTTCGTCAATTCGAGCGACATCAAGCGGGGAACTGTTCGGATAGTCTGCGCTGATCAGATCTGCAATCTGAGAATGAGTGAGCCGTCCATCGAACTTGCGCACGACGGCTGCCGCCAGTGGGCCAACGCGATGGTAAACCCCCGAGTCGGCGTCAAAAAGTAAAACTTGATCGTCCATGCCGATAACTTCTTCAACGCCCTCACGCAGTAGTGGAGTTGATTCCATGGTTGTTCCTCCTTGGTGGGGTGGAGTGACCGACTACCGCTCACTCCACCCGTGTGGTTATCCGCTGAGTGTCGACGCCGTCGAGATGCTTGCGGCTGACGATCCCGGACATGAAGCCGTGGAATTTGTTGCTGCGCAGAAGACGCACCCGAGGGCATTACCATCTGCAAGCGTTTCCACGTCAAGTACATCGGTAGAGACAAGATCAACTGACATGGCTGTTACCTCATCCCAGACTGCCGGCAGTCGAGGCTGAGCCTGCTGTGCTAGCCGGACAACTACTGGTACTCAGTGAGCCACTCGTGGAGAACGAGCCAAGCGCATTGCCGTCGGGCAGTGTCTCGAGGTCTCCTCCAACTGTGGCGGATGACAGATCAATAAAGTCGGACATGGTTTCTTCCTTTCCGCGATGAGGATTATGAGTAGGACGATGCTGTGGTGAATGTTGACGCGGAGCTGGCGGGGCAGCTGGCGGAGCCAGCCGTTGTGGCCGTTCCGAAACAGCCGAGTGCGTTGCCATCGGCGAGGGTCTCGAGTTCAAGCTCAACACTGGTGAGATCAACGGTCTGAACGGACATGGGTCACCTCCTTTCCTTTGTCGGGATGATTGAGGTTCGTGGCCCGAGGGCATTGTCACGCGTGGTGGGTCAGCCGAAAGTTGACGCAGTTGACACGCTTGCCGCGCTCGAACCGGGGCAGGACGCGGTTGATCCGCTAGCCGCGCAGAACCATGAGCCAAGGGCATTGCCTTCAGCTAGAGTCTCAACGTCGAGATCGAGGTCGTTTGCGCATAGATCCATCAATGGTGCGGAATTCATATTGTCACCTCCTTCGTGTTGTCAGTGGCATCGCTACAGTTGTGGCGAATAGCTGTTGGCGGGAGGCCCCATCCGATGCGAGGCTCACTCTCACCGCGGAGGGGATAAAACCGGCAAAAACAGTGCCGACCCAACCTTCCGCCACGGAACTCAGATGAATGTCGTAGATCGTTGAGGCCGCTCGTCCCATGAGGACGCGATATCCGTGCGTTCCCGCCCACGAGTCAGCCTGGTCAAGATTTCCAGCAGCCGATACGATCGCCCCGGCATGGGCAAACTCGCGCTGGACTCCCAGATCCTCCCAGTGATCACTGCTAGGTAGGTCCGCCACTCGTTGATATTGCGCTGTCGTAATGTGGTAAACACCGGGGTCAACATCTGCTGGCCTAAGAACGAAAGCGTAGATTTCCAAAGGGATCACGTCGGATATCTCTCCCCAGTCAAGTGCATCACGGAGCAGCGCTTGTTGAATCAAGCCAAAAAGTCGGATGGCAGCGATCGGCTTGTCGTCATATGCGAGCGAAGAGCTCCGTTGTGCTAGGCGCTCCGACAATTGCGTGGTCGTGATGTGTGCTGGAACTTCGAAAGATTCGAAAGGAATGGGTGTCCCGTTTTGAGGAGGTAGTGTCCGCTCGTGCGCGAGCCCATCCGATGTGGGTGTCGTATCACCGAAACGTTCGGTGATACGAATCATGAGATCGGTGTCGGTACGCATTCGAAGCCCCCTAGAGAAAGAACAGAAGTGATGGGTTGAAAACTTGGTGAGGTACCGAAAGACCGGGAGAATACGTCGTCGTCCCACAGTGCGATTGGCCTGGCGCAAATGCCGATTTCTTCAGCGACCTGACGTGCAACCAGGGCTGAGCAGCCGGCGTCCTGAATACAGATACGCAGGGAGAAAGAACCGTATTTTCTCGAGACCTTCGCGATGTCACCGTTGAAGACGAGGAGGACTTCTCCGTCGGGTCCAGGGGTGTCATGCGATAACCGCGCAAGGAGATGGTCATGCTCGAGGTAGACGTATGTTCCCGGCGGGGCGATCGATGGGTTACGAATGATGACATGGGCGATCACCGAACCGATGTTCCCTCCGGCTGCTGTCCAGCGCCGAACTTTCCCTTTTTGGGCTCCTTGTGGGCGCAATCCGACACAGTACTGCAGGATAGTTGCGACATGGGTCAAGGTCAGTTCTCGAGAAAAGCTGCTTGGTTCCATACGCGCTTCAGGCAGTTGATACGTGGGACAACTAGGGTAGCTTCGGAATTCATGCTGTAGTTCCAGGCTGGAACTCTGGTAATGAATCTGATGCCCCTTGGCATCGACGAACTGGCGAGGTGGGATCGCGACACTCTGCTCATAAACTGCGGCCAGACAGGCTTCCGGTGCGACGGTTCCGAGCGCACTTCCACATTGCGGGCATCCGGCTCGTGTTGCCGGGGAGACGTGACGAATCGTCAGGTTCTCAAGATCGGTGATCTGAATGTCGGTGGGCAGGTGAGATGGAATAGTGCGGCTCACGATTGCGAACACCTGATGGGCGGCAAGGCCGAGAGCCAGTCGCTCCTTTTGGTTGGACGCGCGATCATTGCGAGATGTTTCAACTCGAGTGAGATCAGTTTCTGAGCATTCAAGACATGGGGTGAAGGTGGGATCAACGTATGGTCCAACGACGAGTTTTTGACTACTGAGCCCTACACGTAGCAGTGGTATCCCATGTGTCCAGCAGATAGCGACAATTTTGTCTGATTCGGCAGCAGGTCCTGTCTCGATGAGAACAACCAAGTCACTGTCCGATACGTGTATACCCCGACAACGGATCTCTGTTTTTTCAATGAGGTGTTCCAATTCAGCTGCCAGGTGTGGGTCGCCAGCAACGTGGACTTTCGCCTTTTTCAGCTGGGATGCAGCCTGCGTCCAATGGGAATGGACTCCGGTCGAATCGCCGAGCCGTGACATACGGACGGCTAGTGCCTCCGGTAGTGCGGCGCCCGTTTCGCGTCTGGCACCTTCTTCCACGGCGCCACAGGTCCACAAGAATGCAACTGCTTTGAACACTGAATCTAGAGGAATTCCTGTCAACTCCGCGAGTTCATGGAGATCACGGGAGCCATCACATAGGCCGAACAAAGATCGAAGATGTATCTTCGCGAACTGACCGTTGAGGAGTTGAGGTTTGACTACTCCGAGGAGTAGCTCACCGTCCTCTTGAGTCTCCAGCGTCACTCCGCGTCGCACCACCGGACGTTGTGGTACCGAGAGCTGTTCGTCAAACTTGGCTGCGTAGCCGATGATTTCGGCAGAAAGTTGAGTGCCCAAGAGATGCTCGCTTTCAATTAATGAGTGTCGAGAACGCGGCGGTGAGCTCGCGATCGTCAGAGAAGCGGTGAGAACATCGTGGGCATCGGTCGATAGCAACCGTGTTGTAGCGCGATGTCATTCCATGTACGAGGTTGAACTCGCGAACTGTTCCGCCAATGCCTTCGGCGGGATGGGACAGCTCAACGAGTGCTCCGTGCAACATGCCCACAGCGATGGCAATATCGGGTGCCCCAAACCCCTCGTCAAGTGAGTCTGCGAAGCCTGACGTTTGTGTTGTTCGGCGTTCATGCTGGAGTCGACGATTGTGGTAGCACGAATAGCAGGCACTGGCACCGGGTCGAACAAGGGGACCGCAGGTGATGCGTGATGGTGTCAGACTCAATCCAAGGGATGGAATTTTACGGAAGAAAGCCACCGAATCGACTCGATCACGGTCGTCAAACCGTTCACCTGGCCAAGCTGTAATGATGAGGCGAGCGAACGGAAGCGAAGCAACATAGGTCGGTTCTTCGGCCGGTAATACGGTTGATCCGTGCGTATCTAGTTCGGCAAGAACTGCACGTCCGAATTCCCCTGCGTAGAGAAAAAGGGTGTCTTTTGGGAGCTGGAGACGGGTGAGCACGTGAACTCCTGGGTGTGAAAGGCGCGTTGCGAGTGCCTAGGCGAATGGTTGGTATTCGTGATTGAGATGTTGTTCGTCGTGAACCGTATGCCCCATTGCCTGAGGCGCCTCGTACAAGCGTGGAGTTGCGAGGTATCGGGCGCCGTGGACAAATGAGAGCGGCATTGCCTGAGGAACGAGGACTTTCACCACATGGAAACCCACTTGGTGGGCTTCGTCGGTGGTCAGATCCGTCACGATGACTTCGGCGCCCGCTGCAGCGAGCTTGCTGACTGCCCAGGACAAGGAATTCTCACGAGGCTGTGGTCGGTCGCCAACCTCGTTGAGTTGGCGAAGCGAACGTGGACCGTCGAGAAAGAAATTGAATACACCGCGGTGGGTAGAAATAGCCTGGTGTATGGCTCCACCGACGACTGACACACCGTTGAAGTCTTGCTCAGATCTGGCGTGGCTTCGTAGCGCGATACGAAGGGACGCGAATTCGCGATGGATTTTCGCAAGTGCCCGTTGTGGGTCAAGATCGCACGTTGCGGCAACGATCTGATTGAGAACAGGATCAGAATCAGCCAGCTGCATTGCATACAGGACAGGGATTCCGAAATCTGTGGTGGCATCAAAAATCCGGACCTCGATGTTGGTTGATGTTCCCAAATCGTGATAGGCGCGAACTTCCGGCGGGAGAGAATCCACATCGACTTCAACGCGAGGAAGCCGCAGCCGTTGAAGCCAGGTGAGGGCAATTGAGTCCCTCTCCACCACCTCAAGCAATCCCCCAAGTACTGCCTCGGAGAGGGAGTGATGGGCTGCTGTTCCAGTGGATACGGAATGGGCGAACAACTCTGAACGGGACAGACATTGGAATCGGAGGTGAACGAGTGTTGCTGGAACCAGAACTTCTTTGTGGTGAGTCAGCGACCATGCCCTTTTCCAGCGGATGGGGAGGCGGGGGTCATAGGGCACCAACATTGACGTAGGATCTGAAAGCTCCCGATCAGAACAGCGCGGCCAGGAGTTTGGGCCGCGAACAACTTCGGGATCAAGGTCCACTTCCGCGGCGAAGATCAACTCTTGGTCATCCCATGTACACGATGAATAACGTTCAAGTGATTCAACAATTGAGATGTCACGCGATCGTTCGGGATCAATTGCTCCACCGGCACCGTCGAAATTTCCATGACTCGACGCATGACTCCACTGAGCTTGATGGCGGAGTACCGTTGACGGGTCATCAAGAAGCGACGTCTGTATGGAGAATTGAGGCTCGCCTTCTGCCGGAAACAAGGGAACGCTTCTGGAGACGAGTCCAAGCTTTCCGCTCAATTGACGAACTCGAGCAAGGGTTGGGGGACTAGGTTCTCGAATACTGATGGGATTCATGTGAAACCTTCTTGAGGACAAGCAACAATTGAGTACATCAAGCACATTTGCTGCAAGGCCTACACGCCTGCAGAAACTGATCAATTTTCCTGATTTGCGTTGGAAAAACAGGCTTTCGAAATGGAGTTATTCCTGTTGTCTCCCGACGTTGTTGCCAGGCATGTGATCTGCTGATGAGACAATCCTTTCCTAAACGGTATGGCGAGCACATGTCGACAAATGTTGAGAGTGCCGAGGCCGTTTGGGGAGCGCTGAGAAGTATCAACGTTTGTCGATACTCAATGCGCACGGCTGAATGAGAGGATTTATGTGGTAACTTTTTACTGCGCTAGATGATTTTTTGTACCGTCGCTGATGACGCGTGAGAGAATAATTCTGGCCTCACCTCAGAAATGAAGAACTCATGAAGACAACCACTTTTATTGCAGCAGCAGGCCTATTCGGATTGTCCTTTTCAGCCGTTTTGCCTTTGGGTTTCGATGGGCTGAATCAACATAGTGACGGCACCGTCGCTATGCAGGAGTCAGCGTTCAGGACCGGCACTGTGGCGCAACAAGATCTACGAGACCAAGATGAGTTTCGTGGGAGGGTAGAAATTCTTCGAAGGCCGCAGCTGTGCCGTTTCTTTCCTGACCTTTTCTTGTGTCAAGAGTGACCAACATTGTTCCGCTTCGCAAAGTTCGGTTCCTCGGCCGGCCCTCGTAAAGGACACCGCCCCTCTTCTGGGTACCGCCCTCTGCGGATTATCTCTTTGGTCGTGGTAGCGGTCATCCTAGGCGTTACCGAGATGGTTTCACAGTATCGTGAGGGCATTGCTCAGGACGACGTGGTGACAGCATTTCTTGGAATTGGGATGTGCGTGGCGATTGCACTTCTTGGTCCTTTTCCGAAGCTAAGCGGAGCCCTCTACATGGTTTTCGCCTGTGCGGAGGGACTGATCAATACCGATCTGAGTTTGCCAGCTCTTGGCACCTACATAATTGCGATGGACTGGATAGCCCACAGTTGGTATATGCGGGCTTTTATATTCCTTGTCCTCAATGAGGCACTAACGATGATGAACAATGAGTTCTCATTGTCTGCGATGATGAACTCCGCACTGGGAATTGGTGCCGCTGTAGCTATAGGGCTGACCATCCAAAATGCGCAGAAGACTGCTTTGCTGGCCAAAGCAGAGGCTTCTTTAGCCAGAGCTGAGGCGCGTGAGAAGATCAGTGGTGATCTTTCTTCTGAGCTTCATGGCACGGTGGCTCGAGAATTGACGAGTGTAGTCCTTGCTGCTGAGATGCTGAGCCGCGATCCGGGTTCGCGAGAACTTATTGCGCAGATACAAGCGGGCGCGCGTAACGCATTGGCGAATACCCGCTCACTAATTGCCGATCTGGATCATTCCCCTGGATCCGAGTCCTTGACAACAGTATTGACCCAATGTCAGCGCATGCTGACGGTACGCAACATATCCCTGTATGTCGAGGGTTCTGAGGTGGTTATCGAGAAGTTGTCGCAGAGTATGCGTGACACCCTCATGCTTGTGATTAAGGAGGGCACCACCAACATTCTCAAGTATGGTCTAGCTGGTTCTCAGGCAGATCTTGTTATTGAGCAACAGGATCAGGAGGATGTGTTTTTGACGCTTTCGAATGTATGCGGTGCGACGGATGCCGAAGGCAGTAGATCCCTCCTTTCGGGTGGTTTTGGACTAGAAAATCTGGCGGCACGCCTCTCCAATGAGGGAGGGAAGCTGACATACATGAAAGTTAATGACCGGTGGGTTCTTGTCGCGGAGATACATGGAGGCCAGCCGACGATGCCGCTCTCGGACGCAACTGCGTCCCTTGAAATATCCACCCCAGCGCCACTAGGTCCAGGAAGGAGCACTCGAAACGATGCTGTCGTTGAAGATTCTCCTCGCAGATGATGACCGAGTTCTGCGTACCCACATGGGCTCCTTACTGCGCGGGTATGACGCGATTTCAGAGGTCGTGGAGGTTAGTAACGGCCTTCAGGCCGTTGAATACGTGACGAGCAGCAACGTTGACGTTGTTCTCCTGGATGTAGACATGCCAGTCCTTGATGGCATCGGAGCTGCGCAGAGAATTCTGCATGAAATACCGTCTATTCCGGTTCTGATGCTGACGGTATTCGAACATAAAGGCTCGTTGCAGCGCGCACTAGACGTCGGTGTTAAAGGCTTCCTCACCAAAGATGTTCCTCCGGAAAAGATCGTCGATGCGATCATTGCGGTGCATGGTGGACAGACAGTGTTGGCACCACGCCCCTCCGAGATGCTTGTTCGGAGGTACCTTGTTACTCCGGATACTTCTGTCGGAGACCCAGAATTTGCGGCCAGAGCTCAGGCGCTCCCGCATCGTTATTGGGGAGTGTTTAATATGTTGGTCGGAGCAGCCACGAATAAGACGATTGCTAAGACGCTCGTATTATCTGATCAGACTGTCCGTACCTATGTCTCGCAGATCTTTGTAGAGCTTGGTTGTAGTACACGCTCTGAGATTGCTGTTCGAGCACTCCAGTCGGGTGTCACTTCGCTCCCTTATAAGGGGCCCTAGCGGGTAGTCCGTACTGACCAAGATTCAGTCAGTACGGCCATCCAATAGCTTCGTCCCACCTTTCCATATCCTGCGAGGTCACCCACATCCTCCGACAATTGTTTGCAGCATGCAACTATTTCCCGTACAACTGATGGGTGCCACAATTCCTGTCTGAACCGGTCAACCCGGAAATTTTAGAGCGCCTCAGCGAGCCCCGAAGGGAGCAGATCGCCGCGATGTCGCGCGCGTTCCTCCACCACGGCCGCCTCCAGCGCCTCATGAATGACCGCGCCGCCGCAGCCACCGGACTCCCGCACATGCATTACGCGATCCTGCTCGCGCTCGCCACTACCGACCTCTCGCGCATGAGCGAACTCGCCGAGTACTACAACCTCGACATCTCGGTAGTCTCACGCCACGTCAGCGCCATGGAAACCGCTGGTCACGTCACCCGCGCCCGCGACGAAAACGACGGCCGCGCCGTCCGCGTCTGCCTCACCCCCGCCGGAGGGGAAGTGCTTGAGCGCGCCAGAATCATGTACCGCTCGCGTCTCGCCCAACTCACCGAGGATTGGGACGACGACGAGATCGACACTTTCGTGAGTTTTCTCTGCCGTCTCCTCAAGTCGGCCAACGGGGTAGACATCTAATCCCGGCAATGACAAGCAAATTCTTACAACGCAACCAGACACACGTTTTGAACGGAGACACAACCAAGGTGAGGGAAGAAAAAGCGAAGGAGACTTCGTCGTCGTCGACAAAAAAGAAGATGTCGCCACAAAGCAACGTGATGACGGTCTTTCTGGGGCTGCTGGCGGCGCAGTTTGTTTCAGCGACCTCCAACACGATTATCTCCAACGCGATGCCGGTAATCGTGGCGCAGATCGGCGGAAACGCCGTGCAGTACACCTGGGTAATCACCGCGGGAATCCTTGCGAACACCATCGTCACTCCGGTCGCGGGCAAGCTTGCCGACCTCTTCGACAAAAAGAAGCTGTTCATTTTCTCGCTCGTGCTCTTCGCGACGGCGAGCCTGCTCTCCGGTGCGGCGCAAAGTGCCAGTCAGCTCATTGCCAGCCGTGTGTTGCAAGGGCTGGGCATGGGCATGATGGTCACTCTGACGACCGTCATTATGGCGACGATTGTGTCGCCGCGCGAGCGTGGAAAATTTAATGGGTATATGGCGGCGTCGTTTGCGATTGCGACTGTCGCGGGGCCGCTTCTCGGCGGTCTCATCGTGGACACGCTCGGCTGGCGCTGGTGCTTCTGGGTGACCGTGCCGTTCGTCATCGCGGTGATGTTTGTGGTGGCGCGGCAGCTCCAGGTACCCACCGTGCACGAGGGTAAGGCGTCCATCGATTACCTCGGGATCGCGCTTATTGGTGCGGCGTCGGCGTCGCTGCTCATCTGGATTTCCTCCGAAGGGCGGGACTTCAAGATCGACGCGCCGGTGTCGATCGCGCTGGTCGTGCTGTTTGTGGTGTCCACTGTGCTGTTTGTTGTGGTGGAATCACGTGTGTCCGAGCCGCTTATCCCGCTGCACCTGTTCCGCAACCGGACCGTGATGCTCTCGATCCTCAGCTTCTTGGGCCAGGGCGTCGCAATGTTCTCAATCTCCGTGTTCGCTGGGCAGTACTTCCAGTATGGGCGCGGGTACACGCCCACGGAGGCCGGGCTGTTGACCCTACCTCTGGTCATTCCGATGATGGCTGCCTCGACGATTATCGGGCGGCGCACCACCGCCACCGGCTACTGGAAACGGTATGTGGTGAGCGGGTTGACGTCCATGGTGGTGGGGCTGGCCTTGCTCGTGCCAATCACCGGGCAGACGAACCTCTGGTACATGGGTGCGGCGATGTCACTCGTGGGATTTGGCATGGGCGCTGCGGGGACGCTGATGGTAGCCGTGCAGAACCTCGTGGGGCTGAGCATCATGGGTGTGACGACCTCCACCGTCATGTTCTTCCGGACCCTAGCCGGGGCCATTGGTATCCAGTTGCTCGGACGCGTCTACCAGACGCACGTGCGCGACGACATCGTCTCGAAGCTCGGGGAGTTTCCGAGTTCCTCCGGCGGTGCCGGCGAGCTGGATCTCGCCGCGCTCCCAGACCCTGTTGAAGCAGTGGTGCGTGGTGCGTATGGTCAGGAACTCGGCGCCGTGTTTGTGTGGATGACCGTGATCGTGGCCGTTGGTTTGGTCGCGGTGTGCTTCATCAAGGGAACATCCCTGCGCAGTTCTGTCGATCTGGAGCGGGTGCAGGAGATCTTTGAACAGGAAGGTGATGTGCTGGAGCCGCCGCGGCATCAGGGCGAGCCCGATCACGATAAGGAGTAGCGGGGACCTCACAATCCCAGTTGCTTGACCGCCCATGCGATGGTTTCTCGGGTGTAGATGTCGCGCGCCGGGTGCTCGGAGAGCGCCAGGTCGTGGCGTCCGCCCGGGACTTCGAGGAGGGTCGCATCAGGGTTGAGAATTGTGGCTAGGCGTTTCATATCCTCGACGTTGAGGACCACGTCGGTTGACAGTAGGTGCTCTGCCGTGGGCTTCTTGAAGCTTCCGGACTCCTTCGAGTGGGCCACAAGCAGCGGCTCGTGGATGTGCACGTCGCCGCGGGCGATGCGTTGCTGGGCGCGGCGCACGGTGCGAAAGAAACCCGCATGGACGGGGATCTTGGTGAGTGGCTTATGAGCCGGGTTGAAGCTCCATTCCCCTCCGAAATCCCTGTGCAGATTTTCTGCGTACTCGGGGGTGAGCGTTGAGATGCGCAGGCGAGGGAATCGGAGGCCCACCCGATCCATGACCCTTGTGACCAGGCCCTTCTCAAACTCGGGACCGTTGTGGTCAAGCCACGGCGAGTTGAGGATGACGGCGTCAACGGTCCCCGGATGGTCCCCGGCCCACAAAGCCGCCTGGAGTCCGCCGGTGGAGTGGCCGATAAGGAGGATCTTCGAGGCGCCGAGTGTCTCGCGGATATAGGTGAGTGCCGCGCTGATCTCCTCCTCGCGCACGTAGATGTCCCGGATGTCATCGCGGGATGCCACCGAACGGAGCGCACGAGCAGTGCGGCGGAACTCCAAACCAACGAGCGGGATTCCCACTTTTCGCCACGCCTTTGCCTGCTCGACATGGAAAAACGTGTCAACGAAGCCAGGTAGATAGAGCGCCGCGGCCCCTGACTGGGAGATCAACTCTCGGGCATCGGACTCGTGGACTAACACGGCGACATCGGGCCGGCCCTTGGGTGCTCCGCCGTCGTCCTTCTTCAAGAAAATGGTGCGGGCCTGCCACGTGGGGCCCAAGTAATCCGGGGACGGTCCTGAAATGCGCATGTCAATCCTCCGCGGTTGATGGACTCATCGTAGTCCGGGATTTGCTCCAGGGTGTCTGAGTTCAGAGGACAAATTTTAGCTCCGGATCGCGCTCGGCCTGTACGTGGCGTACGGGCCGCTGCTGATTTCGAAGCTGAAGTTTGGGAGAGAACAAAAATGGCCTTGCGGGAAGGTGAGGAAGGCGGGAAAAGTGAGGCAGGTGCAAGAGGTGGGGTATCTGGAAACGCGAAAGCCTCGTAAACGCGGATCCCCGAAACATGGCATATCCAAAAACGCGAAGGTGCCCGGCCAACTTCGTGTTGACCGGGCACCTTGTGATCTGCCGTCGCGCCTGTCGGTGGAGGCGAAGAGCCTGTATCGGTGGTGCAAGGTGCAAGGTGCAAGGTGCAAGGTGCAAGGTGCAAGGGGCAAGGGGCAAGGTGCAACTAGCTGCATGGACAGCGGCAACCGCCGACTCCGGACCCCGTGAATAAGGTGTTTAATGCTTGAGGGCTATCAGTCAACGACCCCATAGAGGCGGTCGCCAGCATCGCCGAGACCAGGCACGATGTAGCCCTTTTCATTGAGGTGATCGTCGAGGGCGGCCATGAAAATAGTGACGTTGGCGCGGTCGCCGATCGCCTCTTCGAGCTTCTTGACTCCCTCGGGGGCGCCGAGCAGGCAGACGCAGGTAACATCGCGGGCGCCGCGCTCCAGCAGGTAGTTGATGGAATCGATGAGAGTGGCGCCGGTGGCGAGCATCGGATCGAGGACATAGCACTGACGGCCCGAAAGATCATCGGGCAGACGGTTCGCGTAGGTGAAGACCTCGAGAGTCTCCTCATCGCGGCGCAACCCCAGGAACCCGATTTCGGCGGAAGGAAGCAGCTTTGCCATACCTTCGAGCATGCCGAGACCGGCGCGAAGAATCGGCACCACGATCGGGGTGGGGAGGGACAGGTGAACGCCAGTGGTCTCGGCGACCGGCGTCTTGATGGTGATTTCCTCGACCCGGGCATCGCGAGTGGCTTCGTAGGCGAGGAGAGTCACCAGCTCATCGACGAGCTGACGAAAAACGGGGGAAGGAGTGTTCTCGTCACGTAGCAGCGTGAGCTTGTGGGCGACGAGCGGGTGATCAATAACCTCAATGCGCATGGGTCAAATCTACCAGCGTGAGGCCGCGACGGTCCGGGAGTATCGGCCTGTAACTATGGCATTTTGGCCTGAATCTACGATATGGGGGCGGGGTCAGATGTGTCAGTGTGCGGCGGGGCGTTCTGAGTGGTTGGGGCGGTAGATGCCCGCTGGTTTCCTGAGGAGTGATACTCGGGTTAAGGAGTAATAGCGACGACGGCGTCTGCGGCATTATTTCTTTGCCGGTCCATCACTCGCCTGGAGAAGGACGACGGCGTCGTAGGGCCGATGGGTGTGTGTGGACATGACAACAGCGTTGCGGGAGTCGGCCGAGCCACTCGGGCTGGGAGTTGGCGTCGCCGGGTTGCCTCATCGTGGCCGGATTCCCTCATTTCCGAAGGATTGAGCTTTTCAGAAAGAATTGAGGCCGAGGACACGCTCACGCCGCTCAATTCTTTCCAAAAAACTCATTTCTTTGGGGAGGTGGGCGGATCTTTGGGGAGGTAGGCGAACAGGGGCCGCGAGAGGCACCACGGGGCTCCTCGACGGGCTGCGGATTCCACGCGAGATGCCGCGGAACCGGATATGGAACACTTGTGCCATGCGTGAGCTCGAGAAGTACTGGATAGGGCGGGCGATGGAGCTTGCTCGTCGTGCAGCGGCTGCCGGGGACGTGCCGGTGGGCGCACTGGTTGTGGGTGGCACCCGGAGCTTGGCCGCCGGCGATACTAGCGGGGTTATCAGCAGAGATACTAGCGCCGCAGTCTCCTATGAGACTAACGATCTACTTTCCAGAAACGCTAATATCCCAGGTTCTCGCACCATGGAGAACTCTGTGGCCAGCAGTTACGGAAATGTCCTCGGTGAAGGGTGGAACACTCGGGAAGTGGACAACGATCCCGCTGGTCATGCTGAAATTATGGCGCTGCGAGCGGCCGCCCAGACGCTCGGCTCCTGGCGGCTGGAAGGCTGCGACCTCTACGTGACGCTGGAGCCCTGCACCATGTGCGCGGGCGCGATTGTGGCGGCACGGCTGCGACGTGTGGTTTTCGGTGCCTGGGATGAGAAGGCGGGCGCGGCGGGTTCAATCCGCGACGTGCTACGCGATTCTCGACTCAACCACCAGGTCGAAGTGGTTGGTGGAGTGCGGGACGAGGAGTGCGCTCGGCAGATTCGGGAATTCTTTGGCCGCTGAGTGCATTCACCTGAGTGAAAGTACTCGTTCTGGATTCTCCGAGTTCCGGGTTTTCCGAGTAACGAGCAAGAGGTGAGAAACCGGGTCTCCAGATTCCCGGGACCTCCCGGACTGAAAGGACATCAGCATGACTCGAGTTGTTGTTTTGGGTGGAACTGGCTACGCGGGCGCACACATCGCACGCGAAGCGGTGGTGCGTGGCTTGGAGGTGACGTCGTGGTCGCGTTCGCTCCCTGAATCGCAGGTCGACGGCGTTGCATACCGCACCGGCGATCTCCTCGACGTGAAGGTCTTGGCTGACGCGGTGTCAGACGCGGATGTCGTGGTGGGAGCACTGTCCCCGCGTGGCGCACTCGACGGGGAGTTGCGCTCGCTGTACGCAACCGTCGCAAAGCTAGCCGAGGAAGCCGGTGTGCGATTGGGTGTTGTGGGTGGCGCCGGTTCGTTGTTGGTGAGCGAGGGTGGCCCGACAGTCGCCTCATTGCCTGACTTCCCCGAAGCCTTTGCTTCCGAAGCGGCCCAGCTGACTGGTGTACTGGAGGATCTTCGTAGCTCCGATGAGGCTCTCAACTGGTTCTTTGTTTCTCCCGCGGGCGGTTTTGGCAGCTATGCGCCTGGCGAGGCAACCGGCCACTACCGCCTAGGCGGC
>RRZU013538118.1_pt1 | contig 28905 bp, 22 predicted proteins | sample 2165561 | NCBI WGS metagenome assembly RRZU01 (sample SAMN10456909, study PRJNA506462) | wastewater metagenome | isolation source: wastewater sludge | place: USA: Moscow, Idaho | reverse complement strand
GGGACACCGGAAGAAGTTCTCACGGACGAGACTATCGAGTCCATTTTCGGAGTGAAATCTAGGGTGATCATGGATCCGGAAACGGGAACCCCAATGATCGTGCCCCGGGCCGGCACGTATAGCCGAAGGGTTGCCGCCTCGTCCGAGTAAACTTGGATCATGCTTGAGGTATCTCCGGAAGAGTTCGAAGAGATGGTAGCCGACGAACTAGATGCGCTGCCGGATGAGATGTTCACTCATCTGGATAACGTTGTTTTTCTCATTGAGGATCGCCCGGAAGACGATAGCGACCTGCTCGGAGTGTATGAAGGGGTAGCACTCGTCGACCGCGGGGATTACGGATTTGGTGATGAACCGGATCGCATCATTTTGTATCGTGAGAATCTCGTGGATTTCTGCGAGGACCGTCAGCAGTTGGCGGACGAGATCCACGTGACGCTGGTTCACGAGATCGCGCACTACTACGGTATCGAAGAAGATCGGCTCCACGAACTTGGCTGGGGCTAGTAGACGCGCATGCTGGGTGTTGTGCAGATCTCGGCCCAACACGTCTCTATAAGCTACACTGGCGTAAGTTACTGATAGGTAAGTTAGGTTGGTGGAATGTCCCAGACGAGTTCTCGCCGAAAGGCGCCTGCCATGGCTGGTGCCGGTGGCGCCGCCACGGGTGTCAATATCGCCCTCATTGCCGTATTCGCGGCCCTCATCGCTGCTTTCGCCCTTATTCCTGGGTTCATGATCGGCCCTGTGCCGTTCTCGATGACGATCCTTATTGTGCTGCTTAATCCGCTGGTGCTGGGCGCATGGCAAGGTTTCTTAGCGGCTGTTCTTTATGTGGCAGCGGGCCTTTTTGGCCTTCCTGTCTTCGTAGGGGGTTCCAGCGGAATCGCGGTGTTACAGGGGCCGACCGGTGGTTATCTCGTGGGTTATGTTCTTGCCGCACTTGTTGCCGGGCCGCTTGCGACTCTGGTTTTGCGCCGGGTTACCAAGGGGGCGCTGGCGCTCGTTGGACTTACACTTGCGGCCATTGCCGGGTTGCTCATCCTGCATGCCGCGGGAGTTGCGGGACTCATGATCAATGCCGGGATGCCCTTCTCTGGTGCACTTGGGACAACCATTGGATTCCTGGGATTGGATCTCATCAAGGCCGTTCTCGCGGGCATGACTGCTCTTGCAATTGTTCGGGCATTCCCTCGTATCCTGGGGCGCCGCTAACGATAAATATTCGTTAACGATAGAGAGACGCTGCTGGATTCTCGATGTTGATGGATAGGAAGCGACGGCCTTGATGAACGGAAACCGACGAGTGGGCGTGAGCCAACGATGATCGAGCTGCGTGATGTTACCGTAGAAGTTGATGATCTCGCCTCACCTGAGCGTGGAGCAAAGAAGACGTTGCTGCGTTCTATCAGCGTACAACTCGGGGAGTCTCGTATTGCCGTGATCGGCGCTAACGGTTCGGGAAAGTCGACACTCCTCAAGCTTTTTAACGGCCTCGTTATGCCAAGCTGTGGTGAGGTGATCATCGACGGTCTGTCGACCGCGCGAGAACTGGTGCGAGTGCGTAAACACGTGGGTTACGTGTTCACCGATCCTTTGGCACAGCTCGTCATGTCCACCCCACTCGATGATGTTCAACTCTCGCTGCGCTCCACCATCAAGAACCGTGCGGAACGGCGTGCCCGAGCCCGCGAACTTCTAGAGGTTCGCGGGCTCGGCACCGTTGCTGAACAGTCGATCTACGATCTTTCGGGCGGTGAAAGGCAACTCGTCTCGCTTACCACGGTGCTGGCTGTGGAACCGGGCGTCGTCGTCGCTGATGAACCCACCACGCTACTGGACTTGCGCAATCGGCACACCTTGCGCCGAGCCTTGGCCGCGCTGCCTCAGCAACTCGTCGTTTCCACGCACGATCTGGAGTTGGCGGGGGAGATGGAACGCGTCATCTGGATCGACCACGGGCAGATTGTTGCCGACGGCGAGCCCGGGGCGGTTATTGCCCAGTACTCGCGGGAGATGGCGGCCTGAGTATGAATGAAGGTTGGGGGCGTGGACGCCGCGCAGCAGTGGAGGCGAGGGTGTGAACCACGGCAGATTCTTTGGACAGTATGTTGCCGCACGAAGTCCCCTCCATCGCTGCCCCGTATGGGTGAAATATTTGCTCATGTTTGCGGGCGGGGTGGTCCCGTTCCTCGTCGGACAGTTATGGGTGAGCCTCACCGCGCTGGCACTCGCCGTGCTCCTGCTGGTTGTGGGCGCACGCATTCCGGCGCGCCGCGCGCTTGTCATCGGATGGCAATTCTGGGCCATGATGGTTGTTCTTGCGGGCTACCACTGGCTCATGGGAGACCCAATGCGCGGTGTGCTCTACCTGATCAATCTTCTTGCCGCGATTTATCTGGCGCGGCTGGTGACGATGACGACCCCGATCAACGACATCATGGATGCCATTGCCGGGGCCGTCAGACCGTTACGTTTTCTCGGGGTGAATCCTGAACGAGTGGCGTTGGCCTTCGTCCTCATGTGGCGTTCAATTCCCCACCTCATCGGCTTGCTAGGGCACGTGCGTGAATCGGCGCGGGCCCGAGGGCTGAGCGCCTTCTCGCTACGCTACGTGATCCCCGCAATCGTCAGTGCCGTGGGCTTCGCCCTGGCCACCTCCGATGCGCTGCGGGCTCGTGGTCTGGATGACTGATCCCTTCGAGCGACTTCCTTGGGAGTGGTCGTGACAATCCATCTCCAATATTCCGCCACGTGTGTGTCATGCGTACAACGGCGTCGGGATTTCAGAGATCTTTTTCTGCCCTCTGCCCTCTGTCGTTGCTCAGGACTTCACGAGCCGCTGAATTGCCGCCGATGCCTCAGCGATCTTCGCTGCCCCCTCGTCGCCTCCGGCGCGGGCGGCGTCAAGCACGCAGTGCTTGAGATGATCATCCATGAGGCCAAGCGCCAGGTTCTCCAGGGCACTTTTCATCGCGCTAATCTGGGTGAGGATGTCGATGCAGTACTTATCCTCGTCGACCATGCGGTGAATTCCGCGGGCCTGCCCCTCAATACGCTTGAGGCGGGCGAGGTACTTGTCCTTATCGCCCATGTAGCCGTAATGGTTGGACGCGCAACCGCATTCACTCATTGTTTCCTCACCATCACTCATTATTACTCCTTGATGATGCTCTTGAAGCCGCGCAGGCGCAGGCTGTTACTGACGACGAACACGGACGAGAATGCCATGGCCGCGCCCGCCAACATGGGATTGAGAAGGCCGAGTGCCGCGAGCGGGATTGCCGCGGTGTTATAGGCGAAAGCCCAGAAGAGATTGCCTTTGATGGTGCTCAGTGTACGGCGGGAGAGGCGGATGGCGTCGGTGGCGCCGCGTAGGTCGCCGCGCACCAGTGTAATATCCGCGGCCTCGATAGCCACGTCGGTGCCGGTGCCCATGGCGAGTCCGAGATCCGCCTGGGCCAGAGCGGCGGCGTCGTTGACGCCATCGCCCACCATCGCCACAACCTTGCCCTGCTTCTGCAGGTCAGCGATGACGCGTGCCTTTTCATCCGGCAGCACCTGGGCGATGACCTCATCGATCTTCACCTCGGCGGCAATCTGACGGGCTACGGTCTCGTTGTCCCCTGTGAGCAGCACGGGCGTCAGTCCGAGTTCGCGCAGTTGCGCAATGGCCTGCCCGGACGTCTCTTTGACGGTATCGGCAACGGCGATGAGGCCGCGCGCGGCTCCGTCCCATCCGACCACCATGACTGTCTTACCCTGCTTCTGCAGCTCATCCTTAGCTTCGGAAAGTTCGGAAGAGAGTTCGGTGTTCCAGCCCTCCAGTAGGCTTTCTTTGCCGACGACGACGTCGCGTCCGTCGACCGTGCCGCGCACCCCGTGGCCTTCCACGTTGGCGAACCCTGCGACGGGCTTGAGGGCGCCACTGCCCGCGCCGGTCCCAGCCTTTTCCTTGGCAGCTGTGGCGACGGCTTGGGCGATGGGGTGCTCGGAGGCGTCTTCCAGCGAGCCAGCGATGAGAAGAAGTTCATCGCGGTCAATCCCCGGGGTAGTCGCGACGTCGGTGACGGTCATCTTGCCGGTGGTGACGGTGCCTGTCTTATCCAGCACGATGGTGTCCACGCGACGGGTGGATTCGAGAATCTCCGGTCCTTTAATGAGGATGCCCATTTGGGCGCCACGGCCGGTGCCCACAAGAAGCGCCGTGGGGGTTGCGAGGCCGAGAGCACACGGGCACGCAATGATGAGTACGGCAACGGCGGCAGTGAAGGCCGCAGTTAGTGGGAATCCTGCACCCAGCCAGGCACCGAGAGTGGCCACGGCAATGGCGATGACCACCGGCACGAAGATCCCCGAAATCTTATCCGCGAGGCGCTGCACTTCCGCTTTCCCGGACTGCGCATCCTCGACCATCTTCGCCATCTGAGCGAGCTTGGTATCGGGGCCAACACGACTGGCACGCACCACGATGCGACCCCCCGCGTTCACGGTGGCTCCGGTGACGGGATCGCCTTCGCCCACCTCGACGGGCACGGATTCACCCGTGAGCATCGAAGCGTCCACGGCAGAGGTTCCCGAGACGACGACGCCGTCGGTAGCGATCTTTTCACCGGGGCGCACGACGAACTGCTCACCAACGCGCAAATCCTCGATGGGGATGCGGACCTCGGTCTCACCGCGCAGCACCGCCACATCCTTGGCTCCCATTTCCATGAGGGCACGCAACGCGGCGCCTGCCTGACGCTTTGACTTCTTCTCGAAGTAGCGCCCGCCTAGAAGGAAGGTGATGACGCCGGCGGCGGTTTCCAGGTAGATGTGCGAGGCGCCGTCGGAGGGGGCGACGGTCAATTCGAAGGGGTGCGTCATGCCGGGTGTGCCTGCGGTTCCAAGGAACAGCGCATAGAGCGACCACAGGAAAGCGGCGATGGTGCCCAGTGAAATGAGGGTATCCATGGTGGCGGCGCCGTGCTTGAGGTTGATCCAGGCGGCGCGATGGAAGGGCCAGCCAGCCCACACCACCACGGGTGCCGTCAGCGTGAGGGAAGCCCACTGCCAGTAGGTGAACTGGAAGGCCGGGACCATCGCCATGAGGATGACGGGAACGGAGAGGAGAGCGGAGCCGATGAAACGCTGGCGAAGGGCGGTGAGTTCAGGATCATCGCCCGGTTCGCCGTCGGCGTCCTGTGTGTCCGCATGCTTGGGCGTGGGCAAGGTCGCCCCGTAGCCCGCGTTTTCGACCGTGGTGATGAGTTCGAGGGGATCGTATCCCTCGGGAGCGTGCACCGTGGCCTTTTCGGTGGCGTAGTTGACGGTGGCTTCGACGCCGTCGAGCCTATTGAGTCGCTTTTCAATACGCGCGGCGCATGAGGCGCACGTCATGCCTGTGACGTCGAGTTCGATGGTCGTTTGGGCGACTGGGGTCGGGGTGACCGCCATCATTCACGTCCTTCGTGTGGTGGGATGAGAGATCTTCGGGTGGATACGTGGGGATACCCCCACCGGTGCATCAGTGAGTATCGTGCGTGTGGGTATCCGGGGAGGGAACGTCGGATGTGGGGGAGCCAGGAGCGGGTGTCTCAGGTGACGGAGCGGGTGTTTCATGAGCTGGCCCGTGGGGCACCGACTGCTCGTTCCAGTTCTCCACAACGCTGTCCGGTACAACGGCGCCCGCTACGGCGTAGGAGGCCACGAAGATTGCGACCAGTCCTACGCCGTAGAGTGCCAAACGGCTGGGTGCGTTCATCAGGCGCGGACTGCCTCGTAGCCGGCTTCATCAACAGCGGCGACGACTTCGGCGTCGTTCAACTCAGCGTCCGAGGTGATCACAAGCTTGCCCGTTGTGTGGCTCACCTCGATACCGGAGACGCCAGCGATTTTCTCGATCTCTTCGCGTACGTGGTTCTCGCAATGGCCGCAGGTCATTCCGGTGACGTCGTATGTAGTCGTTGCCATGAGTAGTCCTTTCAGTGACTTTTATACCCATAGGGGGTACCAGTAGAAACAATCTACTCCACGAAAATATTCCGGGCAAACGACTTGAGTCCTACAAGGAAGAGACCTCGGTTTCAATTGGGGAGAAATAGTACATGGGTGCTACGCACGTAGCACCCATGTACAAATTGTGACGCCCGAGAATTGGCGCAACCTCTTAGTCAGAGATTCTCTTTTAGTCGAAGCTCCGAGCGAGACCGGGGATCTTGCTCAGAGGAGGCCGGAGGAAAGATCGTCGGGCTTGCTGAGGCGCTCTGCGGCTTCCACAGAGTAGTGGTCTAGTCCTGCCGAGCGGCCCTTATCGAGCGTGGCGATGGCATTCATCTGTCCCTCGCTCAGTTCGAAGTCGAAGACATCGATGTTCTCCGCCATGCGTGCCGGATTCACAGTCTTGGGGATGACGACGACGTCGCGTTGGATGAGCCAGCGGAGTACGACCTGTGCCACCGTCTTGTTGTGCGCATCGGCGATCGCCACAAGGGTGGGATGCTCGAAGATTCCCTGCTTGCCCTGCGCTAGCGGGCCCCAGGATTCAATCTGTACACCGCGATTGGCCATGACCTTCTGGTTCTTCACGCGCTGGAAGAATGGATGCGCTTCGACCTGGTTGACTGCGGGGGTGACATCCGTATGCATGATGAAGTCCACGAGACGGCCGGAGTAGAAGTTTGATACGCCAATAGACTTCGCGAGGCCTTCACCGTAGAGCTTCTCCATCTCGCGCCACTCACCAAAGAGATCGCCGAATGGCTGGTGAATAAGGTAAAGATCCACGTAATCCAATCCGAGGCGCTTGAGGGAGGCCTCAAATGCGCGGCGGGTGTTGTCCGCGTTTGGCTGAACCCACAGCTTGGTGGTGATGAACAGTTCCTCACGCGGGATACCGGCCTTGGCCAATGCCCGGCCTACACCTTCCTCGTTGTGATAAATGGCGGCGGTGTCAATTGAACGATAGCCTGCCTCTAGGGCGGAAAAAACGGCAGCTTCGGTCTCTTCATTGGGAATTTTGAATACGCCGAAGCCAAGAATGGGCATCTGGACACCATTATTAAGGGTCACGTTGTGCATGGAGTATTCCTTTGGTCGTTGTACGTTCCGGAAGCATGCCTATCGGCACAAGGAAGTGACACTAGCCTAAACCTTTGGTCAGGGAAATGGGTGGGACTTTCTTAAGGAAGTCGCCACCACGTCAAGGGCGCCACCGTAATTTTGTCAGAGGGCACAGAAAAGGGCGGAAAAGGGTGGCGGCTTACAAGCCGCCACCCTTGCTAAGGTCTCACCAGGTAATACACCTCGATGAGGCTAGATCACTCTCCAGTACTCAGCTCTGGGAATGCCTCCTCCAAGCAGGCCATCATCGCATTCTCCAACGCCTTCTGATCCTCTTCGGTCATGGCGTCCTCGGGTTGATTCTCAAAATCTCCATCGGCGATGAGCTGGAGCCCTTCGGCGGACATGGTCTCATGAATCTTCTCTGCGGTGCAGCTGGCCATCGTGCTCATTTGCTCTTTTTGCTCGTCAGGCAGCTGCTCAGCGCCCGTGCTGAAGAGCTCGGTCAAACTGGCTTCAACATCGGCCTTGGAGGGCTTGGAACTGCCGCCGCAGGCTGCCAGGGAAACCGCGAGTGCGGGCACCATGAGCAAGGTGGAGATTTTCTTCATCTTCATCGTGTCTGTCCTATCGTGGTGGGTCAAAGGCACGTCCGCGGCTTTGACGATAACAATTCTACGGAAAAGTCGGGACTTATGGGCAAAGCATCCGAGAAGCCTTGAGGACGTCGATCCCCACCACTCTCGGTCGCTCTCCGTTGTTCCTCCCCGGTCCTCTTCTTCGCCGCCCTCGGGACGTTTGTTTGAGGTCGCCTGGTAAGGCCGAGAAGAGCTCACACAAGACTGTCCCCTCGACACCTGTTGTTCAGGTGTCGAGGGGACATGCCTATGTACGAGGAGTGAGAAAACTGTCCTCTGGCATCCTCATGTGCTCGTTCGAGAGGCCGTACTTATCGCAGCTGAGGCTGGGCCTTGAGTACTTCCTCTACTTCCTCGCGGGAGGGAGCGTAAGCGCCGTTGTGGCTCACGGTGAGGCCGGAGGTGATGGTTGCGCGGTGCAGTGCCGGAGTGACATCGTTCCAGCGGGCTTCACGCAACTTTGCCTTGGCTTCAGCCGAGCCGATAAGCCCAGCATCGAGAAGGCCAGACAGCAGGCCACCCATGAAGGAATCGCCAGCGCCTACGGTATCGCCAACCTCCACGTTAAGGGGATCGATGACGAGCATGTCGCGTTCGTTGACGAGCTTGGCGTATGCGCCCCAGGGTCCGCGTGTCACGACGACCAGGCCCGGGCCCATCGAGCTCCAGCGGCGCATGACCTCTTCAACGGGGGTTTCCTCACCGTAGAGCCAGGCGATGTCCTCGTCGGATGCCTTGACGACGTCGGAGAGAGCGATGAGTTCCTCAATGCGGTTGATGACCTTGGCGGGGGACTCCATGATCGACGGACGGACGTTGGGGTCGTAGGACACGGTTCCTGCAACGGCCATATTCTTGGCTGCGCGAAGCACATCGGTGCCACCGGGCTCCAGCGTTGCCGCGATCGAACCGGTGTGAAGATGGGTCAGCTCGTTCGGAGCGGGGAGCGGGGGAACCTCCCAGAGAAGATCGAATTCGTAGGTGGCGCGTCCTGCTTCGTCGAGGTAAGCGTTGGCCACGGTGGTGCGTTCGGCACCATCCGAACCGGGGACGATGCCGACGTTGCGGGTGAGTGCGTACTCTTCGATGGCCTTTCCACGGGCATCCTTGCCCCACCATGCGCCGATGAGAGCTGGGTGATCCATAGCGGTGAGAACGCAGGCCACGTTGAGCGGGCTACCACCCACGTGCTCGGCGGACTCTTCACCGCAAATGACAACATCAATAAGTGCCTCGCCAAGGCAGAGAACTGGGGCTGTGGGCGTCGTTGCCACGTGCGTCTCCTTTGATTGTTCAGGTAAGAACTCAGCGTGAGCTCTTCAGCTACAGTGCATAGCTTAACCGCTTAAGCGGGAAGAAAAGTTGAGAATTGTTCACTTGATAGAAAGCTGGTGTTGTAAGAGCGTGAAATTTGCACCTACAACACCAGCTTGTCTGCTGCGTCCCTTATGGGAAGCGGGTAGAGGGAGGAGTGGCGGATACTCAGGCCTTGTCGAGGCCGAGCTTGGCTGCCATCTTCTCCAGCGGAACGCCCTTTGTCTCAGGCATGACACGAAGAACCCAGAAGAGCTGTCCGACCATGAAGACGAAGAAGAGAAGGAAGGCCACGCCGCCGCCGAGGAAGGAAATGACCGGGGGGAAAGCGTAGGTGGTGATCGCCGCGAAGATCCAGTGGGTCATCGAGCCGAAGGACTGGCCCGAAGCGCGTACTTCCTGGGGGAAGATCTCGGAGATGAACACCCAGATAACCGAGCCCTGGCCGAAGGCGTGGGCAGCGATGAAGACGAGCAAACCGACGAACACGAGGGTCACCGAGGTGCCATCGAAGGCTCCACCCTTGGCATTCTCGTAGTAGAACATCACCGCGGCGATGAAGCCTAGGCTGATGAGGTAACCGATCGAGCCAACCAGCATGAGCGTACGGCGGCCCAGCTTGTCGATCACGGTCAGCGCCGTCATGGTGGCCACGAGGTTCATGAGGCCCACGAAGACAGGCAACAGGGTGGCCAGGGACTCGGAGGCACCGGCGTTCTCAAACACCTTGGGGGCGTAGTAGAGAATGGCGTTAATTCCTGAGAGCTGGTTGAACGCCGCGATAAGGAAGGCCATCATGACGACCTTGCGGTAGCGCGGAGCAAACAGGCTGACCTTGGTGCCCGAGAGCTTGCGGTCCTCTTCGATCTGTCCACGGATCTCAGCGAGCTGCTGATCGGACTCAGCCTGAGTCGAGCAGAGCTTGCGGGAGGTAGCGACACCCTGCTGCTCACGGCCATGGGAGATGAGCCAGCGAGGCGTCTCAGGCGTGGTGAAGAGCAGGATGAAGAAGAGGATGGACGGAACGGCCATGACGCCGAGCATCCAGCGCCACTTGTCGAGGTTATCGCCCATGATCTGGTTGATGATGAAGTTGGATAGGTAGGCCAGGAGAATACCGAACACGATATTGAACTGGACCAGTCCAACGAGACGGCCACGGATGGCTGCGGGCGAAATTTCCGCCGTGTAGATCGGGGCTACCACGGAGGACATACCCACGCCGATGCCGCCGATGAATCGGAAAACGTCCAGCATCGGGAGGTTGATGGCCAAAGCGGTTCCGAGCGAGGCCAGGATGTACAGAACACCGATGGCGAACAGGATCTTGTGACGACCGTACTGCTCAGCAAGGCGGCCCGCGATAATGGCGCCAAGAACGGTTCCGACCGTGGCAATAGCGACGACGAAACCAGTGTCGAATGCGGTGAGTCCGAATACCTTCTCCAAGGAGGAGATGGCTCCGGAAATCACTGCGGTATCAAAACCGAAAATCAGACCGCCAAGCGAAGCGACAATGGCGCTTCGGATAACGAGTCCGTTGACCCCTGTTTTCTGGGGTGCAGGAGAGCTCGACATCGAGATTCCCTTCGTAGATTGTGTGCGGAGTTCACTGGCACCTCATGGCATCGATGGTGGATGTGATGTCAGTCAACTTCCAGATAGGCTACGTGCGGGTAGGCTCGATTCTTAGTTGTTTTACGTAGTGGACACTCTATTTCTCACATGGCGTCGGGATGAAAAGTTCGTGGCGTGTGGCTTTGTGACCGAATGGGCAAGATTGTTTTTTAGTAAATAACAGAAGAATCTGTAGTGAACACAGAATTTCCTACTTGTGATCGTGTGGAATCGGGCATGTTTCGGTTGGGTTTCACATCAAGTTGTACGTTATGTGATCTGCATCACCTGATGGTTTTGTGTGGTTATCCACGTGTGAACGAGGGGCTCCAGATCGCTGTGCAATCTGGAGCCCCTCGACTCAATAATATTCCGCGGGGTGGTAGGGCGTTTCTCGCCCGCCGGGAACTTAGTCAGTTCGTTGTGGGCAGGTCCCCACGGTTGTGATCTTGTGCCAACTTCACAGTCTTCCCGGCTGCTTCTTTGGCAATGGCTTCGCATTCCCGTGTTGTTGGACCATCGCCCTGCGGCATAAGGATGCCGCGGTAGTACCGCAGCTCATCAATGGAATCGTAGATATCTCCCAGGGCCCGGTGGTTGCCGGTCTTTGCAGGAGAATTGAAGTAGGTGCGGGGATACCAGCGCTTGGCCAGCTCTTTGATCGACGAGACGTCAATAATCCGGTAATGCAGATGGTCAATGACGTTCGGCATGTACTTTTCGAGGAACGTTTTGTCCGTCGCCACCGAGTTTCCGCCCAGAGGTGCGCGGCGTACCTCTGGAATAAATTTCTTGATGTATTCGAGTACCAGGGTTTCGGCCTCGTCAAGGCTCAAACCTTCGTCCCATTCGTTAATGAGTCCGGAGTTTGTGTGCATGTTGCGGACGAAATCGTCCATATGCGCAACCGCTTCGGGCGATGGTTTGACAAGAAGGTCAATGCCTTCATCGATGGGATTCAGCTCGGCGTCCGTAATGACAACGGAGACCTCGACCAGTTCATCAATGGACAAGTCCAGACCGGTCATTTCGCAATCGATCCAAACAATCGGGTTCTTCAACACGCGGTAACTCACCCATTCATCGTACTAGCTTTGCGAGGACATTTCCCACGGCCGAAAGGTGGCATAGGAAACGTTCTGTCCCGTTATTTTGTGCCTCCAGCGCGACTCGAACGCGCAACCTACGGATTAGAAGGCCGTTGCTCTATCCATTGAGCTATGGAGGCGGGCACTCACACTATACGGGGTTGTGGGGGAGTCCAGCCAAATCTCTCGCCGTTAATCACCCCACGAAGATCGACGACGTCCGCCCGTCTCTCGTCGGGACGGTGACTTCGGTAACCAGGAGGCCGCCGTCGTCCCTAAAAACTGTGGTGGATAGTCCAACTACTCGGCACATGCCGCGGTGAATGCCACTCACACGAGAATTTTCGGGAGAGAATGGAGAGGTGAACGCCAGAACTACCAACCGTGAGCTTGCCAACCTCGTCGAGAGGACAGTTTCCGCGCTTGAGAATGCCCAGCTGCCCCTGGAGATGCCGGGATCGATACAGCTGGCCGAGTCGCGCGCGCAGCTTTTCACCCAACTGAAGACGAGGATCTTGCCGCATTTGCAGACGGCGGGTCTGCCGGCCGTCGTCGTCCTTGGAGGATCGTCTGGGGCGGGAAAATCGACGCTCTTCAACTCTCTTCTCCGGGAAGAGGTCTCGCCGGCCTCTGTTCTCCGGCCCACGACGCGTATGCCGCTCATCGCCGCCCACCCGTCAGATGCCGATTCTCTTGAGGGACATGGGCTTCTTGATATGGGAAAGTTGGCCGTTGCGGAGGGAGCGGTCCCGGGGATTATTCTCGTTGATGCGCCGGACCTCGATTCGGTGGAGGCGGCGAACCGTGAGCTTGCCCGCAGGCTCCTCGACGCGGCTGATCTGTGGGTCTTTGTGACGACGGCGGCCCGTTACGGTGACGCCCAGGCGTGGCACACCTTGGGGGATGCACATCGTCGTGGGATGTCAACGGCGGTGGTGCTTAACCGGGTGTCGGATATGGCCCGCGAGACGGTGTGGACGGACCTGGTGGCGCGCATGGCGGATGTCGGCATAGGCGACGATCCCCTCATGCTGGTGCCTGATGCCGGACCGCACGAAGGTCTACTGTCCGCGCAGTCGGTCGCGGAGGTGCGCGCCTGGCTGAAAGAAATTGCGGCGTCGCACAAGGGGGCTGAATTGGTAGACCGGACTACCCAGGCGATGCTGCCACAACTGCGCCGGCAACTCCTTGAACTGTCTGAGGCCGTGGAGATGCAGGCCAACTCGGTACGAGATCTTGGCGACAAGATTCGACTGGCGGCCACCCAGCCGCTATCGAAACTGACAACCAACGCCAAAATGGGCCGGTACGGCCAGGGCGCCCCCACAACGTCGTGGTTGTCGTTCGCGTCCTCCGGTGGTGCACTCGCCTCTCTAGCGAATGGGGAGCAGCCGGGAATTTTGCGACGCCGTCAGCTCAAGGCTCGTGACGCCGCAATGGAAGCCGTGTTTGACGGGGTTCTTAATGCCATCCAGGTAGGACTCACTCAAGGTGTCCTCACCACAGACGCGGCTATTCAAACGGCTTGGCGGCAGGACATTGTGGAAACTAGCGCGTATCGAGCACGGGGTCATGCGGGAGTAGACGTGGCTGCGCTCGTGGACGAGGCCATGCAGGCGTGGGCAGGTGATCTCGCCACTCTCACTGAGGGAGCGGGGTCCAACCCGTGGCTGAGAGAGGCCGGGGTTCTCGCGTTGCTTGGTTCCGCTGCCGGGGGTGTCGCGGGTGCGGAGCAAGCGGTGAAGCATCTGAAGATGGGGCAGACGGTGCGGACTGCTCGCGAGAAGCTGTCTGATCGCCTCACCCAGGCGATTGAGGGTGTGATGGCGTCCTACCAAGCGGTGCTGGATGGCATCGACGTGGGCGATGGCAGGCAGTTGCGGCTGCGAGCCAGCGAATACATGGACCGGATATGAGGAGAACAATAGTGACCGACAACCTGCCGACTTCCGTGAACACTCAGACGCGGGCAGGAAACCGCGACGCTAACGGCGTGACCGCAGCCGAGGTATTGGCACGGATTACACGGCTCGAGGAAGCGATGATCGCCAGCAGTGAGTACATCGATCCGTTTATCGCGGAGCGCTCACGGCAGGAGCTTCGCCTGGTTAAAGAACGGCTCAATGCTGGGCTGGGGTTGACGGTTGCGGCGCTCGCGGGTGGCACCGGTTCGGGTAAGTCCAGTCTTTTTAACGCGTTGAGCGGCCTTGGATTTGCCGAGGTAGGCGATCTGCGCCCTACCACCCACGAGCCCAGCGCGTGTATCTGGAATGCGGAGGCGGGGACCCTCCTCGATATGATTGGCGTGCCGCCGAAGCGCCGAATTGATTTCGAATCGATCCTTACAGCCGGGACGTCCGACCTTGACTCGTTGGTTCTCCTCGATCTTCCCGATCACGATTCCATCGACCTCACACACTCGGCGCAAGTGGCCCGTATCCTGCCAAGAGTCGACGTGCTCATCTGGGTGCTTGACCCGCAGAAATACGCCGACCACCTGATCCATGAGAGCTACCTAGCAGCCATGCGGGAGCGGCGCGGCCACATGATTGTGGTTCTTAACCAAAGGGATATGGTTCCTCCATCGGGCGTGCCGATTCTTCTTGATGACGTGAAGCGTCTGCTTGAGGCAGACGGCCTTGGCGGAGTGCCGGTATACGCGACATCAGCCAAGGATCAGACATCTCTTGCTCCTATTCACGAGGCGTTGCGCGAGGCAGTTCTCCACACGGAAGCAGCGTTGGATACCGCGCTCGCCGAACTCGAGACGATCCGCGTGCGAGTTTCCAGCAAGTTGGGCGCATCCGAGGCGAACCTGGATGGGCAAGAACTGACCGACCTGAACAACCATCTGGTCATGGCCACCGGCATTCCTGCGGTTGCCGAGTCGCTACGGCAGGCGGGGAATAGTGTCGGGCGGGTAGCTATCGCGAAGCCGGAACAGCCGTCGAATGCCACCGTGGTGGCGTCGCGTGACGCCTGGCTGTCGCACGTCAAGAGCGGCATGCCGGACCCGTGGCAGAACGCGCTGGAAGAAGGCGTGCCAGAACCCGAGCGGCTACGCCGGGCCGTGGGAACCAAGGTGCGCGCGCTTCCCATCGCTGAGGTGCCGCGAGCAATGATGTGGGGGCTGGTGATTGGCATCATTCTTGCTGCTCTCGGCATCGGGTTAGCGGTTATGGGTATTCCATCGGCTGAGATAGCGGTACGAGTGGTGACTGCTGCCGTCGGAGTTGCCGCAGGTATAGGGGCTTTCGTTATAGGACGACGACGGCAGCGGACGGCGGGTATCGCTGCTGCGCACGAGTTTGAAGAACGCGCACGGGAGGCAATTTCTCGCGTGACTGACGAGTATCTGGTTCAGCCCGCCGCACAGGTTCTTGATCGCCACCGCCGGGCGCGCGAGGGGCTGTCGGTCTGAGTTCTTGCGGGGCCAATGTGCTCCGGAGTTGTTGTGTCAGAGGGGTGACGCGACTCTAAAGGTATCCACAGATCGGCTTCGTGCAGAGCCCATCCACAGGAGATCGTCGTGGGGCGCACTGAATCGACAGATTGCTTCATGCTGGCATCAGGCCGGATGGACTGGCCATGAAGGAGCAATGATGTCGAACGAAACGTATGTAACGGTGCGAGGGTATGTGGGATCGGTGCCCACCATATTTGGGAGTGACCCGCAGCGATCCACCGTGGTGATGCGTGTGGGTGTGACAGCCCGCCGATTCAATCGCGAGGTGCAGGAATTTACTAACGGAGAAACAGCTTGGTACTCGGTGCGATGTTATGGCACGCTCGGGCAGCATGTGGTTCGATCCGTTCATCGCGGAACACCCGTTCTGGTGCGGGGGCGGCTGGTCCCACGCATGTGGGCGGACAAGGATGGGGTGCAACACACCGAGTTCAACATTCTCGCTGATGCGGTGGGGATTGAGCTGAGTACGGGCGTCGCCCACTTCATCCACGCACGGCTCACTGAACCTCCCGCGTTGGAGGGAGAGCACCGCGAAACCGCGCAGCAGAATGCGACTGAAGGAACGCCGGCTCCTGAGGAGACGGTGACCAACGGGAGAACGATGACCTCCGGCTTCCAGCCGGAAGGCGGGTTCTCGATCAGTGGCAGCTTTGAACGTGATCCGGATGCTGCCGAACAGTGGGAGTCACGTGACCCGGGCGCCGTCGTCGATCCCGAAAATCCCGGAGCTGAGGAGCTGGAAGAAACGGCGGAAGAAGACTTGTTAGAGGATCTTGATCCAGCGGGAAACCTTGCCCACGTGTATTCGTGAGGTAGGAGGTCCGTGGAGGAGGGGTCTCTGTAACGGTGGGGACCGTGTGTGATGTCACTACCCACAGGGGACTTTCGTTAAGCGGCCCTGTATTCTTGTACAGGGCCGCGCGCCAGTCATGGGCGGCGGCAGGCAAGCAACAAATCAAGTGAGATGGAGCCTCGTGGCTGAGTACATCTATCAGATGATCCACGCGTTTAAGCGCGTGGGGGACAAGACGATTCTTGACGACGTGACGATGGCCTTCTATCCCGGGGCTAAGATCGGCATGGTTGGCCCGAACGGTGCGGGTAAGTCAACGATTCTTAAGATCATGGCCGGAATGGACGAGCCGTCCAATGGTGAGGCTCGCCTGAGCCCCGGCTACAGCGTGGGTATCCTCATGCAGGAACCCCCGCTTGACGAGGATAAGACGGTTCTGGAAAACGTTCAGCTGGGCCGGGCGGATATGTACGCCAAGCTCAACCGTTTCAACGCTATCGGCGAGGAAATGGCCGATCCGGATGCGGATTTCGATGCGCTGATGGATGAGATGGGCAAGCTACAGACGGAGATTGATGCCGCTAACGCGTGGGATCTTGATTCGCAGCTGGAGCAGGCAATGGATGCACTGCGCTGCCCTCCGGGCGATATGCCGGTGGACGTGCTCTCCGGTGGCGAGCGCCGCCGCGTAGCACTGTGCCGCCTGCTCCTCGAAGCTCCTGACCTTCTGCTCCTCGACGAACCCACCAACCATTTGGACGCTGAGTCCGTCCTATGGTTGGAGCAGCATCTGCAGAACTACGCCGGCGCCGTCATTGCCGTCACCCACGATCGTTACTTCCTCGATCATGTGGCGCAGTGGATCGCCGAGGTGGATCGTGGTCGCCTCTACGCCTACGAGGGTAACTACTCCGCCTATTTGGAGACGAAGGAAGCGCGCCTCGCCGTTCAGGGCAAGAAGGACGCCAAGCTTGCTAAGCGACTCAAGGAAGAGCTCGAGTGGGTGCGTTCCTCGGCTAAGGGTCGCCAGGCTAAGTCGAAGGCGCGTCTGGATCGCTACGAGGAGATGGCTGCGGAGGCCGAGCGCACCCGCAAGCTGGACTTCGAAGAGATTCAGATCCCGCCGGGGCCGCGTCTGGGCTCCATCGTTCTCGAAGCCACGAACCTTAAGAAGGGCTTTGACGATCGTGTACTTATCGATGGTCTTTCCTTCACCCTGCCGCGTAACGGCATCGTGGGAATCATTGGACCGAACGGCGTGGGTAAGACCACCCTATTCAAGACCATCGTGGGCCTGGAGCCTCTCGATGCCGGTGATCTGAAGATCGGCGAGACCGTCAAGATTTCCTACGTGGACCAGAGCCGCGCCGGAATCGATCCGGAGAAGTCGCTGTGGGAGGTCGTCTCTGACGGCCTCGACTTCATCCAGGTGGGCAACGTTGAGATGCCGTCGCGTGCCTACGTTTCCGCTTTTGGATTCAAGGGCCCGGACCAGCAGAAGAAGGCTGGAATTCTCTCCGGTGGAGAGCGCAACCGCCTCAACCTCGCTTTGACTCTCAAGCAGGGTGGAAATCTTCTGCTCCTCGACGAACCGACGAATGATTTGGACGTCGAAACCCTCGGCTCTCTGGAGAACGCGCTGTTGCAGTTCCCCGGCTGCGCCGTGGTGATCACCCATGATCGTTGGTTCCTTGACCGCGTGGCCACCCATATTCTGGCCTACGAAGGTACCCAGGAAGAGCCTTCGAACTGGTACTGGTTCGAAGGTAACTTCGAGTCCTACGAGAAGAACAAGGTGGAACGCCTGGGCCCCGAGGCAGCTCGCCCCACCTCGGGTGCTTACCGCAAGTTGACGCGCGGCTAGAGCAGTGGCGCGCGAGAATACGGGCTGATAGCCACATGTTCTCGTGCCTTCGCATCAACAAGAAATAGATCGACAAGAAATAGGCGGGGGCCAACAGATTACCTGTTGGCCCCCGCCTTCATGTGTCAACGGTCTACCCCTTCACGGAGCCGCGGACAACGCCCAAGGTATCCGTACCATTTCCATCCCAGTCGCCGACAAGAAGGACATCTCCGGCTAGCGCGAGTTCTTTGGCGTCTATATTTCCGCCTCTGAGAGTGTTGTTGATGAAGATCGTCGTTCCTCGAATCACGCTGAAAGTGTCGGTCCCATCTCCGTCCCAGTCGCCACCCAATGGAACGTCGCCGTCCCGACCGTAGATGAACCCAGCTACATGGGTGCCCGTGAGACTGTTGTTCACAAAGAACGTCCTGCCTCGGTGAACAGACACCGTATCGCTGCCGTCGCCATCCCAATCACCAACCAGCACGTGGTCTGCGACACGTCCGAAGTTATGGAACCCATCAGCGGGTCCACCCGAGAGTGAGTTTCTGTAGTAGTTAGTCACTCCGCGGCGAACGGCAATGGTGTCCTTGCCGTCTGCGTCCCAGTCACCAACCAGAACTTCGTCGCCAGCGCGTCCGTAGATAAAGGACACCGGCTCGTCTCCGAGAGAGTTGATATAGGAGAAGTTATTACCCTCGCGGAACATGAGAGTGTCTTTGCCATCACCATCCCAATCGCCGCTCAAGACCTGGAACCCCGGCATGATCGGCCACGACACAGTGTTCTCACCATCCCAGCCGTTGTCGAGGAGCACAACGTCCTGCTCGGGTGATGGCACACCGGTTACGGTGAAAGATGGGGACAGCCACGTCTCCGTGGCGCTTCCCTTGGTGGCATGGCCCATGCCCTTGGTTGCGGTCACTTCGATGACATAGCGCCCTGGCTCAACAAGACGTCGGTCAGCTGGGTCATCTGAGACCTGGACAGTTGCATCCCACTGGTAGAGGTCATAGTAGGGGAAGGTCCCCTCACCGTTGGAGATGTAGAACGGACCGTACGCCGATACGGGGGCGCCCTTCGTGCCGTCGTCGTTGGCGTGGAATGCCTCGACTGTCAGCTTACGAACAGGGTTTTCGATGTGGATCGCAACTCCTGGGATATCGCCAGCTTCGAAATCGAAAACATATCCGTCATCAACGAAGTCGAAACCGCCACCGGTGCAGTTCCCTGCGGATACACAACTGGTCGCAAGGCTTGGCGACATGTACGGCTCGTTTGGATCCATGCCCCACCCGGCCACGGTCTCCTGTCCGTAAACCTCACCGTATGTGGAGTAAATGAAGGTGCGGTCGGTTTCGTAATCACCCGTCATACCCAAGAATGGGATGGTGGCCTGGGAAGAGTCGAAACCTGTTACCGAGATGAAGCCGCCATACCAGGAGCCTGGCTTAATCGTTCCCTTGCTATCTTTGTAGGCCTCTGGCTCGTGGATCGTCACCTCGATGTCGCGAGATTCACCTGCCGGAACCATAACCTCGTTCCCAAATGAAACGGCCTCGCCGGAGAAGGTGACACGACCCTCCATATCGGGCTGGGCATAGCCGTAGGACGTATCTCCGTTTGGACCGGTTGTGGTCTCTACGTTGTCATATGCGTGGAGGAAGTACACCACGGCGAGTTCTCCAGGATTGGTGATAGTCAGCGTCGTCGTCTCAATCTCGTCGCTGTCCGCCAAGTTAATCTTCGCCGGCGTCACCATGATTGGCTGCGGACTATCATCCGGGTCAGATCCCTGCTCCGGATGGGCAAACCATCCCGCATCGATAATGCCAATCTCGCCAGCGCCCTGGTGATGAATAGGCTCGAGAATCGAACGCCTCTCTTGATCGCTCACGGAAATGACCGGGGAGGCATGATTGAGCAAGAGAGCCTTGACGTTGGCAGGATCAAGCTCAGGTTTGGCCTGAAGGAGCAACGCAATGGAACCAGCAACGTATGGAGTAGCCATTGATGTGCCGGTCATTGTGGTTACTCCAGAGCCGTCGGAATCTGGAGCATCGAGTGGATAAGCAGATTGTCTATTTGAGCCGGGAGCAAGAATATCCGGCTTGATCTCCAGGTCGCCGGACACTCCCCACGAGGAGAACTCCGACGTGATAGAGCTGCCCTCTGGTTCGGACCAAGCCCAGTCGGATGTCCACGTCACGACGACGGCGTTATCGCCAGCCTCCTTCATGGCAGACCGAAGTTGTGCACCCGTGTTCATCGACACTGTCACGACTGGTGAGGAGACAGCCTCGTCAAGATAGAGATCAGGACCGAGAGGTATCTCAGATTGGGGACGATAGAGTATGACAGCCTCCGCGCCATCAGCCTGAGCAGCAGCTATCTGGTCGGAGAACTCTGGAATACCAGCGGAAATCAGGACGGCCTTGCCTGTCAAGGGCGTGCCGGGAAGATCCACGGCACCGCTCTCTTGCCCCTCGGGGTAGGCGGCCAGTTCGATGTCACCCTCAATCGGAGCGGCGGGTGCTTGCAGTGCATCCACGTAACCATAGAGGTTGTCCGCCACCCGGAAGGCTCCCTGACGCTCGGGGGCATTATCCACCGAGCCCACCGCGATAACATCGTGCGCGCTCGCGGGGGCGCCTCCGGAAAAGACGCCGAGCGCTCCGAGGTTACCTTGTGCCACGACCACGTTAATTCCCGCCTTGACGAGGTTATCCGCCGCCGCGGACGTGGGATAGTTTGGCCATGGGGCAAAGTCGGCTCCGAACGACATGTTGATGACATCCATGCCGTCGGCCTTGGCCTGTTCCATGGCGGCGAGGATGATCTCTGAGCTGGTTGTCCCCGTGCATCCAAAGACCTTGTAGGCACCAAGCGTCGCTTCAGGGGCCATTCCGAATATGCGCGACTTTGCATCATGACCTGCAGCGATACCTGCTACATGGGTGCCATGACCGTTGCAATCGTCGGGGATAGAGTCCGGTGCTGGAATGGGGTTATAGTCTGAACTCCTGGGATCATCGTTGTAGTCATCACCCACGAAGTCATAGCCAGCAATGATCTTGTCATTTGGGAACTCAGTAGTGTTGGGAACTCCGGTCCCTCCCAAGGCAGGGTGATCGATATCGATTCCAGTGTCAATGACTCCGATCTTCACTCCCTTACCCGTGTATTCGATTTTGTCGGAGGAAGCGGACAACCGGGAGGATTCAGAGTGAGGAGTACCGGAGGTACCACGTGAAGTACCGGAGGTAATAGACCCGGGTTCTCCCTCGGAGGACTCCGCATAACGACTAACTTGGAGGACTGGAAAGACGGATTTCACGTGATCGGAATTCTTCACGGAGGTCAGTGCAGCTTCGTCAGCGCTGACAATAACGCCGGTCCACAGTTCACTGAAGGTATCCTCCACCGTCACTTCTACATCGGCAACAGAGTCTATAAAAGCTTTTTGTTGCGCTTGGATGGTGGCGGTGGAGCCGCCGAGAATCTTGGGGGTTGCTTCTAGCTCTACGAACCACTTGTCAGTGGATCGTGCGGTTCTCGCCGTGGTGCTGAGGTTGAGTGCAGCAGAAGTTGTTTGGCTGGTTAAAGATGGTGCGGTTGGGACAGGGGTGGACTGATCGTCGTCAGCCAGGGCGGGCATCGCTGCTCCTGTGGAGAGCGCCACCGCCGCTAAGAGAGCCACAGCGGCGTGCGCTCTCCGATGACGGCATTGTGTCATGGTGAATTTCCTAGAATTATCGTCCGATAGGGCGAACAGTTGCGCATGAACTGGTGTTGCACACAACCTGAACATTGATTGTGCTATGGATCACTCTATCGTGATAAGGAAATCTGGCGAGGGAAAGTTCTCAGGCGAGTTGGTGGAGGCACTTCCGACATAAGGGTGTGTATGTTGGGGAGACTCTTGTCTCGCTCATGGAAGAGTGCCGGTGTTAGTCGGTGTGCTGAGTGACCGAACGTAGGCGGACCATACCTTCTTGCGACATCGTGGCAACGTGCTTGCCGTGTTGGAAGAACTTCGCGATAGACAGTCCGCGTCCGTTCTGAGCTGAGGGGCTTTCGAGATCGGCAAGGATCCAGTCGGACATATCGAAGTTGCGATGCCACCAAATCGAGTGATCGAGGGTGGCTATCGAGGCAGAAGGATTCGTCCAGTAAATCCCGGTTTGTCGCATAACGGGCTCGAGCATGAACTGGTCGGCGGCATAACCAAGCATCGCGCGCTGGAGAAGCTTCGAGGAGTTTTCCGGCATGGGGACGCGTGAGCGGAACCAGATCTGAGTGTGGTTGCTCGCTACCTTGGCAGGGCCGGTATAGATATGGCCGTCCACATGCCTCATGTCCACCGCATTTGTTGTGGACATGAGATGTCCCCAGACGTTGTCTACCCGCGAGAAGAAATCGACGGATGACCTCAGCGTCTCTGGATCTGGGGCATAGGGCATAGAGGTGCCGAATGAAGGACCGGGCTGGTAGAGCTGAAAGGAGACGCGTGCGGTGAAGAGGATAACCCCGTTCTGCCGTGCCCGGACGCTACGTGTCGAGAAGGATCGGGCATCATTGAGCTCTACCACTTCGAACTCGGTGAGAGTATCGACCTTGCCCGGACGAAGAAACGCCGCGGTGATGGAATGAGCGAGGCGTTCGTCGGGATCCGCGCCGAGATTGACGGTATCGGCGGCCGCTATAGTGGCCTGCGCAAGGATTTGACCTCCGTATACGCGACCCGTCAGCTGGGGAATGTTCTTTGCTTGGTAGCGGTTCTGCCCCGTTCGCTCAAGCCGCAGTGTATTAAGGAGACCCGCCAGAGGTTCGTGTGTGCACGCAGGTAGCTCAATGCGACTCGTCATTTTCAGGTCCTTTATCAGCTTGGTGTTGTTGTGCCAGAACGAACCGACACCGTTTTATGCTACCCAGATCTTTGGTGCCATCGACAAGAGACCTTGCCAACGGATTCTGATCTCATACAGCTGCCACAGGTATCTACTGAGTAGTGATCGTTTCTTAATGACGTGGCATGAGCGGTTGGACCGATTCTGAGAAACGCGAAGTCTTCTGGCAAGATGAATCCGGAAGATCGAGGACGATCACTCGAGTCGTTTGAGGAGTGGCAATGACAAACCCGCCGAGCAGGGAACTCTTGTGCAGGCTCGCCGATGCATTCGGTGTGGCCGCAGAGTATTGGGCGTACAGCGGTCAACTCACCGCGGTTCCTGACTCCACCCTAATTAAGGTGCTTGCTGCCATGGGAGCGGACGCCAGCAGCGAAACTGCAGCTAACGAAGCTTTACGTGATGTCGAACTGCGCCCATGGCGTGAGGTCCTCCCTCCCTGCACTGTGGTGCGAGAGAAGGTGTTTGCTCAGATTGCCGTGCATGTTCCTCATGGTGCGGGCGTCACTGTAGACGTCAAACTTGAAGACGGTGGCACCGTCCCACTCCGACAGATTGATGACTTCACCCCGCCGCGTGATGTGGACGGTGTGCTGACTGGGCAGGCCTCATTTTCAATCCCGGACAGCCTTCCTCTGGGCTACCATACGATCCGAGCGGTGGTTTTCGTGGCTGACCAGCAACCACAGCAGAGCGAAGGATCGCTTATTGTGGCCCCGCAGCGTCTCCCATCTCCCGCCGAGAAGGGTGCCCATGGGTGGGGCGCAATGGTGCAGCTCTACTCGGTGCGCTCGAAGGAATCGTGGGGAATTGGCGATACCGCTGACCTCAAGGAGCTGTGCTCGCTCTTTGGCGAACTCGGGGGAGATTTCGTTCTCATCAATCCGCTACACGCGGCTGAGCCCGTAGGCCACATGACGCCGTCGCCTTATCTCCCGGTGACGCGCCGTTTCTTCAATCCGATTTACATTCGGCCGGAGGATATCCGCGAGATCGGCTACATGGATAGCGCCGAGAGGGACCTGGTTCTCCAGGCTGGGGAGGAGCCCAAGGAAGCGTCGCTCCGCAATGAAGAAATTGATCGTGATACCGCGTGGGAGGGCAAGCGTCGTGCCCTCGAGGTTATTTTTAAGGAACGCCGGTCACCTGCTCGGCAGCGTGCATTCGAGCAATTCCGCGCAACGGAGGGCCAGGGACTGGAAGACTTCGCCTTCTGGTGTGCGCTGCGTGAGAAGTACGGGGATGTTTTCCCCAAGGAGCTGAAGAGCCCCACCACTTCCGAGGCCGAGCTTGAGCGAGTAGCGCTCGCGGACCGCATCGATTTCTACGCGTGGATGCAGTGGATCATCGATCGCCAGCTCGCAGGTGCTCAGCGCAGCGCGATGGAAGCAGGTATGCCTTTGGGCATCTTCCATGATTTGGCCGTGGGCGTTCATTCGAATGGCGCCGATACTTGGTCGATCCCAGAGGCCTTCGCCGCGGGTGTCACCGTGGGCGCGCCGCCGGACATGTACAACCAGCGCGGCCAGAACTGGTCGCAGCCGCCGTGGCGCCCGGATTCTCTACGCCGCATGAGCTACGCGCCACTACGTGACATGGCGCGTACCGTCCTTCGGCACGCAGGCGCGCTCCGCGTGGACCACGTGATGGGCCTTTTCCGCCTGTGGTGGATTCCCGCCGGAGCATCTCCCTCTGAAGGTGCCTATGTGCGTTTTGATCACGAGGCGATGCTCGGGGTTCTGATGCTGGAGGCGCAGCGGGTGGGCGCCGTCGTCGTCGGTGAAGATCTTGGCAACGTTGAACCGTGGGTGCGTGACTACCTGAACGAGCGCGGAATTCTTGGGACCTCGGTGCTGTGGTTTGAGCAAGGTGAAGACGGGCAGTTCAAGCGTCCTGAGTACTTCCGCCGAAAGTCGCTCGTCACCGTAGACACACATGATCTCCCACCTCTTGCTAGCTACCTCGCGGGCGAGCACGTTGACCTGCGTGAGAGCCTCGGAATGCTCACCGAGCCGGTCGAGCAGGTGCGTGCCGAAGCCGCCGATGAACGACGACGAATGACTGATCGCCTGCGTGAATACGGATTGATTGGTGACGCTCCCACGGAGCAAGAAATTATCGAGGCTATGCATTGTTATATCGCCGAGACTCCCGCGGAGATGTTGGCGATTGCGCTTGTCGATGCTGTGGGTGATCGCAAGTCGCAGAACATGCCGGGTACGGACACCGAGTATGTGAACTGGCGCGTTCCCCTCACAGATGGCTCAGGAGATCTTGTCTTGATTGAGGACCTTGCCGAGCATCCGCGTCTCCTCTCGCTTGTTGAGAAGTTTACGACGGTTCTTCAGGAGACTCGTCAGTAGCGTCCTCGGCTTGTGGGCGGACATTGGGGAGTTAATCTGGTGCAGAGGGGCGAGATATCGGCCAAACGCAGGTACGCTGGAAGCACATCTGTACCAATGAGGGTTCCTCACCGCTACCGAGAGTGGAGCAAACGATGAGCATCAAAGCGCAGGATATTCTGACGGCACTTGGAGGCGCTCAGAATATCAAGGAGATCGAGGACTGCATCACGCGATTGCGTGTGGAAGTGGCAGACCCGGCTCAAGTTGACGAGGATGGTCTCAGGGCCGCGGGCGCTTTTGGTGTCGTCCTGCAGGGGCACGTTGTTCAAGTCGTTGTGGGTCCGAATGCGGACGAGCTGTGTGCTGCGCTGGAGCCCTTGCTGGACTGACAATGCGCTGAGTAAGTAGACCAAGCGCGGGCCGTGGTCAAAGGACGGCACTCGCGCAACGGAGAAGAGCATATGACTTTCGTGATTACTGCACCCGTATCGGGGGACATCGTTGCCATGCGGGATGTCCCTGATCCTGTTTTTTCGGCATCGATGGTGGGACCCGGTGCGGCCATTGAACCATTTCAGGGAGGCTTGACGGTCATCGCTCCCTGCGCGGGAATCGTGCGTAAGGCCAAGGCCCACGGTTTCGTTATTGAGGCGAAGGGAGAAATGGGCGTTCTTATTCACCTCGGGCTCGATACCTATGAGCTGGACGGAGAAGGATTTGATGTCCTGGTGAAGGAAGGGCAAGAAGTGGCACAGGGGCAGCCGATCGTCTTGTGGAATACGTCCGTAGCTGCCGATGCCGGGTACAGTCTGTGCACCCCCGTGGTTGTTATTGGTGCCGGGGCGGGTGCTATCAAAGTGGTGGCGCAGGGTCCCAAGGTGGAAGCCGGTAAGCCGTTCCTCGAAGTAGGGTGCTGGGGCGAACCGGAATAGGAAATGGGCGGAGCAGAGTAGGCAACGTCTAGTCTGGTGGTTGTTAGTCTGGTGACTGCGCTATAAGCGACAGAACTGAGAGACCGGGGCTTCCTCATACGAAGGGAGCCCCGGTCAGGTTGTGTGTGAGCCTGTCAGATTGGCGGCTTGTCAGCCTCAGTTGTTCTGCGCGTCCACCTGCTGTGCGCGCAGCGCACGCTGGGCCGAGTCAACCGATTCGGAGACGAGACGGATGCAGGCTGAGGCAGCATCGGTGTTCTCGGCCAGCCACTTCTCGCCGAGTTCCACGATGTCCACGCCGAGGTCGGTACGGCCGGTCAGCTGGATGGGGAAAGCGTACTCCAGCATGTTCTTGGCGATCTCCACCGTGTGGTTATCCCACTGGGCTCGGGCGTCCGCGAAGTAGCGCTCGGCGTAGGGCGCCACGGACTCTGCCTTAGCACGCATCGAGCCAATGCAGAGGTTACGCTGCACGGTGTTGGAGACGGAATTGCCGGTGATGTCCGCCCACACCTGCTCGCGGGCTGCGGCATCCGGCAGGGCGCCGCGGGCCTGAGCCGAGTAGGCCTGACCATAGGAAGTGTTGTCACGCTCGAACTCGGCAGCGATCTCGGCCTCGCCGACGCGGCCAGCGGCGGCGAGGGACACGAGGATGAGCCAGCGCTGCTCTGCGTCCACCACGAACCCCTCGGGAACATTCGTGCCCTCAAGCCAGCCGGCGATGAGGTTGAGCTGCTCGTCGGTGGTGGCGAAGCGCATGGCCGAGCTAGCAACCTGCAGCTGATGGTCCGAACCTGGCTCGGCCGCCGCGAGAATCGTGAAGACTTCTTCCGCCACCGAGAGGCGAAGCACCGCACGGTTGGTGGGGTCCGAGTAAATGTTGACGGCGGAACCCAAATTGCCGAGCACGATGCGCAGCACAGTGCCATCAGTTTCGTCTGCGATCGCCTTGAGCGCGATCTTCGAGTAGGCGGTAGCCGAGAGAAGGCCGTCGCGGCACATGTTCCAGGTAGAGATGAGCACCTGGGTGCGGGCGAGATGATCCTCGAAGGCATCGAGATGATCAATTGCAACGCGCAGCGACTCCTCATCCATACGGATCTTGCCGTAGGCGTAGTCATGATCGTTGAGCAGGATGAGTGCCGGGCGCTTTTTGCCAACGAACTCTGTGACCTCGGTGAGCTCACCGTCAATGTCCAGCTCGGCGGCCAGCGTGCGCACCAGCTTGCCGTCCACCAGATCAAAGCCACCCACAGCGATGCGATGCGGGCGCAGCGAGGAACGGCCATCGGACTCCTGGCGGATCTCAAGCGACGTCACGACGCCGTCGTGGGACTCCGCCCGCAGCCGACTTCCTTGTCCTCCGTCGAGGGAATTAATTCCCTCACGTCGGACTGCGTCGTCGTCGGCCACCTCAATAACAGGCGACAGGACGTTGACACCGGACTCTTCCAGCCACAGCTTCGTCCACTCGGTGAGGTCGCGGCCGGAGGACTTCTCCAGCTCCGCCAACAAATCTGCCAAGGTGGCGTTACCCCATGCGTACTTGGCAATATACTCGCGCACGCCAGCGAGGAACTCCTCCTGGCCAACCCAGGCGACGAGCTGACGGAGCACGGACGCGCCCTTGCCGTAGGTGATGCCGTCGAAGTTGACAAGTACTGTCTCCAGATCGACGACGTCGGCCGCGATCGGGTGCGTGGAGGGCAGCTGATCCTCGGTGGTGGCCCACGACTTCTCCGAGGCGAGGAAGGTGACCCAGGCGTCGGACATGCGGGTGTTTTCCACCGCGGCGAGGTGGCTCATGTACTCCGCGAAGGACTCGTTGAGCCAGAGATCGTCCCACCACTTCATGGTGACGAGGTCGCCGAACCACATGTGCGCCTGCTCGTGCAGGATGGTAATGATGCGACGGTCGATGATGGCGCCGGTGGGCTTGGTGCGGAATACGTAACTTTCGACCAGCGTGACGTTGCCGGGGTGTTCCATGGCGCCCGCGTTGTACTCGGGGCAGAAGATCTGATCGTATTTGCGGAAGGGGTAGGGGAAGCCATAGTTGGCCTCGTAGAACTCGAATCCCTGCTTGGTGATGAGGAACAGCTCCTCAGGGTCCAGGTACTCCTTGAGCGACTTGCGCGCCCACACGCCGAGTGGGATCTCGCGACCGTCGGTGGAGTGATAAACGTCGTCGTCATAGCCCTCGTAGGGACCGGCAACGATCGAGGTGAGGTAGGTGGACATCTTCTCGGTGGCCGAGAAGTTCCAGGTAGCGACGCCGTCGCGCTCCTCGTGGGCAACCGGCTCCGGCGTGGGCGAGTTGGAGAACACTCGCCAGGCGGCTGGTGCTGTCACGGTGAAGGTGTAGACGGCCTTGAGATCCGGCTGCTCGAAGTTGGCGAAGACGCGGCGAGCGTCACCCACTTCGAACTGCGAGTAGAGGTAGACCTCGCCATCCGCCGGATCGACGTAACGATGCAGGCCCTCGCCGGTGTGCGAGTACTCCATCGTGGACTCAACGCGCACGGTGTTCTTCTCCGCGAGATTCTCGAGCGGGTAGCGCGAATCGGCAAAACGACGGGGATTGAGTTCGTTGCCATTGAGGAACACCCGATCCACCGAGGCAGCGATGATGTCGAGGAAGGTACTCGCTCCCGGGGTGGCGGAGAACTCGATCTCGGTGACCGAGGAGAAGGTGGTCTCGGACCCCGTGGCAAGATCAAGATCGATACGGTACGACTCGGTTGAGACGACGGCGGAGCGCTCAGCAGCCTCCGCACGCGACAGGTTTGTGCCTGGCATGTGTGTCCTTTCAAAGGGATTGTCCGCAGTCAAGATTACGCGAGGTTCCACAATGTGGCACAGCCACACGGTTCGGCTTAGAGCGTGCTGGGGCAGGAGTCCCGCTAGTT
>RRZU012368791.1_pt1 | contig 28916 bp, 33 predicted proteins | sample 2165561 | NCBI WGS metagenome assembly RRZU01 (sample SAMN10456909, study PRJNA506462) | wastewater metagenome | isolation source: wastewater sludge | place: USA: Moscow, Idaho | reverse complement strand
TGGTAAAGCTTGGGCTAGTGACCTTGAGTTCCGACTAGGAATAAGATGGTGGTTTAGTTCTGGAGTGAGTTGGTTATTATTGTTAGTTTTGTTGTTTGATTGTGATTTATGCTTATGTATATTCATAGTTCTATTTTAGCTTAAAAAAAAACGCAAGTGGGTAGACTTTACGTTTTTAATCCATCTTAATAATGAACTCGGATTTAAAACGATCAAAACCGTTCAAGATACGGTTCGCTACGCTTGGAATTATGAGAAGAATTTATAATATATTATTGATTATTGTTCGATACACAATAAGTTCCACCGCCCTCGAGTTTAACAACAAATGCACCAGTAGTGCTCATTTTCCCCACCCCAGGATCATCAAACAATTGGCTGCCCTTACAGCCAGCACTCCAGTCAAAACCAACAACGCCAATTTCAAGATTATTCGCACCTTCGCCTAAAATATCCAAATAACTCCCGGTATACATCCCAAAAGGCTCACCAGTCGATGGATCGAAAATCTCTTTTTTGTCGATGATATAAGTGTCGACCAAACGACTATACATTTGTCTGGCGTTTTCAGTCCCAGCCCTACATTCGCCCTTATTTAATGACCTACACCTCTCATAAGCATCAATAAGATTATTTAAACTAGTTTTTCTTTGAGTATCTCTCTGGTTTCTTTGAAGAGCGGGGAGTGCAATGAAAACCATTAAGAAGATTAGACCAGCTATAGCTAGGACTAAGACTACTTCAATGATAGTGAAACCTTTATTAGTTTGGTTATTTAGGGCTTTAAGCTTAAGTGCGTTCATAGCTACATTTTATAGTTAATTAACTAAAAACGCAAGCAGTAAAACTTATGTTCCTAAAATGACTATTTTACTCTAAACTGAGCAAAAAGAATTTTCTTGATTCGAGAGATGATTAGGTTGGTCTCTTCAAGACGAAAAATTCTAGCAACGATAAGATAAATTAAACAGCTTGCGAACCCGACAAAACAAAACTTAGGGAATGTCGCAAGAAAACTCTCATCAGAACTTAGAAGCGGAAAACCTAGCACTAATACATATGAAGTGACCCCTGCTACAACGCTAGCTATTAACATTTTTACTATCGCTGATACAAATGAAGCATCAAATAGACCTTTAATTCGACGCTTCATCAAAAATAGAAGAAGAGTAATTTCAACTACAGCACCAATGCTCTGCGCCCAAGCTAGACCATAAGCACCCATGCCCAAGCTCAAGCTAAACCAAACCGCCAAAACCATATTTAGACCAATTGCAAAGATCGAAACTCGCAATGGCGTTTTTGTATCTTGCATTGCATAAAAACTACGAGCAGCAATATGAAAAATCGACCTACAAAAAATAGACAGCACTAGGATGCCAAGTAAATTCGACATTAGAGTATCCCCACCATTTTTAATAAAATTAACGATATATCCTCGCATCGTATAAAACAGCACCGAAATTGGTAGCGCCAGGAAAGTAATCATCCTGAGGGCTTTTTGCAGATCTTTTTTAAATATATCCATCCTGTCATTAGCTAGACTCTCAGTCAAATTAGGAAAAAATGCCGTTGAAATAGCAACGCCGACTAAATTAACAGGCATCATATGCAAAGTTAAACTCTGCTGATAAGCGCGCACCGTGCCTGGCGCCATACGGCTAGCTAAGTTCGTTTCAACAATCGAGTTGACGTAATCAATACCCTGGTCTAATGAGCGTGCCGGCAAAAGTTTGAGCACTTGCCTAAAACCTTTATTCTTCCAATAGATTTTGAATCTATAATCAAATCCTATGCCAATTAGGCCTACTACCGCTACCAATAACTGCAAGACAGAGCCAAGCGCCACGCCAAGCGCCACGCCCATAATTCCACCTTCAAAAATTTGTGCACCAAAAATAGTGATGCCATCCGTAAAGAACAATGTTCCTATTATAATTCCGATATTGTAGATGGCTGGAGCTAAGGCAGAAAATGTAAAGCGGCCGACGGCTTGCTGTACGCTAGAGATAACGGTGGCAATCGCAAATAGAAATGGATTTATAGCAATTACGCGCATCATTGAGACTGCTAATGCCCGTGAGCTTTCACTAAGTCCTGGGCCAACTACGTATTTAACTAGAGGTTCGGCGAATATAATAATTAGGATTGATGTTACTAGGGTTAAAAGCGCAAGTAAATTTAGAATACTGGTGCTTAATTCCCAAGCAGACTTTTTATTATTCTTTGACATTCTCTGATTAAAAACCGGGATGAATGTTACACTCAACGCGCCCGATACTAGAATGAAGAACATAAAATCAGGGATCGTAAAGGCCACAGTATATGCATCAATTCCAGTAGGATAAGTGTCTAGATAATAAGAGTTTAAAAGTCGGTCACGTAAGAAGCCTAGTAGGCTCGATAGTAGCGTCGAACTAGCCAAAATGACGGCAGCAAATTGCACCGTCAATTTTGTATTAGCCTTGGAGACTAAGGATTTTACTTTTCGCCTGAACATTACTCGTGTAGCTTAGCTTCTTTTGGAAGTTTTGTATTTTTTAATATTTCAGTCACTTCAGATTCTTCAAGCGTTTCTTTTTCAAGCAAAGCTTTTGTCAAATCTTCAAGTGGCTTACGGTTAGCTTTTAGAATAATAGCTGCCCGCTTAACGCTTTCTTTGATTAAAGTTTCCACTTCTTGATCGATTTTTTCAGCAGTCTTTTCTGAGTACGGACGATCGTGAGTCATTTTATCAAACAGCATTCCGCCCTCTTCCTCATGAAAAACTTGATCGCGTAGGCCTTCGCCCATTCCTAGCTCAACAATCATATTGCGAGCGATACTCGTAGCACTTCTTAAATCACTACTTGCACCAGTCGAGATACCAGCTTCGCCATAGATTAGCTCTTCAGCTTGTCGTCCACCCATAGCTCGAGCCAAGATATCTTTATAGTCATAAATGTTATTATAACTTTTATCTTCTGGAGGCAAGAACCAAGTAACGCCACCAGTACGTCCGCGTGGGATAATCGTAACTTTATGAACCGGGTCACTGTCAGGTAACACATGCCCAACAATCGCATGACCAGCTTCATGGTAAGCAGTAGTTTCGCGCTCAAGGTCGCTCATAACTTTTGATTTTCTCTCAGGACCAATTGCGACCTTTTCAAAAGCTTCGACTAAATCACTATTAGTAATCTTTTTGCGATTGTTTCGTGCTGCCAAAATCGCAGCCTCATTTGCCATATTGGCAAGGTCTGCACCAGCAGAACCGGTTGTTTTTTTCGCAAGACTCTCAAGATCAACTGTTTCGTCAACTGGTTTATTTTTAAAGTGAACCTTTAAGATATCTAAACGATCTTGTCTTTCAGGCAGAGCAATGTCAACTCGGCGATCGAAACGACCTGGTCGAAGAAGCGCTGGGTCAAGCACATCAGCACGGTTAGTAGCTGCAAGAACAATCACGCCAGTATCTTTCTCAAAACCATCCATCTCAACTAAGATTTGGTTTAAAGTTTGCTCACGTTCATCGTGACCACCGCCCATTCCGCTACCGCGCTTACGTCCAACGGCGTCAATCTCGTCAATAAAGATGATAGCGGGTGCATTTTTCTTAGCTTTTAAGAATAGGTCTCGCACACGACTAGCACCAACGCCAACAAACATTTCCATAAACTCTGAACCAGAAATACTAAAGAATGGTACTTTTGCCTCACCTGCAACGGCTCGCGCTAGCATAGTTTTACCAGTTCCTGGATCACCAACCATCAAAACACCACTAGGAATTTTAGCTCCCATTTTTTGGTATTTTTTTGGATCTTTTAAGAAGTCCACGACTTCATAGAGATCTTGCTTGGCATTTTCGTTACCAGCAATATCTTCAAATCGAATTTTCTTTTTGTCATCACCATATAATTTTGCTTTAGATTTGCCAAAGCTCATCGCTTGGTTATTCTGACCGCCCGCTTGACGCATCATAAACATGAAAAACGCAATCACAGCCAACGTTGGGATAAAGATTATCGCCAAGTTCCAAAATATTTCTCCAGAATTATCTACTGGCAATATTGAAACCTCAGTTTTGTTTTGTTCCAATCCTTGATCATAAATAGTACTCGAAGATTCTTTTGTAGCCTTTTCGGTTGCCCTCTCTTCATCCTTTAGAGTAACTCTTACTTCGTTTCCTTGAATCTCAAGTTTCGACACCTCGCCTTTGTTTGCCTTATTGATAACTTCAGAAATTGGCACTTCTTTTAGTGATGGAGTAAACAAACTTCCTCCAAAAACAAAAATTAATCCCAAAAAAATAATTATCGCCCAAAAAGCAACATTTGCCGCAACCTTCTTTATATTCATCTTATCATTCTTTTTCATCTACATCCTTTCGGTCATTCAACTCTTCTTATTTTATCAGATTTTTCAAGTTTATTCAAAGAAAAACTCTGTTTTTGCAAAACAAACATGCTTTTTGCCAGTAATATCTATTTTCTTGCCAGTAGAAATTGTTTTAATGTTCATCCAAAGATTAAAAAGTTGAGGACGTGTGAGCGTGTTTGAAGTCTCATTTATCACGATTTGGCGCAAAATTTCTACAGCTTCACGACTTTCAATTTGTGCAAAAAAATATCGAGGATAATATATTTTATCGTCATGATTATTACTGATATTCTTAATTATTTTTAAAACTTCATTATCTATCTCGTCTTTATTTTTAATCTGATCTTGCCATAAATTATAAATTTTATCTACATCATCACTACTGATATTTCTTAGTTGCCTACGCAAACGATTGCGCAGATATTTATCACTCTCGTTTGTCGAGTCTTCATGCCATAAAAGTTTATGCTTTTTAGCGTAATTTAAAAGATCATTTTTAGTTTTACTAATTAGTGGGCGCCAAATGTCGTCACTATCAAGGACGGCTAGTCCTCGCCAGCCAGTTCCGCGCTGAAAATTGATTAGTATAGTCTCAACTAAATCATTTTTATGGTGTGCCGTAGCGATTTCGGCCTTACCATATTTATCTGAAACTTTTCTCAAGAATTCGTAGCGAGCGGCTCTTGCTTTATCTTCGCTGGCGTTTTTACCTAAATCGCCACACTCAAACTCAAATTTAAGCCCATAATTTTTAGCGAGCTTGCTCACAAATTCTAAATCATCAGCCGAATCATCACGAATGCCATGCTCAAAATGAGCCACAATTAATTCACGCTTGAGCTTGCCCGCTTTAACCAAATTAACTAAAATATCTAGTAAAACAATCGAATCCACACCACCAGATACCGCAACGACTATTTTCTTCATAGTTTTATTTTATCACACTTGTTCAATCTAAACACTTATGCTATTATATTAACAATGAAAACGGTGGGATTATGGGCGAAATAACAACGAAAAATGATAGTGAAAAAGCAGTTCGGTTTGCAGCCGAAACTATTATTGAAAACGCCTTGAATCTTCATGCGACTGATGTTCATATTGAACCTCGAGATGGCTTAACTATGGTGCGACTTCGCATTGAAGGGATTTTAAAAGTCGCCAATCAACTACCGGCCGACATATCACCAAAACTTGTCCGATATTTTAAAAAGCTAGCCGGGCTAAACACTCGAGAGAAAAATTTCTCGCAAACCGGCACTATCTCACATGGCGGCGCCAGAATCCGCATCTCAATTAGTCCAGTTTTATCTGGAGAAAAAATAACCCTAAGACTTATTCGCGCCCGAACTAGCCTACGTAAACTTGATGAAGTTGGTTTATGGGGAGAAAATTTACTACTTGTGCGCCAAGCACTCCGTCAACCTAGAGGAATAATTTTTACAGTTGGCGATGGTCGCAATACTACCAATTTTGCTATCTTAAATGAGCTAAATACATCAGAGAAAAATATAGTTACTGTTGAAAAATCAGTTGAAAAAGTATTGCCCGGCGTCAACCAAACAGAGATAAACCCAAAAATTGGTTTAAATTTCCCTCAATCAATCAAAGCCGCCTTAAATCAAAACCCAGACGTTATTATGATTGATGAAATATCTGATTCGCAAACTGCTAAATTAGTCGTTAATGCTGCAATGCGTGGCAAATTAATTATTGCATCCTTGCCTGTTTCGCACGCTTCGGATGTTGTGCCTTTTATGGAGAATCTTGAAATTAGTCCATTTTTCTTGAGCGCCAACACTCTAGCCATTATTGGTCAAAACTTAGTTCGCACAGTCGCGCCAGCCGCCACCACAGTAAATAAACTATCAAAACTAGAATCCAAGATTATTCTTAATGAATTTGGTATCACGGCTGAAGAATTAAATAAACTAGAAAAACTAGCTCAAAAAGAAGGCCTAGGTGGCAAAAAACTTCTAACCACCAAAGAATCCCTAAATGAAATTACCACATTAAAAGATAGCGCAGAGCCTGGCTTTACTGGATCAACTGGAATCTTTGAAGTAATTAGCTTTATCAGTCATGGAGCTGGCGACAAAATTAAATCTTTCATGCTCACAAGCCCAAATAGTATTCAAATTTCAAATTTTATGCAAAAAAATAATATCGTGCCCATAAAGGTCGACGGCCTCGTCAAAGCCCTACGCGGTCAAACCGTCATCGAAGAAGTGTTACGTAAAACTGGCCTCTAATCTTGTAAAATCATCCTCGCTTATGCTAAAATGTAACTAGTATGTTAATCCTGTCGTCAAAACTAAAAAACACACCCATCATGGGGCTTCAAACTGGGACTCAATTGGCTTTGGCTTCAGAACCTTTAATCAATCCAGCAAACTTGCAAATTCTTGCATACCAGCTTGAAGGGCCTTCTTTAGATAATGAAGTGACGCTGCTGCGCATCGCCGATATCCGCGAACTAAGTAAACTTGGATTTATAATCGATTCGTCTGATGAATTTATTTCACCAACCGACGTGATAAAAATTAATGAGATTTATAATATTAATTTTCAGCTTCTAGGAATGAAAGTCGTCGACCAAAAAGGCTCCAAACTAGGCACGGTCGCTGATTATACTCTTAGTCTAGCCAATTTTATAGTGCAACAACTAATTATTAAACGTCCTCTCCTAAAAAGCTTTAACGACCCAGAGTTAACTGTTCACAGAAGTCAAATAATAGCGATTGATGATGAAAAAATTACTATAAAAAATGAAACAGAAGTTGTCAAAGATACACAAACTGTCAAAGCCGAAGATACCTTCACGCCAAACTACGTCAATCCGTTTCGTGGTTAAGCGCACGCTTAATGTCGTCATAAGAAAATCCTTGGCGCACTAAATATGCGATTAGTTTGTTTTGATCGGTGTAACGCGAACCTTTTTTAGCTATAATTTTTGTAATTTCTTCCTCATCACTACGAGAAGATTCGTCTAATACTAATGTAATAATATCTGAAGAAACACCCTTTTGTTGAAGTTCAAGCCTTAATTTTTTAAGTGAAGTACCTTTGCGTTGATTACGATTCTCAACCCACCATCGAGAAAATCGCTCATCATTTATATAGTCCTTATCTTTTAGCCGTTTTAAGACTTGATCGACCGATATTTTTGAAACACCTTGTTTATCGTAAATTTCGCCGGTTTTTTTATTTTTTAATCGGCGCGACATTGTTTTCTTCCATAAATAATCTCGAACTTCTTTTTCTGAATGTGGCCGCATCAAACAATACTCTAGAGTTCGCGCATAAAGCTTACCAAATTCGCTTTGCTGTTCTAAATTCTGCAGTTCATCCTCGTTAAATGTAGTACCCATTTTAACCTTAAGTTCGGTTAGCTGATACACATCAAGCGAAAATCTATATTTGCCGTTTATATAAACATTAGCTCGGTTTGGATTTTTCACCGCTTGCTTAATATCTGTAACCACAAAAACACCAGCTGGGAATTCTGGTTTTTTTCGATCGGATTTAGAATTTGTTTTTACACCCGACCCTTTTTTACTTTGTAAGTCATCGCTATTAAAGATTTCTAAGGCCATGAGTATATTTTATCACACTAAAAGAACGCTACAAGCTTATAGCGTTCTTTTTAAAGTATTTATTTACTTTCAGTGGATTCGTTCGTTGCTTTATCAGATTCAACAACTTCTTCGATCTCACCTTTAATCTTAGCTCTAACTTTTTTATCAATCTCATCCAAAATCCCTGGATTTTCTTTTAAGTATTTCTTGGCGTTTTCGCGTCCCTGCCCAATGTTTTGATCGTTATACTTATAAAATGCGCCGGATTTACCAACAACTTCATGCTCAGCCGCAAGATCTAGCACGTCACCAGTTTTACTGATTCCTTCATTATACATAATGTCAAATTCAGCAATTCTAAATGGCGCAGCAATCTTGTTTTTGACTATTTTCACTTTAGTGCGGTTACCCATAACTTCATCACCAATTTTGATCTGACCAGTTCGGCGAATATCTGCACGAACTGAAGCATAAAACTTCAATGCATTACCGCCAGTTGTTGTTTCTGGGTTGCCAAACATAACACCAATCTTCATTCGGATCTGGTTTATAAAGATTACTGTTGCTTTTGATTTATTGATGATTCCAGTTAGCTTTCGCAGAGCCTGGCTCATAAGTCGTGCTTGAAGCCCCATATGAGAATCTCCCATGTCGCCATCAATCTCGGCTTGGGGTACTAGTGCTGCGACCGAGTCAACCACAATTAGATCAACTGCGTTTGAGCGAACTAGAGTTTCAGTGATCTCTAGAGCTTGCTCGCCGTTATCTGGCTGAGAAACCAGCAAGTTTTCTACATCGACACCAAGTTTCTTAGCGTAAGCTGGGTCTAATGCATGCTCAGCATCAATAAATGCAGCCGTACCACCTTGCTTTTGGATTTCAGCAATCGCATGTAAGCTTAAAGTTGTTTTACCACTTGATTCTGGCCCATAAATTTCGATAATTCGACCCTTTGGATATCCGCCACCAAGTGCTATATCAAGAGATAAGGCACCACTTGGCAAAAGCTCAACGTCGACTTTGTGATTTTCACCTAATTTCATAATCGAACCATCACCAAATTGTTTTGAAATTTGTGCTATTGCTAAATCTAATGCCTGTGATTTTCCGTCAGTTGCCTGAATTTCAGTTTTTTTTGCTTTCGCCATTATTCCTCCTTAAACTTACTTTAAGTATAACTTTTTTAGAGTAAAATTACAAGCTAACTTTATGCCAAATTAAAACTATGGTATAATTCTAGTATGAATAAAAAATCTGGATTTACAGTAATTGAAATATTAGTGCTAGCAGCTTTCTTGGCGGCCTGCGGTATAATATTTGCCTTTCAAAAGGCCGAAATCGAAGCTAAAAACCGTGATGACAATAGAAAAACCGCAATTAACGCAATGTATTATAACCTTGAAGAAGTCTACCACAAAGCAAACGGCTACTACCCAGAAAAAATCGACGAAAAAAATCTAACCGCTATGGATCCTCAACTTTTCACCGACCCCAACGGCGTGAATCTTGGTGAAGCAGACTCTAACTATCGATACGAGACAACTGGTTGCACCGACGGCAAATGTAAAAGTTATACTTTACGCGCCGATCTTGAAAAAGAAGACGATTTCGTAAAAACGAGCCGTAAATAATTTAATCTTTTAAGCGCTAAGTTTTCTGCCTAACTCCATCATTTCATCTGTTATGAATTGATTCTCTTTGGCGTTTTCTACAAGATCGCCGAGTAGCTCAGCGTATTTATTCGGCTGTGGCACAAATGTAAACGTGTAAGTCGATTCTTCACCGATTGTACTCAAGCGTACTGTTCCAAAACCGATTAAGTGTTGCAAAAATCCTGTCTGAGAGAAACTTATATCTTCAATTGCTTCAAGATTAATCGTCTGCTTTTTTTTGTTAAATAATCCACTTACAATCCATTGAACAACACGCTCGTTAGTGATGATAAATTTGTTATTTTTATAAATTGAATGTCCGATCATTGCCGAAACTACACTTAGCGCGAGCAATGCTAGTGACGCTAGGGTAATATTAGTTTTCATGGCTAAAGTTAAGTTTAAATTGTTTGGCATGATGCTAATCGTGATCCAAATACTAGCTACAATTATGAAGCTAAGCATACTCGAAATTATAATACCAAATACGCCAAAAGAATGGCGCTTGATTGAAACGACGACATATTCGTCGCTGTCAAGATTAACGTCTGGATATCGCCTAGCCGCTTCTTGGTGGCGGGCCGCAATTACAGCTGGATCACCGACAGGTGTTTCAACTTCCATAACTTTTTGTATATGTTGGTTATTATCCATCGTTCTCCTTATCGTCAATAAAATTTCTACCTAGATGCTCAAACGCTTTTCGCGTCACCATTCGCCCTCGTGGCGTACGCTGCAAAAAGCCAATTTGCATTAAATAAGGTTCGTAAAAATCTTCAATTGTGGTTGCCTCATCGCCAGTTAAGGCAGCAATTGTGTTTAAGCCAACTGGTCTTGTACCATAATTATCAATAATAGCCGCCAAGAGATTTCTGTCGGCCGAATCTAAGCCAAGAGAATCTATTTCAAGCATATTTAAAGCTTTTTTAGTTGTGGGTGCGTCAATAAAGCCATCACCGTTAACGTCGGCATAATCTCGCACGCGTTTAAGTAAACGGTTCGCGATTCTTGGCGTCAAGCGAGCTCTAGTAGATAATAAATCTGAAGCTTCTTGGTCAATTTTACTTTCTAAAATTCGACTGGATCGAGTAATAATCTGCGAAATTTCATCCGTCTGATAAAATTCCAAGCGGTGAACATGACCAAAGCGATCACGTAGAGGTGCAGCCAGACTACCAGTTCGAGTTGTTGCGCCGATCACCGTAAAATGCGGTAAATCCAAACGAACCGAGCGCGCCGCTGGGCCTTTTCCGATGATAATATCAAGTTTAAAATCTTCCATTGCTGAATATAAGATCTCTTCAACCGTACGCGGCAAACGGTGAATTTCGTCAATAAATAAAATATCACCGTCTTGCAGATTTGTTAAAATGGAAGCAAGATCACCAGCCTTTTCAACTGCCGGGCCAGATGTAATTCGTAGATTTGCGCCAACCTCGTGCGCAATCACATTCGCCATTGTGGTTTTACCAAGCCCTGGAGGACCATAAAGTAAAATATGATCCACGGCTTCCCCACGCTTTTTGGCCGCATCAATCGCCAAACCTAAATTCTTCTTCAGCCGATCCTGACCAATATAATCACTAAAAGTTGCCGGCCTTAAGCTAACCTCAACTTGTTTTTCTTCAAAGTCTTCATCATGAATTCCAGTATCTACGATTCTTTCAATAGCCATTGGTTTTATTTTAACATTTTATTAGTTTTTTCTCAATCGGTGGAATATTGACTTTTGTGATTTTATCTTGTATAATATTAAACAATCGTATTTCATTAAGTAAATGAAGCGCGAAATTTAAAATAGAGGAGGTACTTTTATGCAAAGTACCGTTATAGAAAGTCAATCAAAAATCTCAGTCAATGAAGGTATACGTCAAAAGCTATACCAAGATGTCATTAAACTAGCTGAGATGTATGATGGAAGTAGTAAAATTTTATGGTCTAATTTATGTGATAGGGTGAGCTTTTCTGAGAGAAAGGTACTTCTTAATTCCGAAGAAATAACGGAAAGTAGTAAACTTTCAGAATTAGGATTAGTAAAATCAATTCTCACAAATCCGCTTGAGTCAAGTCATGCTCATAAAGCATGCGTTGAAACAGTTAAACGAAAGCTGAATCATTGCAATTATTTATGTGTAGATAAAATGGACGAACATCAAAAGAGGCTTCTTAAAGAAAAAAACCTTGTAGTTAAAAACTACAATATTGGTTCGGACGCGCTTCCTAATATTAAAAAGTGTTTATTCTCGACGTTGGATGAAGATTTCATGATCAATCTAGAAGATCATGAAATACTTGCAAAAACGACTCGTAACAAATACGGAGTAATGCTTGTCAGACCTGATATCCTCAACATAGAAGATTTAAACTATATATTGAGGATACTTATATATCCTCTATAAAAGCACCTTAAACCACACGGAATATACTCTGTGTGGTTTTTTATTAGAAATTATTCTTAAGCGCCGCAGTTACTCGCTCAGCCGTTGAAAGCTCACCCGGAACGCTCTCTAGCGCCTTCGTAGCATCGTTTAAATTATAGCCTAACGCCATCAACGCTTCCAGCGCTTCATCCGCCTCAAGAGCTCCCGTCGCACCAGTTTCACCAGCATAATTAACACTTATAGCCAAACCGACTTTATCTTTCAAATCAACAATCACTCTTTCAGCTGACTTTTTACCAACGCCAGCTGCTTTTTGAATATATTTAGAATCTTCGTTCGCAATCGCATTTCGAACATTTTCGCTCTCACCCAAACTCATTATCGCAATCGCCGCTTTCGGACCAATTCCCTGAACAGTGATTAAAAGTTCAAATAATTTCTTCGCCGCCAGGCTAGAAAAACCAAATAATTCTTGGCTTTGTTCTCTAATATGGTGATAAGTATAAAATTTAATACCTTCGCCTAAAGTCGCCTTATTATATTCAGTTTCTGGCACAATAATCTCATAACCAACCCCAGATACATCAACAATCACGCTTCCAGCGAACTTTTCGGCAATTTTTCCTTGAATATGGGCAATCATATTAGTTATTATAGCACGATTATTAAGATGATTATAATCCAGCCGATAAGCAAGGTACGCATAAATATGATATAATTGCAAAAGCTTGAGTAGTCAAGACTTTTTAACAACGAGGTGAGCAGCAATGCACAGGAATCAAAAAAGAATCTATGATGGACTCTGTATTTTTATACCATTTTATGAAGTTGTTCTAAATAAAAAAGGAATTTTATCTCACAATCAAGAGCAGACCATGCGAAGATACTGCGACCAAGGTGGTAAAATTGTGTTTCTGGTCAATAGGCCTACAACAGAATTCGTCGTAGAAATTAGCAGATCAATCGGCTACATCTACTCTATAGATATTGATGAGAAAGCAAACTGCAGAATAGTGAATTTTGCTTCAAATCGTGCCACTATAATTAATGGAGACCCAAGTTCTGGCATTCAAAAATTCATAGACCTTCATCCACATGTTCGTCGAGTACTGGTGATTGGTGCAAATCGTGATTACACTCAAATATTTAAAAAGTACATTTCAAAATCGAACGACTTTAGTTCTCTAATTATCGCAACAAAAGATTGTTTCAGGGAGCTAAAAGAACAGGCTGATATTTATGTTGATAAAACTCAGAATGAAGACATTCTTTGTAATTTAATTAATTTCAAACTTAGCCCAAAGACAAAGAAATATCGCGCACTTTTAAACCGTTAGCCCTGTTATGGGCTAATTTTATTCTGCACGAATATTTTTAAGCGGCGACCGATGCGTGTTTATAATCAACGGGATTATCGATGCGATTATGCCAATCACAAAAACCGGCACCCCTATAAGTGGAATTAATATGGAAAAATCAACAATAACAAAATCCTTAGTTTGATCGAGCGCAAAGAAATTCGTAAAATATAAACTAGCCTGAGGCTCGTATATACTTTTAACCGCCATAACTACCACAGCAGAAATTATAGTCGTTAATATGGACACAATCGATGAGAACAATGCAATGTACATTATATAAATTTGTGAAATTTCAAATCGCGAATAGCCAATAGCTCTAAAAACCGAAGTCTCTTTACGCGAGTCAGCCAAGATGCGATTAATTACAATATAGATTAATAAAGTTATAACAACCGATGAAGCTAGAAGCACCCATAAAAATATATTCATAGCATAATTCTTAGTATCATAGATTATTGCCGCATTATTTGAAAAAGTTTCGACTTTTAAAGAAACATCCGGACCACAATATTCAGACGCACAATCAACATCTTTGATAAACTCTCGCATCTCATCAGCCGTCGAGAATTCAGCAATATATGCATCGCTACCAAAAAGAATCTCCATAAAAGACGACCCTACAGTTTTCTGCTCAAATATGTCTTTAATTACTTCATCTTCAACATTTTTTTCGTATAAATCTCGAGGCACAATCGCCGAGCCGCGATCTAATGTTGAAGACGTCATCGCTTGAAGGAAATCTTTCACATCACTCATATACATACTATCTGGCATATCTGGCATCACGCCTATTGGCCGAACGGTCACAAACTTAGATGCTGGTTCCTCGTATTGTCCAAGCTCTTTTTGAAGCTTGGTGTTTTCTTTTTCGAGCAATACTTCTTCAGTCGACCTTTTGTCTTCTTTTACGGTAGGAGTACTGCACGTATCATTACCTAAATTATATCTAACATTAGAATTTTTATCATTATTAGCAATTAGGGCCGTTGCATATAATGCTTTAGAAGCGTCATTTCTCCAGCAAAAAGTCCGGCTCTCTTCAGAAACTCGTTTGCGCAATTCTTGAATGCGATCGTATTTTTCCTGTTCTGTAGCAGAAGTGTCAATAGGTTTTAACCCCAAAAACTTTTCGGCAATTTCATAATTCACCAAAATTGGTATTTCATTTTTTTCTAATTTATAATCGGAGCCGATAAAAGGATTAGCCAGATCATCATCGACGCTATTCATATAGCTCACATAGCTAGAGATTTTTTGGTAGTTATCGTCATTTATCACTTTTTGAGTTTCTGGCTCTTGCCCGTTTTGAAGCATCGTAAATGACCCATTTTTAGCCGCAAAAGGCTGCGCGGTATATTTATTTATTGCTCCATACTCTTTTAACAGTAACTCAATTTTCTCTGTTTTAGTGACTGGATAATTAGACTGTAGAAACTCTACTATTACTTGATTGGCATATTTACTGCCAAAGTTAAAATACTTTTCGTCACTTCCTCCATATGTTGCAGTCGGAGCTTGGCTTAAGTCCTCATAATAGTCTATCCCATATTCTTTATAAGTCTTTTTTTCTTCTTCAACGGATTTTTTATACAGAGACTCAGCTTCGCTAAATAATTCTTCATTAGCAACCTTATCATAAACACTAATTCCATTCCATCTTGAAACGGAAACCAAGTAGCGCCCGTTTAGACCTTGATTTGAAAATTCGTTCAAACTAGCGGCTGATCTTTCTAAAGCAATATAGCCTAAAATTAAAATTGAGCACAATAACGAAATCATAATCAGACTTAAAGTTAGTCGAATTCTACGAATCTTGAATTTTGTTCTAGCTAATGTGATCGAATCGCTAATTTTGATCATAAATCTCCCCATCATTTAGTCTAATTACGCTGTCAGCTTGAGATGCTATTTTTTCGTCATGAGTAACAATAATCAGAGTCATATTTGTTTCTTGCTGAATATTTCGCAAAAGGCTTATCACTTGGAGTGAGTTTTCACTATCTAGATTGCCAGTTGGCTCATCTGCGAAAAGAATGTCTGGTGAATTTATCAATGACCTAGCAATCGCGACTCGTTGAATTTGGCCACCGGAAAGTTCTCTCGGATAGCTTTTTGATTTATCACTCAAACCAACAATTTTAGTTAAAGTTTCAGCTTGTTTTCGTCTAACTGTTTTAGAAACTTTAGATAAAAAGGCCGCCGCCTCTATATTTTGTAGTACCGTCAGATATGGTTGAAGATAGAAAAACTGAAAGATAAAACCAATTTTTTTACTCCTAAATTTTGACAATTTTCGGTCGCCTAGCTTAGATAAATCTTGCCCGTCGACGAAAACTTTGCCTGATGTTGGTTTATCGAGCCCACTTAAAAGATTCAATAACGTAGATTTGCCGCTGCCGCTTTCGCCTATTATAGCAATGAATTTGCCCTTGGGAATTTTTAGATTTTGCAGATTTAAAACAGTTTGTTTTTTGTATTTCTTAACTAAATTTTCCACTTCAATATAATTGCCCACCTCGTTCATGATTTTAGTTTATCATAAGTTAAATGAATTACCTAGACATAAAATGATGCGTGATCGCTGCTGCTAATGCGTCGGCCGCATCATCCGGCTTTGGTACTTCTTTTAGATTTAGCTGGATTCGAACCATTTCTTGCATTTGTTTTTTATCAGCTTTTCCATACCCAGTCAAAGTTTGCTTAATTTGTAACGGTGTATATTCGTAGATCGGCAGGCCAGCTTTTTGAGCCGCCAAAATAACTACACCACGCGCTTCAGCAACCGTTATTGCCGTAGTTACATTGCGGGCAAAAAAAAGCTTTTCGATCGAAACTTCATCTGGATTAGTCTCGGCAATAATATCTTTAATACCGTTATAAATTTCCTCAAGTCGAATCTCGATTGGTGTGTGAGCTGGTGTGGTAATAACGCCACCAGTCACCATTTTTAGTGGTCGTCCAGCCGTACAATCAACAACGCCGAACCCCAAAATCCCAGTTCCAGGGTCGATACCAAGAATTCGTTTTTTGTTTATCATCTATCTTATTCTACCATATCTATTTAGTATCAACACAATAGCAGCCGCCTGATTCGAGTTTTGTTCTTAGGGCAAAAAACGTACGATTGTTTGGTATGTCAACCCAGTTTTCACCATCACAATAAGCACCTGAGTTGTAATTAACTTCACCAATTTCCGGATCGTTTCTAATACATCCTCCGTATGGACCTTGACATTCTACTATTTTATATGGCTCGCCTGTAGACGGATCAGAGAATTCATCAGCTAGAACGAGGTATGCTGCAATAAAGCCTTTCAGTTGACTATTGCCCGGATCATCACTAACATATTTACCTTTATTATTCGCTGTGTAATTTTGAAACTGCGTAACAATTCGCGCTATATCATTCTTGCGCTGTGTATCTCGTTGGTTTCTTTGTAATGCTGGTAATGCTATAAGTACCATTAGGAAGATTAGACCGGCTATTGCTAGGACTAGGACTACTTCTATTATTGTGAAGGCTGGGTTGGTTTGAGGTGTATTTTTTATTTTAAACTTAAACATATTTATATTTTATATGAATTATTTAAAAATACAAATTCGCTCTTTATATCTATATTATCTCTTCTTTGATGCTTGTTGCTTTATCTTAATGAAGAATTGACCAATCTCAACCCTATATTCCCAAATAATCAGTAACCCAGCTATTGAAGTTATCGCCACCAATGCGATCCAGCCAGTAAATTGAGACTGGGTTTCTTCGTCTGAAATTTCAATTCCATCGCTAGCCGAAGTGTTTGAGATTGCTTTGCGGCACCGATTCGTGTCCGGATTTCGAGTGTAGCCTTCTTTGCATGGCGTTAATTGCGGCGATGAATCGGTGATTTTCTTGCACCTATTTGTTTCTGGATTACGATATTGGTCAGCCGCACAAGCGACTAACGAAGTAGCCGTCTCGTATTTTTTGCAGCGCCCGGTTTCTGGGTTGCGATATTGATTATTAGCACATGTCGCTACGGTTGTTTGAGCTTCGTATTTTTTACATCTGCCAGTCTCAGGATTGCGATATTGGTTTTCATCACACGAGGCCAATTCATTTTCGACTGCCAGCTTACGACATTTATTGGTCTCTAAATTCCTTTCATAGCCCTTAAGACACGGCAAAAACTCAACATAAATATTCTCTTCACCGGAAGTTTGAGCAAAAGTTTGTTTCCAGCCATCAACAAATAGCGCCCAAGTAGTATCCGTCTTCAAATTCTCATAATTCACACTATCAACTTCATCATTATTTTGATTAATTATATAAACCGCACCTTTAGTAGTTTTAGTTAATGAAAGCTCGGTACGAGCGATATCAATGATAAATAATTCTCCATTTTCAAGCCAAATATCTTCTAATGCGTAGCTTCTTGAATTTCGATTCGTCTGAATTATGCAGCCCTTTAAAGTCGCCTTAGCACCCGCGTTAATGATTTCTATAAATTGATTGGATGAATTTGCTGCAACCTCATTAATCTTGAAATTCTCACATAAATTTTTAGGCTCTTGGTCATCTTCATCCACATTTCCCTCTGGCTAACTAGGCTTTGGAAGTTGATTTGGCATAAACCCACCGCGAAAAAGCGTCGGGCTGGCTATATTATGATTTTTAAAATAACTTTTTATGCCCGGATTTGCACAATCTTCTTCAAACTCTTCGTGACGCAAGCAAATTTCAGCAATAAAATCATTACTAAGCGTCGGACTATCACAAGACGAGCCGGCGCAAAAAGTGGATTCATATCCATTAATATTTAATTTCAAATTTGCGTTTTGAGAAATAGAATTTGAAGTGTAATAAGCATCGTAATCTCTCTCATCTTCTGTAGCTTCGCCCGGGTTGAAACTCTTGTCTTTTTGACGAATCAAAACACTCTGGCCAGCTAAAAATATGCCTGGTTTAAAACTCACGATCTCATTATCTTTTGAAGTTATTCTATATATTGTAAAATTTTCAATCGCCAAATCTTCACCAGAATTAAAGATTTCTATAAACTCCTCACCGTCTTTACTGTAAATTTTTGAGATATAGACTAAGCTTTCAGGTCTTACATCATCGGAAGTTGTCTCATTTTCAATTGTTAAAATAGGCTGAGTCAAAACTTCATCTTCACTCTGAGATTCAATCTCAATATTAAATATTGTCTCGTCTTTGATTATTTCAAAAGTCGTATCTTCAGGAAGATTGCTATCTTCATTTTTAATAACTACATTTTCGATATTATAATCTTCCAACGAAGATTTAGTATCAGCAAAGACAGAGCTTGAAGTGAGCATTGGCTGCAAAACCAACAAAAGTATTAAACTAAAAACGCGAATTTGCATTATTATTCATTTCGTTTAAGATTATATTACGCCAATTATAAACGAGCCAGCTGCCAAAAGCAAGCCTTTATTTTTGATTTCTTATATGATATAATAAACAAGCAAAAATATGGTAGCGTAGCTCAGTTGGTTAGAGCGTAGGACTCATAAGCCTAAGGTCGCAGGTTCAATCCCTGCCGCTACTACCAGAAATTATACAAAATTAAAACCCTGGCTACTCGCCAGAGTTTTTTAGAATAAAAATGATTGTGTCGGTGGCTTCTGTTAGCTCGTGGCTTTCAAAAACCGGTTTTTTGGACTCGGGGAGTTTAAAAATATCTCCAGCTACTGGGTCTAAATAGGTGTAATCTCCTATCCCGATACAGATCGTCGCGTCAAATTCGGTCGTAACTCTGAAATGTTCAAAAAATCCTGAACATATATTAAAACCTTGATCGCTCAACTCGCCTAATACAGAATAGATCAGCAACTCATTTTGCGGCCACAACATCGAAATAAGTTTCAACTTCCAATTAAGGGAATTAAAAAATATAATTTTATCTTCGCCCATATATAGCCCTCCTAAATTTGCTTCATGAGATCATAAAACTCCTCTGGTGCATGATTTTCCGTCAAAAAATGGTAAACAAAATCTAAATCAAAAAGATTACGAAGATTAGCTTCTTCCTTGCCCGGCTCTGTCAACATATACTTTGGTAAATGTAAAATCTTCTCAAAGTAATGATTGATTAAAGTATCCGTAGGATGAGTCGGTGCCGTACCGTATTCTTCATACGATATTTTTGCAATCGGTTTAATATCCCAATCGAAAACTATTTTTGAGCCTAATTCACTAAAGTTATAGTCATAAGCCCGCAAAAGTCCACCAGCACCCATAGCGTCACATTTATCCGCATCAGAAACTATCTTGCCTTCAATCGTCTCCGGAGTGTCACCTTTTAAGGCACTCCTAAAGCTTAGCTTTTTGATTTCGCTACAGACAACATCTTGCAGCTCCTGAGAGATCTCAAGATTATTCATAATTTTTCGAGCATTTATAGAATGTTCTTCACTATGTGAGCCAAACAGTTTTTTGTCGTCCACGTCATGAAGCATCGCTATAAGTAAGACGGTTTCTGAATTCACATACTCTGGAATGTCAGCCGTAAATTCTAAAGCAAGCCCAACAACCCTGTCGATATGGTCAAAACCATGACCAGAAGACCCGTGCCGCTGCATTACAATTGAAACTTGAGCCTTTAGTTCTTCATACAAAAAGTCCATACATAACACATCCTTTTTTCTATTTGAAAGTACTCTTAACGTGTGTATATAATATACTATTATGGGTAAATTGTCAAATAAAATAGCCTTGGCTTAGATACCAAGGCTGTCATTTATTAGAAAAAGTAGTCCGGCAGCAAATTCTGCGACAACATCAAGATTATAAATCTCTCTTGCTAACACCATTTCATTAGTCTCAGCAGAAAATTTAACGACTTCTCCTTTATTTGCACATAAATAATATTCGTCATATATATGTAGGGAAATCGGAGTGTCGCTAGTGATAGTAACCGCTTGATCAGTATAAATATCACCAATATTTATGTCGCTATCACATCGCTTGAGAATTTCAATTGCACTTTTATTATCACTTGGCCATAAGATTTTTATTGCTTCAAGATACAGATTGACAGTATCGATATCGGTCTTACATATGTCGATAATTCGCGCTAGTCGCACCATCGACATAGCAATTTCATACTTATGCATCTCATATGCCCGTTTTCTTATTTTAGTAATATCACTGTCAAATACAGAAAGCTCTTTGGGGTCTACATGATATTTAAGTGTATTCGTATTTAAATTATAGTAGAAGCCGTAGCGAAAAGAAACATATGGCGTGCTACCATCTAAGACACTGCAATCAATCATGTTTCGTTCTGTATATGCCTTTTGAAATCTCTCACTTGGCAACGCTCGTTTTATGTAGCGAGTAGCGGTATCGATTGGATTATAGATAATCTTTGGTCTTCCCATAACAACGCTCCCCCTTCTTCTAATTTAAAGTACTTTCTAAAACTACCTATATAATAAACTAATTTTATATTGATGTCAAATAAAACAGAGGTCAGTATGACCTCTGTTTTAAAATTTAATACAAAACTTTTAGTATCGTTTTCTAAAAGAGTTGAATCCGCCGTCGCGTCCGCCACGGTTGTTGTCGCGTCCGCCGCCACGAGAACCACGATCTTCACGTGGTTTTTCGATAGCTTCGTTTACAACGATTGCTCGGCCCTTTAGTTCTTGGCCTGACAATTTGTCGATCGCAGCTTTAGCATCGTCAGCGTTCTCGAATTCTACGAATCCGAAACCTTTTGAACGATAGTCGTTAAATTTATCTTTGATAATAACTGCGCTTTTTACTTCACCAACTTCTGCGAAGAAGTCCTTTAGTTCATCATCAGTTACGCTATAAGCTAGTCCGCCTACATGTAATTTCATCTAATTACCTTTCTTATTTTTTATACCCGTACGCTCTCAAATATTGTTTTACGTGAGAGCCTTAGATAAATGAAACCTGGTTTTTCAACGAAAAGAATAAATTAATAACCTACTTGCCTTGAATTATAACATTAATTAATAAAAATGTAAATCTTATTTTTATTGATTATCAATAATCTTACAATTATTGTGCTTTTCTCGGGGCAAATATTTTTCATTCCAAGTAGTCATCCCGCCAGCTAAACTTTTCACGTTATTAAAACCTAAACTTTTGGCCTTTTTAGCCGCTTTCATACTAGCAATCCCACGGTTACAAACGAAAATATAATCTTCGTCAATGTCAGCCTTTGCGAGAAAATCATCCAGCTGATTAAATTCAATGTTCTGACTACCTTTAATGTGCTGTTCTAAGAATTGCGCTTTAGGGCGCACGTCAATTATTTTCATTCATCACCTCCATTAATTGAAGCTAGTAGTTGCTCGGGGGTGATTTCTTCAATTATGTAGTCTCCATCGGGTTCGGCTTGAGCTTCCGGCATGTTAATCATCTCGCCAAAATACTCACTACCTAGAACTTCTTCATAATCTTGAATATATAATAGCGGCGAATCTGGGCAAATAAACACAGCCTGCGCGCCACGATAATTTTCAATCTCACCAGTTTTTTCTAGTTTCTCTAATTTTTTAATTAGTGCGGCCAAAGAAAATCCAGCACTAGGCCCAACCAAAAGACCTTTTCTGATCATCATCAGACTATGACAATAAGATTCCTTAGTTGATATTTTAAAAATGTCGCCTTTATCGATTAGTTCGTCCCATTTAAAATCAATTTCTGCCAGCTGATTGATGGTTCTAACGCCAGGCACAGCGTTATTTGGCACCCTTACCGCACCAACGGTGATGAGGCTGGGAATTTTAGATTTTAAATACTGAGCAGTTCCGGTGAATGTACCAGTTGTGCCTAATCCAGCCGAGAAAAAATCAACTTTACCGCCTAGCTGCGCCTCAATTTGCGGGCCCGTAATTTCTTGGTGAGCTTTAGGATTTGATGGATTGTCGTACTGGCCAAGATTTAGCCAGCGATCATTTTCTCCTTGGCGTTTTGCAATATTGATTGGACCGTCTGGATCTCGCGGATCAGGGCAAATGGGGCTTTCAACAAACTCAATATCAAGCCCCGCCACTCTTAAAAAGGCCAGCTTATCTTTGGTCACATCATTTGAGACAATCGCCTTAACTCTATCAATTCCAAAAAAGTCTTTATACAAACCAATGCTAGCAACTGTATTGCCGGAAGAAGATTCAACAACCGAATCAACTTGGTTTAAATCAGCGTCTTCGAGCATCTTCCACGCCGGTAGCGATTTAACATTCATTAGTGGTAGAGTATTCATAAGCTTCGCATTTATATGAATGCCATACTTCTTTAAAAACGGGTTCAAACTAGAAGGCAGCTCCACCAACGGAATCATCTTTTCAAAAGCTGGCTTAGCATAATTTCTTAAGCCATCTTCTCCACTAAAATAATTATTCATACTTAAAGTTCTCATCGATTTGGCTTGATAAATCGCCCACCGCTCGCACGACGTAATCTTGCCCAGCATAAATTCTATGCGCCGACCATAATCTTTCCAAACGCTCCGCGTCATTATTTTTATTAGAATAAGTTTTTAAACAATCCATAATATTTTCTAGAGATTGCTGGCTGCTGGTTTCTAATTTTTGATACAAAATTTTCTCAACACCTTTATCTACGAGCTTTAGGTGCTTTGATTTTTTAAAACTTGCAATTAGTTTATCTCCAACAAACGATTTTACACAAGCAATATCATCGTCATCTTCAATGTTATTAGCCACAACTTTTAGTAAGTGGTCGACTTTGGCAGATTTAGCCAATTTTAAGTACTGGTTGAAAATTTCAACACTTCGCTTGGTTGGCTCAACAACTAAAACTATTAAATCAAACTGCGCATAAAGCGTGCTAGCAAACGCGTCAGTCCCAGCAACCATATCAGCACACAAAATACCTTGATTATTTTTAGTGTGTGATAAAATATTTTCCGCAATTGCTAGATTATTATGATAACAGCTTGATGAAATGCCCGATTCAGAATACGTGCCAACAACACCGAGGTGAAGATTTTGATTGATTTGCTTTGTATATTTTTCAATAAATACATCGTCGTTATTTGTTATATCAATTAGTTTTGAGCCACGAGCTGGTGGAGTAGATTTTCTAAAATGAGATACCGACTCTATCCTTTTATTATCCCCAATTAGTAATCGTCTAATCTCTAACCTCGTTTCTTTGTCTGATAAAATTTTTATCTCATCAGTATTAACCCCAAGCTCACTTGCTGTATGCATATTTATATCTGCATCAATTGTGAGCACCTTATGTTCTATACTGGCGTACTGCGAAAACAAGACAGACATCGTTGTTTTTCCAGAGCCACCTTTACCTACAAATGCAATTTTCATATACTAAATTATACATCAATACTTATCTAATTGCAAAAAAGTCGCAATTAGATATTGTCACTCTTACCCATCTGTAGTAAACTATAGTAAATGGAATTATCAAATTATTTAGCTAGTAAAAAATTAAAGACTACACCTCAAAGAGTCGATTTATTTAATCTCTTTAAGCAAAATAATAATCCGATGAGTTTTGATTTTATCCAAAAACAAATTTCGAATTTTGATCGTAGCACACTTTATAGAAATCTAGCTTTATTTAAAAAAATTGATATTATATACACACTTAATATTGATAATACCGAGCATTTTGCGCTCAGTAGTAAATTTGAACACAATATTCTGATGATTTGCACGGTCTGCAAACAGAGTTTCGTGATCGATTGCCAGAAAGAAATAGACGAATTTATTCACAAGTTATGCTCATCTAGCGATTTCGAACTCCATAGTCACGAAATTAGACTATCTGGAATTTGCTCTAAATGTAGCGCAATAAAATAACCTCACAAGATTCAACTAGTGAGGTTATATTTTTAAATTATTTTTAAATTATTTTTAAATTATTTTTAAATTATTTTTACACCATGCGCAATGTGCGAGACCATTACCGCACATTCCACAAGTGAATATGTATATTTGCTATATAATTTACTGTGTACATTTGAAAATGCATGGTCACATTTTTTGATAATATTCGTAGAAACCTCCTACTCTATTTCATCAAAGAATTCAAGCGAAGTAATTTTCGCATCAATAAAGTTTCGTAGTTCTTTTTTTGTTCGGTGGCGATCCCAACTCGCCATACTTTCATGTCGGGCCATTTAATTTTTCCTTTTTGTTTTTTGTTGATATTACTTTGTTATATTAACATATTATTTGTAAAAAGTCAATAGCGATAAAGCCCCTTCCTTATACATTTTAACAACATCCTGCTTGCGTTTAAACACTAGTTGTATTATAATTTATCATAAGAGTTATGGATTATTTAACAATATTCTCAAGTGTTTTGTTGGCGGCGTTGATTCACGCCAGTTTTAATTTAAGTGTCAGCGTTTTAACACTTCTTAGCGGGCATACTTTAAGCCGTGAAAAATCTCAAATACGACTAGTTAAACTATTGTTTGCTTTCACGTTTGGCGCAATTATTATGAATATTCTGTTGTTCTGTGCGTTTGCTTTCTTCGCTCAGACTATATTTTTTGATGGAATTTATCTATTTATTTGGCTAGTTTTAATTGGTCTACTCGTTGGTACTGGTCTAGCGGTATGGTTGTTTTATTATCGCCGATCTTCAACCAATAAATCAGGTACAGAAATCTGGATTCCTAGAGGCATCGCTAAATATCTCAACGACAGAGCTCGCAAAACAAAACATTCAGCCGAAGCATTTTCATTGGGCTTAACTAGCATAATTAGCGAAATTATTTTCATTTTTGCGCCGCTTCTTGCTGCCACATTTGCCACAATTCAGTTGCCGTCACACTTACAAGTGGTTGCTGTTTTACTCTATGCGTTTATATCTTCTTTGCCAACAATCGTAATCGCATGTCTAATCTGCGGCGGCCATTCAATCGCCCAAATTCAAGTATGGCGAGAGAAGAATAAGCGTTTCTTCCAATTTTGTTCAGGACTCGGGCTGCTAATTTTAGCGGGATTTTTATATGCTTCTGTCGTGTCTCCAGTAGTTATCGGAGGCTCTATATGAAATTAGTAGTAAAATCTAATGGCGAGATAGAAAAATTCTCACCCGAAAAACTCGAAAACAGTCTCAAAATAACATTTAACATGCTTAAAACTCCTGAGGGTCAGGCTGAACAATATATTAAACAAATATTTTCAACTTTCTCTAAATGGCAAGACGATAAACCCGAAATAACTAGCGCCGATATTCGCCGACAAGTCGCAAAGATATTAGAGAATATTGACCCAAGCGCCGCATACATTTTTGAAAACTTTAAGAGCATAATATAAGGAGAAACCATGAAAAAAACAAAATTTGACTTTGACTTGATTGTGCTAGGAAGTGGTGCTGGTGGTAGTGCTGCGGCTAATATTGCTGCAAAAAATGGATTAAAAGTAGCTATTGTCGAAAAAGATATCTTTGGCGGAGAATCACCTAACTATGGTGATATCCCTATAAAGACCCTACTTCATGCTGCTAACGCGTATGCAGGCGCTAGGCGAGCTGCTCGCTATGGGATTCGCTCAAATACCCTTGGTTACAACTTCCCTACGATAGCTGCCTGGAAAAAGCTAGTCGTAAAACGCACCGGAGCTCATGATAACCAGAAATTCTATGAAGCTTCGGGCATTAAAACTTATCGTGGTAACGCCCGTTTCATCACCCCAAATGAAATATCCGTTAACCGCCAACATATATCGGCCGAGAAATTTATAATCGCAACTGGCTCCGAGCTAAGTTTACCTGATATTAGCAATATCCAAAATGTGAACTACCACACAACCCGCACTATATTAGATATCACTCGACCGCCAAAAAGTATTTTTATCGTTGGGGGTGGGGCTGAAGCAATCGAAATCTCCCAGCTACTAGCTATTTTTGGTACTAAAGTATACATAAGTGAGGTGTCATCACGTTTGCTGCCTCAAGAAGATGAAGAAGTTGGGCTTGCAATCGAAAATATTCTAGTTGAAGAAATGAAAATATTCGTGCTACCGCAAACCCGAGTTGTTGCCGTAGAAAAGGATGGACTTGGTAAAAAAGTTATTTTTCAACGAGGCGGAGTTGAAAAGTTCATTAAAGTCGATGAGATTCTTATCGCTGGCAATAAAAAACCAGCCACCGATATAGGCTTAGAAAACGCTCTCGTAGATTACACCGACAGCGGTATCACTGTAAATGAGTTCTTACAGACGTCCGCTAAACATATCTATGCTGCCGGATCAGTTACGGGCAGTCAATTCACAACTGGCGACATCTTACTTCAAAGCAAAATTTGCGCTCACAATATAATAAAAACTAGATCAAAAATCTCACCAAATTACACTTCTAGCCCACGCGTCATTTTCACCTGGCCAGAAGTTGCCAGCGTTGGATTAACTGAAGATGACTGCATAAAGCGCGACCTTCAATTCAAAACCTCAATCGCCACATTAAATCTAATCGCACGCAGTAACACCGACGATTTCAAGAACGGATTTGTAAAGTTAATTTGTGATAAACGTGGTAAGTTGATAGGTGCGAGCGTAGTATCACCAGAAGCCACCAGCATTATCCACGAGATTGGCCTCGCCATAAAATACGATCTTTATGCAAGCGACCTTGCAGATCTGCCTCATGCTTTTCTTAGCTGGAATGAAGCTATCAGAGTGGCTGCCAACCGAATCCGCTAACTAAAAATAACCTTCATAAAATGAAGGTTATTTTATATAATTTCTTGGTTGCGGGAGTAGGATTTGAACCTACGACCTCTTGGTTATGAGCCAAGCGAGCTGACCAGACTGCTCCATCCCGCGATATGTAAAACATTGTATCACTTTTCTATATTAAATGCAATACTTAGCTTAAAAATAGATTAAAACTATTTCTCACGGTTAGCATTACCACCAAGTAAGAAATTTATCCACTGGCGAAAATTACTTTCTTTTGCTGCATCTACTGAAGTAGAGTTGCTTTGATCATCCGAGCTCACGCCGGGGTTGTCTTCGGAAAGTAATAGAACTTGTTCTCCAGGTTTAACTAAGCCGAGTTTATCTCTAGCAGCAATCTCTTGATATTCTCTACTTTGTAAATATTTTTGCTCATACTCTAAGGTTTCATATTGAATTTCGGCAACCAATCTATCACGTTTTTTCATATCTAACTCTTGCTGTAATGTGTAGTTTTTCTGCATTGCCATCACACTACCCCAAGCCCAGCTAATCGCAATTGCGCCGGCAACAAAAATCACTATATTATTTAGCGTTAATAAATTATGGCTAATTTTGTATTTTGCTCTTCTAATTTTTGTTTTGAATTCGATTGCATTCACTCTTTGATTTTAGCATATTATTTGATATAATTAAATAGCCGTGGGGGGTTAGCTCAGTGGTTAGAGCAGTCGTCTCATACACGATTGGTCGTAGGTTCAAACCCTACACCCCCTACCACGAAATAATAAATCGCCCGTTTTGGGCTTTTTTATTTTATTATGTTAAAATATCTATAATAACTTAACGAAAGAAAAATTTGCAAGAAATTTCAATTCTAATCATCTCATTTTTTATATATTCTGTAATAGGCTGGCTATGGGAAAACTATTATATGCTCAATTCACGAAAAGAAGTTTGTTTATCGTGGGTTTTTAAGTGGGCCGTACTGCCCTATATATGGCTTCGGCGCATTATCATTTTTGTTACTAGCTAGCCCATTTAAAGGCTCTTGGGTCGGCTTGTTTATCGCAGGCACGATAATTGCGTCAGTGCTTGAATATATCACTTCCTACGCCCTAGAAAAGTCGTTTAACGCCAAATGGTGGGACTATTCGGACCATAAATACAACTTAAACGGACGAATTGCTCTTATACCCTCCCTTTTTTGGGGATTTTTGAGCTTAGTTTTAATTTATTTCGTTAACGAGCCCATCCATAATCTAGGAGACACAATCTATCAAAACTTTAGTATTTGGCCAAGTTTAATAATCGCGATCGTGATGTTAGCAGATCTCACAACAACTGTGGTTGAACTTGTAGGATTCAAAAAATTGATGCGTGATCTAAGTAAAGAACTCGACAGTTATAAAGATAAAATTCAATGGACGATCGATGATTATGTAAATTTCTTAGCTGAAAGGCGCCGCAAGAGTCGCTTACGATTTACTGAGCGACGAACGCTTAAATCATTCCCAAGACTATCATATAAAGGATTGCCAAGTTTGAATCTTGATAAATCCACCCTGCTTGCCGCAGATAAAACCATCAAGAAATCAAAGAAAAAATCAAAATCTAAGAAATAGAGTTTATTATTAGTGACATTACTGGTAGCGTAATAATCGAAAGTAAAGTCGACACCATAACAATCTCACTAGCTTCAACTGTATCACCACCATATTTTTCAGCAAATAAGCCCAACGTCGTTGCAGTTGGTAAGCTCTGAAGTAATACTAGCATAACTTTGATATGAGGTGGTAGCTGTAGTAGAGTAACCACAAGTAATGTCACGATTGGTCCAACCGTCAATTGTAGACCGCAGGTTATAAATAGCTGCTTCTTTTTCCAGATTTCAGAAAAATCAGCTTTAGACAATAAATAGCCAAT
>RRZU010400079.1_pt1 | contig 28951 bp, 30 predicted proteins | sample 2165561 | NCBI WGS metagenome assembly RRZU01 (sample SAMN10456909, study PRJNA506462) | wastewater metagenome | isolation source: wastewater sludge | place: USA: Moscow, Idaho | reverse complement strand
CAATGTTGGACTATAAGTGCGCTCACGCAGGCATTGTTTTTAAGGAAGTCAACGAGGCATACACCACCCAAACCTGTAGCTGTTGTGGCGCACTGCCCGATAGCAGGCCGAGAGGTATCGCAGGGCTTGGAATAAGAGAATGGACGTGCAGTGCATGTGGTGTTACGCACAGCGACCGTGATGTAAACGCGGCCAAGAACATTCTCGCGGTCGGGCATGGCCGTCTAGCTGTAGGAATCCCCGCCCTTTAGGTCGGGGAGGATGTCAACCGATGATTTTGCGCTCAATACAATGGTTAAGCCTTCCGCTCCAACAGTTGCAAGCCAACCCACTGCTTAGCGAATTGCGCAGCGCAGCGGCCATTACGATTACCTCGTGCCTGCGCCCAACTGATCGCCTCTTTAGCCAGCGCATCAGTAAACTGCCAGCTCAGCTGTGCAGGCTCGCCATAGTGAGCAATCCAGTGCTGCACCACCGCTAAATAGTGATCTTGGCTAAAAGGGTAAAACGACAGCCACAAACCAAAACGATCCGATAAAGCGATTTTATCCTCAACCGCTTCGCTTGGGTGCAGCTCTCCACCATCACCGTGCTGCCAGTTTTGATTATCGCTGTGCTGCTCAGGCAGTAAATGGCGGCGATTGGAGGTGGCATATAACAGCACGTTATCTGGCGCGCGCTCTAAAGAACCATCCAAGACACTTTTTAAAATACGATAATCCCCTTCCCCAGCTTCAAAAGACAAATCATCGCAAAAGACAATAAAGTGCTGCGGCAAACCGGCCAGCGACTCAACAATAAACGGCAAGTCCGCTAGTTCATTGCGTTCAACTTCAATCAAACGCAAACCCTGCGCTGCGTACGCTGCCAGCAAGGCACGTACGATAGATGACTTACCAGTGCCGCGCGCACCCCACAACAGCGCATGGTTCGCTGGGTACCCACGCATAAACTGCAAGGTATTGCGCTGCAACTGCTCACGCTGATGATCAACCCCTAATAAGTCAGCCAATTGAATATCGGCAGACAATGCTATCGGGCGAAAGAAACTGTTATTGCCCTTGCGCTGCCAGCTCGCCGCATGCACTGTTTCCCAATCAACCGTTGCCGCCGGAGTTGGCAATAATGGCTCAAGTTTTTCGAGCACTTGATTGGCACGCTGTAAAAACGCATTGATTAACTCAGACACTTCACCCTCTCCCATACATTCATGCAAAGCTTGCAACCGCTAAACTTCTGGCTGCTCAGTTTAATCAGCCGCAGCAGGCTCAAGACGCATCGCCACGGAATTGATGCAGTAACGCATGCCAGTCGGCGCAGGGCCATCAGGAAAGACATGGCCTAAGTGCGCATCACACTTGGAACACACCACCTCAACCCGCTGCATGCCGTGACTCGTATCAGCATGCTCGGTTAACGCAGTTTCGTTAATTGCCTGCCAATAGCTGGGCCAACCACAACCTGCATCAAACTGGTGCTGCGCATCAAACAGCGGTTGCTCACAACAGACACAATGAAACACGCCCTTAAACTGTGGCAAATGGTACTCACCGGTAAACGGGCGCTCAGTCCCTGCAAGGCGACAAACTCGAAATTGTTCATCAGATAATTTTTCACGCCACTGTTCTTGACTCTTTTCAACCTTTTTCATCATTTTCTCCAATTAAAAGCAGAGCTTGGGCCTAACGCTCCCTTTCACCTTTGTCGGTACAGTCGTATGATAGGGGACTTTAAGTACCTCTTTATGCCTGCAACAAAGAAGCAGCAATAGAATGTACGGGCAGGCTCTACGTCAGCGCTACAATGCGCTTTTTATCGACCGACTGCCCCTTATTGACCTCATTTATTCGGGATACTCAACATCATGCAGTTCAGCAAATCGAACAAGCTCGCTAACGTCTGTTATGACATACGAGGCCCAGTACTGAAACACGCCAAACGTCTAGAAGACGAAGGCCAGCGTATCCTTAAGCTTAATATTGGTAATCCTGCACCCTTTGGCTTCGAAGCACCAGAAGAAATCCTGCAAGATGTTATTCGCAACCTACCAACCGCGCAGGGCTATAGCGACTCAAAAGGTTTATTTAGCGCCCGTAAAGCCATCATGCAGTATTACCAGCAAATGCATGTAGAAGGCGTTGGCATTGAAGATATTTACCTGGGCAACGGTGTCTCCGAGCTGATTGTGATTGCACTCCAAGCTTTGCTCAATAATAACGACGAAGTGCTATTACCAGCACCGGACTACCCGCTCTGGACAGCAGCCACCAGTCTGGCCGGTGGCAAACCTGTGCACTACTTATGTGACGAGCAAGCCGGCTGGTTTCCAGATATTGATGACATGCGCAGTAAAATCACTGCCAACACCAAAGCCATTGTGTTAATTAACCCCAACAACCCAACAGGGGCGGTGTACTCCAAAGAAGTTCTGCTCGATATTATGGAGTTGGCCCGCCAGCATAATCTGGTGGTGTTTGCCGACGAAATTTACGACAAAATTCTCTACGACGATGCCGTGCATATTTGCGCAGCTTCATTAGCGCCGGATGTTTTGTGCTTAACTTTTAATGGCCTGTCTAAATCTTACCGCGTGGCCGGTTTCCGCTCGGGCTGGGTGGTGGTGTCTGGTCCTAAGCACCGCGCGCGCAGCTATATAGAAGGGTTGGATATTCTGTCCAATATGCGTCTTTGCGCCAACGTGCCAGCCCAGCATGCGATTCAAACCGCTCTGGGTGGCTACCAAAGCATCAATGACTTGGTGCTGCCTAACGGCCGTTTACTGGAACAACGTAACCGCACTTGGGAGTTACTCAATGATATTCCTGGGGTCAGTTGCGTGAAGCCTATGGGCGCTTTATATGCTTTCCCAAAAATCGACCCGAAAATCTGTCCTATTCACAACGATGAAAAATTCGTCCTGGACTTATTGCTCTCGGAAAAGCTCTTAGTCGTACAGGGGACCGCTTTTAACTGGCCTTGGCCGGACCATTTCCGTGTGGTCACTCTGCCCCGCGTCGATGACCTTGAACAAGCCATTGGCCGTATTGGCAATTTCTTAAAAACCTATCGCCAGTGAGTTCGCATGGATCTGCATATTGACGATTTTTACCAGGATGCTGCGCAAGGCCTGCTCGTGCTCTATCAGGCCTTTCCCAATAAAAGCACACTCTACATGGATGATTTAATCGGCTATATGGCCCCTGACGAGTTTGGTTTACCGCAAGCACGTCAGCAGCGCTGCTTAAGTACTTTTATTTGGTTAGCCGAAGAAGGCTATGTGCGCTATCAAAGCACCATTCGTTTTGAAGCTTTAGATCAAATTGAGCTCAGCGAAAAAGCGTTTTCACGCCTAGCTAGCGCTGTTAACCCACTGCCTTGTGCCCTTAAAAACACGCCACCAAGCGTGCGCCGCGCACAAGGTAGTTTAGCCAACCAGCTGCGCGAAGCATTGCAGTCCCAGCACAGCGAACGAGTGATTGAATTAATGCAAAGGTTCTTCCAGTGCTAAATTTACTCAACTGACACAGTTTGCAACAGAAACAACCTTGAAGCGCACCCGCGCAGCCCTTATATAGTTCACCTGTTTACACTTTTGGAGCTTTTCGCACATGATGCGTATCTTTTTATTCTTAGCCACTAACATCGCAGTATTAGTGGTTGCCAGTATCACCCTGAGTCTGCTGGGCGTTGATCGCTATACCGGTCAAAACCACGGCGACCTATTAATATTTTGTGCGGTATTTGGTTTTACTGGCTCAATGATTTCTTTGTTTATCTCGAAATGGATGGCCAAAAGAAGCACAGGCACCCAGGTCATCGCGCAGCCGCGTACCCGCCAAGAACAATGGCTACTGCACACTGTGGAAGAGTTGGCCAATAAGGCTGGCATCGGTATGCCAGAAGTGGGTATTTTCCCGGCCAACGAAGCCAATGCCTTTGCCACTGGCTGGAACCGCAACAATGCGTTAGTTGCAGTGAGCCAAGGCCTGCTCAATAACTTCTCGCAAGACGAAGTGAAAGCCGTGCTGGCCCACGAGATTGGTCACGTTGCCAATGGTGACATGGTGACTATGGCGCTGCTACAAGGTGTAGTGAATACTTTTGTGATGTTCTTCGCACGCATCATCGGTGATTTCGTCGACCGCGTACTGTTGAAAAACGAAGACGGTCGTGGCATTGGCTATTTTGTCGCTACCATTGCTGCTGAACTGGTGCTGGGTTTACTGGCCAGTATCATCGTTATGTGGTTCTCCCGTCGCCGGGAATTCCGTGCCGACGAAGCAGGCGCTGATTTAGCTGGCAAGCACGCGATGATTGCCGCTTTAAACCGTTTACGTGGCGATCAACGCCTTGAATCTGAAATGCCCAAAGCTTTAACTGCATTCGGCATTAGCGGCGGTTTAAAAGAAGGTTTGGCAGGCTTACTGATGAGCCACCCGCCATTAGAAGTACGTATCGCTGCCCTGCAACAAAGAAACTAAAATAGTTCAACAAAAAAGCCCAGATCGACATTTTGATCTGGGCTTTTTTGTGTCGAGCAGATGCCCTTGCTCTACTGACTTAGCTTCGCTAACGCCTGGCTTAACTTACTGCGCAGCGCTGCAGTATTGCATACAGAGTCTTTACTTAAAGCCACATACAACTCCTGAGTTGCAGCCGCCGGCTCAATAAACTCAAAGTCTTGCGCCAGGCTGTGCTGTTCCAGATGCGCCACGAGCTCCTGCTGCTCCGCTAGCAAGTAATCAGCCTGACCTGCAACAACCTTATCCACTGCTGCATCAAGGCTTTGCACAGTACGCACCGGCCAATTGAGCAACTCGGCCTGCACGGCAAAATCTGCCAACTCAGTTGTCGGCGCAACTTGCACACCACGCAAACCACTCAACTCGGGCCAGCGTTTTAGCGATAACTGCTCGCCAGCACGTCGCCACAAACGGTAGTTTTTTTGTAGGTACGCAGGCTCCAAGTAACTCAGCTGTGCATCTGGCTCCGCCCCATGGCTGACGCCAATGACAAGATCAACCCGTCCACTGCGCACCTCAGTCAAGGCTTGATGCCCTTGGCTAGGCTCAAGCTTTATCGCCAGCTGCGTTGCCTGCCCTAAAGCCTCAATGAGCTCGCTATTGAAGTATTCAAGCTGCTGAGCTCCAGCCTCGCCGACTAAGCCTGAGTCGATATAATTCACTGCCACTAATGCCGCGCAGTCTTGCTCGCTGGCAGCCACAATCTGTGACGCACTCCAGCTGATAGTCACTCCTAGAGCATAAAACACCAATCGCCAGCTCATAGCTTTAATTTCTCATTTATCTGATAAAGGCCAAGCACTGCATAGCGCCATTAACACGTCGGCATGATGGGCACATGTGTCGTGCCCCTGTATTCTGAATATTATTTTATCAATCCGCCAGCAACAAAAAACCCGCTATAAAGCGGGCTTCTTGTTAGAACTCACAGCCTTACAGGGCAGCTTCCAGCTCTGGAATAGCGTCGAATAAATCAGCCACTAAACCATAATCAGCAACTTGGAAAATCGGTGCATCTTCATCTTTGTTGATCGCAACGATCACTTTAGAATCTTTCATACCCGCCAAGTGCTGGATTGCACCGGAAATACCAACCGCAATGTACAGCTCTGGCGCAACAATTTTACCTGTCTGGCCAACTTGCATGTCGTTCGGCACAAAACCTGCGTCAACAGCAGCGCGTGAAGCACCCACTGCAGCGCCAAGCTTGTCAGCAATACGGTTGAGCATTTCAAAGTTCTCACCGTTCTGCATACCACGACCACCAGAAATAACCACTTTAGCGGCAGTTAATTCAGGACGATCAGATTGCGCCAGCTCTTCACCAACAAATGCCGAGATACCAGCATCAGCGCCAGTGCTAACAGCTTCAACGCTCGCCGATCCGCCTTCTGCAGCAGCGGCATCAAAACCAGTACCACGTACAGTGATCACTTTAATTGCTGCATTGGATTGCACAGTAGCAATCGCATTACCTGCGTAGATTGGACGCTTAAATGTATCAGCGCTTTCTACTGCAACAATTTCAGAGATCTGATCAACGTCTAATAACGCTGCCACGCGTGGCATTACGTTTTTACCGGTTGTTGTCGCCGCAGCCAGAATATGCGAATACTCTTTACCCAACTCAGCAATGAGTGGCGCAACGTTTTCCGGCAACTGGTGTGCAAAAGCAGCGTTATCAGCTGACAACACTTTGCTTACACCATTAATTTTTGCTGCTGCTTCAGCAACTGCAGCAGAGCCAGCACCGGCAACCAGTACATGGACATCGCCACCAATTGCTTGAGCTGCCGCAACTGTGTTTAGGGTAGCAGCACCCAAAGCGTCATTCGAATGCTCAGCAATAACTAAAATAGCCATTAAATTACTTTCGCCTCATTTTTAAGTTTCTCAACCAGTTCAGCAACGCTCTTCACTTTGATACCCGCGCTACGTGTAGCAGGCGCTTCAACTTTCAAAGTGGTAACGGTGGACTCGGTAGAAACGCCCAAAGATTCTGGAGTGATAACTTCCAGCGGCTTTTTCTTAGCTTTCATGATGTTAGGCAAAGATGCGTAACGTGGCTCATTCAAGCGCAAGTCAGTGGTAACAATTGCTGGCAGGTTGAGCGCAACAGTTTGCAAACCACCATCAATTTCACGGGTTACATTAACTTTATCGCCTTCGACTTCAACTTTAGAAGCGAAAGTACCTTGCGGATAACCTGTTAACGCACCGAGCATTTGACCAGTTTGGTTGTTATCACTGTCAATTGCTTGCTTACCCAGCATGATCAACTGCGGCTGCTCTTGATCCACTACGGCTTTGAGTAGCTTAGCTACCGCCAGTGAGCGCAACTCGTCATTGCTTTCGATCAAGATCGCACGGTCAGCACCCAATGCTAGGGCTGTACGTAACTGCTCTTGCGCAGCAGTTGGGCCAATAGAAACTGCAACCACTTCAGTTGCAATACCTTTTTCCTTTAAGCGGATGGCTTCTTCAACGCCAATTTCGCAGAAAGGGTTCATAGACATTTTAACGTTGGCGAGATCAACGCCAGAATTGTCCGCTTTAACGCGAACCTTGACGTTATAGTCTACCACTCGTTTGACAGCTACTAGAACCTTCATGGATTCCTCGTTATCTCGGGTGAATAAAAAATGTCGCCAAGCAAGCCTGGCAGTGATGCACTTGGTCGAATATACAACTACCAAATCAGATAAGCACAAAACTTTTGCTATCTTGAACGTAAGACTCAAGTCGGTCAATACAACAATACAGCCTTTTCGGCCCACCTTTGAATTTCATTCTAACAGGGTTTTAAAAAATTCAAACGAGCGTTTGTATTGGAACACAGCGCAGTCATAGTTATAATGCGAAAAAACCCTCACAGATTCTGGTGAGAGATTCAAGCCTTCCAAATTAAAATAATGAACAGCATGAGTAGGAGATAGCTTGTGGAACGCGAATTTATGGAATTCGATGTTGTCATCGTTGGTGCAGGCCCCTCGGGGCTTTCAGCAGCATGCCGACTGAAACAAAAGGCAGCAGAGGCCGGTCAAGAGATCAGCGTTTGCGTCGTTGAGAAGGGTTCCGAAGTCGGTGCCCACATCCTTTCTGGCGCCGTTTTTGAGACGCGCGCACTTGATGAATTGTTCCCCGATTGGAAAGAACTTGGTGCTCCAATCAACACGCCAGTGAAGCGTGATGATATTTATTTGCTAAAAAACGCAGATAAAGGGCAGAAAATCCCAAACTTTTTTGTGCCTAAAACGATGCACAACGAAGGCAACTACATCATTTCTTTGGGTAATTTATGCCGCTGGCTGGCCGAGCAGGCAGAAAACTTGGGCGTAGAAGTCTACCCAGGCTTTGCTGCACAAGAAGCTCTTATTAATGAAGACGGTGCGGTTTACGGGATTTTGACCGGCGACATGGGGGTTGACCGTGACGGCAATCCTAAAGAAGGCATGTACACCCCAGGTATGGAGTTGCGAGCTAAATACACCTTATTTGCCGAAGGTTGCCGCGGTCATATTGGTAAACAACTGATTAAGCGCTACAACCTTGACAGCGAAGCTGATGCACAGCATTACGGCATCGGTATCAAAGAAATTTGGGATATTGACCCCGCTAAACACGAAGAAGGCTTAGTGGTACACACTGCTGGCTGGCCTCTTGACGACGACAACCCAGGTGGCTCTTTCCTCTATCACACCGAAAATAACCAAGTAGTTGTGGGTTTGATTGTTGACTTGTCTTATAGCAACCCGTACTTATCACCTTTCGATGAGTTCCAGCGCTACAAACACCACCCAGTCATTAGCCAGTACCTCGAAGGCGGCACTCGCGTTGCTTATGGTGCTCGCGCCATTTCCAAAGGTGGCTACAACTCCTTACCAAAAATGGTCTTCCCCGGTGGTGCCTTGGTAGGTTGTGACTTAGGTACGCTCAACTTTGCTAAAATTAAAGGCAATCACACAGCGATGAAGTCCGGCATGTTAGCCGCTGAAGCCGCTGCAGATGCAATTATCCAAGGCCGCGAAGGTGGTGATGAACTCACAGCCTATGTGGACGCGTTCAAAGCCAGCTGGCTCTACGAAGACTTATTCACCAGTCGCAACTTTGGTGCAGCAATTCATAAGTATGGCGCACTCTTGGGCGGGGCATTCAACTACATAGACCAAAATATTTTTGGCGGTAAAATCCCTTTCACCCTGCGTGACACCACACCGGATTACGCTAAGTTAAAGCTGGCATCTGATTCAAAGAAAATCAGCTACCCAAAACCCGATGGCAAACTGAGTTTCGATAAATTGAGCTCAGTTTTTCTATCGAACACCGCTCACGAAGCAAACCAGCCATGCCACCTGGTCTTAACTGACGCAAGTATTCCGCTGGGCAAGAACCTTTCCATGTATGACGAACCAGCACAGCGTTATTGCCCAGCTGGCGTGTATGAAATCGTTGAAGACAGTGAAGGCAAGCGTTTCCAAATTAATGCTGAGAACTGTGTGCATTGTAAGACCTGTGACATTAAGGACCCTGCACAAAATATTAATTGGGTAGCCCCAGAAGGTACTGGCGGGCCCAACTACCCAAATATGTAATGGTGTTATACCTGAAAAGCCCTCCTAGCGAGGGCTTTTTTATGCGTATAAGGCATATCAAAATTACTTCTAATTCTTTTACAGCATAACAAGCCTTCCCTATAGTGAGCATCTTCTCATTAATTTCAAAGGGATTACGCCATGAAACGTTTGCTGACCGCATCACTTCTCGCCCTAAGCTTTAGTAGTGTTAGCACTCTACAAGCAGCACCGCTACTTAACGTTTCGTATGATGTCATGCGTGATTTCTATAAAGAATACAACCCAGCATTCCAGCAGCATTGGCAAGCGCAGGGCAATAAGCCTATACAGCTGCAAATGTCCCATGGCGGCTCTAGCAAACAAGCACGCTCAGTGATTGATGGCCTCCCCGCTGATGTGATCACCATGAATATGGCCACCGATATCAATGCTCTGCATGAGTATGGCGACTTGATCCCGGAAAACTGGGCTGAACGCCTACCGGATAACAGCGCGCCCTTTACCTCTGCCACTGTGTTGATTGTGCGCAAAGGCAACCCTAAAAACCTGCAAGACTGGCCGGACCTGTTAAAAGAAGGCGTCCAAGTTATTGTGCCTAACCCAAAAACCTCAGGTAATGGCCGATATACATATTTATCAGCTTGGGCGTATGTCCTGAAAAATGGCGGTAGCGAGCAAGAAGCTAAAGAGTTTGTCGGCAAGCTGTTTAAACAAGCACCCGTTCTGGATACCGGTGGCCGCGCAGCAACCAGCACCTTTATGCAAAACCAAATTGGTGATGTGCTGGTTACCTTTGAAAATGAAGCCGAAATGATTGCCCGCGAGTTCGGAAGCGGTGCTTTTGAAGTGGTTTACCCCAGCGTCAGCGCAGAAGCTGAGCCACCAGTTGCCATTGTGGATAAAGTTGTTGACCGCAAAGGATCACGTGCAGTCGCTGAAGCCTACTTAAATTATTTGTGGTCCGATGAAGCCCAACGCATTGCTGCCAATAACTATTTGCGTCCACGCAATCAAGTAATCCTCGCTGAGTTTTCTGACCGTTTCCCTGAAGTAGACTTTATGCCCGTGGAAGAAACCTTTGGCAGCTGGCCAGAGATCCAAAAAACCCACTTCAACGATGGTGGGGTTTTCGATCAGGTCTACGCTGACCAGCAATAATTTCTACCCGCCACTTGCACCAATAATAAAGCCCGCAGCTACGCGGGCTTTATTGTTTCGACGCCACGGTAAGCTAAAAAAGCTGACACTACGAAGCGATTTTTATCAGCGCTCTACTTTAGCCACAGCTCAATTTTAATCAGGCTGAAGCCCAGCTTTTAACCCACAATAATCAAACCAAGATGCCCAGAGCTTGCGCACGGGCCACGGCTTGCGTACGGCGCTCCACGCCAAGTTTGAGGTTAATATTGCGCGCATGGGTTTTTACCGTATGCAGCGAAATAAACAACTTATCGCTCACTTCTTGATTAGAACAACCTTCTGCAATCAGCTGTAAAACAGCTAACTCTCGCGCACTTAAGGCTTCATACTGGGCCATATCAGCGCTTGCCACAGCGGCCTCTTTTACTCGCGGCAACGCTGCCAGCAAGTCATTGTGTATGGCATGCTGAGCACTGCGACTTAACTGCTCACGCAACCACTCAGGGTACTGCGCAAACAACGGCTGAAAGGGCAAAACAGCGCCGCCAGCACCTAGTGCTAAAGCTCGTTGCAATTGCTGAGCTGCTGGCTCATCCAGCTTGCGCTGCTTTAGGCACACACACAACTGCACCCGCGCAGTTAAGGCGATAACCAGGCAGTCATGTTGCTCTGCATACTCAATCAAATACTCTAAACGCTGCTCTGCTGCAGCAATCTGGCCGGTACTGTGCTCCATTAGCGCCACTTGCAACTCAACATACAACGCCAGTTGCGGGTGAAACTCAGAGGCTTTATCAATCTTGCTTAAGCTATACGTCTCAGATAAGCGCTCGAGCCAAACTTGCGCCAGTTCAACCTGCCCCTGCTGCAGCCATAACTCGCACTTACTGAGCGTCAGCATCGCCAGATAATAAATTGGTGGCACATCCCAAGTGTGCATAACTCGCTCTGCCTCAGCCAACTGGGCAAAAGCTTCGGGCATACGCCCAGCTGCACCTTCGAGGATCACCTGCATGCGAAAACCAATCAACAAACTGGCATCACGGCAAGCCTGCGCCTCATTGATCCCTGCATACAATTTAATCCGTGCCTCTTGGCTATGCCCACGCATTCCAAGCAGATACCCCTCATATATGGTTAAGCGAGCACGCACCGCATACACTCGCTCACGGGGCATCTCTGCCAGCAATAAGAGCGCCTCTCGCACCAGCTCGAGGGCGCGCTGAATTTGCCCGCGCGCCTGCAAAACCCGAGCGCGATCGTAATGCGCTAGCGCCTGATACAGGCGACAACCGACACGCTGTGCTAACTCCACGCCTTCCCGAGTAAATTGCCGTGCAGCTGCCAGATCGCCACGCAATACGGCTATATTTGCCAGCACTGACAAGCATATTTGTCGCTGCCCATGCCGCTCTACAGGTAACGCTTGTAACGCTGCATGACAGTGTTGCCAAGCTTCATCAGCCTGTCCCCGTCCCCGCGCCAGCAAGCCTTGCAAAGCTTGCCACTGGGCCAGCAGACCACGCTGTTCTTCAGGGTTGGGGGCGGGTAAAAACTTCTCAAGTTGGGCCAAGAGCTGTTCAGCAGCGTCCAACTGACAAGCCAAGCCCAACGCCCAGCAATACAAGATAATCAAACGCGGAGTGCTGGCTAAGACGCTATCTGGCAAGTCCATTTTCCAACGTAATAACATGCTGACATTTTGCTCCGCCAGCAGTAACTCCTCCGCCGAGCCCTGCACTAAACTGGCAGCAAGTTCTGGCTGCTCCGCCAATAAAGCGTGCTCAACAGCATCATTGAGCATATTTTGCTGCGCAAACCAAGCGCTAGCCCGCTCATGCAAGATTAACAACTGCGCTGCAGGTAGGCTTTGCGACTGTAGTAAATCAGAAAATAAATGATGGTAGCGATACCACTCACCTTGCTCATCCAGTGGCACTAAAAACACTTGATGGGCCAATAGATGCTCGATGATTTGCGCACTGTCTTGTGCACCGCGCAGGGCATCACACAGCTCAATATTAAAACGCTCAAGCACTGCTGTAGCCGCTAGAAACTCTTTAATAGATTGTGGCTGCTGGCTGATAATCTCTTCCAGTAAGTACTCTCGAATCAGGCCTTGCGCCCCATGCGGGCCCGATAACAAGGCGTATTCATGGTCCGCAGGCATGGCCAACAACCATAAACGCAAGCCGGCTACCCAGCCCTCACTGCGCGATAAGATATTTTGCAGCACCGCCACATCCAGTTGCGCATGCCCCTGCTCAGCCAGCAGTGTTTGTAACTCATCAGCATCGAGGCGTAAATCATACTCACTAATTTCAAGGATTTGCTCTGCTAAGCGCCAGCGTGCCAAGTGCCAACTGGGGCGCTGGCGACTATTGACTAATAGTACCAACCCAGCCGGTAAATGATTTAAAAAATATTGCAGGCTGTGATCTAAAACCTCTCCTTGCACTAAATGATAGTCATCGAGCACCAGCAAGATCGGTTGCTGCGGATCTAAATCGGGACTCATCTCGTCCAGCAGCTCATCCAACCACGCCTCATAGGGAAACGCCTGATGACTTTGCCGTGCCTTTAAAACCGCCAATGCTTGCTCTGCAATATCAGGGTAGACACTGTGCAAAGCATCCAAAAAGTACTCAAAGAAACGCCCCGGCTCACGGTAACGCGCACTTAACGCCAGCCATACTGAGCGCCACTGCGCAGGCAGCTGCTCACAAAACTCACTGGCTAACGCGCTTTTACCAAAACCGGCTGGGGCGCAGACCAAGAGCAATCGCCCTTGCAGACCTTGCTTTAGCTGCTCACACAAACGGGGCCGGCGCACATAGCCTGATGGCACCGGCGGTCGATAAAAGCGCTCAGTAAAGCCCTGAACAGAGCCTTTTTGCTTAGACAAAGCAATTATCCTGAAGTGATGTCCTGTAAAGACAAGCAATCATAACCAGCTGCGTAAACCTCTTTATAAGGTGGCGTGGGTGAATACAGTTTATTTCTTTTTCACATACAAAACTAAATTATGATCAACCATTTCATAGCCCATATCTTCGACTATTTTATGCTGACGTCTTTCAATCTCTTCATCATAAAACTCGAAGACTTCGCCAGAGTCGACACAAACAATATGGTCATGATGCTCTCCATCATCCAGCTCAAAGACAGCGTGGCCACCATCAAAATTATGACGAATAACCAAGCCTGCCGCTTCAAACTGCGTCAGAACACGGTAGACCGTAGCCAAGCCAACATCTTCACCAGCATCCATTAAGGACTTGTAGACATCTTCGGCGCTCATGTGGCGCGGCTCGCATGATTCAAGGATTTGCATGATTTTGACACGCGGTAAAGTGACCTTTAAACCCGCTTTACGTAATTCATTATTTTCAGCCATAGTTATTTTCTCACTAATGCGGTTTCGCTGAGGCGCACAATGCAGGTATAGTCAGCGTATCTGTTACCTATTCACGATAGTGGAAGTCCGTCTCCAATGCAAAATAGCACACGTATTATTCGCAGTTTTACCCTTGCCAGCCTATTGGTCCTTGCTGGCTGTTCATTTCCAGGCGTTCATAAAATTGATATTCAACAAGGCAATGTCGTAACCCAAGACATGGTCGACCAATTACGCCCCGGCATGACTACTCGTCAAGTGCGCTTTATTATGGGTACACCACTGATTACCGATACGTTCAACAGTAATCGCTGGGACTACTTATACAGCATCCAAATAGCCGGTGGTACACGTAAACAAGAGCGTATCAGCTTACTGTTCGATGAAAACAATGAACTGCAAGGCTTAGGTGGCGACTTTGTCCCCGGCATCAGCCGCGACCAAGAAATTCTTGGCCACTCGGCCACAGTAATTGACTCCGAAACTGCCGCAGCCCCTGCACAGCCAACAACGCAAGCTGCGCCTGATAACGTTAAACCAGCTGCGCCCGGCTCCCTGCAAGAAAAAATACAGAGCGAAGTGGATGCCGCTGAAGCTGCGCCAATCCCAAAATCTCGTTTAGAAGACAACGAGTTTTAACTCACCCGCTGCCCCTGATCATCAGTCGGCAGCGGCGGCCTTCTCCGCCTCGGCTTTAGCTTCCGCGGCACGGGCAGCTCGCTGTTTGCGCACCTCTTTAGGGTCGGCTAACAGCGGGCGGTAAATCTCTACTCGATCATTGTCTTGCAAGACATGCTCTTGCGGTCGCGCAATGCCCTTGCCAAAAATACCCAACGGACTTTCACTCAGATCCAGCTCTGGAAACTCTGCATCCAGACCTGAGCGCAACGCAGCCTCACGAACCGTCGTCCCCTCAGGCACCTGCAACTGTACTATTTTTTGCTTATGGGCTAATGCGTAAGCCACTTCGACCGTAATCATTGACTTACCCATAGAGCTCTTTGGCTCGCTGACAAAACGCATCCACCATGGTGTTGGCAGCTTGGGTGAACAAAGGGCCTAGCGTGGCCTTAATAATGGGGCCAGCATAATCAAACTCTAAATCCAAACTGATTTTGCAGGCTTTTTCATTGAGCGCTTTAAACTCCCAAACTCCGTGCAGTTTACTAAAAGGGCCTTCTTCTAGACTCATACTGACACTCTGCCCTGGCACCAAAGTATTTTTAGTGACAAAGCGTTGGGATAAATGCCCTTTCGCAATCACTAAAGCGGCGCGCATATAGCCATCCCCCTGCTCAAGCACTTCACTGGCTGAGCACCAAGGTAAAAACTCTGGGTATTTGCAAACATCATTGATCAAGTCATACATTTCTACAGCACTGTAAGGCAGTAAAGCAGAGCGTTGAATCTGTGTGGCCATAATAACTTTTCACCCACCAATAAAGCTTGCTGATAGAACGACGCAGTGTGAATATCAGCAAGCATGTCATACCAAATAGACTGCAACTGGCACCGAATTCCAATGCCTACACTCAAGTACAAAACACGGTAATTTGTTGTCCATTGTCGTGCATTCGTAGCCAGCTCTCAAGTAAAGCAGAAAGATTCCTTACCCACCTCTCGCCAGATGACAGATTAGGTCTTATAATCCTTTCTTATGGCTAAACATAAAAAACAACCGAAAGGCACCATAGCGCTCAATAAAAAAGCGCTACATGATTATTTTGTCGAGCAGCGCATGGAGGCAGGCATTGCCCTGTCCGGCTGGGAAATCAAAAGCTTACGCGCTGGCAAAGCACAGCTGGTCGACAGCTATGTATTGCTTAAAGATGGCGAAGCATGGTTGATGGGCTGTCATATTAGCCCTCTGAAAACTGCCAGCACCCATGTGATTGCGGATCCGACACGCACCCGTAAACTATTACTCAACCGTAATGAGTTGGATAAGCTCTTTATTGGTGTACAGCAAAAAGGCTACACCTGTGTGGCTTTGGCTCTGTACTGGAAAAAACATTTGGTCAAATGCGAAATTGCCTTGGGTAAAGGTAAAAAAGATTATGATAAGCGCCACGTAGAAAAAGAACGTGACTCCAACCGTGAAATGCAACGCGCTTTACGCGACAGTAAAAAAGCAACTTAACCACCTTCCTATCTGGTCAGCGCAATTAGCGCGCTGACCAACCTGCCTGACGTAACGCATCCACAATACTCTGCTGAGTTTGCTCACCACGCAACTCACCCACCAATACGCCTTGCGGATTAACCAAATAAGTTGCGGGCAACCCCCGTGTGGGCGGCAACTTAAAGCGGGTCGCTGGATCACGACTCAAGACAGGGAAAGCGATCTGTAAGCGCTGGCTATCAGCCAATAACGCATCGCCCTGTAACTGATCATAATTGACCCCAAGCACACGCACTCCATTTTCTGCTAGCTCGCTGTGCAACTGGTTCAGCTCTGGAATTTCCTGCCGACATGGTGCACACCACACCGCCCAATAGTTAATCACTAACCACTGTTCTGCCAGCCAAGAGGCAGGAATCGGCGCTCCATACTGATCATTGCCGAACGGCTCGCTGTGCTCACAGGCCGTTAAGAAGACCATCAACACTAGCATCAGATATTTTTTAAACATCGTACTCTCTATTAGTGAGGCATACCGCCTCAGTGGCTTAGCCTGCTAGAATGCCCCACAGGTTTTATTTGAGGTAATCCAAATGTCCGATATAACTTTGTACCACTATGCTCGCTGCAGCAAATCACGGGCAGCGCTTGCACTACTGGAAGAGCGCAACATTAATGCCACCATCGTCAACTATGTCGACAACCCACTAAACGCCCAGCAACTGACTGCACTACTCAGCAAACTTGGCCTGACTGCACGCCAATTGATGCGTAGCGGTGAGTCCGCGTACAGCGAGATGGCCCTCGACAATCCAGACTTAAGCGAAGCTGAGCTGATCGCAGCCATGGTGCAAGCGCCGATTTTAATGCAACGTCCCGTTTTAGTGGTGGGTCAACGCGCCGCCATTGGTCGCCCTATCGAAAACCTAGTTGAGCTTTTAGCATGACCGAACCTTATATTTTAGTACTCTATTATAGCCGTCATGGTGCCACTGCGGACATGGCGCGACATATTGCCCGTGGCGTTGAGCAGGGCGGTATGGAAGCACGCTTGCGCACTGTGCCTGCAGTGTCCAATGAATGTGAAGCCGTCGCCCCAGACGTCCCCGCAGAAGGTGCGATGTACGCCAGCCTTGATGATTTAAAAAACTGTGCTGGCTTGGCCTTAGGCAGCCCAACGCGTTTTGGCAACATGGCCGCGGCGATGAAATACTTTCTCGATGGCACCAGCAACCTCTGGCTGACCGGTGAATTAGTCAACAAACCAGCTGGCGTATTTACCTCCACTTCAAGCTTACACGGTGGCCAAGAAAGCACCCTGCTAAGCATGATGCTGCCGCTACTGCACCACGGCATGCTGATTTGTGGCCTGCCTTACAGTGAGCCTGCCCTGTTAAATACTCAAGCAGGCGGCACGCCTTATGGCCCCAGCCATGTGGCCGGCGCTGACAGCAAGCGCCCGCTGGATGAGCATGAAATCAGTCTATGCACCGCCCTGGGTCTACGCTTAGCGCAATTTGCGCAACAGTTGGAGAAACCTCGTGGCTAGAACCCCTAAACCGCTCCCAGAACTGAGCTGGCTCGAACCACGCTTACGCATCAGCCGCATCATCAGTTTAGCTTCGTTAGCCGCACTGGCAGTGCTCTTGGTGATATGGAATTTGTTTTTTATTAGCCGACCTGACGCCCCAGGCCTAGGGGCTGTAGCGGTGATTAGTATCGCGCTAATACCGTTAATCATTATTGCCCTAGGCATGCTCTTAGGCTCAGAAAAAACCCATATCTGGGCCTGTATTTTGATTAACATCTACTTTATCCACGGCGTGGTGGCGAGTTTCTCACCAGTACAAGGATGGCTTGGCTATGCAGAAACGTTTTTAAGTGTGTTGCTGTTTTGCAGTGCTTTTATGCACACTTTGTGGAGCTTTAAGTACAAGCGCAAGCTGGCTGGCGAAGTTTAGCTCAACGCGCAAAAGATCGGCTGCACACGCCTTGCACGGTGCAGCCGCATCAGCTGACAAATCTTATTTGTCTAAATACCTTTCCACATCCAATGCTGCCATGCAGCCAGCACCGGCGGAAGTAATGGCCTGACGGTAAACGTTATCAGCCACATCCCCTGCCGCAAAGACGCCAGCAATACTGGTTGCCGTAGCATTACCTTCACGACCGCCGTTAACTACCATATAGCCGTCTTTCAACTCCAATTGACCTTCAAATAAGCTCGTGTTGGGTGTATGTCCAATGGCAATAAACACACCATCAACCGTTAACTCGCGCGTGCTGCCATCATTATTTAACAAGCGCACACCGGTCACCCCCATCTCATTGCCCAACACTTCATCCACTTGCTCATTGAGTGCCAGCTCAATTTTGCCTTCCGCAACTTGCGCATGCAGCTTGTCTTGCAAAATCATTTCAGCGCGGAAGGTATCACGGCGGTGCACTAAAGTGACCTTGCTGGCAATATTAGACAAATACAGCGCTTCTTCCACGGCTGTACTGCCACCGCCCACCACGACCACTTCGCGATTGCGGTAGAAAAAACCATCACAGGTAGCGCAAGCAGACACACCTTTACCCATAAAGGCTTCTTCTGAGGGCAAACCTAAGTAACGCGCGCTGGCACCCGTGGCGATAATCAAAGCATCGCAGGTATAGGTACCGCTATCGCCAATTAAAGTAAAAGGCTTGCTTTGCAATTGCGCGGTATGAATATGATCAAACACAATCTCTGTCTCAAAACGCTCAGCATGCTGCTGCATACGTTCCATCAAAGCAGGTCCTGTCAGCCCTTCTGGGTCGCCCGGCCAGTTATCCACTTCAGTGGTGGTGGTCAATTGGCCGCCAGCCTGCATACCGGTAATCAATAACGGCTTCAAGTTAGCCCGCGCCGCATAAACTGCAGCACTATAGCCCGCAGGACCCGAACCTAAAATAATAACTTTTGCATGACGTACTTCAGACATAAAAACTCCCAAACATCGGACTTAAAATAAAATAATGTGGCATAGATTACAGTTTGCCGGTTCGCTATCCAAACTCTAACCTTTAGAATGTTGCTATCTGTACAGACTACACCACTTAAACACCCTTTGACTCTGCGCGCTTGGTCTACTGATTTAGCGCAAGATTAACTCTATAGGACACAGCTATGCATGCTCAGCCTCTTGGCGGCCCACACTATCTAAATGCCGGTTTTAAAATGATTATGCGCCCTGGTTTGCGCATGTATGTGTTACTGCCGCTGTCGATTAATATCGCGGTTTTTGTCGGCATGATTTACTTTGCCGTACAGCGTTTTAATGGTTGGGTTGAACAACTGATGCCGAACCTACCCAGTTGGCTCTCTTTTCTCAATTACCTGCTCTGGCCGCTGTTTGTGGCGCTAGTGCTGCTGATTATATTTTTCACCTTTACCACCATTGCCAACCTCATTGCTTCACCGTTCAATAGTTTCTTGGCGGAAAAAGTAGAAGTTATCGCCCGTGGTAACGACCACTTCCCAGCCTTTAGCTGGGGCGAATTGTTCGCTATGGTACCGCGCACTCTGGCCCGAGAAATGCGCAAACTGGGTTATTTTTTACCTCGGGCACTGGGCTTGCTGATTTTGTCGCTCATCCCCGGCGTCAATATCATCGCCGCGCCACTTTGGCTGCTGTTTAATATTTGGATGATGGCTGTGCAGTACATTGACTACCCCGCTGATAATAATAAAGTCAGCTGGACACTAATGCTGGAATGGCTGCGTACTAAACGCTGGCTCAGCTTAGGTTTTGGCGGCATTACTTATCTGGCGCTGATGATTCCTTTCTTCAACTTGATTGCCATGCCTGCCGCCATTGCCGGAGCAACCCTACTCTGGGTGGATCACCGCCAAGTTGCCCACAGCAGCAATTAACCGCCAACGCCGCCCGCCCGCAGCTTTTAACGCCACTGCGGGCGGCCAGCACACTTACAGCAAAACACTTAGATCAAGCTGACCACGCGCAATCGGTGGGCACCAATAATAGCCACCGGTAGTCGGGCGGCTGAAACGGAAAAGTCCATCGGTAATGCCATCATCCAAACCAATCATGCGCCGCAACTGCATCTCGAAAAAGTCTAAGGTGCTGCCAAACGCCAAAAATACAAGCCCAGCCTCATCCCCGTCGATATAGGGCATCGAGCGGCGTACAACAAAGGCTTCAGGTTCAAAATCCTCCATGGCAGTACGCTTCACATGCGCAGACTCTGGGGCATCATCCAGCTCTTCGTTATCACTCAAACGACGTCCAAAAATATGGTCTTGCTCTTGCTGTGGCAGGCTTTTAAAACTCGGTAAATCATGCTGCCAATGCTGTACTGCGGCATAACTACCACCCGGCGCTTGCGTATCAAACGCAGCATCAATCGCGGCCTGCTCGACAGGGTTTTCGGTACCGTCTTCATAACCGGTTAAATCATGGCCATCCAAATAACGAAACGACTCAGTCACCTGCACCACAGATAACGCCGGCGCCACAGCCGCAATTAACGCATTGGTGCGGTGCAGCAACTCACCGCGGTCATCACCCAGCAACCAGCACCACAGGGCATGTTGGGTCGAAGGAATATCAATACCATGGGCGCTTAACGCGGGAAATACTCGCAGTTTATCCTGTTCTTTATTGAGCGCCTGCAATGCCGATTTACCCAATCCTGCAACCACACTTTTACCATCAACTAAAGGTGCTAAGCGGCGTAATGCCTCGGCAAGGTGCTGAGCAGATTCTAAAGTAAAAAATACATGACGGGCCAGCGGCGGAACCGGCTCAGCCAGAATAGCTGTTTGAAAGTTGTTCATGTGTTGCTCCTTAGTAACCGACATTAAGCTTAGAATACGTTAGGCTATTAACCTATCTATGGGACGTTTTTTTGGAGTTTAAACCATTGACTAGCCAGCCTGCACTGATTCGCGAAACCTTTCCCGTTGGCCCACTGCAATGCAATTGCACTATTATTGGCGATCCCATTAGCAAAAAAGCCATAGTAATCGACCCCGGTGGCGACCATGAACTGATCTTACAGCGCTTAGACGAGTTAGGCTTGCGGGTGGTTAGCATTATTCACACCCATGCGCATCTCGACCACTTTTTAGCCTCTGGCTTAATGAAAGAAAAAACCGGCGCAACTTTACACCTGCATAAAGAAGATCAGTTTCTGTGGGACAACTTAGAGATGCAATGCTCAATGTTTGGTGTGCCCTACACCCCAGTTCCTGCTCCTGACTTCTGGCTCAGTGATGATGAAGAGTTAGCCTGTGGCTGTGGCGTTGCCCTGCATACTCCTGGTCACACTCCAGGCTCCATGAGTTTTTGGTTTCCCAACGATAAGCTGCTGATTGCCGGCGACACTCTATTCAAGCAAGGCATTGGCCGCACTGACTTATGGGGCGGTGATTACGCCACTATTGAGCGCTCTATTCGCCAGCGTTTATATATACTCGATGAAGAAGCAACAGTGATCACCGGACATGGGCCAGACACGCTGCTAGGCGATGAAATGCGCAATAACCCATTTGTACGTGCCTAAGAACTTAATGCGCTAACACCACTCTAATATCCATAGAGTAAAAACAGCTAACCCAACATAATGCCTACAAGGAATTGACCATGCTAAAACTCTCCACTTCACGCACCCTGATCGCTAGCAGCATTGTTGTGCTCTTGGCCGGTTGTGCAGCCGGCAACCCTTACGGAGGCCAACAACAGCAACAAGGCGGCTCCAACAAAACTGCTATTTATGGTGGTTTAGGCGCACTTGGTGGTGCAGCTATTGGTGCCGCGACCTCAAGTAAAAAAGACCGTGGCAAAGGCGCACTAATTGGTGCTGCAGTTGCAGGCGCCGCGGGTGCTGGCTACGGCTATTACGTTGATAAGCAAGAAGCAGAACTGCGCCGCAGCATGCAAGGTACAGGTATTGACGTGCAACGTGACGGCGACAACCTGACTCTAATCATGCCTGGCAATGTGACCTTCGGTACCGACTCTGCAGCCATTTCTGGCAGCTTTTACGGCACCCTAAATAACCTTGCCCAGTCTTTCAACCAGTACGATCAAAGCACCATTGAGATTGTCGGTCACACTGACAGCACAGGTCCCTACCAGCACAATATGGCCCTGTCACAACGTCGCGCGCAAAGTGTTGCCGACTACCTACGCAATCAAGGCATCAGTGGTAGCCGTATGAGTGTGAGAGGTGTAGGCCCTGATCAGCCGGTTGCCGATAATGCCTCTGCGCAAGGTCGCCAACAAAACCGTCGGGTAGAAATCAATCTGCGCCCAATCCCAGGTGCCTATCAGTAAGAGTCGAACTCGCGCCTCGTTAGCCAAACGCTAGCGAGGTGCGCTGACAACAGCTGTGCGCAACTGGTTAGCTTCTGCCAGTAACAGCTGTTCTTTGGCGCATTTAGGCAAACGCTTAATAGCCAACTCACGGCGCAACGCTGTGGACTTATCCACACATTCCTCCACATACACCAAAGCCTGCGCCGGACTGGTAGCAAAAAATCGCGCGCCTTTCCCGGCACAATGCTGCGCGAAACGCTTCTGCGCATCCAAACTGATCCCGCAATACAAAGCTTGATTCGCAGTACGCACTAAGTACACATACCAAGGTGGTTGAGGCAATGTAGTCATATTGTTCCTTGTTTGCCCGTGGCTTTAAGACTGCGATTCAGGCAATAATCCGGAGTAAATAAACCTCATACGGACCACCTCACTCTTATGCATATCCATATTTTAACCACAGGCGGCACCTTTGATAAAATTTATCACGATGCCTTATCTGAATTTACCATCGGCGACCCCATGGCCGCTGAGCTCTTAGCAGAAGCAGGGGTAAACTGTGCTTATAGCGTAGACACTGTGCTGAAAAAAGACAGTTTAGAGTTCACTGACAGCGACCGCCAATTGCTGCGCGAGCGGGTTAATACCAGCCCGCATCAACATATTTTAATCATTCATGGCACTGATACCATGACATTAAGCGCCCAGCACTTAGACGCAAACCCCAGCAAAACCGTAGTATTCACCGGAGCAATGCAGCCAGCACGGATGCGCAATAGTGATGCTGCATTTAACTTAGGTTTTGCTATTGGCGCTTTGCAATGCTTAGACTCAGGTATCTATATTGCCATGAATGGGCAAATTTTTAACACGGACAATGTCCATAAAAACCGCCAACTGGGCCGTTTTGAAACCCTTTAAGAAGAGTTATTCATGATCAAAAATGCATTAATTGTTGAAGCCCTGCAGCCAGCTGATGCCTGCGTTATTTGGTTACATGGTTTAGGCGCTGACCGCAGCGACTTTGAACCCGTGGCGCGGATGTTACAGCCACTGCTCCCTACAACACGCTTTATTTTGCCACAAGCACCCACTCAGGCAGTGACCATTAACAACGGTTATGCCATGCCCAGTTGGTACGATATTTTGGCCATGAGCCCCGGCAAGCGCGCAATTAATAGCCAACAACTGGAAACCTCCAGCCAGCAGCTGATCACGCTTATGGAGCAGCAGCGCGACAGCGGGATCAGCCCCAAGCGTATATTCTTAGCTGGTTTCTCCCAAGGCGGCGCGGTGGTACTGCATACAGCATTTCTACGCTGGAATGATGTTCTCGGCGGGGTATTAGCGCTATCCACTTATGCCCCCACCTTTGAACAAGTCGAGGCGCTCAGCCCCTTGCAAGCCAGCACGCCAACCTTATGCATGCATGGCCTCAATGACCCTATGGTACCGCTGATGATGGGCCAAGCAGTGCAACAGCAGTTGCAACAGTGGGGTGTGCCAGTCACTTGGCATGACTACCCTATGGAGCACGAAGTTTGCCAGAAGCAAATCGCTGATATTGGCACCTGGCTCAGCACGCAACTGCAATAATCACGACTTTCCGAATACTTTTTGAGTCAATCCGCAAATAATAATAAAAGGTGCACTATGACGACAGCGGCATACCAGATTCATACCCAAGCAGATATCCAACGCATTGAGCAAACGCCCTTATCTGCCCGTGATCTACCCAAAAGTACCTATGAACTTATCGGGCGCAGCGCACAACGCGCGCCCGCTGCCCGTGCCCTCACATTTTTATTGCAAGGCAGTGATGATGAGCAACCCTTTACTCTCAGCTATCGTGAGCTGTTTGCCAAAATAACCCAAACCGCCAACGCTTTTCATCGCTTGGGCTTAGGCAAGGATCAGGTTGTTTCTTTTTTATTGCCCAACCTACCACACACTCACTACAGCATCTGGGGTGGCGAAGCAGCAGGGATTGTCAATGCAATTAACCCGTTGTTGGATACCGAGCATATTCTTGAGCTGATTAAAGCATCCAAATCTGAGATTCTCGTCACCTTAGCGCCTTTCCCCGGCACTGAGCTGTGGGACAAAGTAGCCGCCATGCGTGAGCAGCTCAGCCACTTAAAAGCCATTATTGTGGTGGACTTAGCAAACTTTTTACCGCAACCCCAACAAACGGCAATCAAAGCCATGCGCGGTCCTCTCCCCGAGGGGGTTTTAGAGTTTGATAGCCTGATTGCAGAATGCCCTGCTGACTTTTTAGAAAGCCAGCGGGTGTTTCACCCCGATGATATTGCCAGTTACTTCCACACTGGCGGCACCACAGGCACACCAAAACTTGCGCCGCACAGCCATCATAATGAAGTGGTGATGGCCTATAGCATGTCGCTGATTACCAGTTTCAATGAACAAGACACAGCCTTATGCGGTCTGCCACTCTTCCATGTGAATGCGGTAATAGTCACAGGTTTAGCGCCCTTTCTAACCTGTTCACAGGTGCTCTTGGCCACGCCCCTTGGCTATCGCACCCCGGCGCTAATACAAAACTTCTGGAAAATTATCGAACGCTACCAAGTGACTTTCTTTAGCGGTGTACCCACCATTTACGCCGCCTTGCTTGAAATACCCAGCCAAGGGCATGACTTATCCAGTCTTAAATATGCCCTGTGCGGCGCGGCCCCCATGCCGGTGGAGCTGATCAACCAATTTAAACAACGCACGGGCGTACGTCTAATTGAAGGTTATGGCCTCACAGAAGGCACTTGCGGCAGCTGTGCTAGCCCAGCAGATGGCGAGCTACGGCCAGGCTCCATTGGTTTGCGTATGCCCTACTGTGAGGTTGCAATTAAAGTCGTCGATGAACAGGGGCAGTACCTACGCGATGCCGAGACTGATGAAGTTGGCCAGCTCTGTATACGTGGGCCAAGTGTGTTTAAAGGCTACTTAAAAGCGGAGAACAACCAGGGGATTTGGCTCGATGGCGACTGGTTTAATACCGGTGACTTAGGTCGCCAAGACGCTGATGGTTATTTCTGGCTCACTGGTCGCAGTAAAGACTTGATCATCCGCGGCGGTCATAACATTGATCCACAAATGATCGAAGATGCCATGTACCAGCACCCAGCAGTGGCGATTGCTGCTGCGGTGGGCAAGCCTGATGCTCGCGTTGGCGAGTTGCCAGCGCTGTATATCCAACTCAAACCGGGCTACAACAGCAGCGCTGCAGAGCTCTTAGAGCATGCCCAGCAAAGCATTCATGAGCGTGCAGCAGTTCCTCAAGAAGTCTGGCTGGTGGACCACATTCCTGTCACTGCCGTCGGTAAAATATTCAAACCCGAACTGCGCCTGGATGCCACACGCCGAGTGCTCAGTGACAGTTTGGCTGATCTAGGGCAGCAAGTCGAAATCACGGTCAGCAGCGATGCTCAGTACGGCATGACTGCCCAGATTCATATCCACCAACCCCGAGACGACTGGGGTGCACAAGCGCAACAGCGCTTAAGCCAATTTAAGCTGCAATATACCCTGCTCTCTACCCCCTAGAGCCTCTCTAGTTTTTAACTGTACTCTGCGCAGGGCGACCGCAGTAAAGCGCACCGCGCAGAGCAGTTACAGTCAACAACACAAGGCGAATCACGGCGCAGTACAGCGCCAAAAATGAAACAGTTTCTCCAAAGCGCTGTGATGCCTTACACTAGAGCTAATTTATAGACTACAAATAAGAGAACGCCGTGCTCAAAGCACTTAAGAATATGTTTAAAAAAGAGCCCGAGCCAGCTGCCCTGCCGCAAGAAGATAAGACTGCAGCACAGCCCTCGCCTTCTACACCTGCTCAGCCAGCCAGCAAGCCAAGCACTACAGCCAGCAAGCCTGCGACGAAAAAACCGCGCACCCGCAAAGCTAAGCCTGCGGCTCAATCCACTTGGACACTGGACGACTTTGTAGTTGCGCCCGCTGAAGGCAAAACACGCTTTCACGATTTTGCGCTAACACCAGAGTTGATGCATGCCATTCAAGACTTAGGTTTCCCTTACTGCACACCTATTCAGGCGCAAGTACTGGGACACACCCTGGTTGGTAAAGACGCCATTGGTCGCGCGCAAACCGGTACCGGCAAAACTGCAGCTTTTTTAATTTCCACCATTAGCCAGCTCACGCAAACACGTCCGCCAGATGAGCGCTATATGGGTGAGCCTCGTGCCTTGATTATTGCCCCAACGCGAGAGTTGGTGGTACAGATTGCCAACGATGCCATCGCCCTGACCAAGTACACCAACCTCAATGTTATGAGCTTTGTTGGTGGCATGGATTTTGATAAGCAACGCAAGCAACTGGAATCCCGTTACTGCGATATTTTAGTAGCCACTCCAGGGCGTTTACTGGACTTTAACCAGCGTGGTGAAGTGCACCTGGACATGGTTGAAGTGCTGGTTTTAGATGAAGCTGACCGTATGCTGGATATGGGCTTTATCCCACAGGTTCGCCAAATTATTCGCCAAACGCCACCTAAATCAGAGCGGCAAACCCTGTTGTTCTCAGCAACCTTCACTGAAGACGTAATGAACCTGTCCAAGCAATGGACCACGGATCCTGCCATTGTCGAAATCGAACCTGAACATGTTGCCAGCGACTCAGTTGAACAACATGTGTATGCCGTGGCTGGCAGTGATAAATACACCTTGCTGTACAATTTAATTCAAAACAATAACTGGCCACGCGTGATTGTCTTTGCCAACCGTAAAGACGAAGTGCGTCGCATTGAAGAGCGCCTAACCCGTGACGGTATCAGTGCTGCGCAAATGTCCGGTGATGTAGCGCAACACAAACGCATACGGGTACTGGAAGACTTCCGCTCAGGGCGCTTACGTGTCTTAGTGGCCACTGATGTCGCCGGTCGTGGTATTCACGTGGACGATATTAGCCATGTGGTCAACTTTACCTTACCTGAAGATCCAGATGATTATGTACACCGCATTGGCCGTACTGGTCGTGCTGGTACCACTGGCGTCTCCATCAGCTTTGCTGGTGAAGATGATGCCTATGCACTGCCACCCATTGAAGAGCTTTTAGGTCATAAGATTCAGTGCGAAACCCCCACAGAAGACTTGCTCGTAGCCCCACCTAAAAGCCGCTAAACCCCACAAGAAGCACCCACACAAAGGTGCTTCTGGCTACGCCTGCCCTAATTAATCAGCAGCCAGTTCAAGAATTCCCCACCGACTGCCGATAGCAATTGATAATATAACCCCAAAGCAGCCGCCCCTAACTGCTCGTCTGTTTGTGTGCATCCCAGCCGCGCTTACCCACCGGACTTTTATTATGTTAAAGAATCTAAAATTCAGTAATAAGATACTTATTGCCGCGTCACTGTTGGTGGTAGCCGCGTTTTCCTTATTTTCCCTCTATAACGACTACTTGCAGCGCAATGCCATTCAAGAGGACTTAGAAAACTACCTGCATGAAATTGGTAGTCTGAGTGCTGACAACATTGCCAATTGGCTGTCTGGACGTATTTCACTGCTAGAAAGTACCGCGCAATCCATTACCAATAACAGCTCACCCAGCAGTGTAGTTAGCTTGATTGAACAAAAAGCGCTGGCCGATACTTTTTTATACACTTACCTAGGCACACGCAGCGGCGAATTCATTTCACGCCCCGAAGACAGCATCCCCGCAGATTACGACCCGCGCAGTCGCCCTTGGTATACAGATGCAAACAATGCTAATCAAACCACTCTAACCGACCCCTACACTGATGTTTCTATCAACCAGTTGGTTATTACCATTGCTACACCAGCACAATACATCGGTGTAGTCGGTGGTGATTTAAGCCTTGCCACCTTAACTAAAACCCTCAACAGTATAAAAATTGATGGCATGGGCTATGCATTTTTAGTCAGTGCTGACGGGAAAGTGCTGGTCCACCCAGACAATAATGCTGTCAATAAATCGATCAAAGAGCTGTACCCAACCAACACCCCAACAATTAATCATCAGCTCAGCGAAACATCACTCAAGGGTACGCAGCAAATACTCACCTTTGCCCCCATCAACGGCCTACCCTCAGTAGACTGGTATGTAGGGCTGGCTGTCGATAAAGATCAAGCCTATGCCATGCTCAGCAACTTTCGTACCTCAGCGATTATTGCCACGCTAACCACCCTGATCATTATTATTATCTTGCTGAGTTTACTGATCCGTTTGTTGATGCGACCACTGCACGCCATGGGGCGTGCAATGCAAGACATCGCCCAAGGTGAAGGGGACCTAACCCGCCGCTTAGAAATTGAAAGCAATGATGAGTTTGGCGAATTGGCGGGCTCCTTTAATCAGTTTGTCGAACGCATTCACACCTCCATCAGCGAGGTTTCTTCCGCTACAGCGCTGGTGCATGAGATCGTCAGCCTAGTGGCTAGCGCATCCAATGCCTCGATGCTGAACTCCGATGAACAAGCCAGTCGCACCCATAATGTTGCCACGGCCATTAACGAGCTGGCAGCGGCAACTCAAGAAATTGCGTGCAACGCCGCAGATGCCTCAACCCATGCCTCAAGCGCGCGTTTACAAGCCGAAGATGGCCGCAGCGTTTTAGGGCAAACCATTCAAGCGATGAACTCCTTATCAGAGAAAATCAGCAACTCTTGCAGCAACATCGAAACGCTGAACAGTAAAACCATTGATATTGGCCAAATCTTGGAAGTGATCCAGGGCATCTCACAACAAACCAATTTGCTGGCACTGAACGCTGCCATCGAAGCTGCACGTGCCGGTGAAGCAGGGCGTGGTTTTGCCGTGGTCGCCTACGGGGTGCGTAGCTTGGCTTACCGCAGGCACTCTTCGGCGCAAGAAATTCAACAAATGATTGAAGAGTT
>RRZU011241458.1_pt1 | contig 28969 bp, 33 predicted proteins | sample 2165561 | NCBI WGS metagenome assembly RRZU01 (sample SAMN10456909, study PRJNA506462) | wastewater metagenome | isolation source: wastewater sludge | place: USA: Moscow, Idaho | reverse complement strand
TTTGATGTTTTGAATTATATGGATAAGCAAATTTTAGAAAAGTTTGTAAAAGATACTTATAATCTACTAGAAGAGGGGGGATATTTTATCTTTGATATCAATACTCTCTACGGATTTGAAGAGGTTGCACAAGGCTCTTTAAATATCAATTTAGAAGATAAGTTTATAGGAATTGACGCATTTTTTAGTGATAAAAAGCTAATCACTGATATCGTATTGTTTACTAGAAATGAAGATGGAAGCTATACAAAAGAGCAAGATTTTATTACACAGTATTACCACGAGAAAAATGCAATCAAAAAGCTTTTAACAAAATGTGGTTTTGAAATAAAACAGATTATTAATTTTCATCTTCATGATGATGAAAAAGCTGACAAACTTATTTTTATTTGCCAAAAGGGATAAGTATAAATTTTATATAAATGAAAAAGGGGCTGGAGATATTTCTCCAACCCCTTTTTAGTTTATCTTTACAGATTATCTTGCAGAGTATGCAGGACCTGTTAATTGTTTTGTATTTACAACATATGGAATAAGCGCCATGTGTCTTGCTCTTTTTATCGCTAACTCTACAAGTTCTTGATGTCTTTTTGAAGTACCTGTAAGTCTTCTTGGCATTATTTTACCTCTTTCACTTAAAGAGATTTTTAATAACTCCATGTTTTTATAATCAATACTATCTATTTTCATAGTACTGTATTTACAGAATTTTTTTGAGAATTTTCTTTTTTCAGCCATGTTACAATCCTTTTCTAAAATGGAATTTCGTCATCATCGATGTCGATTACTGGTACTTGATACTCTGGTTCTCTCGTACCACCTTGTTGTGTATTGCTATAAGAAGGCTTATTATATTGTTCAACTTGTCTTGGCGCTTGGTAGTCGTTTGATGGAACACTTTCATTCCCTTTAGAGTCTAAAAATTTAAATTCTTCAACTCTGAGTGAATGTCTATTTCTACTTGTACCATCTTGAGCTGTCCAGCTTTCTAAAACTAAACGACCCTCAAGCATAACTTTAGAACCTTTTTTAACATATTGGTTTAAAACTTCAGCAGCTTTTCCAAATACATTAAAGTCAAGAAAACAAACTTCTTCTTTTTGGCTACCATCTTGAGCTTTATATTTATGTGAAGTTGCTATTGCACCTTTTGCGATAGCCGCACCACTTGGAATATATTTAAGTTCAATATCTCTTGTTAGATTACCAATTAAAATCACTTTGTTATACATAATAGTTCCTTCTTAAAAACTTCAACTACTTATTTTTGCTCTTTTTTAGCAGCTTCAGAACTCATTTTAGTCCACTCAGCAACTTCATTTTTACCTTCAAATTTAATAAACATAAACTTTAAGATATTTTCATTTACTCTATAGTTTCTTTCAAGCTCAACGATTGACTCAGAAGGTGCTTGGAAGTAGATTACATAGTAATAACCTCTTTTTTGTTTTTCAATTTCATAAGCCAATTCTCTGTTACCCATGTTATCACATGCAGTAATTGTCCCACCATTTTTCTCAATGTTCGCTTTTACAGTGTCGATTTGATTTTTAATCTCTTCTTCTGTAAGAGTTGTTTTCACTATAAACATAGTTTCGTAATGTCTAATTCTAGCCATCAATTTCTCCTTTTGGATTTAGCCAAGCTTCTAAGTTATAAATAAAAAATAAGCCCAGCAAGGTTTTTTGGAGGTGGATTTTATCTAAACGATTATAATAAATAACTTAAAAAAAACTTATTTTAAGAAAATTCTCAATTTTGATTGTAGATGAGTATTCAGATTTATTATTTTGCCACTTTTAAGTTCAAGTTCAAGCTCTTGAAGGAAATGGAGCATAGAAAAAAAATCATCTTTTTGAAATCTTTTTGCAATCTCAGCTTGTTTATTGGCAATTTTAGGAGGTAATGGATATCCCCAAATTTCAATAATATTTAAATTTCCATAGAGTTTTAGGTAGCTATTTATCATAAATAGTGTTTGGATAAAAGCTGCAATTCTTGAGACTAAAGCAACTTCATTCATCCCCTCTTCAAGTAAATCATAGAGATCTTTATTAATATTTTTGCCCAACACTAGTTTTTCTAAAAATTCATCAACATTGACACTTCCTAGTCCAAAACATTGCAAACTGATAGTTTTTGAAGTTATCTCTCCATCTAAAATAGCAAGTTTTGATAAATCAGCGATGCAAAGAGCTAAATCTTTTTGATGCATCGTGTACAAAAACTCTAAATCATTGGTGTGTATTCTTATCCCCAGTTCTTCAGCTTTTTTTGTTAAAATATTTTTTGCTTCATAATCTTCAAGTGGATAAAATCTAACCGCAACAGAATTTGTTTTTTTTGTAAAACTTGTTTCCATACTTTTAAAATCATTATCACCAAAACACGATAGAATAAGCTTGTTGTCACTGTTAGAGTAGCAAGTTTCCACTAGCTTATCAAGTTCTTTTTTAGGAATTTTTTTATTAATTTTTATAAGTAAAATATTGGTTGTACTAAAAAGCGAACTTTGTGAAAGTATATTAATCGCAACATCCACAGTAAATTCTTCGAAATAAAGTTTATTTACCTCTTCACCATTTGCTAGGATTGTTGCAATGGCATCCGCATAACTTTCAATTAAATAATTTTCAGCACCATAAAATAGATAGCTATTATAAACTGTACCCTTTTTTAGTTCTTTATCAAATTCATTTTTATACATTTTTTGGAATCTTTATTGTAAATTTAGCACCATAATATCTAGTGTCTTTTATGAAAAACTGATCATTTGTAGCACTTATCTCTCCATCCATTTTATTTGTAATGAAAATATATGAACTATAAAGCCCCATTCCTCTCCCTTGGCTTTTATGTTTTGTCGTAAAATAGGGTTCAAATATACTTTTAATAATCTCTTCAGGGATACCACCTCCATTATCTTGAATTATAATTTCAAGTTCATCTTGATGATTTAATGTGGTAATTTCTATAATTTTTATCTCTTTAGAAGAGATTACCTCTTGCGCATTGTTAAGAATATTTGCTATAGCTTGTATAAGCTCAGTGTCATATCCATAAAGTGCAATCTCTTGTATATTAAGATGGACCTCTATTCCCTTTGTGTTGGATTCTAAACCAGCTAAGTTAAGTGCACGAGCAATAATATTATCAACTGTAAAATATACTTTTTCTTTATTAAAATTGAAAAAATTAGAAAAATCTTCAATAGTTGAAGATAAACTTTGTACAGATTTATTGATATCTTGCATCCCTTTAAGGAGTTTCTCATCTGTAAGTATATTCATTTCCCGTTGCAATTCAATACTCGTTGCAACTGTTGAAATAAGTGAAAGAGGTTGTCTCCAATGATGCGCGATATTAAAAAGCATCTCTCCCATACTTGCCATTTTTGTTTGATGAAAGAATTTTCTATCTTTCTCTCGCAACGCATTTTGGTCATCAATCTCTTTTGTGATATCTAATTTTAAACCTACAAATTCAATAATTTTTCCAGAATCATCAGTTATGGGAATAATAGTCGCTTTCTCATACTGCTTTTTCCCATCTTTTGATTTATTAATAAAAATACCACTCCATTTTTTGCCACTATAAATTGTTTTATTTAATTTTCTATAGAAAGTTTTTGCATTTTGTCCATTTTGAATAGTACCAGGATTTTTCCCAATTACTTGATCTAAAGTATATCCTGTAGCATCTGTAAATGATTGATTGACATATTTTATATTTTGGTTAAAATCTGTGATCATAACTATATTATCACTACCTTCAACAGCTTGAACAAATTTTTTAAGAGAAATTTGATTTTTATACAACTCATAAGAATAGTAAACAAAAAGTAGGATTGAAATAAAAAGTAAAATAAAGAGACTAATTGCAAGTGAATTTATATATTCTTGATTGCTATATGCAGAAAAAAGAACTATACAAAATAATAAAAAAGCAGTTGCAATTGGTTTTTTCATCTTATGATTTTCCCATAAATTTTTTTAGAAATCAAGTCAACTTCTGTTAAAGAAACCCTAAGCTTATTATATAATTTTTCCCCTTTGTGATTTTGTATTTGAAACTTAAGTCCACAAATAGGTTCCAATAATTCACCATACACTACATCACCCACTTCGCTAATGATGGCGGTAAAATTTTGGTTTAGATTTTTTAAAGCCCATCTTGCATATTTCCGTCCCTCTAAATCCCAGACCATTTTAGCAATTTCTCGTTCACAATTGCTAATTTTTTCACAAATGTCATCAATCTCTTTTGGAACTTTTTTAGTTTTTAGAATTCTATGTAAAGTAAGGTCAGCATATCTTCTAATTGGTGAAGTAAAATGGCTATAATGTGAAAAACCAAGTCCAAAGTGGTTACTTATATGGCTACTATATTTGGCTTGTTGTTGTGCTTTTATAATAAGTTTATCGACCTCTTGTTCTAAAAAAAATCTTGAAGCTTCTTTTTGAATACTTAAAATTGTAGAGTGTATGTCTTTTTTCTTTTTGACGAGCAAACCAATTCCAATCAAATCTTCGATAAGCTTGTCTATTTTTTTCATATCAGGTTCTTCATGGATTCTAAAAATTCCAATATTCCCTATCTTTTTGGCACTTTCTTGATTCGCTAAAAGCATACACTCTTCTACTAATTGATGAGAGAGTGTACTATGATTAGTTGATACATCTATAAGCTCTTCTTTTTTATCTAAAATAAGTTTAAACTCTTCATTCCTAAAGTTATAACCATTTGATAACCTTTTTGTTCTCAAATTTTGAGTTAGCTGGAGTAACTCTTCTAATTCTTTTGGGAGTTCATTATTTGATATCTTTTCATCAATTGTTTCATAACTAAAATTATTTTTCGATTCGATAACAGCTTCAAAAAATTCACTTTGTTGTACTGTTAGATTCTTTAAATCAAGTGTTATTTTGCATACAAAAGCATATCTTAACTCATTTGGTTTTAATGAACATAAATCACTACTTAATATAAACGGAAGCATAGGGAGTACACGTGATGGAAAATAGACTGAAAAAGCTCTTTTTTTCGCTTCATCATCAAGTGGAGTTCCCTCTTTAACATAGTGGCTTACATCAGCGATAGCAACATAAAGAACCTTATTTTGATAGTCATAATATATCGCATCATCATGATCTCTTGCACCAACTGGGTCAATGGTACAAAAATCTAAATGGGTTAAATCAACTCTATTGGCAAAAGATATTTTTTTATCCACATTTTCTAACTCATAAGGCGTTAGCCGATATTCCTCTTTGTAAAGATAAAGAGATATCTTTTCATCTATTGTAGGATCGTTGATATTACCAAAAAATTCGCACAAATCATTATTTATAAGATATAAATCACCCTCTTTACAAATGGGTTTATTGTTTATTAGTAAATTGTTGTTGTTTTTTACCGAGATAAAGTGATTATTTTTATATATTACTAAAACTTGTTCGGTATTTCTTTCTATAATAAGCGCAACTTTAACTCTTACTTTACCCCTTGGATTGAAAATAACTCGGCTAAGTACAAAGTCTCCTTCGTTTGCTCCTAATAAATCATCTTTATCAATTAAAATATCTTTTCCATCAATTTGTGAAGTAAGGTAAAATTTTCCATTATGTACAGCAATAAGCCCAATCTTGTATTTTTTATTTATAATATAAACATTATCATCAAATGTAACGGCATTATTATCATAATTTGTTAGAATTTGTATATTTTTTGTAATTTTTTCATTTAAGAATGGTGTCAAATTAAACATCTCCATATATTCTTTATGGAATAATACTCAATAACCAATTAAAAAGGATGTTTTATGTTCAAGTTACTTTTAAAATCGTTTATGATTTTGGCTCTATTTGGAGGTTCGTTATTTGGTGCTGTTAAGCCAACAATGTTATTTTATTGTGGTATTACAATGGTGAAGCCAATGCAAGAGCTAGCTATGGAATTCGAAAAAACAAATAATTGTACGATTAAAATTATTCAAGGTGGGAGTGAAGATTTGTATGACTCATTGAAACTTTCAAAACAAGGTGATTTTTATCTTCCTGGATCAGAAAATTATCTCAAAGAATATGGGAAAGATGGTTTGTTTGGAAAACAAGCGTATGTTGGATTTAATCAAGCGGCTATCTTTGTGAAAAAAGGAAATCCAAAAAAAATTAAAGATTTAGAGAGTTTGATAGATGGTAAGCTTGGAACTTGTTTATGTAATCCAGAGAGTGGAAGTATTGGGAAGATGACAAAAAAAATTCTTGTAAACTATAAAGGTGAAAAGTTTTTTAATCAAGCATTTGATTCAGCTCTTGAGGTTGGAACTGATTCTAGAAGTTTAAATGCTAGTCTTTTAAAACCACAAGTAGATATGACTATCAACTGGATAGCAGCTGGTGTAGCACCTGAAATTAAAAAAAATATCACTATGGTTTCTATAGATGAAAAATATGCACCAAAACAAAAAATTGTGTTAACAACACTTAATTTTGCAAAGGACAAAGCATTAGCTGAAAAATTTGTAAATTTTGCAGCATCAAAACATGGCGAAGATGTTATGAGAAAGTATGGATTTAGATAGTTATTTATGAGAAATATAAAAACTGCAAGCAAAGTACATCTTCTAGTCCTGTTGTTTGTTTTTGGATTTATCTCTTTATTTACAGTAAATCATATCTTTTCAGAATTGATTGAAGATCTCAATCAAAAAACTAAAAGTTATGAAAAGAAAATGAAAATTGCAGAGTTTGTATCTGAAGACATTCAAGGTCTAAAAGCACTTTTTTTTAAATTAGCAATTGCAACAAATACGCCAAAATCACGGGAAATCGTGATAGCTAAAATTGAGCATATGACAGAAGATATTAATGACGCTCTTATTGTTCTTGAAAAAGGTGGAACACTTAGACGACATATAGAGTTGAATATTATAGGAAAAGATCAAACAATCACAGAAGTCTTTTATGATCCAAAAATCAGTGGAGAAACGATTTCCTTAGAAGTAATTGATATTCAACCAAAACTAGCTGAACTTCGAGAGATGATTACTAATGTAAGTTTACTATTAGATAGACGATATCAAAGCACTATGGACGAAAACTATAAAGATTTGATAGAGGTGAATGGGGAACTCTCAAGGTATTATAAAACTACGCCTGCTTTTTTTAATCGTATGAGTGAAAATATTAAACGACTTTTATATGAGGGAGATATTGAACTTAAAAGTATTCAAGAAGAGAGACTTCAAAAACAAGATGAATATCTAAAAATTCGGTTGCTTCTTACTATTTCTGTTATTGTTATTACCACACTTTTTGGTTTTTGGATTAGTCAAATTATAAATCATGAAAATCATCAATTAGAAGTAGCAAACAAAGAGTTAGAGCTAAAAGAAAATTTTGTAAAAGCGATTTTAGATGGAGAAGAAAATATGGTTCTTGTTTCAGATGGTAAACAAATGGTTGATGCAAATGAAGCGATTGCAAATTTCTTTGATTTTATTGATTCTATTGAGGAATTTAAATCAAGATATGCATGTATTTGTGATTTGTTTGAAAAAGAGATTCCAGATGAAAGCTATATTAATCGAACTATGTATGGTGAAGTTACATGGTTGCACTATATGCTTGAAAATAGAGATAGAAATTTTAAAGTCATCATGAATAATGGTCGAGAAAATCATCATTTTTCTATTGTCGCAAATAAAAAGTTTTTAAATAATAAAGGAGATTTTATTGTTGTCGTTGTTCTTAATGATATTACAAGTGAGGTAAAATCAAGAGAACAACTAGCTGAGCTTAATAATAACCTTGAAGGGATTATTGCAGTTAAAACAAAAGAACTTCAGTCACTTAATAGTAAGCTTGAAGAGAGAATTCAAGAAGAACTTACAAAAAATAGAGAAAAAGATAAGCAAATGATTCAACAATCAAGATTTGCTGCACTGGGTGAAATGATAGGGAATATCGCTCATCAATGGAGACAACCACTAAGTGCAATTAGCTCTACTGCTTCAGGGGTTGAGCTTCAGATGGAGATTGGAATTGCTTCAAATGAGGATATTAAAAAATCATATAGTGATATTAAAAATTATGTCCAGTTTTTAACTCAAACAATTGAAGATTTTAGAGGTTTTTTCAAAGAAGATAAGACAAAAGTTGATTTTGATATGCGGGATGTTTTGAAAAATGCATTAGCAATTACAAATGCAACTTACAAAGATAACAATATTAATGTGAAGCTGAATATTAGTAATGAGCCATTGATATCGTATGGGATGCCAAGTGAGTTGGCTCAAGCTTTTTTAAATATTTTAAACAATGCACGAGATGCAATTATAGAAAAAAAACCAGATTTTAGAGGTATTTATATTTATTCTCAAAACACAGAAAATGAGAATGCTTTATATTTTCAAGATAATGCAGGAGGGATTCCAGAAGGAATTTTAGAAAAAATATTTGATCCATATTTTACAACTAAACATCAGTCTCAAGGGACTGGGATTGGGCTTTATATGTCTAAAGATATCGTTGAAAAAAATATGCATGGAAGTTTAAGTGTAAAAAATATTGTTCAAGAATTAGATGGAATAGTTTATAATGGTGCTTGTTTTAGAATTAGCTTGCCAAAGAATAAAAATATTGTTTAGTTGATTTGGGATTAACTTAAAATTAGATACAATCCCAAAATTTAAAAAAATTATGAAAAAAAGGAAATAATATGGCATTAAATGTTTACTACGATAAAGATTGTAATATCGAACTTATCAAATCAAAAACAGTAGCAATGATTGGATTTGGATCACAAGGTCACGCACACGCTGAAAATTTAAGAGATAGCGGAGTTAAGGTTATTGTTGGACTTAGAGAAGGTGGAAGTAGTTGGAAAAAAGCTGCTGCAAAAGGTTTTGAAGTGATGAGTGTTGCTGCTGCATCTGCTGCTGCTGATGTAGTAATGATTTTATTACCAGATGAAAACCAAGCAGAGATCTATAAAAATGAGATTGAACCAAATTTAAAACAAGGTGCAACTATTGCATTTGGACATGGGTTTAACATTCACTATGGAAGAATTATTCCAAGAAGCGATATTAACGTAACTATGATTGCTCCAAAAGCTCCAGGACACACAGTAAGAAGTGAATTTGTAAGAGGTGGAGGGATTCCTGACCTTATCGCTGTTGGACAAAATCCAAGTGGAACTACAAAGGAGTTAGCACTCTCTTATGCTTCTGCAATTGGTGGAGGAAGAACTGCGATTATCGAAACAACTTTCAAAGATGAAACTGAAACTGACCTATTTGGTGAGCAAGCGGTTCTTTGTGGTGGAGCAGTTTCTCTTGTAAAAGCTGGATTTGAAACATTAACAGAAGCTGGATATGCTCCTGAACTTGCATACTTTGAATGTTTACATGAGTTAAAACTTATCGTTGACCTTATGTTCCAAGGTGGAATTGCTGATATGAGATACTCTATCTCTAACACTGCTGAGTATGGTGATTATGTATCTGGAAAAAGAGTTATCAATGATTCTTCAAAAGAGGCTATGAGAGAGATTTTAAAAGAGATTCAAGATGGAAGATTTGCAAAAGATTTCATCCTTGAAGGTCAAGCTGGATATCCTAGAATGAATGCTGAAAGAGCAAATGCTAGAGCATCTTTAATTGAGCAAACAGGTGCACAATTAAGATCTATGATGCCATGGATTGCAGCTAACAAAATAGTAAATACAGAAACTAACTAAAAATAAAAACCAGCAGAGTTCTCTGCTGGGTTAAAAATCTACCAGAAGATATTATATTGCCAACAAAAAGAAAAAAAAGAAATTTTAAATTTTCAAAAAAATCACCAACTTATTATATTAATATTGCTGTTATACTCTTTTTTTTAGCTCTTATAGTTATTCTATCAAAAATATTTATTTTTGATACGATACCTCCAAATGAAGAGTCAAATAAAACAGTAGCCATTCCTGCTAAGCAAGTTGTATCACAGATTGATGATTCTCAACATAAATATGAAGAAAAAACGAAAGCTTTAGAAATTGAATACGCTGACGATGAACTCCCTAAAGTTGAAAAAGAGATTGTAAAACAATCAGTAGAAGAAAAAAAATTTAGTTTTTTTGATGATGCAAGTGAAGATAAAAATAAAAAATTACCTATTGAAACTTCAATAAATGAGAAAGTAGTAGTATCTAAAAATGAAGTGGGTAAAGTAACTAAAAAAGAATCAGAGAAAGTAGTTCAAAAAGAAAGTAAACCTAAAGAGATAAAAGAAAAGGTCTTAAAAGAAAACTATCAAGAAGTTGATAAAGTTGAAAAAGAGTCAAAAAAACAAATTTTAGTAGAAGAACCGATAAAACAAAGACAAAGTGGTTCAGCAAAACTAGCTATTATCATTGATGATGTGACAACAAAAAAACAAGTTGATAAAATTCAATCTATTGGATATCCAATCACAATGGCTTTCATGCCACCGACAAACACACATAAAGATTCAGCAATAATAGCACAGACAGTAGCTACATATATGGTACATCTACCAATGGAAGCAACAACAAGAGGTGCAGAAGAGAGTGATACTTTACATATTGGTGATACTATGAATGTCATCGAAAAAAGAATAAAGCAACTCAAAATTCTTTATCCAAAAGCTATATACTATAACAATCATACTGGGAGTAGATTTACTGCTGATGAGAATTCGATGGATATGTTGATACAAGTACTAAAAAATAATAATATTCAATTTGTGGATAGTAGAACAACTCCAAAATCAGTAGTCAAACAATATGCAATAAAACATGGAATGCGATATATTGGAAGAAATATTTTTTTAGATAATACTCCAACAAAAAATGCGATAAAAGCGCAGTTGAAAAAAGCTATAGAGATAGCTAAAAAAAATGGAAGTGCAATAGCTATAGGACATCCATATGGTGCGACTATGGAGGCTTTAAAAGAGTCAAAAGAGATGCTTAAAGGCATCGATATTGTTATGATAGATAAAATTTGATAATAGAAAAAATAGATTTTCATATTTCACAATTAGAGAGTATGAAAAAGTACCCTAAAGAGATTTATTATATAGGGAATATTGAATTACTGAGAAAACCTATGGTTTCTATAGTTGGAACTAGAAAGCCAAATAATTATACAAAACTTTTTACTTCACAGATAGCAAAAAAACTTTCAAATAGTGGTGTTGTAGTGGTCAGTGGTGCAGCTATGGGTGTTGATGCTATCGCTCATCAAAATGCTCAGCACAATACAATTGCAGTTGCTGCAAATGGATTAGATATACAATATCCAGCAATCAATAAAAATCTTATATCTCAAATTGAAAAAGAATCTTTAATTATCAGTGAATATCCGCCCAAAAGTACTGCAAAAGCATACACCTTTGTTGAACGAAATGAGATTGTTGTAGCTCTTGGAGAGGTGCTTATTGTCACTCAGGCAGATTTGGCAAGTGGAAGTTTAAGAAGTGTTGAATTTGCACTCAAAATGGGGAAAAAAGTTTACACACTTCCACACAGAATTGGGGAAAGCGAAGGGACGAACAATCTTTTAAAGGAAGGTTTGGCAACAGCTATTTATGATGTTGATAGTTTTTTGGAATCACTAGGGTATGGAGATAGTACAAAAGCTTCATCAGATGAGTTCTTAGAATTTTGTAAAAACCATCCAAGCTATGATGAAGTTGTATCTCTTTATGGTTCAAAAGTGTTTGAATATGAGCTTTTAGGGAAAATTGTAGTTGAAAATGGGATAGTGAAGGTAGCTTAGAAAATATCTTTGTGGTAGATTTTATTCTTTTATCCACTCTTTTTGGTTGTGTGAGATTCCGATAAAAGAGTCTGATACATTGTGAATATTTTTAGAAACCGCTGTGATACTATTTGGAATGTAGAGAAAAATATAGGGTAAATCATTGGTGATTTGATAAAATATCTCTTGATAGATCGCACTAAATTGTTTTTCATCTGTAGTTTTTTCAGCTAATTCTATCGCAACATCTACTTTTTTATTGCTGTACCCAACAAAGTTGAAACCCCCTTTTGTATCACTTTTGCTATGCCAAATAGATCTGGCATCTGGCATCAATCCAAGTCCCCAGCCGAGTAGAATAGCATCAAATTTTTTTGGTAAGACGATAGTATTTAAAAATGCTTGCCACTCTAAAACTTTGATTTTCATATCTATATTTACCATTTTGAGTTGATGTTGCATAATAAGAGCAGTATTCAACCTTGTTTCATTATTTCCATTTGTATAAACAGTAAATGAAAAACGATTTTTTTCATCATATCCTAACTTTTTGAGAAGTTTTTTTGCTCTTTGAATGTCAAAAGGATTCCCTTTTACTTTTTCGTTAAAAGCGATACTTTTTGGTAAAAAAGGACCTGTACACAATTTTCCATGGGAAAAAAATAAGATATCCACCATCTCTTTTTTATTGAGTGCCAAATCTATAGCAAGTCGTAGTTTTTTATTTTGCCATTTTTTATCGTTGAGGTTAAATCCAAGATAGGTATAGGAAAAACTTTGATTTTCATAGATAGTAAAGTTTTGGTGAAAATCTTTTTTAAGTTGTCTATCGATTTGTAATGGAGTTAGTCCATCAACATCTAATTTTTTAGCATTAAGCATTGCAAATGAAGTTGCAGAATCAGGAATAAATTTATAACGAATGGTCTCTATTTTTGCTTTTCCATCGTAGTATTTTGGATTTGCTTTTAAGATAATATCTTGAGATGGGATAAATTGAGAAAGTTTATAGATCCCTGTACCAATTGGATTTTTATTGAATTTTGAACTCATCAAATCTTTTTCATTTTTTAAAATATGATAAGGCAATATACCTACCATCCAAATATGTAAAGCTTTAAAATAAGGTTCTTTATAAAGTATTTCTAGTTCCAAATCATTGATTTTTTTTACCTCTTTTACCTTTTCAAAATCACTTGTAAGTGGTGTAAAAATGGCTGGGCTCTTGATGGTATTAAAAGTAAAAATGACATCATCAGCACTAAACTTTACACCATCATGCCAAAAAATATTCTCTTTTAGTTTTATTTTTAATCTTGTCGGAGTTGTAAGCTCATAACTTTTTGCCATATCACAGATAACTTTTCCATCTTTATTGTATTTGAATAAACCATTAAAAATATGCTCGCTTATGGTGCTACTTGCACTATCTGTTGCTAAAATAGGATTGATTCTACTTGGATTTGAGGAGATTGAAAGATTGAGTGTTGTTGCAAAGCTTGAGAGATTGAGAATAAAGATACAAAAGAAAACTAAAAAAAAATGGCAAGAAGTAATAAAACTCCTTGCCATTTGAAAAAATTTGATAAACAAAAAGATTATCTTTTTGAGAATTGTGTGCTTTTTCTTGCTTTTTTCTTTCCTGGTTTTTTTCTTTCAACAGATCTTGAATCTCTAGTAAGAAGACCAAACGGTTTTAAAATAGTTTTGAAGTTTTCATCATATTTAACTAAAGCTCTTGAAATTCCGTGTCTTAATGCATCAGCTTGAGCTGAATATCCACCACCTAAAGTTTGAGCTACGATATTAACTGATTCTAATTGTTTAGAAACCGATAATGGTTGTTTTACTCTCATTTTAAGTGCTTCGTGACCACCAAGCCACTCATTTAAAGTTTTATCATTTACAGAAATTTCACCTTTTCCAACTTCTAGCCAAACTTTAGCAATAGCTGTTTTTCTTCTACCAGTTGCATATACTTTTGCCATTATTATTCTCCCTTAACTTGTGCAGTATGTGGGTGTTCAGCACCTTCATACACTTTTAAATTTTTAAGCATTTTTGCACCTAATTTTGTTTTAGGAAGCATTCCTCTTACAGATAATTTGAATAATTTTTCAGGATTATTAGCAAGCATATCTGACATTTTGTGAGTTTTTGTACTACCAAAATATCCAGAGTGTGTAAAGTAATTTTTAGTAGCTAGTTTAGTACCTGTAAACTTTGCAGCACCTGCATTAATAACGATTACATAATCTCCACAGTCAACATTTGGAGTGAAAGATGGTTTATGTTTCCCTCTTAATGTTGCTGCAACTTCTGTAACAACTCTACCAAAGATTTTATCTTTAGCATCTATTACAACCCATTTTTTTTGGACTTCGGCTTGGTTTACTGATTGAGTAAATTTCATACGATATCTCCTTTTGATTTATTGTTTTACTAATAAGAAATATTTGAAGGGATTACCTTTTGTTAGTTCTCTAAAAGTTTGTGCGGAATAGTAGTTAAAAGATACTAAAAGAAAGCTTAAATTAAGTGTCGTATAAGATTTATTTGAATTATATCTATTTTAGATAGAAAAGAAAGTGATATTTGTTTTCAAAAAGCAAGATAAAATTATCTTGCTGTATTGATTCCTGGATTTTCTGGAGTTCCAACATAATCACCTGGATTGTTGTATGCTAATTTTAAAGCAACAAGTATTGCACCAACAGCTAAGCATAAAATAATCACTTTATTAACTGTACTTCTTTTCTCTTTTGACTCATTTCCATGATAATCATCAATTTTTGACATTGAAGGTTCATTATCTATCATTGTTGGACTCCTTGTTTTGAATATGTTGTGAATTTTACAACTACAACCTTAAAGATACATAACCTATATTAATTTAAATCTTTTGTTTTAATTATAAATAGAAATGCAATAAGAGCTAAAAGAAAGGAGCTAAAATAGAGATACTCTCCATAAAGATATCCAGCGACGATAGCTCCCACAAATCCACCCAAGCCATAAGCGATTCCAAGCATAAATTGTTGAGCAAGTTTTTTATTTTGATAAATCTTGTATAGAAAAAGGATAACAGCACTATGATAAAGTCCAAAACTAAAGGCATGCAATGATTGTGTTACAAATGCAATAGTTAAAGAATCTGGGAAAAGATAGAGCATCAGCCATCTAAAAGCAGTTACAACTAAAGAGAGTTTGATAATAAAAAGTAAGTTTCTTTTTAAAAGAGGAGCTTGATAATAAAACATTGCAATTTCACAAATAATAGCAAAAACCCAAAGATAACTTATCACCTCAAGGCTAACTCCTTGAGAACTTTCATAGATTGTGAAAAAATTATAATAGCCCCCAAAACTTACCTGCATAAAAAATAAACTCACCCAAAATGGCCAGTATTTCAGAAGTGAAAATTTTTCATCTTCTTCAGTTTGTGGATGTTCTTTCTCATCGTATTTCAAAAGGCTCAAAGCAAGTATCGCAGTCAATAAGGTTGTGATAAAATAATAATGGAGTGCAACAAAAGGCTCTGTTAAATATTGAGCCAAAACCAAACTAATGATAGCAAAACCAATCGAGCCAAAAAGCCTTGATTTTCCATACATATTTTTTAGTTCTTTGAGTGCTATCAGTTCAATATAAGGGAGTAAAACACTCAAACATACCCCTAAAATAGCATTGTTTATCATAAAAAGATAAAAGTTATAAATCGTAAAATAAAACATAAAAGCAGAAAAAACACTTACCAATAAAATGATTTTAAAAAGATTTTGAGTAAGTTCAATATGTTTTAAAAATAAAAATGGTGTTGCAAATCGCATTAAAGGGGCAAGTGCTAAAACTATCCCTATATCAGTTGGTGAATACCCAATATCGTGTAACACCTTTGGAAGAAAGATGATATACACCCCAACTGCTGCAAAATAAAAGAAGTAAAAACCGCTGAGTTTAAGAAAAAGCATTGAAAATTGACAGTTTAGTTTTGTTCATTTGGAGCAATTTTGACACAAGTTCCAGAAAGCATATCCCAAAGCGTTCTTCTTCTTTTGTTAAGATATGGGACAAAAAGTGGAAGAATAAGGAATATTGAAAGTGTCATAAAAATATAACGACTTACAAGTCGAAATGCAAAAGGTTTTTTACAATTTTGCGTATTAACTATTGCAATCTCATAAGCTTTCATCCCTGGAGTTTGAGCTTTAAAATACCAAAAAGAAACTACAATGATAAGATGAGGGATAAATATATAAAGCCATCCGTGCAGTTTATCATCAGCAAATGCTTCTCGACTCCCCATAATAAAATAAAATACAATATACATCAAAGGCATTAAAAGCATAAAACTATCTGTTACAAAAGCTTTAAATCTAGCCATGAGTGGAGCATCACAAATATTCTTTTCGGTACTATTTTGTGAATTTTGAGGTTTTTCAATTTTACCTTTTTTTATATCTCTCCATCTAGCCACAGTATCACCTTTTGTTTTTGTTTTTTATGGGGCGATTTTATCATAGGTTTACTTTATTTGGAAAGATTTGGAGTAATCTTTTTTTTTAACAAAATTTAATACTAATTAGTAATATTATTTCATTAGGAGTTGAAAGATGAAAGTACAAGTGACACAAACTTATGGTAAAACAGCTGATAAATCGATGCAAACTTGGATACAGCTTTTTCGTGCTTTTAATAAAATAAGAGCGAAAGAATCGAGTTATATCCAATCTTTTGATATCACTATGAATCAATTTCAAGTTTTAGAAGTGTTGTATCATAGAGGTGATTTAAGTATCGGTTCGATTACAAAACTTACCATGAGTACACCGGGAAATATCACTGTTGTAGTAAAAAATCTCAAACGAGATGGTTATCTTGAAACGACACTAGACAATAAAGATAAACGAACTTCAATAGTCTCGATTTCTCAAAAAGGAAAAGAACTTATTGAAAAGTTGTTTCCAAATCATGCAAAAAACTTTGAAGAGTATTTTAAAGTTTTGGATGATGAGGAGACCGATACACTATTTAAAATTTTACGAAAATTGCATAAATCGTTGTAAATTTTAGATTTATCACATACAAGGGGAACAAAATGAGATTAGCAAAAATAGGATTGGTATCTTTAGTAACAGCAAGTTGGTTATTCGCAGGGACATACAATGTCGATATATCTCACTCAAATGTTGGATTCAAAGTAAAACATATGATGATTTCAAATGTTGTGGGGTCGTTTGATAAATTTAGTGGAACATTTGAATACGATGAAAAAACAAAAACAATTAAATCTTTAGTTGGAGATATTGATGCTTCATCAATAAATACTTCGATTGCAAAAAGAGATGAACATTTAAAGTCACCAGATTTTTTTGATGTTGCAAAATATCCAAGTATTAAATTCAACCTTACAAAAATAAAAGGTGATGTAGCTTATGGTAAATTGACTATGCATGGAATAACAAAAGATGTGAAATTGCAGTTAGAAAATAATGGAATGATAAAAGACCCGTCTGGAAATACAAGAGTAGGAATCACTTTAAATGGAACAATTGAGCGAAAAGATTTTGGGCTTACTTACAATTCAGTATTGGAAGCTGGTGGTATAGCTATTGGAGATAAAGTAAAATTAGAAGTTGAAATAGAGGGTATTTTACAAAAATAAGGGGGTTAATGATGTTACCAAGTTTATTTATATCACATGGAAGTCCAGCTTTAAGTTTGACTAACAATGAAACAAAAAGATTCTTTCAAAGGGTAGCTTCTTTATTTGAAGTACCTAAATATATCTTGGTAATATCGGCTCATTGGACAACAAATAAGCTAGAGATATTGGCAAATGAGAACCCAGAGTTGATGTACGATTTTTATAGTTTTCCACAAGAGCTTTATACGATGAAATATCCTATTCAAAATTCAATTGAAAAAGTTGATGAGGTTGTAAAACTTCTAGAGGAAAATGGTATTGATATTGTGAAAAATAAAAATCGAATTGGATATGATCATGGAGTTTGGTCACCATTGAAGCTTATCTATCGAGATGCAAATATTCCAATAATTCAATTATCTTTACCTTTAAGTTATACACCACAAGAGTTAATTGCTTTAGGGGAGATTTTGTATCCACTACGAAAAGATACTTTAATTGTAAGTAGTGGAAATATGACACATAATTTGGGGTTAATAAATTGGAGAGAGGAAAATCCAAAACCACAAAAATATGCTGTGAGTTTTCGAGATTGGATAGTGGAAAAGTTAGAAAAAGGTGATAAAAGAAGTTTAGAACAGTTTATAATTAAAGCTCCATATGTCAGAGAAAATCATCCAACACTGGAACACTTTTTGCCATTATTTGTAACTTTAGGGGCTTCAAATGATAGTGTAGGGGAGTCTTTAAATGATTGTTATGAATTTGGAAACTTGTCTATGGATAGTATAATTTTTGGGAGTTAAAGATGTTCAAAAAATTACCAAAAGAAAATATGGGAAGTTCAAATTTAGGGTGGCTTGAAAGTAGATTTCACTTTTCATTTGCAGAATATACAAATAGAAACAATATGAATTTTGGAATTTTGAGAGTTTTAAACGATGATATTATTCATCCTCAAAGTGGCTTTGGTATGCATCCTCATAGAGATATGGAGATTATCTCTTATGTAGTAAAAGGGGAGATTACCCACAAAGATTCTATGGGAAATGAAGAGACTTTAAAAAGTGCTGAAGTACAATATATGAGTGCAGGAACTGGTGTAATGCATAGTGAATATAATCTACATAAAATTCATGATTTACGCCTTTTGCAAATATGGATTTTCCCACCAACTAAAAATCTTACTCCGCTATATGGTTCTTATAGATTTCAAAAAGATGAGTCAAAAAATAGATTTTTAAATATTGTCTCATCTCAAAATGGTGATGCAAAGATAAAAATTCGTCAAGATGCAAATATCTATGTTGGCAAACTTGATAGTGGAAAAAGTTTAGATTTTGATTTGGAAGATGATAGACAAATCTATTTCGTCCAAATTGAAGGTAGCTCTTCGATAAATGAAATAACTCTGAATGATGGAGATGCTATGGAGATAGTTGATGAGAGAAATATCAATATACATGCTTTGAAAGATTCCCATTTTTTATTTATTGAGATGAAAAGGGAGAAGTAAATCAAACTCTTCCCCTACAACTCTCAATAGTGCTATGCTATAATCCCACACAAATTAGCAAGGGGGTGATGATGGAAGATAATAACACGAGAGAGACTCTTGAAATTCTCTATCAAGATGAGTTTTTAATCGCCGTAAATAAACCATCAGGGCTTCTTGTACATAAATCACCAATCGATAGACACGAAACAAGGTTTGCTTTACAAATTGTGCGAGACCAAATAGGACAATATGTCTATCCTATCCATAGACTCGATAAACCCACTTCAGGGGTACTTTTGTTTGCTCTTAATCAAGAAACAGCACAAGCATTTTCAAAAATGTTTGAAGATGGAAGTGTTGCTAAAACTTATGTGGCAATTACTAGAGGACATACCCCTGAAAATGGCTTTATCGACCATCCACTTTCTCAAATGCTTGATACAAAAGAGCAAAAATTAGCAGGTATTACCAAAGAAGCACAAAATGCACAAACTTCATTTGAAAGATTAGCTAGTGTTACTTTACCTTATGAAGTTGACCATTATCCAACAACTAGATATTCACTAGTAAAACTAAACCCAAAAACAGGGAGAAAACATCAACTTAGACGTCATATGAAACATATCTCACACCATATAGTTGGGGATACAAAACATGGACGTGGAGAGCACAATAAATTTTTTAGAGAACAATTTGAGATAAATAGACTTCTTTTACACGCTTTAGAAATCAATTTTTTCCATCCAATTTTAAAAAAGAAACTTACTATAAAAGCACCATTTGATACAGATTTTACAAGATTGTTTGAAGAGTTTGGATGGAGAGGAATAGTAAATAATGCCTAATCCAAAATACAATCTCCCAAAAGGATTTATAGTTATCCTTGCTATGTTAACGGCAATTACACCATTGGCGATTGATGTATATTTGCCCTCTTTTACACAAATAGCAACGCAATTTTACACCTCTATCGACCAAATCGAAATCACCCTTAGTCTCTATCTTTTGGGATTTGCTTTGGGGCAACTTTTAGGGGGTCCCTTATCTGATAGGTATGGGAGAAAAATATTTATTTTTATGGGTCTTGGTATCTACATCATTTTTTCACTTTTGATTAGTTTTGCTTCAAGCATTGAAGAGCTTTGGGCATTTCGATTTTTTCAAGCTATTGGTGGTGGGATGGCTGTGATAAATACAAGTGCGATAGTGCGAGATGTTTATCATGGGAAAGAGGGTGCGAAAATATTTTCAATTATCTCGATGATTATGATGATAGCCCCGATGCTCGCACCAGTGATTGGAGTTGCGATATTGTACTTTTTTCATTGGGAGTATATTTTTTTATTTTTATCCATCTATGCCTCTTTATTGTTGTATTTTATAACCAAACTTCCAGAAACCTCCCCAAAGATAAAAACTCACAATCTTTTTTCAAACTATCTTATCATTGTACAAAATAACAAAGCACTCCTTTTGATTTTTGCAAATGGGTTTGGATTTTCTGGATTATTTATCTTTATCACAAAAGCATCGTTTATCTATATGGAATATTTCAAGTTAGAAACATTTTATTTTAGTTTGTTTTTTAGTTTAAATGTAGCAAGTTTGATGTTATTTAGTAGGTTAAATATCAAACTTCTTGAAAGATATTCCCCTATGCAACTTTTCTTTCGAGGGATGATTTTACAGCTAAGTACAGCTCTTTTATTGTGGTTGTTTGCAACAGATATTGTACTTCTTTTTGTGGTTGTAGGTTTTATGGTTTATATCGGTTCTTTAGGATTTGTTTTTGGAAATTCGATGTCGATTTTACTTGAACATTTTGAAAAAATGAGTGCAACCGCAGTTGCTTTAAATGGTGTACTTGGATTTATCATCTCTGCATTTGTTGGCTTTTTGGCTAGTTATTTTCACGATGGGACACTCCAACCAATCTTTCTTTTGATGATGTGTACTTCTTTGGTTTCATTGAGTATTTTAAGTGTAATAAGAAAGATACAAAAGAGATAATATGAAAAATACTAAAATCTTGGCACATATGCCAAATACAATTATAATTGAAATGAATATAGATGAGACTATTCTTGCAGTGTATGGTCGTGATGTGGAAGAGATGTGTCTCAATAAAGAATATGATAAGAAAACTTTATCGACTCTTTTTAATCAACAAACATATAATGAAATAAAATATTTTTTTGAAACTAATGAAAACTCTTTAGTGATACAATGGAATCAAAAATATTACGATTTGACTTATAAAAGATTGGAAGAGGAAAAGATAATTTTATTGTATTTATTTGATGTTACACGATATAACCAAATAGAAGAAAAATTACAATCAAGTTTAAGTGAATTATTATCAAAAAAAGAGGAGCTCCAAGCTGTATTTGACCTTGCTGCAAATGGTATATCAATACTTGATAGAAACGGAATGTTTTTATATGCAAATAAATTTTTCCAAAATATGATGGAATACACTATGGAAGAGTTAACCCGGGAATCTTGTATATCTCTTTCATCTCCTGAATATGCACAACCATCTAAAATGGCAGTTCAAAAAGCTATCAAATATGGCAGTATTGAAAAATTTCAAAAGGTGTGTATTACCAAATCAGGTATTCCTCTTCATGCTAGTATGTCATTGGCATATTTGGCGAGTAGAGATGAAATTATTATGATAACTTCAAATATTACAGAGGAAATTAAATATCAAGATAAATTAAAAAAGCAAGTAGCAATAGAAGTAGCAAAGAGAACAGAACAGCATGAAGTGATGTGTCATCAATCACGACTTGCTGCTATGGGTGAAATGATAGACTCTATCGCACATCAATGGAGACAGCCACTGAATAGTTTGGGAATTATTATTCAAGGGCTAAGGCATATCTCTAAACAAAACGAGATAGATATTGATTTTTTAAAAGAGATTGAGAGTGAAATTATGGAAAAGATACATTATATGTCACAAACCATAGATGATTTTAGTATGTTTTTTCGAATCTCTAAAGAAAAAGAGAATTTTAATATTTTAGAAAGTATTAAAGATGCCATCCGATTAATAGATGTTCAATTAAAGAATCATAATATTATTCTCAAAATAAATATGACAGATAATCTAAATCTAATGGTTTTAGGTTTTGCAAATGAATTTAGACAAGTGATTTTAAATATGATTCATAATGCAATGATGGCTATAGTATCTATAAATCAAAAAAATGGGAAAATTGATATATTGATTAAACAAAATAGGAAAAATTTGCAAATTGAGATTATTGATAATGGTGGTGGCATTTCAAAAGAAAATATGCCAAAAATATTTGACCCATACTTTACAACCAAAGATAAAGGGAGTGGTATCGGACTTTATATGTCAAAGGTTATTATTGAAAATCATATGAATGGATTACTTGCAGTAAAAAATAAAAAAGATGGGGCACAATTTACAATTATGCTACAACAGGAACAATAGATGGAAGCAATACATAAAAAACTACAAACATTAAGTTTACTAATAGCAGAAGATGATGAAACTACTTTAAAATGGTTAATCAGAGTCTTATCCATATATTTTAAGGAGGTAAGAGGTGCTAAAGATGCAATGGAAGCATTAGAATTATTTAATGAAAAAGCTTCAGATGTTATCGTCTCTGATATTCAAATGCCACAAGTTGATGGACTTCATTTGCTACAAAAAATAGCGCTACTTTCACCTAAAACGATTAGAGTTGTAATGACAGCTTTTAACTCTCCTGAGTATATCAATAGAGCAGTAGAAGCAGAAGTTCATCTCTATCTTAAAAAGCCAATTGATATCGATGAATTTTTAGTTGCTATTGCATCAAATATACCTAGAGAAGAAATTGATAGTAGGCTTCAGTTTCTCGGAGAAAGCTATTATTATGATACTTTGCAAAAAATAGTAAAAAAAGACAATCAAATAATCAAACTCACAAAAAAAGAAGTTTTATTTATTGAACTTTTATTGCAAAATAAAACATCTATAGTGAGTATCGAACAGATTGAAAATAGTATTTGGAATGTACCAGTTAGTGCAGATGCTATCAGAATGGTTGTTGTAGGAATACGAAAAAAACTTTACCCAAATATTATCCTAAATCTAAAAGGTCTTGGATATAAACTGAACATCGAATAAAATCTTATATAAATCTTATTAATCACTTATGTACAACTTTTTCTTTTTGGTTATGATTATCATAGAACTAAAAAGGAGAGCAATATGAAAAATATTAAAGCATTCATAGTAATATGTATTCTTACTATTACGACGGTTTCATCGAGTTTCGGAAAAGAAATAAATGATTCTATGGCATTAAATGGGATAAAAGAAGCAAAAAGTGTCTTTTTAATAGATTTTACAGATATTAAAACTACAGCTTTTTATTTAAAAATCATTCAAGGTACTCATAAAGGATTTGTAAAACAAGGGGTAAAACCTAAAATGGTTTTAGTTTTTATTGGGAAAACAGTGAAGTTCTTAAGTACAAAACAAGATGAAGCGTTTGAAATGGAAAATGAAAATGAATTAAAATCAATTCAAAATTCAATTAAAGAATTTGCAAAACTTGGAGTAAGAATGGAAGTATGTGCAGTTGCAACCGATGTATTTAAAGTTGATAATTCTACAATCCCAAGTCAAATGGATATCATAGCTGATGGATTTATATCTTTAATTGGTTGGCAAACACAAGGGTATAAATTGGTTCCTATTTTTTAAAGAGAAGGAGTAGAGATTAATTCCCTCTACTTCCTGGCTTAATTGCTACGCTTCCCTCTTTACACATAGGGCACTCTTCTGGTGAATACATCTCAAATGTAAAGTCTTCTAAAGCAAAAAGTGGTACATTTGCTGGAAGTTTGCAGTTTGCTTTTGCTGTTCCATTTTGTCCATTTCGTACACAAAATCCTCTATTTGCTAAAGCAGCATATCCTACGATAATTCCACCAGCAAGTTCAATTTGTTTCGCAGCTTCTAAGGCACTTCCACCTGTAGTGATGATATCTTCACATACAAGGTATCTTTCCCCAGCTTTCACTTCAAAACCTCTTCGAATACTCATCTCACCTTCAACTCGCTCAGCAAAAATAAATCTTACATCAAGTGCAGTTGCAAGTGCAAATCCTGCGATTAGTCCACCAAGAGCAGGGGAACAAACAGCATCAATTTTGATACCACTTTCTTTTATTTGTTCTGCCAATGCTTCTGCTAAAATTCTTGCTGTTTTTGGGTCTTCAAGCACTTTTGCACTTTGAAGATAGTTTCTTGAGTGGTTACCACTACTTAATTTAAAGTGACCATCCAAAAGTGCATTTGAATCTTTATATATTTTTTCGATATTCATTTTATACCTTTAAGATTTCAGCTTCTTTAGCTTTAAATGTATCATCAGCTTTTACAATGAAAGCATCTGTGATTTTTTGCACTTCAGCTTCAGCTTTTTTTGTTTCATCATCAGTGATAGCTTTATCTTTTTGGAGTTTTTTGATTTTATCATTGCTATTTTTTCTGATATTTCTAATAGCAACTTTTGCATTATCAGTCATCACTTTAGCACCTTTAGCACTCTCTTTTCTTTGATCTACAGTCATAGGTGGAAAAAATAGTTGTACACATTCACCATTATTATTTGGATTAACACCAATATTTGCTACTTGAATAGCTTTCTCGATTGCTCCAATAAGTCCTTTTTCCCAAGGTGTGATTTTAATTGTTGTTGCATCTGGAGTTAAAATTTGAGCAACTTGAGCAAGTCCAGTTTTGCTTCCATAATAATCAACAGTAACATTATCCAAAATAGCTGGATTTACTTTTCCAGTTCTAAGTGTTTGGTAGTCTCTTTTAAGAGCTTCAATACTTTTTTCCATAGCTGTTTTTGTTTCGCTATAAATATCATTTAACATTTTTTCTCCTTGATTTTAAAGTTTGTAAATTGTGTTAGCTAAAGTTGCTAGAGGTTGAGATAGGTAAAAATACATATCTCAAAAAATTATTTTGTAGCAGGTGCTGCAGGAGCACTTGGAACAGCTGGAATATCTGTAGTAGATATAGGAGCAACAGGAGCAGTTGGAGCTGGTGCAACTGCTGGATGAACTGGAGCTTGTGGGATAAGACTATTTGTATTGAGCGTATCTACAACACTTTTTTGTCTTTCACTATTGTATGTATAACCTAGTGCTATTGTGTTGATAACAAATAATGCTCCTAAAACAAATGTAATCTTTACAAGAAAATTTGCTGGACCTTTTGCTCCAAACATAGTGTCGTTACTTCCACTATAAGCCCCAAGCCCCATACTTGAACTTTTTTGTAAAAGTACTGCTATGATGATGAGAATGGTTAAAACGAGCTGTATTATCAATAATGTTGATGCCATTTAGATGTCCTATTTTTTAGAAATTTCGTGAATTTTATCCAATGCTTACTAATATAAAGCTAAAATTCAACTATGACTGTACAAACCCAATTTACAAAATATGCTAAAGATTATGATGACAATAACATTATCCAACGGATAGTATCAAAGGCCATAGTAAGAGAAATTACGAATGAACCAAAAAAGATTTTAGAACTTGGTTGTGGTTCGGGACAAATTTTTAGAGAGATAACTTGGGCATTTGATGCTTATAAAGCTATTGATTTTTCAGATAAAATGTGTGAACTTCACCCGAAAGCTCAAAATTTAGTTGTCAAATGTTTTGATTTTGATAGCCCCTCATTTATAAAAGAGATACAAAATGACACTTATGATTTAATTATCTCCTCTTCGGCACTGCAGTGGTCAAAAAATATATCACTTCTTCTTAGTCATATATTGCCAAAAACAAAACATTTTAAAGGAGTTTTGTTTACCTCCAACACTTTCAAAGAGATATATGAGATTACAAAAAAAGAGAAATCAATTTTAAGTTTAGACGAGATACAAGAGGCATTTTCCCCTTATGGAGCCTGTTTTGAAGTGGTCGAATATAAACTTTATTTTGAAAACAAAAAAGAACTTTTTGATTATATAAAAAATTCAGGGGTTGGTGGAGATAGTAAACTTGACTTTAAAGAAGCAAAGCATCTCTATAAAAACTACCACTTAGATTATCTATCATTTGAAGTAATATTTATTACCATCTGATTACATTCCAAATAATCTTAAGGAATTGTTTACTATAATCCGTAACTTTTTTACACACTAAGGATAGAAATTGCTTGATACAACATTAATAGTTTTATGTGCAGGAAACTCTACTAGATTTGCATTAGAACCGAAAAAACAGTGGATACGATGTGGTGATGAGCCACTTTGGCTTTATGTTACAAAAAAGCTAGAAAGTTATCAAAAGTTTGAAAAGATTATTGTCGTTGCCCATCAAGATGAGCTTAAATATATGAAAAACTTTACAGATGAGTATATTTTTGTAGCAGGTGGAGAGGAGAGACAATACTCTTTGGCAAATGGCTTACAAAAAGTAACATCAAAATATGTGATGGTAACAGATGTTGCAAGATGTTGTATCCCTCAAGAAGTGATAGCAGATTTATTTGAAAATAGAGAAAAAAGTGATTGTATAGTTCCTTATTTATCATCATCTGATACTGTTGTGTATGAAAACGAAACAATCAATAGAGATGAGGTGAAACTTATCCAAACTCCACAGCTTAGTGTGACTTCAAAATTAAAAGAAGCGATTACTCAAAGTAAACTTTTTACAGATGATAGTAGTGCAATTAAAAGTGTGGGTGGAACTGTTTTTTATGTCAAAGGTTCTTCAAAATCTATCAAACTGACATTTGGAGAAGAATTATCTAAAATATCGTGTTTAACTCCTCCCTCAAAAGATTTTTTTGTTGGGACTGGACTTGATATCCATCCGTTTGTTAGTGGCAAAAAAATGTTTTTAGGTGGAGTTGAGATTGACAGTTCGTTTGGATTTAAAGCTCATAGTGATGGGGATGTCCTTATCCATAGTATTATAGATGCTCTTTTGGGCGCTTGTGGTGCTGGAGATATCGGAGAATTTTTCCCCGATACCGATATAGAGTATAAAGGGATAGATTCTAAAGTTTTACTGGCAAAAATAGTGAGTTTTGTAAAAAATGTTGGGTATACAATTGTAAATATTGATGTGACAATTGTTGCCCAAGTTCCAAAAATAAATCCATACAAAACAGAGATTAAAAAATCTTTGGCCTCCCTTTTAGGTTTACCTCTTTATAAAGTGAATATAAAAGCAACAACAGGTGAAGAGTTGGGTTTTATCGGACGAAAAGAGGGTGTAATGGTACAAAGTGTCGCAAATCTAAAATATTATGATTGGAGAGTAGGAATATGACAAATGTTTTAATTTTAGAAGATGATATCTATTTAGCACAGAAAGTATCTTCAAAACTCCAAGATGATGGGTATATCGTAAACCATTACGCATCTATTTTGGAAGTTGATAGTACAAAAACTTATGATACGGTTTTACTCTCAACAAATATTCCTGTTGGGGATACAAATGAAATTATCAAAAAATATTTAGGAAGTACTATTATCCTTTTGGTTTCTTATGTGAGTGATGCAACGGTTACAAGACCACTTAAAGCTGGAGCAAGTGACTATGTACTTAAACCTTTTAGTATTGATGAGTTACTCAGAAAGATAAGACACTATGAGGAATTTAAAAGGTTGCAAATCCAAAATAAAGCTCTTGAAGATTATATGAACTTTTTATTTCAATCAACTTCACAAAATTGTATTTTACCGACAACTTTCCCTTATCTTATTGAAACAAATGATCAAAAAGAGGCAGATAAAATAGTATTTGAGCTTTCAAAAAAAATGAAAAAAGGGATTGAATTTGTTTCTCTAACAAAAGAATTTAAATTTGATTTTGAAAATTGTAAAGATAAGTTGATTTATATCTATGACTTTCATAATATTAAAAATAGTTCTAAAGATGTATTGCTTAAAAATATCAAACATTATGATGTAGTTCTTTGTTCTTTGGATAGTGTTAATAGTTTTCCTTATGAAAAAATAACCATCAAAAAAGAGATACGAGCAACACAAAATGACACAATTTTAACTATAAATGAATATGTAAAGTTGATGGTACTCAATTTTCAAAATACCTATCCAGATACAGAACTCAGTAAAAAACTAGGGATTAGTAGAAAATCGCTTTGGGAAAAACGAAAAAAATTTGGAATTGAGAAAGATAAAATATGAGTAAAGAAATGAGAAAAATATTTTTAACCCTTTTTTATAGTGGCTTGTCCAAAAAAGCACCTGGGACTGTTGGGAGTTTTGTAGCACTTCTTTTAGGTTTTATAGTTCTTCACCTCTTCAATCAAACGACACTTTTTTTACTTTCTATACTGATAACGGTGATTGCAATCAAAGAGATAAATATCTATGAAAATGAAGTGGGAACACACGACAATAGTGAAATAGTGATAGATGAACTTGCTGGAATGTGGATCGCTATGAGTATTGGTGGAGTGCTGGCTGATGGTTATTTACTTGGAGTGGTCGCATTTGTTTTTTTTCGACTTTTTGATATTTGGAAGCCTTCTATTATTGGGAGAATCGATAGAGATGTTGGTGGTGGAATGGGTGTGATGGGTGATGATGTGGTCGCTGGAATCTTCGCTGGACTTTGTACAGCATTGGTTGCTCATTTGATGGTAACTTTCATATAAACCTAAATTATAAAATTTGAGTTAAGATTAAAAAAACTTGGTTACTATAGCCAAAAATATTAAATAGGATAAAAAGATGTTAGATAAAAATAATATAAATAGTGAAATGTTAGTACATATCCCAATGTGTACACATAAAGATGCAAAAAAAGTTTTAGTTGTTTTAGGTGATGATGGTATCAAAAATGAATTAGCAAAATATGATTCTGAGGTAGTTTATAGTGATAGCTTTAATATCGATGATAAGTTTGATGTTGTGATTTATAATAGTGATGTGATTGATGATATGGTTATGGCAAATGTGATGAGAAGTTTGGAAAGTAGTTGTGGAATCTTTGCTTCAAAAATCGTTTCGTT
>RRZU011965307.1_pt1 | contig 28979 bp, 16 predicted proteins | sample 2165561 | NCBI WGS metagenome assembly RRZU01 (sample SAMN10456909, study PRJNA506462) | wastewater metagenome | isolation source: wastewater sludge | place: USA: Moscow, Idaho | reverse complement strand
GCGGGGCGCGGGTTTGATCGACAAGGGCTGTGCTCCGGATGGTTCGGGAAGGATGTTACACCGCAAATGCTATGAATTCAAATCGTGATCTGACGGAGGCCCGCGATGCCTGAGCAATCCCCCACCATCGACTGCGGCCACTGTGGCACGCCGGTCAAGCGCAGCGTCCGGACCTGCCCGGCCTGTCACGCACAGCGCGGCGTCGGCCGCATCGCCAGCGGCCGGGTCGTCGGCCCGGAAAAGATCCCCAAGCTGCGGCGCCTGCTGGCACTGTCTCTGGCGGGGCTCGTGGTGTTCTGGGCGACCGGCGTGTGGGAAGGCGCCGTCGTCTGCGGCGCCGTGGCGCTGGGGCTGGTCTTTCAGTCTGGCAGCGTGATCTTCAGCCGCGGCCAGGAATATTGGTTCCGCTGAGGACCGCTGCCTGACCGCGTTCCCCAATCCCCTTTGATCTCACACGTCTTTCGCAGGAGTCCCGCATGAACGCAAAATCCCTTTTCCTCGGCCTCGCGCTGGCCGCCCTTGCCAGCCCGGTCGCGGCCGAGACCTATCTTGGCCGCTGCAAGATGGGCGAATGCCTGCATTACGACCAAAGCGACCGCCGTGTCGAAGGGCAGGGCTCGGCACGGGTGCCGGGTGATCTTGTCCGGGTCACGCTGCGTCAGGCGGTCTCGGCCCGGCCCGACACGCCGAAAAAGCGCCTGCAATTCGACGCGCCCTCCGAGGTGCGGTTCTTTTGCAGCACCGCCCGCCCGGCCTTCGGGATGCAGGGCGGTGGTTATCAGGGCCTGAACCTTGGCCAGATCTCTGGCGCGACGGAACTGGTCGCGAACATGTATCTGCGCGCCTGCCATCCGGGCGTCGATCCCGGCCGCAACATCGAGGCGACGCTGCAAGGCCTCGGCTATCGTCCGACGCCCGACGGGACGTTCGCCAGCTTCGAGGCGCTGATCCGCTAGGTGTTCAGCCCCGGCATCTGGTGGATCGGATCGACATTGAATCTGTCTGGCTCTGATGTCCAGATTTTGCAGATGTCTTCGTAGGGCGTGAGGCCGCTGAGGGCCTTGAGCCTGCGAGCGAAGTTGTAGGCGGCCATGAAGTCACGGAGGTGCGTCCGGAGCTGATCGTGGCTGTCGTAATGGAAGCGTTTGACGGTCGCGTCTTTAATTGTTCGGTTCATGCGTTCGACCTGACCATTGGTCCATGGGTGGTTTGGCTTGGTCAGGCGATGCTCGATTCCATTGGCGTCACAGATCATGTCAAAGCGCATCTGCCTGGAATAAGCGGTGTTTCGGTTCCTGGGCTGGTCGGCGAACTGGATGCCGTTATCGGTCAGGATCGTGTGGATCCGGTAAGGAACGGCTTTGAGCAGGTGCTCCAGAAACTCCCAAGCGGTCCGCCTGTCGGCCTTCTCGACCAGCTGAGTGACGGCGAGCTTGCTGGTGCGGTCGATTGCCACGAAGAGATAGAACTTACCTTCAGCGGTCTGCACTTCGGCAATATCCATGTGGAAGAACCCGATCGGGTAGCGCTTGAAGCGTTGACGCTTGGGCTTGTCGCCCTCGACGTCCGGTAGCCGCGAGATCCCGTGCCGCTGAAGGCACCGATGCAGCGCTGATCGGGTCAGGTGCGGGATCGAAGGCTGCAAGGCGTACAGGCAATCATCAAGCGGCAGAAGAGTGTGACGGCGGAAAGCCACCACCATCGCCTCCTCGGCTTCGCTGAGAACAGTCGAGCGAGGCTCCTTCGGACCGGTCTTGAGGTCCTCGATGGTTTCGCGCTTGCGCCACTTCGCGACGGTCTTCGGATTGATCCCGAGTTCCCGGCTCAGCGCCGCGGTCGAAGCTTGCGATCGCTGTACTGCTGCTCGGATGGCGTGCGTTGTCGTGGCGCAGCCGTGACGAACTTGTCCCATAGTGCTTCCTTCCATTCCGTCGAATGGATCGCACCATCAAACCGTGGGATCAAACAGCTAGGATCTGCACGTCCGGGCCGCGATGCGCAGGGCGCAGACCTGACGGACCCGATACGCGCGCCGTGCCAGATGAACGACACGCCGCTAAACAATCCCATACCCCAGCCATCTCCGCCGCGCCGCCGCGCGGCGGTCATCCCGCTTTTATGCCCGCTTCCGGAGGATGCCCCCAGGGCAGGCGGATGTGACAGGAATATGGTCCCTGCCGCCCCGCGAGGTATATGGTCGGCAATGTTTGATGTGCCGTGGGACTGGCGACAGGCGCGCCGAGATGCCAGCAGCGTCTCTCCCCCGCCCGTCCAACGCCTTCTGACGAGTGCGTGGGCCTATCTTGCCATCCGCGCAAGACCTGCAAGGCGATCAACAGTTGCGCCGAGGCGGCCTGATGTTTGCAGACTTGCGGCTGGGGGGTGGCAAGCTGGGCCGGGACGGGATGTAGGCCCCTGCGAGAGCCTCTGCTGACAGTGCCTGACGGCCTTTCATAGCACCCAAGGCCGAGCACCAAGCGCTTCGGTTCGGCTTTTCCGAAAGCAAACGGGATTATTGTCCACAGTCATTTTGCCAACAATCCTCTGAAATCAGCGATCTTTCCGCTATCACTTGTGCGTCGGGCCGATTAATCATTGAAAGTAGCCCGCCATAGCACTGGTGGTGCCTCACATGCTGCCATTTGGATGCAACGACATTGTTATCGGTGATACGGGAAAGGTTTCCCCAAGGATTTCTGAACTCCTTGCCGTTGTTCGACCTCGTGTTGTTGACGGTATCGGTTTTGTCCGCAGCTATGATCGCCGCGCTTGTCTGGGCAAACGGTATTGGCGGGATCCTGTTCCCCCTACTTATCTGGCTGGTTGCGGGATTGATCTGCCTGATCTCGGCTCTAGCGGCTGGCGGCACGAAGAATATCGTTTCGGCCTATGCACAGGGGCAGCTGGACACCGGCCGATTTCTCAAGCGCGTCAATAGTCGCGCGCGGTTTTCATTGTTTTTCCGAACGGCTGTGATTTGCTTGGCGTCGACAACATTGGCTTGCGTCATTGCGGCAGCCTTTCCGGGGCGAATTTTTGCCGCCACGAGCATCGCGGCGTTACTGGCCGTCGTCTCGCTGCGATTTTGCGGTGGAACAGGTTATTGCAAGGGGAGTGGGTGGTTTTTTGACGCGCTCGTTCCGGACGAGGTGGTTCTGGAGATGACGGCCCCGGCCGATGCAATGGTGCGGTTTCGCACCGGCTGGACCTTGAGTGGACGGGTCGCGGTGTTGCGCCGGGCTGCGGCATTGCACTCTGACCTGCCAGCTGAAGTTCGCCAGATTGTCTTGGCGCAATATAGCCCGCAGGCCATCTTTGTCCCGGTCCGGCTGCTGCGGAAATCCGTCCGATCCGAGCTGCGCCTGATGCTTGCCGGCTGGTGCGTTGGTAGTGCGGCCATAGCGCTAGCGGCAATCCTCGCTTTGGCCGCGGTGACGCTGCTGCCGCGGGATCTTTTGCGCATACCGACGCTGAATGACCTGGAGCTGCCGCGACTGCAGCAACTACCCGAAGACGCGGAGCAGCGCCCCGACAAGCCGACTGACAATCAGGACCAAAGCGGTAATGACTCCGCTTCGGGTCCGCCGGGTCCGGGCGCGAATGAGACCGGTAGCCAGGGTTCAGACGGCGCTGGCGGCGGCGATGCATCCGACAGACAGGGCGGCGACGACACGACATCCGGAGCTGGTCGTCAAGGGCAGGACGGACCGTCACCTGCGGGTGGGGATCAGAAGGGACAGGACGGAACGCAGGCTGGCAAGGATGCAGCGCAGCAGGGGGGTGATGGCGCATCCGATGCGGCCGGTGGCGCCGGTGGCGAAATGCCGGGTGCCAATGCGGACGGGCGGGATCAGGCGCCAGGCGCAGACCAGGCCGCTGATGAGGGCGGATCTGGCGTCGAATCCCTGAATGGCGGCGGCGAAGGGCAAGGCGGACAAGCGCCGGACGAGGTGGATCAGCAGGGCCAGCCCGGCGAGGGTGGCGCCGACAACGGTGCATCGCAGCAAGCTGGGCAAGGTGCATCCGATACGGCCGGTGCCAATGACAACAAGCCGGGCGGCGGCAAGGGTGCGCCGGGCGAAAGCGCTATGGACGAAAGCGGCGGGTCGGAAACGGAAAGTTCCGGCGATTCAGCAATGACGGATGCCGCCCCGGCCGACAGCGATCCGGGCACGACGGATATTGCCGGTGCTTCGTCTTCGGCGGACACGCCTGCTGCGGTCGAGCCGGGGCGCGATGCCGACCAAGGCCAGACGGGCCCGTCTTCGGACGGCGTGCCGGCAGATGACCCCACCGACGATACTGGTGGCGGTATGCGGGAGCATGTTGACGAATTGCCCGAGGGCGCCCGGGTCATCGCGACCAGACAGTCGCCAGAGGAGCCGGGACAGGATTTGCCGGTTGCGCCGCCACTTGCCGGTGACCCGGCCGGGACACCGACCGAGACTATCGAACTGCGGGAGGGCGGGCAGCCGCCACAGGCCGACGTGTCGCTGGAGCTGAAGGCCGGCGGGCCGGCTGCCCTTTTTGCTAAAGAGGGCGAGGTTCCCGATGCGGTCGAAGCAAGATTGCTGCCGGACGAACTTGGCCTGCCCCCGGCGCAGGCGGTGACATCAGGCGAGCCAAGACAGATCCTGCCCGCATGGATCGACGAATTGATTAAATGACAGGAGCGATGCCCATGGACCAGATACTTGACCCTTCGTCGCTTGAGGCCGGCCATATCACCTATCTTCGCGGTATCCCCGTCGGGGTCGAGGCCTTGGACATGCACGGCATGGCAGATGTGGTGAACGCGCTCGTGGTAGCGCTTCTGACTGAAGGGCATGTGTTATTGGAGGGCAACCCCGGGCTTGGCAAGACGGCGCTGGTGCGGGCGCTGTCTTCGGCGCTGGGATTGGGCAAACAGGCGGTCGGACGCGTGCAATTCACCCCTGACCTGATGCCTGCCGACATTACCGGCACGCAAATGCCTGCGGATGATGGTTCGGGCCGGCTGGATTTCAGGCCGGGCCCGGTGTTCTGCAGCTTGTTGCTTGCCGATGAGATCAACCGTGCGACGCCCAAGACGCAATCCGCAATGCTGGAGGCAATGGCCGAATATCAGGTGACGGTGCTGGGCCAGACCTATCCGTTGCGGCATTGGCGCGACGCCGGGCGTGAAAACTATCGTACGCCGTTCATGGTCATGGCCACGCAGAACCCCATCGACCAGGAGGGCACTTATGCCCTGCCCGAAGCGCAGTCCGATCGGTTCATGTTCAAGATCAACCTGTCGATGCCCGGTGCCGAGGTAATGAGCAGGATCATCGCCAAGGCGCTGAAGCCGCTGGACGGGCCACAGCACCGGCAGGTCACGGTGGACGATCCGGCTCAGGTCGCCGCAGCCGGTGCCCGGCTGCACGAGATCGCGCAATCGGTGCTTTCGGTCGGCCTTTCGCCGCTGGTGCGGGATCACATCAATAATTTGGTGCAGGCCAGCAACCGGCATTTCGACCAATTGCGCGGCATCGGCCCGGCGCGCGTCTCGCGCTTGCGCGAACTGGTCGAGCGCCGCGTGACCTATCCGCTGGGCCCGCGGGCGGGCATGGCGCTGGCGCGGGCTGCGGTCGGATGGGCGGCCGTGGTGCTGGTCGAACCGGCGCGGGCGGCCCATGCCACCACGGCGCAGACACCGCGCGCGCTGGCTGAGATCCTCGTGCCCGTTCTGCGGCACCGCATCAAGATCTCGCATGATTACACGGCCATGGCGACACCTCATGCCGAGGCTGCGGCCTTGGACGACTTCATTCGCGAGCTTGCGGTTGCCTGTGCCCCGGAGGGACCCGCGACAGGCAACTATGTCGAGGATTTCGGGAGCTTCCTCGACCGGGCCCGCAAGGACATTCGGCTTTAGGTCGGGGCGATGTCGATCACCGATCCTCCGATACCGCTTGCCGCTCTGGATCGCGCCGTGCTGCGCCTGCGGCAGCACCTGCCCGCGCCGGGGCTGGGGGTGCATATCAGGCGACGCCAGGGCCACAGCCTCGAGTTCAGGGAATATCGGCCCTATCAGCGCGGGGACGATATCCGGACGGTCGATTGGCGGGCCTCGTCGCGCATGCCGCGCCGGTCGGATCTGCTGGTGCGCAGCTTCGAGGCGGAGCAGCAACTGACCCTTGCCATCGTCTTGGACAACCGGCCGGACATGCGGCTGCCCGAGGCTATGCCAAAACTGCTCTACGCTCTGTGGGCGCTGCGCGTGCTTGCCACTCTGGCGCTCGGACAGGGAGACGAGGTCGTGCTGGCGCGGCTGTTTGCCGGCGCGCCGCCGGCAGTTGCCCGTCTGCGCGGTGGCACCGGACAGGCCCAGGCGCGCCATTGGGCGGATGCGATCTGGCAGGATGGCGATGCGCGGGACGGGGATGCGGGCCAGCCCGATTTCGCGGATCTTTCCGCGCTGGCACGTCGATTGCGGCCGGCCGGGGCGGTGGTGGTGATCTCGGACATGCTTTTCGATGATCCGGAGCATCGGTTCATGCAATTTGCCCGAGCGGCGCAGGGGCAGAGGCGTTCGCTGTCGGTGTTGCAACTGGACAGCCTGCGGCATGAAATCGCGCTTTTGCGTCGTGAGCGGGAATTCAGGCTGATCCGGCCCGGCCATGCCGTCGATGAGGGAACGCAGATGTTTGACGAAAGCGTGCTGGGGTCAGCCGCAGAGGCGGTCGCGCGGCATCTGGCCCTGTCGCGTCACGCCATCCATGCCGGGGGGCTCGACTGGCCGCCCGAGCCCGTGACATGGCCGGAACCCGACCTTTCGGACGCCGAGGCGCTGAAAACGCATTTCTCCCGCACCTTTCCCGGTCTTCCGATGCTGGCGGGCCTGACGCTGGGGGGAATCGCGTGATCTGGGCGGCGGCAATCATCGCCCTTGCGGGGCTGGCGATCCTGGGCTGGCACATGCAACGGCCCAGACTGCGCAGCATGGCGGTTTCGTTCGCGCGGTTTGTCCCGCAACTGCCAATGGCGCCGTCGCGGGCGCGCTTCGCGCTGGCGTGGCCCCGCGATGGTTGGGCGCTGGCCTGCCTGCTTGTGGCGGTGGCGCTTGCGATCTGGGCGCTGCTGGATGGGCGGCGCGAATACCAGTCGTCCCGGCCCCGGCATCTGGGGCTGCGGGTTGTGCTGGACCAATCGGCTTCCATGGGTGTCCGGGACGGGGGCGAAACCCGGTTTGAACGGGCGCTTGACAGGCTGGCGGCAGCCCGGCGCGAGGTTGCCTCGGCTGGCGCGACCTCTGCCTGCCTCGAGCTTGTGCGCGCGGGCGCCGTGCCGGGCGCCGTGCAGATTCTGCCTCTGACCGGCGATCTGCCCGCAGCACTGACGGGCGGGCCACGCAGCGAGGGCGCAGAGGTTGGCAGCCTTGTCGCCGCCGCAATGCTTCCGCAGGTGGATTGCGCGCTGACGCATGTGCTGGTGCTGACCGACATGCCCCCGGCCATGATCGCCGCAGGCGAAGGCGTGGACGTGATCTGGGATCAGATCGGTGCCCCGGTCGGCAATGCCGGGATCCGGCAGTTGCAATTGATGCAGTCGGCCTTTGGTCAGACCGCCGCCGAAATTCGTCTCGAAGGCGTGGTCTCTGGCCAGGATCTGCCGCGCGAACTGGTTCTTGACGGTCCGTCGGGCCAGCAGCGGTTGCCGATATATCCAGAGCCGGAAACCGAGGGGCGCTGGTTTTCAACCGGCGCCTATGCCGGTCCGGGTGAATATTCGGCGCGGCTTGGGGTGGCGGACGGCTATGACGGCGACGACACGGTCGTGGCCCAGATCCAACGCTCGGCAGGCGTCGCGGCCGACTGGCGCCTTTCTGCGCTCGCCCGCCCTGCCGGGTTGGCACAGGGCGGTCCCGGCGATCTGCTGGTCGCGGACGGCGATGGGCTGCCCCCCGATGCTTTGGCGCGGCCCGTTCTGTTGACTTATCCCGGTTTCACCGCGGGTGGCCGGCCACGCCACATCGGCGCGTTCATCGAGGACCCGGCGTTGCTTTCCCTCGTCAGTTTCGACGCGCTCGAGGCGGCGATGCCTTCGGCCTGGCCCGGTCCGCTTCCGCCCGGCTTTGCGCCGGTGCTGGTCGATGATGTGGGCGGGGTGCTGATGGCGCGCCGGGAACAGCCGAAAGGCCTGATTGTGCCCGAACCGGCCCCGGATCTGCCGGATCCCGCCCGCAACCTGTCGCTGACGCTGTTCTTTTCGGCCTTGGCGGATCTGACTATTGCCGAGGCGCAGCAGCAGGCGCTGGAATGGCGCGATGGCCAGGGTGGCTTTGTTTCAGATGCCTGGCGGGAAAGCATGACCGGCCGGCCACTAGAGGCTCCTGCTGATCTGCATCGCCTGTCGCAGATGTCTCAGGCCCGCTCGGGCACGCCCTTCTGGCCTTGGCTCGCGCTGGCCTCGCTGCTGGCGGTGCTGGCCGAACGGCTGCTGCGGCTGGCCCGTCGGTCCGAGGCGGTGTCATGATCTGTCGCTTGATAGAGGGGCTCCTGCTGGGTGGCTGGCAGCTAACTTGCCCCGCTGCACCTGCCGCGGTCTGGGCCTATGCGGCCGGAATCACGGGAATCGCGACGACCGTGCTTTTGGCGGTGCGGGCGCGGAAAAGGGCCTTGCGGCTGCGCGTCCTGACCGCGGCGCTGTTCGCGCTTGGCTTCATGTTGCTTGCTTTCGCGACCGAGCGTCCAGAGTTGCGGCGCGCGCTCGACAGGATGCAGGGCGGCAAGATCGTCGTGCTGCTGGACCAGTCGGAAAGCTTCTGGCGCGACCCGGCCCGTGCGCGGGCGTCCTTGCATCTGGCTGCCGACCGCATCGGGGACCTCCTTGCCGCGATGCCGGACGATCAGGCTGCGGAATGGCGCGGGGAATTGCGCGGCTTTGGCCGGGCCAGCGGCGCGCTTGGCCGCGAAGGCACTGCTGCGCATCTGGCCGAAACGTTGCGACGCTATCAGGCGGAGCGTCTCGAAGATGCCAGCAACCTGAGGGCGGGTCTGCTCGACGGCCTTGCCGCCTTGCGGGATGCGGAGGGGCAGGGCAGGGTCATCTTGCTGAGCGACGGGCTGGCCAGCGAGGCGCCGGATGATGCGCTATGGGCCGAATTCCGCGCCTTGGGCATCCCGGTGGACTTCATCGCGTCGGGTGCATTGACACCGGCATCCGGGCTTGTCGCCGCCAATCTCGGCCCCGAGCACCGCGTCGGAGAGGAAGCGCTGCTGCGCGGCACCACCCTTGGTGCCGGCAGGTTGGTCGTGACGCAAAAGGGGCGCAGCGATACGTTGGACGTTGCGGGCAGCACCACCCTGCGGCCCTTGCGCCTGACCACCGGCTTTGACCGCCGGGGTTTGCAAGGTTTGCAGCTTGGCTGCGACCTTGCCGGCGCGCAGCAGCAGCGCAACCTGTTCACCCTGATCCGAGGTCCGGCGCGCCTATTGGTCTATGGCCCGGCGCCGTGGGCGGATGCGTTGCCCGCAGCGCGCTGGCGGATCGAAAGGGCCAGTCCTGCCACACCGCTTCCGCCCGCCGATTATGACCTAGTGGTGATCGACGGACTGGAGCCGCAGGCGTTTCCGACCGGCCATATTGGCGATCTGCTGGCGGCGGCGGACGGCACCGGGCTGATGATCATCAACGGCGGATTGCGGGGTAGCGTAGCGGACGAGCAGGTGATCTCGGCCTGGAACCACTCGGTGCTGGGTCCCATCCTGCCCGTCGATTCCGATCCGCGCCTGTTCGTGCAAGAGCCGCCGCCGCGCGACATCGTCGTCATGGTGGACGTGTCCGGCTCGATGAGCGGCCATCGTCTTGGCTCGGCGCAAAGCGCCATTCGCGCCATTCTGGCGCAATTGCGGTCTCAGGACAGCATCGCGATATTGCCGTTTTCCAGCGACGCGCATACGCCGTTCCAAAAGAGCGCGGCCACGCAAACGACGCTGGAGGCCGCCCGCCGATATACTGACGGGCTTTCTGCTGGCGGCGGCACGGCGCCAGAGACCACGCTGCAATCCTCGGCCCGTTTCGTGTCGAATTATTGCGCCTTCTTCTTTATTTCGGATGCCGAGTTCGAGCCGCCGAAATCTGCGCCGCAATGCTTTACCACCGCGATCTCCGTCTCGGATTCGCGGTTCCCGATGGATGTCAGCGCCTGGGGCGAAGAGATCCTGCTGGGCGAGGATGGAAGTGCGGACAATATCCCATTCCGCTATTTCCGGCCCGAGGAGCGCAAGGAGTATTACCGGGAAGGTCCGTTCGCTCCGCTGTCGGTCGGTGGGGGCGGCTTTCCCGATGCCGGGGTAAGCGTGGGCGGAATGGCGATCTCCTATCCGCGCAGCGATGCGCGGGTCGAATTGCTGCACGCGCTGCCGCCACCCGATCCGCTGTTTGCCGGGCGCCGGGATGCCCGGCGGCCGGGCGTTGTCGCGGGGGTATTTCTTGGGCCCATGGACGCGCGCTGGGGACAAGCGGCCCTCCCGGCGACCGAGGCGATGCTGGATCGGCTGTTGGGTTGGCCCGACCAGGATCGCTATCTGGTGCAGTTGCTAGACGAAGGGGATCGCTATCTGCTGCGCGTGACCCCGACCAGCACGGCCGGCGTGATCCATCAGGGCGCCTTGTCGGCCAGCCTGAACTGGTCGGATGGCAGTTCAGGCGGCATTTCCCTGCAATTCGATCAGCGGCAGGGCGGATTTTCCGGCAGCTTCTCGGCGCCTGCTGCCGACGGCTTTCAGCTTGGCCTGCTGATCTTGCAGGAAGGATCGAATATCCAGAGGATTCCGGTGGATTTCCCACCCGCCACCGTGATTTCCGGACGCCGGATGGAAAGCCTTGATTTCGGGGTGAATGCCGAAACCTTCCGCGCTGCAGAGCAATGGACCGGCGGAACATCGCTTGCACAGCGGCAGATTTTCGCTTACTCGTCAACTGGCATTCACGAGGTCGTTATTCTTGCCCATTTGTTCTTGTCTCTCGCCTTTGCTCTTCTGGCCGCAGGCGTCTGGTCCCGAAGTCTGAATTCGTGATGAGGGCCGTTCTTCCGCCTGTGTTTCATCCCAACCGGCTTTTCGGCGGCAAACCGAAGGCCGGGGATCCACGCGGATTTCGCGCGCCCGAGGCGGAGATGCTGGCGAAAGCCTTGCAACGGGGTGTTCTGTCCAATTTGCGGGCATTGCTTGCCGGGCAGCCGCCGGTGGCCCTGACGGCGCAGGATGTCGATGTGCTGGTCCGGCGGCCCCTCGTCAAGCGGCGCTGGCGGTTGCGGCGCATGGGGAAACAGGCGCCCGTTGCCATCATGCAGCCTTCACCTACGACGGTTCAGCTGCTGTTGCGCAAGCCGCAATCCCTGTCGTCTCTGGCCCGGCCGGGGCCGGATTTCGGTCCGGACATCTTGCTGCGGGTGATGCTGCGGCAGGCTTTGACCGATCCGGTATTCCTTCACGAACTTGGCGAAATCTGTCGCGACTTCCTGTGCCAGCATGTGCTGTTCCATCCCGGGCCGCCGCCGCATCCGGATTTTTCGCCTGCGGGGCTGGGTCTGCTGATCGTCTCGCAGCCCGGTCACCTGTTCGCGCCCGATGCCGGCCATGCCCTGTTGAGGGCCGCGGTGGCCGATTTGGCCGAGCCCTGCCGGCCCTGGGACCAATGGCTGTTGCGCCTGATGGGCAAAGCTTCGGGATGGAAGACGCCAGCGGATCTGGCCAACCTGCCCTGGGTCATCTGGACCCCCGAAGCCGGGTTTGACGCCGCCGAAGCCGTCGCGAAAGGACTGCCCGCCTATTGGCCAAGCGTCCTGGACCTTGCCCCCTGATCTAGCCGGAGTTTCCTTCATGTTCACCCCGCAAGCCGTCACGGCTATCTATAAAAGCAACCGGGCGATGCTGGACCGGGTGCTTGAACTGGAAAAGGCGCTGATCGGCCGCTTCTACGGCATGGAAGACGCCGTCCGGTGCATGATGCTCTCCGCGATGACCGGCGAGGCCATGGTGATGATCGGTCCGCCCGGCACCGCGAAATCGCGCCTGATCCGCGCATTTTGCAGCCTGATCGGCGTGCTGGACCACGACCCGCGCGAGCAGGACAAGGGAACCGATGGTGCCACGGCCAAGAAGGATGAGCGTTATTTCGAATATCTTTTGACGCAATTCACCGAGCCGTCTGAGCTTTTCGGCTATTTCGACCTGTCAAAGCTGATGGACCAGAAAGACCCGAGGCTCGAGCGCAACGTCCTCGGCCAGATGCAGCGCGCCGAGGTGGTGTTTCTGGACGAGGTGTTCAACGCCTCCTCCGCGATCCTCAACGCCTTGCTGACCTTCATGAACGAACGCAAGTTCCATGACAGGGGGGTGGTGTATCCGACGCCACTGAAGATGCTGTTTGGCGCGACGAACCATCCTCCGCGGGAAGAGGGGCTGGGTGCGGTCTACGACCGTTTTCTGCTGCGCTGCCGGATGGAGAATGCTCCTGCGGGGCACGATGCCATCTCCAGGCTGCTATCGGCGGCCTGGACCGAGACGCATAGCCATGCCGATGCCGGGCAAGGCCATTTCAAGGATCTGCCCGATGTGCTTGAAATCTATCGAGATGCGATCGAGACCATGACGACCGAGGGCAAGCTAGTGGTCGACCCTCTGGGCAAGGCGCTGCCGCATCTTGCCGCCATGGTAGCCATGGTCCGCACCAAGGAGCTGTCCGAGATGTCGAACCGGCGGCTGGTCAAGTTTTCGGCCATCGTTCTGGCCGAGGCGCTCTTGCGCAGCGCGCAGGCAGATGCGGCTGAGGCCGAGATCCTGCCGCGCGATTTGGGCGTCATCTTGACCTATGGGCTCGATCAGGATGACCCTGGCACGGTGGCCAAGATGCGGCAGGATCTCTTGCTTGGATGAGTGAACCGCAACTGATCATATCGCAGGAAACAGGCACGCCTGGCGCAGCAGTCATGCGCCTGCGCGACGCGTTCGCCCAGAGGCACGTGCCCTTATCCGGCGCACTAGCCGATACGCTGGAGCGCTTCCTGACCTCGCGACAGCCGCTGCTGGATCCATTCTGGGGGCGCGCCTTCGGCTGCATGGTGAAATCGCTGGGCGTTTCCGGTGCGGTTGGCGGCCAATCGCTGATGCTGAACGCGATGCCGCGTTTTCCGCTGATCGTGGCCGAGCCGGTCCTGCGCCATGCGGCAAGGCGCACGGGCCTGTTGCCGCTGGTCGGCTATGGTCTCGAACTGGTCGAGCCCGACAAATTTCGAGAGGCGCAAGTCTCGGTGCAGCTTGCAACCCAGACCGCACTCACGGACCCCGAGGTGATGGGCAAACCCTTCTGGGTGCATGCCGCGCTGGACCTGTTGCAGGAAGCGCACCGGCAGACCAGGGCCAGGGCGCGGACAAACACCGCTGCGGCGCCGGATGAATGCGATCCGGCGCTGGCAGCGCTGGTCTTTCTGCATCCGCCGCGCTTTGATCTGACGCGCCCGCGTGAGCAACAGCGTCAAAAGGCCAGACAGGTTTCGGCCCATCGCCGGGCCGGCATCCGTCCGAAAGAGGGCGGTGTTGCCGGTATTCGTCAGTCCCGCAGTCTTGAGGATTTGCCGGACGGGTTGTTCAGCGAGATGATCCAGCCACGGATGTTGCTGGCCAACAAGCTGCTACATGAAGGCTTGCTGGTGCGCCACCGTCCGCCGCGCCGCGATCCCCGCCGCGACCTGCTGGCGGTAACGCTGCAGATGGCGGACCGTGACGACGGTATGGCACTGCTGGTCAAGGCGGCATGGGCGGATGCGGCGGTGCGGCTGCGGGTGGCGCTGTCGCAGATGGGGCTGGCGAATTCAGACCTGATCTGGTCGCAGCAGGGCTGTGACGCAACGGTGCTGGACTGCCAGCTTTCCGAACCGGGGATGGGCAAGCTGCCGCCCCTGATGATCGATGGCCGGGCGCGGGCGGATCTGTTGATGCGGTCCGGCATGTTTCCTGCCTTTGCCTTTCGGCCACAGCGCGCGGCCTCACGCGAGTTCGGGGTGAACCTCGAAGGCCCAGAAGCCACCATGCTGAGGCGATGGAAAGCAGGGCTTGCGCCCTTGGCTGCGTCGCGCCGCAGTGATCCGGCGGCCGTGGCCGCCGATTACGGGCGCCGCATGGTGATGCTGTGCCGGCCCGCACCGCGTCAACCCGACTGGAGCGAATTGCGGGCGGAGATTTCCGCGACGCTTGGTCGCGGTTTGGGCGGCAAGGCACATATGGCATGCCTGACTTGGAACAGCGGTGCCACGGATCAGGCACCGGAACTGTCGGGCTTTGCCGATGGCGGCAAGGAACTGCACCTGACCCTGCCGCAACCTCTGGACGGATCCCGTGACGAGGCCTTCGCCGAGTTCATGGGCGCGCTGGTGCTGTGGGTGATGGATGTGACGCTGGAGGCTCTTGATGTCACTCAAGCGTGATGCTCTGGTCCTGCCCCGGCTGCGGGTGCAAGCGGTCGAGCCCTTCCTTCTGGCGCTGGCACCGCATTTCGCACTGGCCGCGCAGATGGATCTGCGGCTGCGACTGGACCCCGGCGGCAGCCTGCTGGTGGTCTTGCCGAACCGGCTCGACGCGGTGACGGACGATATGGCCGCCTTGCGCGGCCGCCTTGCCCAGGCGTTCGAGGCGGCAGGACGGCTGGCGTCGGAGCTGGAGGGCCTGCCGCCGCAAAGCCGCGATTTGCAAGATGAGCCCTCGTTGAAAGAAGGGGTGTTGGCCTTCCTTTGGTCGCGTGTCAGCGAGACCGTGCCGGATATGCCGGAGCTTGCCGAGCCCACCGCCATCCGGGCCGTGCTTGAGGCGAGTGATGACGCGCGTGCCGCCGCCTTCGCGGCCATTGCCCGCCGCGCACGGGACGTGCGCTTCATGGCGGGCGATGATGCGGTCACGCTTCTGGAGTTCGATGACGATCCCGTCCGTGGTGCCGCCTTGGCCGGATTGCGGGCCGCCGGCCTGCCTGCGGGCCTGACCGTGCTGCGCCGTCATGGGATTGCCATCATGTCGCTGTGGCTGCCCGAAGACCGGGCCTTCGCGGCGCAGGACCGCGTTATCGTTTCGGAACTGCTGAATGGTTTGGCGGATGCCAAGCTGTTAGATCGCAACCAGGAGTTGCATTTTGTTCCGGGCGCCAACGACGAATACCGCGCTTTTGTTCTCTCGGGCGAATCTTCCGCCGCATTGACCGCAGTCGAGACCCTGACAGGCACAATCACCAATGCCGAACTGCCTGATGAAACCGGCCCCGCGCTGCGGATGCAGGTGCTGCACCTGCGCCCCGATGCCGAGGCGCAGCAGGATCTGAACCGGAGGCTGAACGACCGCCGGTTCCCGCTGGGCTATCGGATCAGTCTGGACGTGATCCGCGACCGCTCGATCAACGAAGATAATATCGAGCGGTTGCGCGCCGAGATCGACGAGCGCGAAGCGCAGATCGCGCTGATTCAGGCCCTTGGGCGTCCTCAGCTGCGCTTGCTGCGGTTCAGCGATGCGCAATTGCCTGCACTGGTGGACGGGCTGCGCCGCATGCCGCGCGCGCTGCGCGAGAATGCGGGGCTGAAATATGCCGCCAGCCATGCGGCTGACCGGGCCGAGCCCGCGCATTTCGTGCTTTATAATCCGGACCAGGTGCAGTTCGACGGTGTGCTGCCCGAATTCTATTGGCGTGCTCTGTCCGACGATCACCCGATCGGCTTCTGGCTTGACCCGCATGCCGAAGAGGCGCGCGCCTCCGCGCCGGACGAGCCGATGGTGTTCGTGCCGCATGGCCAGCGGATCCTGCCCTATATCGACAGTTTCGGCAGTTCGGTTTCGCGTACCTTGCGGCAGGTGCTAGGCAATCTGTTCGCCGACGCCTCGGCGGTTCTGGACGACAGCAAGGCGCAGCCCGCCTTCGTGTTCAGCCATCTGGCTGGCGGCCGTGACGAAATCGGGGTTGAACTGGTCGACCTTGCCCGCTTTGCGCCCTTGACACTGAGCCTGCGCTGGATCAACGAACATATCCTTGCCAGTTCTCCGCGCGTTGTCGATCGCGAGGCGCTTCGCGAACTGGCTGAGACGCTTTATGCTGGCCAGCTTGCCCGCGACCTGCGCAAATCCATGTCGGGCGAGGTTGAGGGGCTGCGCCTTGAATGGCAGCAGGCCCAGGTCGAACTGGTCCATTGTCTGGATCGCCTGTCCGATGCGGTGGCGGATGAAGTCTGCGGGCTGCAGGCGCAACTGGATACGGCGCGGCGCTTCATCGACATGGCGCAGGGCCGGCTGGCGCAGGTCACCGGTTCGCTGAACGGACTCGGCACGGTGCTTGGCGGGCTGGATGAAGAGATGGTCGTGATGGTGGATGAACTTCCGAGCATGGCCGCAGCCCGTCTGGCGTTCTTCCAGCAATATGGCGCCGAGATGGCTGCGGGCGACCGCATCATGCGCGATGCCGAAACCGAGATCGCTGCGCTGAAAGATCGCATCGGGGTATTGCGCGACAGGCTGGAACTCGGATGAGGCAGGATTCCTCGCATCGGCTGGCGACCCTTTTGCGGGCTGCGCAAGTCTCGCTGGACGGCGTCGATGACACGCTCGTCAGGTCCGACAGCTTGCGTGGCTGGGCTGATACGCTTCGTGCGCGATTGATTGACAGGCAGGGGCTGGATTTCGCAAGGCGGCGCTGGGGGGCGGCCCTGTTTGGGATGCAGCAATCTCGGCAGGGCTTTCAGAATGCGGTCCTGCATCGCAAGGCGCGGCTGCGCCGCAGGATCCGCGCCCTGCATCTGTTGCGCTTCTGGCGCGCGATCCGTTTGTGGCTGCTGTTGCTTCTGGTCGTGGCCGGCCTGATCTTTCTGCTGGTGCATTTTTGGCCGCAGATCAGCGCGCTTGTGCCGACCCAAGTTGACCTTGCGCCGCAAACGCCTGCCGTGACCGATTTCATTGGTCCGCGCCTTCCCGCAGGGGGAGCGGGGCCATGACCGGCGTTCCGTCGCAGCCGGACGATATGCGACCGGGCCGCTCGATCGTGCTGGACATGGGCCGGGCACGACCCGTGCGCCGGCGGCCATGGATGCTGAGACGGGCGTTGGTCGCGGCCGTTCTGGGGTGTCTCGCCCTGCTGGGCTGGATCGTGGCTACGGAATGGCTGCAGCCGACCGGGGTCGGATATCTGCTTTATGCAGCGCATGACCGGCTCTGGCTGCCGCTGTGGTCTTGGCTCTGGCTGCGTGCAGATTACTGGTCGTTGCTGTGGTTCGGGCCTTTTGCGGTGCTACTGTTGCTCGCCCTGTCCGAGTTCCTGGGTTTCGGCACGCCGTTGCGGCGCCTTCAGGTGGCGGCCTTGCGCTACGGGCTGCGCCACAACGGGATGCGCGCCCTGATCGCTTTTCAGCAGGTCTTGGGTTGGAAGCGCGGGCATGAGGGGCTGCTGGTGGCGGTCATCGACAGCGAACTTCGGCAGGCCGAGACGCAAGCCAAGGCCGCCATCGAGGCCGGGAGGGCGCAGGATATGACCATGCTGTGCCGCATGACCGTCGGCCTTGCCTATCTGCGCGCCAATGCGCCGTTGGCCCAGACCCGCTGCGCCGAGCAGCATTTGCTCGTCGCGATGCTGGATCGTGACAAGGGCGCCGATCTGCGGGCAGAGCTGCGCCGGATCTGGGGCGATGAGACCGCCGACAAAGTCGAGACCATGACGATGATCCCGGACGCGGCCATTCCCGCTGCTGCAAGCGGTCTGTCGATGCCCGGCCGGGCACCGGAGGAACTGGCGCTGCTGACCTTGGGTGTCGTGCATCGCGCTATCCTGTCGCAGCCCGACGCGGCCTCGGCATGGTTCACGCAATGGGCGCTGCAACGCTATCGCACCGACATGCCGCGCCCCGATCTGGCCCGGTCCGAGGGTTTGATCGACTTCGAGTTCTGGGCCGCCATTTGCGAGCGCGCGCTGATTGTCCGCGCGCGCCCCGGCTGGCTGGCCAAGCTACTGCCGGGCGTGGATATGGATCGCCCGCTGGGCGAGGTGGCGGCCATGGCAATGGCTGGGCAACCTCTGGCGATCGGCAGGATGGAAAGCAAATGAGCAGCGATATGCGCGATATGCGCGCGACCGCGCGGCAGGTGGCCAGCGAGGACGCGCAACGGCACTTCGCCGACCCGCGTCCCCGGCAGCGGCTGGATGGCGCCCTGCTGCTGATCGGTGCGGCGCTGATAGCCATGGCCGGTGCGGGAAGCTATGCGCTGGCCTCATGGATCGCGGCCTCGGGGCGGCTGGATCCGCCGCTGGTGACCGAGGTGCAGGACCGGCGGATCCTGACGGACTATCGCGACAACGCATCGCCCATGCGCGATATGGTTGCTGTGGGCGATGAGCTTCTGCTCGGGCGGCAAGACGGTTCGATCGACCGTTTCGATATGGCCGGCCGGACCTTCGCCGCAGAAAGCCTGCCCCGGTCAGACCAGTTCAGCGGTGATCTGGCCCTGCTCTCCACCGATTGCCCCGCCGCAGGCTGTCCGGGCGGGGCCAGCATCTATGCCACCACCACGCAAGGCGGGCTGGCTGTGCGGCAGGACGGCACCTGGCATGTGCTGCTGGGCGACGGAGCCTTTCGCGCGCCGGATGGCACGCCCGTGGAGCAGGCGGATGTCACGGGTTGGGCGGCATCGGACGACGGCCGGTTTGTTCTGGTCAATGCGGGCAGCAAGGGCCTCGGCCTGTTCGACCAGCGTGGCGGTGTCTGGCAGCGCCGCGCGGCGATTGCCGATGCCGGCAAGGGGCCTCTGTTCCATGACGGCGCATTCTGGCTGGGGGCCAAGGACGGGCTGCATCGGCTGCCACCCGATCGGTCCGGTTTCGAGGCGGCGAAGACGCTGATCCCCGGCACCGAGGGTGAGATCCTTGATCTGGCGGAAAGCGTCTCGGACGGAATTCTGGCGCTGCGGCGCATGTCCTGTATCGATGGTCAGGGCGGCTGCCTGTCCTTGCTCGGCATAGGCTCCGGAAATCGGGTCGTCGTGCTGCATGCGGAACTGCAGCTCGACCCCAATCTGAATGACAGCGGTTTGCGCCATGTCGCGCTTCAGGGCGACGATCTGGTGACGCTCGGGGCGGCCGGGGTGCATGTCTATTCGGCGGCGGCGCGCAATTGGACCAGCTTGGCCGCGCAGGAACCGACTGCCTATTTCGCCGAGACCGACGGACGGCGGTTGCTGGTCGGCCTGCCGGACACATTTCTGGTCATCCGCGACGGCAAGCCGGCGCATCGCATCCCGCTGGACGCCCCGCTTCGCCAGATCCTGCCGGGCGCGGGGGCCGAGATATTCGGGCTGGACAGCCGGGGCCGCGTGCTCAAGCTGGGCGGCGAGACGGCGCAGGTGCTGGCCGAGGCGGATCCCGGCGCGCCGCCTGACGCGCGCTTCACGCGTGCTGCGGCTGTCGGGCCGATGTTCGTCGCGCTGGGTCCGGATGGCATTCTGGTGCATGACAGTGCGGCGCGGCGCTACAGCTTTACGCCCGCCGCTGCCCTGCCGCCCTTGCCGGTCGCGGACGCGCTGATGGTCCCCGGGCAGGGGCGTCTGTGGATCATCTCGCAAAGCTCAGGCGAGGTGCGGTCGCTGAAAATCGAGGGCGACTTCCCGGCCAAGCAGCTTGCGATCGAAACTCACGGCAGCGTGGGCAGGGCCGTTGCGCGTGCGCATCCGGATGGGCCGGGGCTGGCGCTTGTGGCGGCCGATGGCACGCTGCTGCGCCTGGCCTCGCCCGAGGCGCAGATCGGTCTGCAGGTCGGGCCGGTCTTGCCCGAAGGCTTGCGGCCGGTTTCGATGGCGGCATCCGGTTCCGCTTATTTCTTTGCGGCAAAGGACCGGCTCTGGCTTTACGATCAGGACAAGCGGGGCTGGTTTGGGCCGATGGCGGCGCCGAATGGTGGCGCGGGACTGGCAGATATCGCCATTGCGGGCGATCGGCTGCTGGGGCTGGATCGAAACGGAACGGTCTATTCCTCGGTCGATGATGGTTGGACGCAGGTCTATGGCGGTTCGGTCCGGGCGCGGTTCGGCTCGGCTGCGGTGCAGGACGTCATGGCATCTGGCCAACGGCTGTTCCTCGCCTCGGATTCGGTCGTGCAGGGCTACACGCCGGGCGAACGGCGCTTTGGCTCCAGTTGGACGGCGCCCGGCCAGGACGCAGAGATTCTGGACGTCGCGAATGATGTCCCGCTGTGGAGGAATAGCGGTGGCGTCTATGCCGGCGACAAGCCGATCTTCAACGGCGATGAGTTTATCGACGGCTGGATGGGCGCGCATGGCGCTGTGGCTATGGGCGAACGCGACGGCCGGCGCTATATCTCGTCCGGGCAGTCCTGCCTTTACATGGGCGTGGCCGCGCCCCGGGGCGAAATCAGGGATGTCGTGCCGCTTGACGAGCGGCGTCTGCTGGTGCGCACAGCGACCGAGGCGGGGATCTATCAACCCGACCTGCACCGCTGGTTGCGGGTCAATGGCCTGGGCGGAGGCCGCGACAGCCGCTTGCTTAATCTGGGCGGGCATCTTGTCCGACTGGAGCCGGACGGCATTTACTCGGTCCCGGTCGCTGCGCTCAAGGACGTGCGGTCCTGCGCGACAGAGGCTGTCGCTATCGACTGGCAGGTCAATCTGAGCGGGCTTCAGGCCACGCAGGTTGATGGCGCCCCCGAGGTTCTGGTGCTGATGGCGGATGGCAGCCTGCGGCGCTGGGCGGGCGGGCAGGTCGCAGCGGTTGCGCCCGCAGCGGGAGATGGTCCCGCCATTGCCGGACCCGCCAAGGTCTATGCGGCGGTGGGGGGTGGCCTCCATGTGCTGACGCCCGACGCCTTGTGGCACTACAGCCTGCCAGAGCGGATCTGGCGCAGGCAGGCGTTTGCCGGCGTGCCGCGCGACGTGATCCAGTTCGACCTTGCCCCCGGCAGCACGCCGCCGCGGATTTCGCTTTGGAATCGCGAAGGCGTCTTGTGGCACAGCCAAGCTGCGGCGAACGACATCATCGCTTTCGCACCGGCGGCGCGCCCGGTCCTGCCGGTGATCCCGGTCGCGCCATCCGAGATCCGCGACATGGCAAGGTTTCGCGACAGCATCGCGGTTCTTTCGGATCGGCGGCTATTGATCTATGATCCGGGCGCCGAGGCGCCGCGCGCGGATATCGCGCTGCCGGTGCCCGATGCGGGATGGCGGCTCGCCACGGATGGCAGCCCTGATCTGATCCTAATCGATGGAGAACTGACCGCCCCCGTCGCCATTTACCGCATCGCTGGCCAGGTCGCCGGAAGGGCAGGGCTGGACGCGCTTTCAGCCGGCTACCTGCCGGGAACGGACCGCGCCTATACCTATTCCTCTGCAGCGTCGAAAACCGAGCTGCTCCGCATCGATCAAGGTCTGAGCGCATGGCGCTGCAACCCGGTCCGGGGCCAGGCCATGCCGGATTGTCGCCTGCTGGCCGGGCCGCCGATGCAGATCGAGCCGTCGGATATCCGCGGCTTTCTGCGCGCTGACAGGCTCATGCTGACGGGCGATGCGCTGTGGCTGCTGGACGATGCGCAACGCCTGTCGGGCACTGTGCAGGGACCAGCCCCGGATTCCCGGAGTGTGCTGTTCAGCGACGGCGGCGTGCCGATGCTTTGGGAGGGGCCGGGCCGCGCCCTGTGGCGGATCGAGCAGGGCAAGGCGATCCGGGTCCTTGACAGTGTGGATTTCCTGCAGCGTGACGATAGTGGTCATGCCGCGCTGGTCGGAGACAAGGTGACGGGCATTGCCAGAGGCCAGGTGGTCAAGCCCGAGAAATCCGATTTGCCCCCCAACGATCCGCCGGTGCATGAGCATTACACGCAGCGCGGCCATGTCGTGCTGACCCGGGGCGGGATCGCCTTGGCAGAACGGGGTGCCTTGCGCTCGGACCCGCTGATCCGCTTCGCAGCCGATCTCGTCACCGTTCTGCCGCTGCCCGATGGCAGAGACGGTCGGCAACGCTGGTTGCAAGAAATCCGTGGCGGACGGCTGGGCCTGATCTGGGCAGACCGCTGCGAGGTGCCCGCTCCGCCGCCTGCGCCCTCGCCGGCCGACTTCATCGGTCCTCCGGCGCCGGTCGTGCAATTGCCGCCCGTCATCGAACCCTGCGTGAAGGACCAGGATCTGCCGGCCCGGCTGGATCCGGATGAGCATGTGATCGCTCTGTCGTCGCCCGCGGGTGGGTTGTCCGTCCTGACTAACCGGCGCACCCTCGTGTTCGGCCCTGATGGTGGCTTGGTCGAGACGGTGGCGTCAAAGCCATTGGCGAATGATCAGCAAGGACCGGAGTATTTGCGCGTGACGATGGCGCAGATCGATGGCAAGTCCTATCTGAACCCGCCCCGTCTTTCGCCTGGCGAAATGACCGGAGCGGGCGATCGGATCAGCCTCTCGCCGCTGACGCCGGCAATGCTCGAGGCCTTTGACGAGGGGTGGATCGGCTGGCAGCGCCAAGGCGGCCGGGTGCGCTTTGCGACATCGGCAGATCCGATCGAGATGGCTCCCGACGAGGCGATCCGCGACGGCCGGTTCCTGCCGGCCCATCCGGCGCGCGGTCTGGCCTTGGCGGATGGCGAGATCGCGTGGTTGAACGCCTTTGGCCTTTGGCATCAGAGCGCGGAGGGGATGCGCCGCTTCTCGGATCAGGGGATGGCACAGCCGCAAGCGGTGTTTCAGGGCGCATTCCTTGATGGCGCGCGCGGGCTGGTCGCAGCGGGCGGAACCGTGGTTGCCGGGACGGGACCACGGGTGCTGGCTGTCGATGCGCTGGAGTTCACCGTGGACCCCCTGCAGCAGCAGGTTGCTGCGACCATCGCCGTGGCGGGCCGCAAGATGCCGGCACTGGCCTCGCGCGGTTTTCTGCATGACCAGCGGCAATCGGCCGCACAGATGAACGAAGCGGTAACCTATCTGACCCCGGTGGGGCTGGTCCCGCAGGCGCAACTGGCCGGTGCGCAGGCATTGCCCATGGGTGCGCAACGGCTTGAGGCGGAAAGTGGCCGCCTGCTGCTTCGCACGGGCTCTGGATGGCTGCAGCAGGCCGGTCAGGGGCAGTGGAACGGCGCATCCGAGCCGTTCCTGGACGGTCGTCTTGCGTCCGAGAATGGCCGCATCTGGGACAGACAGAACGGTGTGGTCCTGTTGCGCTCGGCCCAGCCGGGGGACGATTGGCGGCTGGCGCGGCAAGGGCTGGATTTCGACATCGACCAGTTGCAGGCCTTTGCTGCGACGCCGCATGTGGCGGTGGCGGTCACCCGCGCCGGCACCCATGTCGCGCCCGAGCTTGCCGGACTGGCGGGTGTGGCCGCTCCGCTCGGCCCTGCGCCAGGGGCCGGTGAACTCGATACGCTTCGGTCGGCCCCGGCGCAGCATGTGCTGTTCCATCGGGATGCTGCGGGGTATCGCATCTGGGATCAGTCCCTGTCGCAGTGGCGGCTGCCAGCGGGCAACGAGGGCCCCTGGGAGACGCGCGAGCTGGCCTCTGTCGGGGACATGCGTGCCGGGTATCGCGGCAAAGCCTGGTTCGAGATTGCGGTGGACGTCATTGGCCAGCCGACCCCCGCCCGGCTGCCGTTCAGCTGGAATGCGGGCGAGGTCATGCCATTCGATGATGTCACCGCGATCCATGGCGATCCGGGGGATCCCACGCTGATGGTGGGAACGCGGCTGGGTCTGCGGCGGCTGACTCCGCAGGCGGATGGTTATGCAAATCAGCGCCTGATCGTGCCGGGCGGCACGACGGGTCTTGCCGTGCGGGCGATCAGCCGTCCTGTCGCCTCTCCCGACAGGATCATTGCGGGATTTGGCGCGGGCTGCGCGCAGTTCGCGGACATCTCGGCCACGCCCACCGCCTGCACCGATGCGTCGGGCCTTGCCGCGAGATTTGTTGCCCGGACCGGATATTGGCACTGGGCCAAATCTGACGGGGCCGTGCAGGGGGAATATCTGCTGGAAGGTGGCGCGCAGCTTTCCCTGCGGCAACCGCTGCAAGGGCGGCTGCCGCATGACAGCCTTGCCGACAGCATGGCCTGTGGGTCGCAGCGCGCTGAGCTCTGGCGGGATGCTGAGGTCCTGCGGCTTGCCGGAAAGCAGTTCCATGTCGCTGGCGCGCAGCAATTGTTCTGTCAGCCGTCATCGGCGCCGCTGACCGGGGCCGAGCGACTGGAGGCCGGGCTTTATGTCCTGACCTCGACCGGCGTCCTGCGCGCGGATGCCTCGGCGCTGGCGGCGGTCGGACCGGCCCAGGCGGCTGGTGTCCGGGATCGTGCCTCGGGCCGGGTGGTGCTTGAGACTGGTCGGCTGCGCTATGGCATCGACCGAAACGAGGCGGTGGTGCATCGCCTTGACCTTGCTGGGCAATGGCATCCAACCGGCTGGGGGGCGGGGCGTCTGCTGCTTGACCAGACGCGTTTTCTTGCCTGGCATGACCGTGGCCTTCAGCTTGTGACCGATGCGGGCGTCTTCGACGCGCCGCTGGGCCGTCTTGACCCGGCACGGCTGGTCGTCATGTCCGGGGCCGACGACAATGCGCTTGCCACCTGCGCCGTCGGCCGGGTCGAAATTCTGGACGGCCGCACGCATGGCTTGGCGGGTGAACCCGGACATCCCTTGCGCCTATACTGCAAGGACGGATCCAGGTTGCAAGGCATTGCCGACAACAGCAAGGATGCAGGCGCGTTTGCCACGGTCGTCGGCGTGGCCAGCCAAAGGCTCCTGGTCGATGCGCCTCCGCTATGGCGTGTTGAGACAGATCTGGACGCACGAGGCGATGTGCAGGCGACGCAGATCACCTTCCGCGGCGAACCCGCGCGTCTGGCGGCGGGCCGCTTTGATTTCGACGCCCTCCGCGCCGTTGCCGCGCCGTTTTCGGGGCTGACCGAGCTTTTGACCGAAACGGGCTGGTGGCGGGCGCCGTCGGGTGTGCCGCAACTTTCACAAACCCATCGGGTGCAATCGGCGCAGCTTGCTTTCCGCGACGTGCGGGCCATGACCCGGGACCGATCGCAACGTAGCGATGCGTTTGGCCTATGCCTTGCGTTGCCCGGGGGAAAGGCACTGTGGTGGGACGGCGATTCCGGCGTCGAGGCGACGGCCCATTGCCGCGAGGTCCGTGGCAGGGATCCGCTGTGGAGCTGGTGGAGACTGGATGACGCAGCTCTGGCCACGGCGCAAGCGGCCGGGGGCGGCCCGCTTGAACGCCGCATCGTCGCTGGCCGGTTTGAGGATCTCATTGTCCGTGGTGCCCCGCTCCGTGATCCGCAGGGCCGCCTGCTTGCCGCCGGAGGCCTGGGTGTGCTGGTGCTGGATGCCGAAACCGCGCAGCCGGTTGCGGTCCATTCCGCTTCCGATGACGTCTTGCTGACGCGAGCGGCGGACGGTCGCGTCGTTCAGCTTGGCCGCGAGGGCGCGCAATATGTCGAGAATGCGCCTGCGCCCGCGCCGTCGGATGGGCTGGCCTGTCCCGCCCTTGCCGTTCTCGCCGCAGCCTTGCCGGAAGGCTACCGCATCACGCGCGGCGACATGCTGCCGGATAATCGCACATCGGCCATGGTCGAGGGCGGTGACGTTACACGCCAGGTGCTGCTGCAATGCGACGATCCGGCTCCGGCTCGGGCATGGACCGCCGTTGTCGACATCAGCAACCATCCGCGCGCGCTGGCCGCTGGACCGGCGCAGGCCGGGACGCTGGCCGTTACCCTGACCGGGACGCAGGTCAGCCTGAATGACGGGCGAAACTCTGCTTCCGCTGATTTTTCCGTTGCCCAGGTGCGGGGCATGATGCCACGGCCGGATGGTGGGGAAATTTTCCTGCTGGGTGATGATCGTTTGCTGTCGGTCTCGGTGTCGGCCGCCATCGGCGCCTTGCATGGCGTCGTTGCTGCGGTGGTGTCACCCGAACCGGCTCCGTCCGCCCCGTTGCCGGCCGGCGAGCCGTTGCCCGCGCCGGCCGAGCCGCCTCGGGACTTGCAACGGCCGGCCGCGCCCCCAAGGCCCACTGCAAAGGACATCACTCCGTCGGGCAGGCCGATGCCTTCGGCCATCTCCGCCCAGTTCGAGCCGAAATATGATCCGGTGTCGCTGCAGCTTGCATTGCGGCGCGAGCTGGGGGTCGATCTGGGTGCGGACGGGGTGATCGGACCCGCATCCCGCCGGGCCATTGCCGATTGGCAGCTGCGTATCGGCAGCAATCCCACGGGCTTTCTCAGCGTATCGCAGTGGTATCGCCTGAAAGGACCGGTGGAATGACATCATGCCAAACAGCAGTCCGCGTCACGATCGAACCGCGCGGCGGCGCCGTTCTTCGCGACGCCGATGGTGCCCATCCCGAAGGCTATCATACCGTCGGTGCCTTCTGGGCATTTCGGCTGTCGCCCGAGGTTTTGATCGGAGGCATGACTTATGACCCGGTTTCCGGCGAATTCATTTGCGCGGATCAGGACGCGGCTGCTGCGGGCCTTGTCAGATTGCGCGGATTTTGGCGGACTGCTCGGGGGGCCTTGCTGCCCGATCTGAAATCCTGCCCGCCACGCTCTGCGGCGGGGGTGGTGTCTCGGCGCATCCTCCAGCCCCTGACGCAAGAGGCCGGCCGCGCGGCGCAGATCGAAGATTATCGACGGACCATGCAGGCCGGTGCTGGCGCGGTTTCCGACGATATTGCGCTGATGCTGAGCCAGTTGCAGATTCTGATCGTGCCGTCACGCAGCGAGGTGCGGCTTTGCCATGCCGCGCCCGGTCACTGGACCCTGCAAATGGAAGAGAAGGGCCCGCTGGAGCGTCTGCTGGACACTGTCCTTGCCGTGCCATCCGACACGAAGGACACATATCGTCTGACTATCGGCAGCAGGTCCGAAAAGGCGCAGTCGGACAGTCTGGCGGCACGGTTTGTCGCGCTGGTGCGCGCCGTGCAGCTTGCCCGCCTCTGGGCAGCTTGCCGGGTGGGTGCGCTGCCCCGGCTGGATGTCGAGGTCAGCCATTCCGGGTTGGGCGGAAAGGCCGTGCGCCTGACGATCGGTCCGGAAAATTGGGGTCTGCCGCTGGAGCGTTTGACCCATCGACTGGTCCAGGTGCTTGAGAAAGAGGCGCCGGAACCGGTCTGGACCCAGCTTGCCGGTAACGGACTTGCGCCGCAACTGGTGCCGCGCGCCAGCCAGGATGATTCCGAATGGCGGGATCACCTTGTTGGGCAGGCGGTCGCCTGGCAGGTCAGCGATGCGCCAGATCTGCCGCGCTGGACCTATGCCGGGACGGCTCATGCCGGTTTGCTGGCGGAGCTGCCCTTTGCCTTGTCTCCCGAAAGTCCGCTTCTACCGGACCAGAGACAAGCCTTTCTGGATTGGCTGGGGGGCGAGCGCAGGGCTTTGGGGCTGCGGCCCGAATTCGCCCTGATATACCTGCAGGGGCTTGAGCACCGGCTCTTGGCGGACTCGGCCCCCAAGGACGAATCTATGGCGCTTGTGGGCGAGATTGGTGCGCTTGCGGGTCTGGTCGACGCACCATTGCAGGCGCGGCTGCGCCATCTGCTCGATTGGCTGGGGGCGACCGGCCGGCGCGGGCTGGGGCCGTTGATGGAGGAAGGCCCGCTTAGCATTCTGGTGGCCACAGCAAGCAAGCTGGCCGATGAAGGCGTGCTGGGGCAGGAGGATCTCTGTGCCCTTGCGACGGTCTGTCTGGATGAAGACATATCCCGCGACGAGCGCTTTCGCGCTGCGCTGCGCAAGATTGCGCCTGATGGGCTGCGGTTCAACCCGCCCCGGGTCGGGCTTGCCGCCAGCTATGAATCCCTAAGCGGCGGGCTGACCGAGGCGCGCCGCCATTTCCTGCACAAGGGTCAGCCTCTGGCCGATCTGCGTGCCTCGGCCCGGCTGGGGCAGCTACTCGCTCGTGCCCGGATGATTGCGGATGCCGCGCCTGCAAAGAAATGACGACATGACCATGCTGCCAGCCAAGAAGAGACGCCCATGCTGAGAATCCTGCGCGCCATCGTCCTGTATATCGTGTTCATGTTCGTGACCGTCCTGGTCGTGGTATGGGTGATGCCGGACGCGCCGCCGCTGCTGCAACTGGCGCTGTTCTTCGGGGTTCCTGCCTGGCTTGTCAGGCGCAGCATGCGTGCGCGCGCTGCGCCGGACAAGGTTGCATCGCCCGCCCCCCCTGCCGCCCATATCCGGCAAAGGGGTCCGGAAACTCTTGGGGGATTCGAGCAGGCGCGAGGGCAGGAGCCCACCTTGCGATGGGTTGCCAAAGCGCGGACTGATGGCAGGGCGGATAAAGCATCGCCGCGTCCGGAGCCCGACCCGCGACCCGCCGCGTCCAGAGTTTCGGCCGGGAAACCGGCGAAAGGCGGATGGGTGCCTCACGGCGACCAGATTGTTGTCGCAGGGCAGAGCATCGGCGGCATGGTCTATGCCGGGGCGCCATCAGGCAAGGCGGTAGAGTCGCGGGCATGGATCGATCCTGCGCTGCCGGCCAGAGCCAGCGGACGCGACAGGGCCGGCGAGGATCTGCCCTACTGGCCGTCTTATGCCGCCATCCCGCCGCGCAGCCGTGCGACCTATCTGGACTGGTTGGCAGGTGGCCGGGCGAGCGCCGATTATGATGTCGGCTACATGTTTCTCTATTTCTATGGACTCGAGCGGCGATTCCTGTGTGACGATCCGGCGGATGAGGAACGCCGCCTGATCCGGGCAGAGGTTTCCCGGCTCATGGCGCTTTATCCCGACAGTGGCTCTGCGCGGCGCTATCTGGGAGAATTCCTGCAACTTGCCAGCTGCATGATGGACGACGCCGGCACGACACTGCCCTCGGTTGAGGGTGGTTGGGATCTGCCCCTCGCCCTGCGCTTTGCCTTGGGGCGGCGCATCGGGGCGGGCGAGCCGCTGGATGCCCAATGGTTGCTGGCATGGCTGAAGGCCCATCCCGAGGGGAATCTGCGGACTC